>OGYQ01000003.1_pt1 | contig 364524 bp, 314 predicted proteins | sample 1576641 | NCBI WGS metagenome assembly OGYQ01 (sample SAMEA3541476, study PRJEB24748) | human gut metagenome | biome: human gut; feature: human-associated habitat; material: faeces | place: China | collected 2012 | reverse complement strand
GATGGGGGTCCGCATCGCCGCGATGCGGACCCCCATCCGCCCGTCCCGTGCTCATTGTCGAAAGAAAAGGAATCCCCATGCGACTGAATACGCATTCCACCGCCCGTCTCTATGCGCTCACCTGCCTCGCCTGCGTGATCTGGCTTGCCCAGTCGCTGATGCAGGCACAGGCCGACGGTTCGTTGCTCGACTGGTCTACCATCGTTTTCTCGCTGTGTTTGCTCGTCGTGATCGGCTGGTGCGCCCGTTGCGCCGTCGTTGGCTGGAACACGAAGGACGGCGATCAGGCGGCGACGTCCCACGATGCGGGGACCACGAAGGAGCATCGTCGATGACATGTCCGTCGTGAAACGCGGAGGTGGTCGCAGATTGGCCGAAATCGCGTCCGAACGGGGCATGGCGTGTACATTAGCTAGATATGAACGCAATGAACGCTTTCCATCCATCGGCCATGGACCTGATCCGCACCGGGCTGCAAAACCTCGACGACGCACGCGCGAACCTTGATCGGCTCAAAGCCGACGGCGTGTCCGACGAACGGCTGGTTGGCATGCTCAAGGCCCTGTCCAAGGCATGCGACCCGGACTGCGCGCTTTCCAACTTCGTCGACATCACCAACGCGATGCAAAGCCAGGGGCGCGACTTCGACGCCATGGTGCCCGACGAGGCGGCGCTCGAACGGCTCATCACCGTGCTCGGCGTATCCGATGAAATGGGCAAGCTCATGCGATTCCGTCCAGAACTCGTGGAGGCCGCAGCCAACGATGCCTGCGAAAGCCACCTTTACAATCACGAACAGCGCAGAGCGCATGTGCTCAAATCGGTAGGAGCCGATCCCAATGACCACACCATGCCGACCGCAAGCCTGCCACTTGCCGAAGCTGCGACGGCGCTACGTAAAACCTATCGCAAACAACTCGCCGCAATCATGGCGCAAGACGCCACGGCGAACGATCCCATCGAAATCCAACCGCGCATCAGCACCGAACTTTCCGACCTTGCGGACGCGGCGCTTGAAGGCGCGCTCGCCATCGCACGCCATGAAGTGGACGGCAGCGAACATGTGCGTTTCGCCATCATCGGCATGGGCAAACTGGGCGCACAGGAGCTCAACTATGTATCCGACGTGGACCTGATCTACGTGGTGGAACCCGCCGACATGGACACCAACGGCATGGCACTCAGCCGAATCGGCACCAAAATAGCCACCACGCTGCAGCGTGTATGCCAATCCGTCATCATGGGCGTCGCAGAACCGACACTCTGGCAGATCGACGGTGGACTACGCCCCGAAGGCAAGGACGGTCCGCTGGTACGCAGACTCGAATCCCACGAAGCCTATTACGAGCAATGGGCGGAAAACTGGGAATTCCAGGCCCTGCTCAAAGCCCGCCCGGTAGCCGGCGACACCGACCTCGGACAAGCGTATATGGATATGACCCGACCGTTCGTTTGGACAGCTTCCAAGCGAGACAACTTCGTCTATGACTGCCAGCAGATGCGCAAACGTGTCGAAGACCTTATTCCCAACCCGCTGAAAGACCGCGAAATCAAACTCGGCAGGGGAGGCTTGCGCGACGTCGAATTCACTGTGCAGATGCTCCAACTCGTGCACGGCCGCTCCGACGAAGCATTGCGTACCAGCTCCACACTCGAATCCCTGCAGGCCTTGGCCGAAGGCGGGTACGTCTCACGCAAACAAGCCAAGAAACTTTCATGGGACTACCGATTCGAACGTGTGATGGAACACCGCCAGCAAATGTGGGCGCTCAAACGCACCCACCTGTTCCCAGACCTCGGCAAAGCCAACGCTGGCGGTCTTGAACGCAAACGAGACATCACCATCGACGAGCTGAACCAAAATCCCGAACTACGTCGACTCGCGCGCGCATTTCACATGCATCCCGAAGAGCTTGTCAACAAATACGATGAGACACGTCGTGAGGTGCGTCACCTGCACATGGACATCTATTACCGGCCCATGCTGCCCATCAACGCGGGACTCGACGACGAACAGGTGGAACTCTCCACGAAAGCCACGCAGGAACGATTCGAATCCATCGGATTCGCCGATGCCGACGCGGCCATGCGGCACGTCACCGCGCTCACCGCAGGCATCTCCCGTGCGGCAAAAATCAACCGCATCCTGCTCCCCGCAGTACTGCAATGGCTCGGCGAAGGGCAGAATCCCGACATGGGACTGCTTAACTGGCGCAAACTTGAAGAAAACTTCGGCTCCGAAAGCGGATACCTCGGATTCCTACGCGATTCACCATCCGCGGCACAACGCCTATGCCACGTACTATCCAACTCACGATTCCTCGGCGACGCACTCAACAAATCCGTCGAATCAGTCACATGGCTCGGCAACGACGACTCTTTGCAACCACGTTCGCGAGAAAGCCTCGACATTCAAACCAAGGCGACGCTTGAACGCAATGCCGGCAACATCAACGATTTCGCCAACTCCATCCGAGCCATGCGCAGACACGAAATCGAACGCATCGGTCTCGCTTGGATGAGTGGCGTGATCGACGATGAAGCATCGCTCGCCGGCATGACCGACGTATACGACGCGGCCATCGAAGCATCGCTGCAGTGGGCCATCCAGCATCGCATCAACGACATACAGATCGACGAAGCTCCGGCGGCGATCGCCATCATCGGCATGGGACGGTACGGCGGTAGGGAAGTGAACTTCAGCTCTGATGCTGACGTGATCATCATCTACAGGCCGGCCGAAGGTGCCGATGACGACCAAGCCAACCTTTTCGCACGAAAAGTGCAGGAAGACCTACGTGCGATCCTGCAAGGTCCAACCACATTCGAACCAAAAATCGAACTTGACATGGATCTTAGGCCTGAAGGCAAAAACGGACCGCTCGTACGTTCCTACGCGTCCTGCGAGGAATACTATCGATCCTGGGCAAGCACATGGGAGCATCAGGCGCTGTTACGCGCACGATATGCGGCAGGCGACGCGTCTCTTGCCGAGGATTTCCTCATGAATATCGCCGACCCGTTGCGTTATCCGAAAATCGATCTTACGGAAACGCAGATCGCCGAAATCCGCAAACTCAAGGCACGTATGGAAGCTGAACGTCTGCCGCGCGGAGTACGTAGGGATCGCCATCTGAAGCTCGGCAAGGGCGGACTGTCTGACGTTGAGTGGACGATCCAGTTGCTGCAATTGCAGCATGCGGGAGACAATGCCAACTTGCGTGTCAACGGTACGTTGCAGGCATTGAACGAGTTGGAACATCGCAAGCTGATTTCCGCTGGCGATGCTGTGGTGTTGCGTAAGGCATGGCGTATGTGCACGGCCGCGCGCAACGGCAGTTATCTGTGGAGCGGACGCGTCAATCAGGCTGATATTTTGCCGGACGATTCATATTCGCTGGGAGGCATCGCCGTGTATCTCGGTTACGATGCGAATCGCGGCCAACATTTCGAAAACGACCTGCTCGCCGTGATACGCAAAGCCCGTGACGTAACGGAACGCCTGTTCTACGGTCGTTCGTGAGTCGTGCCATTTGAACGGCTAGGAGCATGGTGTGGCCGTCGGACCGAAGTTATACGGCTCTGACGGTTATGCTGATTCAGGGTTTCGTGCATGGAAGGATGGAGGTTGCGCCACGAATACTTGTGAACACGCGGTGAACTGGCAGGGTCTGCATTTCAGGCTATAGTTGGCTAGGTCACTTCGAGTGGCCACCTTCAACCACAAGTTGCATGAAAGGTGAGCCGTTGTCTTCAGTACTCGAACAGGCGGTTGAAACGCCGATGGTCGGGAAAAGCGTCATCACATTGGATGATCTTTCCATTCGCCAGATTCAAGAATTACTCCACAAGGCGCAGTACATTGATTCTCATCGTAAAGAAGTGGCGCACACCTGCGACGGCAGGGTGCTCGCCACTTTATTTTATGAGCCCAGCACCCGTACGCGTCTGAGCTTTGAAACCGCCATGCTCCGACTCGGCGGCAAGGTGATCGGCTTCGCCGGCGCCCAGCTCGCTTCCGTGACCAAGGGCGAAACCATTTCGGACACCCTGAAAACCGTGTCCAACTACGTGGACGTGGTGGCGATCCGCCACCCGAAGGAAGGCGCCGCGCTCGTGGCGTCCCGTGCAGCCTCCGTGCCGGTCATCAACGCCGGCGATGGTGGACATATGCACCCCACGCAGACTCTGGCCGATCTTGCGACGATGCAGTCGCGCTTCGGTCGCGTGAACAATCTGACTGTCGGACTGTGCGGCGATCTGACTTTCGGGCGCACCGTGCATTCCCTGATCGAAACCCTGTGCCGTTTCGGCAACGTGAACTTCGTGCTGATCAGCCCGGATGAGCTCAAGACCCCGCAGTATGTGCTCGACCGCATCAACGCCACCGACTCCTGCTCCTACACGGAAGTCAAGGATCTCGTTTCCGTGATCGGCGATCTCGACGTGCTGTACATGACCCGAGTGCAGAAGGAACGCTTCTTCAACGAAGACGACTATCTGCGACTGCGCGACACCTACATTCTCGACGAAGCCAAGATGGCTTACGCCAAGAAAGACATGGCCGTGCTGCACCCGCTGCCGCGAGTCAACGAAATCGCCGTCGAAGTGGATGACGACCCACGCGCTGCCTACTTCGAACAGGTCAAGAACGGCATGCTTATGCGCATGGCATTGGAAAGCTCGGTGGTCGGAGACGAACTGCCGGGATATGAACCGCTTGAATCCAAGGAGGTTGCAGCCTGATGGAAGTCACCAGCATTCAGAACGGCATCATCATCGACCATGTGCCTGCTGGCACCGCGCTCAAGGTGCTCGAATACCTGAAAATTGATCCGGCTAAGACCAAGCTCGCGCTGATCATGAACACCGACAGCCACATGTTCGGCACCAAAGACATCATCAAAATCGAAAGCGAAGAGGAAGCCGAAACCATCGACCTTGACGTGCTCGGCCTTGTGGCACGCACCGCAACCGTCGGTATTGTGCGCGGCGGTAAAATCGTAGAGAAAAAGCAGCCTACACTGCCGGAACATGTGGTCAATATCATCAAATGCGTGAACCCGCGCTGCGTGACTACCACCGAGCCGGCCGTACAGATGTTCCACCTGGTGCATTCCGACCGTCAGGAATACCGCTGCGACTACTGTGACGAGGAAGCGAAGTTCTGACCCATGACCCTCACCCTTCACGACATCAAGGTTTGGAACACCGGCGAAGTCATCGACCTGATCGTCCCATCTGACGCTGATGAAACGGTGGACGCTTCGGCCATGACCATCGCCCCGGGATTCGAAGATCCCCACGTCCACTTCCGCGATCCGGGCCAGACCTACAAGGAATCCATGGTTTCCGGTTGCGCGGCTGCCGCCTCTGGCGGGTATACGAACGTGCTCATCATGCCGAACACCGTTCCCGCCATGGATGGCGTGAAGGTGACGGCGGGGGAACCGGGCGCCAGTGAAGTGCTCGACGCCGGTTTCGACACGGTCATCGACTATTTGCAGCATTACGAACAAGCCCATGATGTGACCTTGCCGGTGCGTTATGACCTGTGCGTATGCGCTTCCAAAGGGCGTACAGGCAAGGAAGCAACCGACGTGGCCGACTGGATCGGCTACCTGCCTGAACACGATGACGACAACAAGGACGCCTACCAGCTGTGCCACCCGGTGACCGCCATCAGCGATGACGGTTCCGCGGTAACACCGGAAATCCTCGACCAAGTGTTCGACAACGTCAAGAAATCAGGCTTATACCTGATCGAGCATTGCGAACACCACGACACCGGGGCGGTCAATGAAGGTCCCGTATCACGAGAACTGGGCGTACCCGGCATTCCCGAAGATACCGAACTGAAAATCGTCGAACGCGATATCGAGATGGCGCGCAAAACCGGCGTGCATGTGCACTTCCAGCATGTCAGCACTGCGATTTCTTTCGACGCGATTCGCAAGGCCAAAGCTGAAGGCTTACCGATCACGTGCGAAACTGCACCGCACTACGTTGCGTTGTGCGATGAAGCATTGCTGAAATACGGCACTCTCGCCAAGATGAATCCGCCGTTGCGCTCCGAAGAGGATCGCAAGGCAACCATCGCAGCCGTAGCTGACGGCACCGTCGATCTGCTGGCCACCGACCATGCACCGCATACCATGGAAGAGAAGGACCTTGGTTTCCTCGATGCTCCGAACGGCATCATTGGTCTTGAATGCGCGTATGGCGTATGCCACAAGATTCTTGTGGACGGCGGCTTTATCTCCGACGAACGCCTGATTGAACTCATGTCGACTGCGCCAGCCGAACTTATGGGCCACAGCAAGGCCGACGTCACAGCGTTGCTTGACGAATACGCAGACGCCGTCCCCGGAGACGACGACACCAAACGCGTGCTGGACCTCGTCAAGGTTCCTGCAGAAGACCGCGCGGATCTGGTGGTGCTCAACACCGACGAGGCATGGACCGTGAATCCTGAACGATTCCATTCCTCGGCTCGTAACACCCCGTTTGGTGGATGGCAGGTCACCGGCCGTCCGCTCGCCACCATCATCGGCTCGAAACTAGTCTTCAGCCGTATCAACAAGGAGGATTGATGGATCGCCTGATCGAAGCAATCGAAGCCAAGCAGAATCCGAGCGTTGTGGGACTTGACCCGACCGAAGCGCTCGTGCCAGCGCAAATCGTGGCCGGCTTTGCCGAGGAGATCAGCGAACAGGTTGAAGATCCGGCGGAAGCGCCGTCCATGCAGCTTTCCGTGGCCTTCTTCGAATTCAACCGCGCCATCATCGACGCCGTCGCAGACATCGTGCCTGCGGTCAAACCGCAGATCGCCATGTATGAGACGCTCGGTCCGGCAGGCATCGACGCCTACACCATGACCTGCGAATACGCCAAGCAGCAGGGCCTGTACGTGCTCGGCGACGTCAAGCGCGGAGACATCGGCTCTACCGCGGCTGCATATGCTCATCACCTCAGCGGTATAGGATTGGACGACACCGCCTATGATCCATGGCATGAGGATGCGGTGACCGTGAACCCATACCTCGGCACCGATGGCATCACACCGTTCGTCGACGCCGCCACCGCCAACGACAAAGACATTTTCGTGCTTGTACGCACCTCCAATCCGTCTAGCAGTGAACTGCAGGAACTCGAACTCGCCTCCGGTGAACGCGTATACGAGCATGTCGCCGATCTGGTGGAAGGCTGGGGCGCCGAAACCATCGGCAAGAACGGCTATTCACGTGTAGGCGCAGTGGTCGGAGCCACGCACCCAGAGGAAGGCAAGGCATTGCGCGCACGCATGCCGCACACGTTCTTCCTTGTACCGGGATACGGCGCTCAAGGCGGCACCGCGCAAGGCGTGGCCGGCATGTTCGACCGTGACGGCATGGGTGCGCTTGTCAACTCGTCACGTGGCGTTATCGGTGCATGGAAAAAGTCCGGCAAGTATTCTGAATCCATGAGCGCCGACGATGCTCTGGATCTGGTTGCGGAATCAGCCCGTGAGGCAGCCAAAGATATGCGTGACAATCTGCGTGCGGTCTTGCCGTAACCTGCCGACTGGCCAACTGTTCAATCTGAAAGAAAAACAACCACCAAACCATCGAACGTAACAGAGAGGGAGTTCATGACCACCGCAACAACGTTCGTTCCGACCGTTGCCGAAGCGACTGCGGCAGGCTTTTTCCCGAGCCGGCATGAAGTCGAGGTCGTTGACAATCAGGAACTGACTGACGGCGTGTACCGTTTGACGTTCCGTGACGAATACATCGCCAGCCATGCAAAGCCGGCACAATTCGTTGACGTATATTCCAACGATCCAAGCAAGCTGATGCCGCGTCCGTTCGGCGTTTGCGAAACCAACGGCGACGAAGTCAGCCTCATGTTCGCCGTGGTAGGCAAGGGCACCGCAGAATTTGCCGGATTGAAAGCTGGGGACACCATTCGTGTGATGGGCCCGCTCGGCAATTCGTTCAAGACCAAGGAGCCCGCCAATTATGTGCTCGTGGCAGGAGGTCTTGGCGTGCCTCCGCTCGTGCATGCGGCACAGCATATCGCCGGCGTCGAAGGCGCGGTCAGCACCGCGGTGTTCGGCTACCGCAACGTGCGTTTCGGCGACGAATATGCGGGCAAGTATGCCGACAAGGTGTACAGCATCGACGAGAGCGAAGGCAACGTGATCACCTTGCTTGACCGCATCGAAGGCGAGTTGATGGATTCGGGACTCAAGCCGGTGATTCTGACCTGCGGTCCTCTGCCGATGATGAAGGCCGTCGCCGCATGGGCCGTGAAGCGTGACATGGCGTGCCAGCTGAGCTTGGAACAGCGCATGGGCTGTGGCTATGGCACTTGCGTGCTGTGTACGGTCGACACGTTGGACGGACGTTTGAAGGTCTGCTCCGATGGTCCGGTCTTTACTCGCGAACGTTTGGGATGGGGTGAATGAGATGATCGACGATACCCAGCATGAGAACCTGTACGGTTCGTACGAGTGGAAGCATCCCACGCAGGTGGCGGGCGTGCCGTGGAAGAATCCGGTCGCCACGGCTTCCGGCACCTTCCAGTATGCGGCGGTCCGCTGGTTCTACGATGTGAGCCAACTGGGCGCGGTCACCACCAAGGGCGTCTCCCCGGTGCCATGGGAAGGCAATCCCGGCATTCGTACCGCTGAAGGCCCATCCAGCAACATCAACGCGGTCGGCCTGCAGAACCCGGGTGTGGACCATTATTTGGAAGACGACCTGCCCAAGCTCAAGGCCATCAACGCCACGGTCATCGCCAATGTGGCCGGTCACTGCGACGACGACTATGTCGAAGTCGTGTCCAAGCTGAACGATTCTCCGGCAGACATGCTGGAAATCAACGTGAGCTGCCCGAACGTGTCCGCCGGAGGTATGAGCGTCGGCACTGATCCGGTGGCGTTGAGCCGTCTGATCACCCGCCTGCGCAAGCTCACCGACAAGAAGATGATTGTCAAGCTCACGCCGAACGTCACCGACATCACCGTGCCTGCCCGCGCGGCCGTGGAAAGCGGCGCCGACGCGCTGAGCATGATCAACACACTGCTCGGCATGCGCATCAACATTCGCACTGGAGAACCGATCATCGACCATGTGACCGGCGGCGTTTCCGGACCGGCCGTGCTGCCGATGGGACTCGTGGCCGTGTGGAAGACCCGCTCCGCATTACCGAACACTCCGATCATCGGCATCGGCGGCATCGATTCCGGTGAGAAGGCGCTTGAATACCTGTATGCCGGAGCGAACGCCGTGGAAGTCGGTGCGGCCGCACTGTTCGAACCGACCGCGCCATTGCGTGTGGCCCGCGAACTCGACGAGCTGCTCGACGCACGTCCCGAACTCGCAGACAAGCTCGCCAAGGGCGAAACTTGGCGTTGACCTCGATCATTCATCAAAGGAGCATGACATGACTGAATCCCTCGACCACCGTTTTACCAAGTTCCTGCTGGAAGCGCAGGCGCTGAAATTCGGCGAGTTCACGCTGAAGTCCGGTCGTAAGTCGCCGTATTTCATCAATGCGGGCGCATTCAACGACGGACGTAAGATCGCCACGCTCGGCGCATTCTATGCGGAGAAGATCGCGGCGGAAATCGAAGCAGGCAATCTGCCGAACGACATCGACACCATTTTCGGTCCTGCCTACAAGGGCATTCCGCTGGGCGTCTCCACCGCGATCGCTCTGACTTCCGACCACGGTATGGAAGTCGGCTACACCTTCGACCGCAAGGAGAAGAAGGATCATGGCGACGGCGGCATGATGGTCGGCACCCAGCTGACCGACGGCATGAAGGTACTGCTCGTCGACGATGTGATGACCGCAGGCACCGCAGTACGCGAGGTCATTCCCAAGCTCAAGGCCGAAGCGGATGTGGAGGTCGTCGGCTTGGTGCTTTCCGTGGATCGTATGGAAAAGACCAAGGATTCCGACACGTCCGCGGTGAAGGCCGTCGAAGCAGAGTTCGGCTTCCCGGTATTCGCCATTGCCAACGTGCGCGAGATCTTCGAGGCCGGCCAGCATATCGAAACCGCTGACGGCACCGCGTATGTGACCGACGAGATCAAGGCCGCTGCCGACGCTTATCTGGAGCAGTATGGTGCCTGAATTCTATAGGCGGGTCCTATAGTTGACATATGAAAAGTGCCTCACACCAATCGAAAGCATCGGTGCGAGGCACTTTTCAATCTCATATCAGAGTGCATTCAGTCGATCAGGTTGTATCCATGGTCGGCCACCACCGACTTGAGCTTCTCCAAATAGTTTTCCGCGGCCTTCGACAGCTTCGCACGCTCGTTCGTGATCCAGCCGACCAGCATGGTCTCATCGGTGTCAAGCGGCACGGTCACGATTTTCTCATTGTTGAGATCGCCGTTGTCGATGCCGGTGCACACGGTGTAGCCGTTCAGACCGATGATGAAGTTCAGAATCGTCGCACGGTCGGTCACGTTGATCTGCTTGGGGGAGTATTCCGGCCAGACCGCCTCTTCGGCGAAGAAGAAGCTGCCCTCCTCGCCCTGCTCGTACTGGATGAACGGGAACGGCTTCAAGTCGTCCATCGTGACTTTCTTCTTGCCGGCCAGTGGATTGTTGCGTGAAATGAACACATGCAACGGAGCACGGAACAGTGGATGGAATTCCAAATGCTTTTCGCGCAACATCTTGCCAATCACGTCTTTGTTGAAATCGGACAGGTAGATGATGCCGATTTCGGAAAGCATGTTCGCCACTTGGTTGATGATGTCTTTGGTGCGCGTCTCACGAATGGTGAACTCGTATTCGTCGGATTTGATGGAGTTGATCATTTCCACGAACGCTTCGACGGCGAACATGTAATGCTGTGTGGACACGGAACACAGCTGCTTGCGTGGCTTCGCGTTCTTGTAACGTTCTTCGAGCAGCGACGCCTGATCGAGCACCTGGCGCGCGTAGGTGAGGAATTCCGCTCCGTCCACGGTCAAGGCGATGCCTTGCGACGAGCGGGTGAAGATCTCGATGCCAAGCTCATTCTCGAGTTCCTTCACAGACGAGCTCAACGCGGGCTGTGACACGTACAGCTCGTGCGAGGCTTCGTTCATGGAACCGCATTCCACGATTTTCACAATATATTTCAGCTGAAGAAGAGTCATAAATTCAGGTTAGAGCCATGTACTGACCGTGGGGGAGTGCTTATACCCTCTTGTCTGGATAGTGGACTGCCGATCGCGCAGATCAAGGACGTGAAAAACCAATTGCAGCTTGACGAGGATCGCACACAGTTGGAAACCCCACAAACCGTGCTCGACAAAACCGGTCAGGTGTTCGCCCAATGGGAGCGGACCGGCTTGACGGGTCAGGTCCACAAGCAAAAGAGTTGTCCCTATCGGAGTGCTCCATATCGGCATAAGCGACAAAAAGGGATTGCCCGGCTTTCTACACACCAGACAATCCCGTTCGTCACAACCTACTACAGTTCGGTCTACTGGTACAGATGGCCGCCCTGCTCGCGGAAGCGCTCGCTCATCTCTTGCATGCCGGCAGCGATGGTTTGCGCGTCGGCGACGAGCTTCTCCTGTGCTTCGGCATTACCGAATTTTTTGCGGATGTTTTGGCTGATGGCCATGGAGCAGAACTTCGGACCGCACATCGAACAGAAATGCGCCATCTTCGCAGGCTCGGCCGGCAAAGTATCATCATGGAACGCGATGGCGGTGTCCGGATCGTAGCTCAGGTTGAACTGGTCAAGCCAACGGAATTCGAAACGTGCCTTGCTCATGGCATTGTCGCGGTCGATGGCATGCGGATGATGCTTGGCGATATCAGCCGCATGGCAGGCGATCTTGTATGCGATCACACCTTGCTTCACATCGTCCTTATTCGGCAGCCCAAGATGTTCCTTCGGCGTCACATAACACAGCATGGCAGTGCCATAGCGGGCGATTTCCACACCGCCGATCGCCGACGTGATGTGGTCGTAGCCGGGAGCGGTGTCGGTGGTGAGCGGTCCAAGCGTATAGAACGGCGCGTCCTTGCAGATCGCCTTTTCCATCTCGATGTTCATGCGCACGGTGTCGAACGGAATATGGCCGGGTCCTTCGATCATCACCTGCACGTCGTGTTCCCATGCGCGCTGCGTAAGCTCGCCCAAAGTCATCAGTTCGGCGAACTGTGCCGCATCGTTCGCATCGGCAAGCGATCCCGGACGAAGTCCATCACCCAGTGAGAATGCGACATCGTACTTGGCGAAGATCTCACACAACTCATCGAAATGCGTATACAGGAAGCTTTCCTGATGATGCTGCAAACACCATTCGGCCATGATCGAACCGCCACGCGAAACGATGCCCGTCATACGATTCGCCGTCAACGGCACGAAACGCAGCAGCACACCGGCGTGAATCGTCATGTAATCCACGCCTTGCTCGCACTGTTCGATCACTGTGTCGCGGAACAGTTCCCAGCTGAGCTTGGACGCATCATCCTCCACCTTTTCGAGCGCCTGATACATTGGCACGGTGCCGATCGGCACGGGGGAGTTGCGCAGAATCCATTCACGAGTGGTGTGAATGTCGTTGCCGGTAGACAGATCCATCACAGTGTCGGCACCCCACTTGGTGGCCCACGTGAGCTTCTCCACCTCCTCGTCAATAGACGAAGTGACCGCCGAATTGCCCATATTGGCGTTGAGCTTGGTGAGGAACTTCGAGCCGATGATCATGGGTTCAGCTTCGGGATGGTTGATATTGCAAGGCATGACCGCACGCCCTGCGGCCAGTTCGCTGCGTACCAATTCCACGCTGCAATGCTCGCGCTCCGCCACATAGCGCATTTCCGGCGTGATGATGTTGTGGCGCGCGTACCACATTTGCGTCACCGGATGATCCTTGGCCTTCATCGGCTTATGCTGGCGACCACGCCATTCCTTGGAAGCCTTGCCACGTTTGATGGCGCGTTTGCCGTCATCTTCCAAATTGCGGCGACGTCCTTCATATTCTTCGACGTCTCCACGGTCAAGAATCCAGTCCAAACGTAGGGGAGCGAGACCCTCCTTCGGATCGCATTTCGGACCTTCGGTGTTGTAATCCTTGAATGGTGCGTTCGGTCCGACGCCAGGAGTGTCAGACAGTTTGATTTCAGTGTACGGCACTTGCAGATCGTAGGAACCGAATTCGTTTTCGAAATGCACCGGCGTGGTTTTGCGAATATGTGCTTTGTCTCGCTGCTTGGAATCACGTGCGGCAATGTCGACGCGCTGTTGCTTGGCAAGCTTGGAGGCGGCCTTGGCTTCCTTCGCATTGGTGAACTTCTTTTCGCCGGATGCGCCGTCGGCTGTGTTGTCAGTGTTGATTTCCGCTGTTTTCTGGGCTTTCACGCGCGGCGCGTACCCGTGCTTCGTGTCGCCACGTACGGCTTTCCAGCGCGCTACCATATTGCGGGTTGCAGCTTCCGGATCATCAGCTCCTGCAATCGCGGACACCACGAACCAGCCTGCCGCCTTTGAATGCGCCAGCATCTCCATATCATCTGCGGTCACGCCACCGCCTACCACTACCGGAAAACCACTGGCTGAACAAATGGTGTTGATCTGCTCTTCGTCAAGCGTGCGACCGGAACCGTCATTGCCGCCTACGGACGCTTCCGGCTTGGTGACGGAAACATGCAGTGGTGCCGCACCGATATAGTCGATGCAGCCGTCGGGCAATTCGTTGATGAGTTTGACCAGGCTTTCCGTTTCGGCGGACAAGCCCACGATGGCATCTTCGCCAAGCAGTGCACGGGCTTCGCGCGGTTCCATATCGGTCTGTCCGATATGCACGCCGTCAACCTTGATGCCTTTGCTGCGGGCCTGCCAGACCACGTCCACACGGTCGTCGATCACGAATGCCACGGAATCCGACTTATTGTTGTCTTCGATGATTTGCGCGATATCACGCGCCATGTCGGTGAGATCCTTCGCGTCAGCGTCTTTGACGCGCAGTTGGATGAAGCTTGCGCCCCCGCGCAATGCGTCATCGATGACGTCGGTGATCGGTCGGCCTTTGCAATCCTGTGGTCCTACCACAAAATAGGCGTTCAGGTCGAAGCTGTCTCGCATCGACGCATATGGATAATTGCTCATGATTCCCCCTTGATTATGATGTTTTGGGTTGGGAAAACTTGATTTCGCAGGCAATGGGTATGCTGACGCGCCCGTATGCTCGGTTATACGGGATAGAAAACGGAATTACGATTGATGATTGCGCGATGCAGACTGTTTGGTCGACGCATCTGCTGCGCAGACTTTTACGGATGCCAATTGACGCTGGCAATGCGTGTGCGCTACGACACTCATTCTTCGCTCCCTACGATGGTGTTAACCAACAGGTTCAAAGGGTCAGGCATTCGCCTATCTCAGCTCCGTTGGGGAGCCCCCCTGCTTTACGTGTTGGCTATGAATCTACGCCCTGCACTGGACGTAACTTTCATCGAAGCCCACAGGAGAGTTAGGCCAGCCGTCACTTTCGCGTGTATCGCCTCCATCCGCGTCACGCCTCCGCCGCGCAACTCACAGCAAACTCTCCTTGCAGGCTAATCTATACTTCAGTTCAATGCATTGCGTGTGAAAGAGGTCGACTACATGTTGGAAACGGAACGGCTGACATTGAGGGCTTGGGCGGAAACAGATGCGGAAAGCTTGTACTCCTATGCGAAAGATCCGGATATCGGGCCTATCGCGGGCTGGCCCGCACACCGATCGAAAGAAGAAAGTCTCAATACGATTCGTCATGTGCTCAATGGCAAGGAATGCTACGCGATTTGCGAGCGCGGCAGCAATAACCCCATTGGTTCGATTGAGTTAAAGCTTAATGGTCATACGGATATGACGGATCGTGATGATGAGTGTGAGTTGGGTTACTGGCTGGGCAAGCCTTTCTGGGGGAGGGGTTATATGCCGGAGGCAGCCAAGGAGGTTATCCGTCATGGTTTTGTTGATCTTGGTATGAGTGCGATTTGGTGCGGCTATTATGACGGCAATCTGAAGTCGAAGCGGGTGCAGGAGAAGGTTGGTTTTGTCTATCATCACACGTGTGATGAGGTGCCGGTGCCTCTTATGCACGAGGTGCGTGTCGGGCACGTGAATGTTCTTACCAAATCACGCTGGCAAAATTTAGCTGCCTGCTGATTGTGCTAGAAGCTAACCTAGAATGCTTTGGAAGGGTCTTGGTGGGCTTCGAACGGATGCTGGTCAAGACCCTTTAGAGCTTCATGATGTTTTCCTCGATGCGACGGATGACGTCAATGAAAGCTTCATCGTTGTGCCCGGTTGGATCTGGCAGATTCCAATTATCGTCGAAAGCCTTGCCGATATAGGGACATCCCACGTCGCAGCCCATGGAGATCGCGGTGTCAGGTTTTGGAATATCCGAAATCAGCTTGGAGTATTGCGTTTTCTCCATGTCGATGCCGTAAAGCTCTTTCATGAGTCGTACGGCATCCTGATTGATCTGCGGCTTGGTTTCCACACCTGCGGAATAAAAATCACAATCGGTTCCGCGTAGATGCTTTCCCAACGCTTCGGCAATCTGGCTGCGGCATGAATTATGCATGCAAATAAAAGCCACTTTTCTCATAGCTTTCCCTGTCTGCGATGTTATGATTTCACGATTGCTGTCCCGTATTATACGTTTCGCCCAATGCTCCGCGTTCACATCATCGAATAACACAATGCCCGGTACGACCATGTCATAAGCTGGTCGTACCGAGCATTGGCTTGGATTATTCGCCCCAGACTTCTTCGGCGATGGACCTTACGAGTGCGATCTTGGCCCACTGCTGCTCCTCAGTGAGCTTGTTGCCTTCCTCAGTGGAGGCAAAACCGCACTGGGTGGACAGGCACAAGCGGTCAAGCGGCACATACTGGGCCGCTTCGGAGATGCGAGCCTTAATCACTTCCGGATCTTCAAGTTCCGGTCTCTTGGAGGTGACGAGGCCAAGCACAACCTGTTTATCGCCGGAAACCTCAGCCAGTGGCGCGAAGTCACCGGAACGGTCGTCGTCGAACTCCAGATAGTAGGCGTCCACGTTCTCTTCGCCGAACAGCTTGGCTGCGACCGGAGCATAACCGCCGGACGACAGCCACGTGGAATGGAAATTACCACGGCAGATATGGGTGTTGATCACCAAATCATCAGGCTGGTCTGCGATCACTGCGTTGATCACGTCAAGATTCTCCTGCTGCAGGCGGGCCGCATCCTCATCGCTCCAGCCGAGACGCTCACGCACGCTCTTGTCGCACAGGCGAGTCCAAGTGCAGTCATCGAACTGCACGTTACGGCAGCCGGCGGCATACAGGTCGGCAATGACCTGACGGTATGCGGCCACGATATCCGCGGTCAGCTCGTCGTCATCTTTGTAGAACTCGTCGTACGGGTAGGCGTTCTTGTTGCCGGTAAGCACGAAACGGGTCTGCGCTGGGGAAGGCATGGTCTGGCGAGCAACGGTATTGTCATCTTCAAACTGCCTGACGAACTTGAAATGCTCCACGAACGGATGATCGTGTCCGTCGAGCTTGCCGGTCACCGTGGCAGTGTCGGCGGGAGTGACCTCGTCATGGAAGGCAACGCGATGGGCGGCTGCGACATGGTCCACGCCGTTGAAGCCCCACATGAAATCGAAATGCCACCAGCCGCGACGGAATTCACCATCGGTGATGACATGCAGGCCGGCGGCCTTCTGCTTGGCAACCAGATCAGTGATCAGCCTGTCTTCGACAGCTTTCAATCCAGCGGCATCAATAATACCTGCAGCATAATCTGCACGAGCCTGCTTGAGTTCGTCCGGACGCAGATAAGAACCGACCACATCGGCGCGGAACGGCGCATTCTTGGAATATGTCATGATTCTCCTTCGACTATTGACTTGCAATTAACAATCACAACGACAAAACCAACAATATGCTATCCCACCACCCACAAACACGACGTATTCCATCCGCCTGGTTGACAACGTACTTCCGTCCATCCGCAGAGTTTTCAATGCTGGAATAAATGGGGGTAAATGACACTGCATGGCGTTCCGATATTGGCAGACGCGCGGCCGATGATTGTGCAAAGAATCGCGAAAGGCATGCGGAATCACGACATGAGTTGCGTTGTGTTCGTATATAATCGCAACGGACATGAACGACTGCAAGGAGGCTGCCATGACTGTGCCGCAACGAGTGCTTGACACTATGAATTCCGGACTGATCTACACCTGCGATGACGAAGAGATGATCAAAGCACAGAAGGAACAGATGGAACTGCTATACGACTTCAATGCAACCCGCCCCAGTCAAATGACGCAACGCAACGAAATCGCACGCCAACTGCTTGGCGAATTCGGCGAGGACGCTTATATCGAACCGCCGTTACATGCCAATTGGGGATGCAACACGTATTTCAGTGCGCACGCTTACGCCAATTTCAACCTTACGTTAGTTGATGATGGTGAAGTGCATATCGGCGAACATACCATGATCGGCCCGAACTGCACTATCATTACCACCGGCCATCCGATTCGTCCTGACCTGCGCGAGAAGGTCACACAGTATTCTCTGCCGGTCACCATCGGCCGTAATGTGTGGTTGGGCGCCAACGTTACCGTGCTTCCCGGCGTCACCATTGGCGACAATTCGGTGATTGGCGCATGCTCGCTGGTTACCAAAGATATTCCCGCCAATATGGTCGCATTCGGACAGCCATGCAAGGTGTATCGCGAAATCGGCGAACATGATGACGTCTACTATTGGCGTGACCGCATGATCAACCCACCCTATGACCAGAAGCAGTAAAACAAATCACTATCGACCAACCGTTCAAACAGGTCGAATCATCGTGGACTAGTCGTTATGACAGATCCACGATCTCATAATTTGCGACTGTCAAGCGAAATACCGGGCGCACCATTGCTCCACCACACGGGCAAGGTGCGCCTTCTTTGAAAACTCAGTCCTGGTTGCTCCAATCAATCATGCTTCCCACCATAACGTGCGAAACGTAACGCACGCATGTCCGCGGTAGATATTTAGATAATTATCTAAATAAGAAAATGTGTGAACATTGCGAAGTGAAGGAGGAATGTATGGCAGGGGAGGGATTCAAAGCGCTCTCCGATCCCACGCGACGGCGCATTTTGGAATTGCTGCGCGAACGTGACATGACGGCTGGTGAACTTGCGGAACAATTCAACATGAGCAAACCGTCGATCAGCCACCATCTGACCACGTTGAAAACCGCGGGACTGGTAACCGACGAACGGCACGGGCAGAACATCATCTACAGTCTCAACACCACGGTGATGCAGGATCTGATCGGATGGTTCATGGGATTCATGGACGGCGATGGAAACGTCAATCAAGCGAATGATCAAACAGACAATAAATAAAGGAGGGTCTTATGCGCGGGAACAACTTGAACGATTTAAAAAACAACATCAACAATGCCGAAGACAAGAACAAGACTGATTCGGGGGAGAAGATCGCTCCGATCGGACGCAATCTGTGCATTGCGCTTGTTGCACTGTGTGTAGTCAACATCATCGCACATCTTGCCTGCTATAGTCGGCTTCCCGAAAACGTGCCGATTCATTGGGGTGCCGATGGTTCGGTCAATGGTTATGGCCCGCGTGCCGTAACGTTGATTCTTGATGTATTGCCGTTGCTGTGCTTGGGACTTTTCCTCGTCATCCCGAAGATGGACCCCAAGGGAGAAAACTACATGAAGGCCAGCGGACTGTATCGTGGATTCGTCATCGCGTTCACACTCATCATGTGCGGTGTCACATGGTTCACTGAAGCCACCGCATTCGGTGTAATCCCAGCTACCGGCGGTCCCGTTGGGCTTATTGTCAGCGTGGTATTGGGCGCGCTGTTCGTCGGCTTAGGCAATTACCTTCCGCGCATGCGCCAGAATTACACTTTCGGCATCAGAACGCCTTGGGCTCTGGTCGACGAGAACAATTGGAAGCGTACGCAGCGTGTGGGTGGCATCTCTTTCATGGTGTTGGGAGTGCTGTTGATTGTGGCGGGTGTTGTCAGCTCTGTTGTGCCTGTGGGCGACATGCTCATGGTCGCAATTATTGTGACGATAGCGGTTGGTGCAGCGCTCGTTCCTTATGTATACAGCTACCTGTTGTTCCGCCGCAGTCGCGGTTCGCGGCAAAACTGAAGTAACGTCATAGCGACGCTAGATACCGTCGCCTTGACACAGAACACAAATCAACGTTGACAAACGCCGTTGGCAATCTGGGAAAGTTTAATGAACGGACTCAGGAGAACCAATTGCAAACAGTGAAGGAATCGAATCTGAATTTCTTCAGTCCAACAATCGGGGTGCGGTTCACATGCGTGCGATCCGCACCCTTTGTTAATTCAAGTGTTCGTTTTGAAAAAGTCAGAAATCCATGCCCAAAGATTTCAGATCGCGGCGAGCCTGACCGGCGTTAGTGAAGCGGAACGCGTGCATGCCCACGGCCTGTGCGCCAGTGACGTTCTTCGCGGTGTCGTCGAAGAACACGCTGGATTCCGGCCTGAGATTGAAACGGCTCAGCGCCAGTTCGTAGATGTCGGCATTCGGCTTGTGCATCTTCTCTACGCCGGACACCACCGTGCCCTGCAGCAGCTCGCCGAGCTGCGGGAAACGTTCGAATGCGAAATGGAACGTCTCATGCGACCAATTCGTCAACCCCCACACGCCGTAGCCTGCAGCCTTCAAATCACGAAGCAGCTGTTCCATATCCGGAATCATGCGGGGGAGCGCATCGCCGTAACGTTCGATGTAATCGCGGAAAATCTCGGCGATCTCTTCGCCCTGTTCACGTACCACGTCGGGATAAATGGCTTCGAAATCCTCGCCATGGTCCATGCGATCCTCATAATCGTAGAAGCCGCACGGATCATTATCCGCGCAAATACGGTCTACAACCACTTGGGGGTACCTGCCTTCAAGGCATGCGCGCGTCTGCCAGTCGATAAGCACGCCGCAAAAATCAAAGACCACATCGGTGACGTTGGCACTGGGGGAGGTCATGAAAATCCTTCCTGCAAAATACGGATTGGCAACGCTAGTGTAGCGCAAAGCCACCGATGTTGGGGCTGGTGTTCGGTAAATTTGTTTTGCAATTAAAGTAATTGCAAAAATGCCGGCTGAATGCCGCCGATAATATCGCTCGCGATGATCGGATGGCCGATTTCCCCGAAATGCTGCTTTTTGGAATGCCCATAGATCTGCGGACGATGCCATCCACGCTGTTCGGATCGCGATGCGATCGAGCCCGCAAGACCATGTATGTAGGCTCCGGCCGCCACGACTTCGGGAACTAATGCCGGATCCTCGGCAAGCATGTCGTCCTGTTGCGCGAGCAGGGCGCCCAACATGCCGGCAAGCACATCGCCCGATCCTGCGGTGGACATCCACGCCGGCGCGCGTCCGGAAAGAATCACCCGCTCGTTGCCTTCGCCGTCCGTGCCGACCACCATGGTCACCGCGCCCTTCAACAATACGGTCGCGCCGGTCAGCTCATGGACCCTGCGGGCGCAGGCGAGCGGCTGCGAGCGCACTTTGTCGACGCTGGCTTCGTTTCCGTCTAGCCGAGTCAACATGCGGGCCAGCTCCCCGACGTGCGGGGTGACAACCACTTGAGCCGGCACTTTGCCTGGCAGCAGGTCCAAAGCTCCGGCGTCTACCACGATCGGCGGCATGCCCAGGGCACTTTCATTCCTGGCGTCGTCATTGGAGCCGGTTTTTTCCTGCAGTGCGTAATGCTTCAACAACGCGGTTATGGTTTCGCGTTGAATGTCGGTGTCGGCGGCTTCGTCGTCACCCGTGGGAACGCCGGAACCAACCACCCATGATTGGACGCGGCCCTTGCCGATCACCGCCTCGGGCAACGAGGAAAGCACCATGTCCTGCGCTCGTTGCGGGCCGAGATAGCGCACCATGCCAGTGTTGGCGCGCGCCGCCGCCGTGGCCGACAATACGGCTGCACCGGGGTAACGGGCGGAGCCGGTCACCAAGCCGACCACTCCACGCGAATACTTGCCGTCCGAAAGTTGCGGAAGGCGAATCGAATCCGTTACGAAATCGCCGTCCGTCATTTCGGCCGCGGGGACGCAATCATCAATGTCGAAACCGAAATCGACCAAAGTGAGGCGGCCGCATGCGTATGAGGCGGGTGGCACCATCGCGCACGGCTTCATCGCGCCGAATGTTACCGTAACATCAGCAGGAATGTACGGTCCTGGAAGCGAACCGTCATTTACGCCAACGCCGGACGGCGTGTCGATCGCCACGACGAGCGGCAGGGCGGAGGAAGGCTCGTTGTTCGGCAGGGCGGGCCTGTCGGGAAGTTCGCCATCGAATCCCAAGGAGGAAGCGATGGCGCCTGCGATGCCACGCAATGCGCCGCTTACGCCGATTCCGGTCATCGCGTCGATGATCACATGGGAGCCCTGAACGTATTCAACGGCGGCCTGCAGTCGTTCTCCGGCCTCTCCCGCGGAAAAACCCGTGGTGCATCCTGGGATTTCGGCGGCGGGATCAAGTACGAGAACACGGCCTCCGGCATGCACGAACGCGCCGAACGCCTCCTCGTGCAGGGAACGTCCCACGGCGATCGCGGTGACATGCGCGCCTTCGTTCGCCAGTTCCGCGCCGGCGTATAGACCGTCGCCGCCATTATCTCCCGCCCCTACAAGGAGGGCTACCCGCGCGTCCTCGACGGCGAGGTCCTCATCATCGAGCAGTGTCATGGTCACATGGGCCGCAGCCGAGGCGGCCATGCGCATCAGCGGTACGCCGTCGTCAAGCAGCGGACGTTCCATCTCGCGCACGGTATCGGAATCGTAAGCGCTGTACAGCAGTGTTTGCAAACGGTCGGCGTCGTCGGCGATGTCCATAACGTTCCCTTCCTCGTCGTCTATGAGCAACAATCCCTACTGTAGTCGTAATATTGGGAGTCAAGGATTTTTCGGCGTGGAATGGAGACCAAAATGGCATATATCGAAATGCAGCATAGTTACAAGCGTTACCAAATGGGTTCCACCACCATCACCGCGAACGATGATGTGAGCTTCGGCATCGAAAAAGGCGAACTGGCCATCATTCTGGGCGCGTCGGGCGCGGGCAAGTCGACGGTGCTCAACATTTTGGGTGGCATGGACACGAATTCAGAAGGCAGCGTGGTCATCGACGGACGCGACATTTCCAACTATTCCCCGAAACAGCTGACGGCTTATCGCAGGACGGACATCGGTTTCGTGTTCCAGTTCTACAATCTTGTGGCGAATTTGACCGCGAAGGAAAACGTCGAGCTCGCCTCGCAGATCGTTTCCGATGCTCAGGATGCCGTCAAAGTGTTGGAAGACGTCGGTCTCGGCGATCGTGTCGACAATTTTCCCGCGCAGCTTTCCGGCGGTGAACAGCAGCGTGTGGCCATCGCCCGAGCTGTGGCGAAGAATCCGAAGATCCTGCTGTGCGACGAGCCGACCGGCGCGTTGGACTACAACACCGGTAAGCAGGTCCTGCAGATTCTGCAGGACATGAGCCGTAGGAAAGGCGCCACCGTGGTGATCGTGACCCATAATTCCGCGATCGCGCCGATCGCGGACCGTGTGATCCGCATGCATGATGGCAAGGTCACCGCCGTCGACGTCAACGAGCATCCGATGGACATCGCGGAACTCGAATGGTGATGTCGCGACACGCTGTGCGACACTCGATTTGCGAAGACAAAGGATTTGTGTAATATATATGACTTGTGCACGGAAGCAATTCCGTACAGGAAGCACATTCCTGCGTAGCTCAGTTGGCAGAGCATCCGACTGTTAATCGGACGGTCACTGGTTCAAGCCCAGTCGCAGGAGCGCGTTTTTAGGTTTTTCCTGATTTTCGTCGGGGAGAAGCTTAGAACAGGAGAATATTCCTGCGTAGCTCAGTTGGCAGAGCATCCGACTGTTAATCGGACGGTCACTGGTTCAAGCCCAGTCGCAGGAGCCACATGAAAGCCCTTGGAAATCAAGGGCTTTTTGTTACTCTAACGAATCAAGCACGTCGTCGATCAGCGTGCGCTCGTGCGGTCCATCGGTCTTGAGCCGAGGAAAGCGCCGCAACGCGTTGGCGGGACTTGCCCCGGCCGCGCGCGCCACATTCGATTTCGACTCGCCGTGCGCCAAAGCCGTTTCCGCAAGACGGTCCACCAGCGAGTCCGACACCTTGCGGATCTGCTCGGCAACCCACAACTGCGCCAGTTCGGGGGAGAGCGCGTAATCGTCCTGCAATTCGCTTGACGCTTCCTGCACGGCCGCCCACAGCACCATAAAAGGCTTCTGATAGTAGGTGATCCGATCGTAATCGGACTCGCTTTCCAGTTGCTGCAACGCTTTGCGCTGTGACGTGTTATCGCTCATACGTTCCATCGTATGCCGAGACACGCCCGGAGCCTGTGGATAACTCATCCTCCGACCACAGGGCCGTTTCAGCTGGACAAGCACAACTCCACACTGTCATGCTGGCGATTTACCACAGCACAACGCAACGGCGCAAACACAGCAACGTGAAGGAGCCATCATGGACGAACGTGAATATCGCAGGCGAATCCGACGGAACAGAATCGCACAGGAGGAAAAGAAGCGCATCCGCCAGCAGTTGCGCCAAACCATGGTCGTATGCGCTCTGGCATGTGTCATGCTGCTCGTGTGCTGCCTATGGTCGGCCGAACCGACGTATGCGAAAACGAATGCGGCGACCGCGTCCGGTTCCTGCGCCGTCCTGATGCGATGGCCGCTGAACGGCGCGCAGGTGGTCGGCAAGTACGATGCGCCGAAACAACAGTGGCTTCCAGGCCATCGGGGTGTCGACCTGCTTGCGGACCCTCAGGAAGCCATCGTCGCGCCCGCGGACGGCGTGATCGCCTTCAGCGGCAACGTGGGAGGCAAAGCCGTGGTCACTATCCGGCATGGAGGCGACCTTTCCGGCCTGACCTCGACGTTCGAACCCGCCATTGCGGAACGCGATGTCGGCGCACATGTTGCGCAAGGGGAGCGTTTCGCGCGTGTGGAGGGCGAATCCGACCATTGCGACGAGCGGTGCCTGCATTGGGGGATAAAATCGGAAGGACGGCAATACACCAATCCGGAAAGCAAAACCCGTACGGTGAGAATCGGATTGAAAGGCCTGTGAAACAGGGGTCGACAGAACCATTGATTTTGTCCATACGTCGTGGCCTCGTCGAAAAAAGTGAAGCTCTCAGGCTATGATGCTACATATACGACGATTACGCAGGGGAGAAATGCCATGTACAAGGAATACACGCGGCCTTTGGAACAGCAGATCGACACGGATAAGAACATTTTCTCGGTGCTTGATGAACGAGCGAACCGCACTCCGAACGATTCATTGGTCGAATACAAGAACGAGCATGGCGAGTGGTCGTCGTTCAGCGCCACCGAATTCCGTGCCAAGGTCATCGCCATCGCCAAAGGCCTGATCGCCCAAGGCATCATGCCCGGCGAATCGGTGTCCATCATCTCTCACACCTGCTGGCAGTGGACTGCGCTCGACGTGGCCATCATGTCGATCGGAGCGCTCACCGTTCCCGTATACGAGACGAATTCTCCCGCGCAGGTCAAAATGATCTTCAACGACGCCAACGTCAAAATGGCGTTCGCAGAAGATGACGCGCAACGCGACAAGATCGAATCCATCAGAAACGAATGCTCCAATCTTGGCGACGTCTACGTCATCGGACTTGGCGCGATCGACACGATGATCGAATACGGACATGCCGTGTCCGACGCCGAATTCCAAGAGCGCGAACATGCGGTCAAAGGATCGGACCTCGCCACCATCGTGTACACCTCCGGCTCCACAGGCACGCCAAAAGGCATTGAGCTCACCCATTCCAATTTCGTGTTCATCACCTATTCGGGCATTAGCTCCATGCCCGATATCGCGATGAAGCCGAACCGTCGTCTGCTGCTGTTCCTTCCACTGGCGCACGTGTTCGCACGCTACATGCAGTTCTTCTGCTTCGCAGGTAACGTCTCGCTCGGCCTATCCAGCAACTTGAAGACGATCCTGGCTGATTTCAAAGCGTTCAAGCCGACGTTCATCCTTGCCGTGCCGCGTATCTTCGAAAAGATATACAATGCGGCGTCGCAAAAGGCCGGAGCCGGCCTCAAAGGACGTATTTTCGCAGGTGCAACGCAGACGGCGCGCGACTGGTCGTACGCACAGCAGTCAGGCGAAGGCATTCCGGTTGTCTTGAATCTCAAGCATGCGCTGTACAACAAGCTGGTGTACTCCTCGATCATGGACGTGTTCGGCGGCCATGTGGAATACGCGGTTTCCGGAGGCGCTCCGCTTGATTCATCCATCGCGCATTTTTTCAATGGCGTCGGACTGCCGCTGCTGGAAGGCTACGGCATGACCGAAACCTGCGCTCCGTCAAGCGTCAATCCGACCTCCGGATACAAGATTGGCACCATCGGACTGCCTCTGCAGGGCGTGGCCATGGGTGTCGACGAGGAAGGTGAACTGTGCATCAAGAGCCCGGCCGTATGCGCCGGCTACCACAACAATCCCGACGTCACCAGGCAGCAGATTGTCGACGGCTGGCTGCATACCGGTGATCTTGGTTCCATCGACGACGAAGGCTTCGTCTCCATCGTCGGACGTAAGAAGGACCTCATCATCACCGCCGGCGGCAAGAACGTCTCTCCATGCGAAATGGAAGCGTCGATCATGACGTCGCCCGTGGTGAGTCAATGCGTGATGATCGGCGACCGCAAGCCGTTCATAGCGGCCATCATTGCGTTGGATCTTGGCGAAACGAACGCATGGCTTGCATCGAAAGGCGCGGAATGCGCGGCATCCCTCGAGGAGGCCTCCCGCAATCCGATCGTGCGCGCCGAAGTGGAACGTGCCGTCAACAAAGCCAACGAGCTCGCATCCCGTGCCGAATCGATCCGTAAGTTCGAAATCGTGCCGGACGAGTTCACCGAAGAAAACGGCTTGGTCACGCCGAGCATGAAGGCACGCCGTCAGGCGGTGGTTGATCACTACCGCATGCTGATCGACACCGTCATCTACGTTCCGAAGAAGTAGAATGCGATGATCGGCGGTAGGAATGTGCCGGCCGCAACATAAAAAGCTGGCTTCCGTCGCGGCGGTTCGACGGAAGCCAGCTTTTTCCATCTCTTGTCGGATTTCCTATGTCTGATAATCCGGATTACCTTGTTGCCGGTCTACAAGCCTGCTTCGGCGAGCGAGATATATCCCGGTTCGATCAGCGTTTTCTTCAGATTGCTGGCGCTGACCGCAAGCGCCTCTTCCTGAATGGTCGGCACTTTCATGTCTTCCATGGCGACGGATGAGATGAACGTCAGCTTCGCAAGTTTGCCCGACGTGTTGAGCTGCACGCAGGTCTGTGCGATGTCGGATGCTAAGGTCTTGCGATTTTCCAAAGCGGTCATCCACTGTTTGCCGTTCACGATATTCGGTATGGAGCTGACGTAGGCGCCGTAACCGGTGATGATCGGCCATTGCGAGTTCTGCTCGTCAAGGGAATCGCTGGTATCCTCCGTATCGGAATCGCCGTCATCGGATTCAGGCGCCTGCGCAGGATCGGGAACGGACTGTTTTTTCAGGTCTTTCTTGCCGGTGATATTGTCTACGATGCCGGAAATGGTGATGGATGGGTTGATGTCGGCCGCCGAACCGGTATATCCAAGATCGTTGAGCTCTTCGGAAGCATAGCCGGCCACATAATCATTGCAGGAGATGATGCCGTCGATGCGGGTATGGCGCGATGTGTCCTTATCCATGCCGAGACGTCCGGCGAGCGTGGATTTGACCCGCTCACTTTTCGCCGCGTCGAACGCCACGGACACCCAATCGGATTCCGTGCTCGACGAGGTCAGCGTGCCGGATGGGGAAACGGCCTTCCCATCTTTGAAATACGGTCCAAGCACTGACCAAATGCCTTTGAACACGCCTTGCGCGAAAGTCGCGTCCGCTGTGCTGCCGCTTTCATTGGCGGCATCGTAGGGGAGTAGCACTTCGATATGCTTCGGATTGTCGGAGCTGGTTTTGTCGAGCTCGAGCTTGCTGACCAGCTGTTTGGCTTGAAGCTGGCCGATCTGCTCGGCCGTGGTCATCGGCACGTACACATCCGGAGTGAAACCCTGCAGCGTGTTCGACACTAACACGACTTTCATGCCCTCGTTTTGAGCGAGCTGCAATGCGGAAACCAAACGTTCCGCGGATTGGGCGTAGTCCTGGGCGTCTTCGTCGGAGGAGCTCCCATTCCATGTGATGGCGTGCGACACATAGTCTCCATATTGGCGGTCGGATTCGGTGGTGTCGGCCACCGGCGCCACTACCAGAGTGGTTTTGTCGGAGGAATCCGCATCGTCGCTGGTGCTGTTGACGTGATTCACCACGTAATCCTGCACGCTTTGGCTTTGCTTGTCGAGACTTGGCGCCGCTTTGACGGTGATGTTGGCGCCTTTGACATCATTGTCTTTCAATGATGAAACGATTTCCGGCACCAGCTTCTCCCATTTGCTCAGAGGCGTCTGCTGGGAGATGGTGATGCCGTCCGAAGGGGTGAAGATCACCACGTTGCCGGCATCGGTGGCAGTGGCGGTGCTGGGGGAGTCCGTTTCATGCGATTGCGTTTCATTGGCGGATGAGCAGGCGCCCATGGTCATGATGAGCGAGGTCGATGCCAACAGTGCGAACAGACGTTTCGTCACGGTCGTGCGGTGCAGTGTCATGCCGTTTCCTTCATGAAAATCGAATGATGATTCCTATGCTGAGCTCCGATTGTAATATCCGGACGTCAAAAAGGGCTGGATATGCGTGTGAACCATACATATCCAGCCCTTTTGAGCCTGCTGCTGGCCGTTCAGCCAAAGGTTATTCGGCTAGGTCATTCGGCCAGAGCTTTGGCGAGATTCTCGTCCAAAGCGTTCATGAAGCCTTCGGTGTCAAGCCAGGCCTGATCCGGACCAACGAGCATGGCGAGATCCTTGGTCATCTGACCGCCTTCAACGGTAGACACGATGACCTTCTCCAAAGTTTCGGCGAAATACTTGACTTCCGGAGTGTTATCCAAGTCGGCGCGGTGCTTGAGACCGCCGGTCCAAGCGAAAATCGATGCGATCGGATTGGTGGAGGTCTTCTCGCCCTTCTGCCAGCGGCGGTAGTGGCGGGTCACAGTGCCGTGTGCGGCCTCGGCCTCGACGGTCTGGCCGTCAGGGGTCATGAGCACGGAGGTCATGAGGCCGAGAGAGCCGAAGCCTTGCGCCACGGAATCGGACTGCACGTCGCCATCATAGTTCTTGCAGGCCCAAATGTAGCCGCCATGCCACTTGAGGGAGCTGGCCACCATGTCGTCGATCAGACGATGCTCATAAGTCAGGCCCGCTGCGGCGTACTTGTCTTTGTATTCGTTTTCGAACACTTCGGCGAACGTATCCTTGAACTGGCCGTCGTATGCCTTGAGAATCGTGTTCTTGGTGGAAAGATACACCGGATAGCCGCGCATCAGACCATAGTTAAAGCAGGCGCGGGCGAAACCACGGATGGAATCGTTCACGTTGTACTGCACCTGGGCCACGCCGCCGTCGGCACCATAGTTGTACACGACATGTTCGATCGGCTCGGAACCATCTTCCGGAGTGAAGGTGACGGTGAGCGTGCCTGCCCCCGGAACCTTGAAATCAGTGGCCTTATACTGGTCGCCGAACGCATGGCGGGCTACTACAATCGGCTTGGTCCAGCCGGGAACCAGGCGCGGAACGTTGCTCATCACGATCGGCTCGCGGAAAATGGTTCCGCCGAGAATATTGCGGATGGTGCCATTGGGGGACTTCCACATCTTCTTCAGGCCGAATTCCTTGACACGCGCCTCATCCGGCGTGATGGTGGCGCACTTTACGCCGACATGTTCACGCTGGATGGCCTTCGCCGCGTCGACGGTCACCTGATCGTCGGTGGCATCGCGGTTTTCGATGCCGAGATCGTAATATTCGAGATCCACGTCGAGGTATGGAAGGATCAGGCGATCCTTGATATCTTTCCAGATGACGCGGGTCATTTCGTCGCCGTCGAGTTCGACGACCTTGCCTTCGACCTTGATTTTGGCCATGTGTTGCCCTCCTGTCGGGATTGAAGGTGATAAGTTCCTGTCTTATAACGAACGTGTTAACGGCACCTGTTAATGTCCAAAAAAACGGTGTGGCGGCAGGTGACACGCTCTTGCATACTGTCATTGCTGAGCATTAGCCTTGAAAACATGTCTCAGGAAATTGAAATCGGTTTGGGCAAGAAGGGCCGTCTGGCATACTCTCTGGACGACGTTTCCATTGTTCCCTCCCGTCGTACTCGCGATCCGCAGGATGTGTCCACCTCGTGGCAGGTTGACGCTTATGAATTCGACGTGCCGGTTATCGGCGCTCCGATGGATTCGGTGACCAGCCCGGCCACCGCCATCGCCATGGGCAAGATGGGCGCGCTTGGCGTGCTCGACCTCGAAGGCCTGTGGACCCGCTACGACGATCCGCAGCCGCTGCTTGACGAGATCGCCGAACTGCCGGCCGAAAGCGCGACCGAGCGTATTCAGCAGATCTACGCCGAGCCGATCAAGCCGGAGCTCATTGTCGAGCGTCTGCATGAGATTCGTGACGCCGGCGTCACCGTTGCGGGCGCCCTGTCCCCGCAGCGCACGCAGGACTATTATTCGACCGTGCTCGAAGCGGGCGTCGACCTGTTCGTCATCCGCGGCACGGTCGTTTCCGCCGAGCACGTCTCCCAGGATCACGAGCCATTGAACCTGAAGAAGTTCATCTACGATCTGGATGTGCCCGTCATCGTAGGCGGCGCCGCCAACTACACCGCGGCCCTGCACTTGATGCGTACCGGCGCGGCCGGCGTGCTCGTCGGCTTCGGCGGCGGCGCAGTATCCGCGAACCGCAACACCATCGGTGTTCACGCTCCGATGGCCACCGCCATCGCCGACGTGGCCGAAGCCCGCCGCGACTACATGGACGAGTCCGGCGGCCGTTACGTCCAAGTGATCGCCGACGGCGGCATGGGCGACTCCGGCAGCTTCATCAAGGCGTTCGCGCTTGGCGCCGATGCCGTGATGCTTGGCTCTCCGCTGGCCCGTGCCGAGGAAGCTCCGGGCAAGGGCATGCATTGGGGTGCCGAAGCCCGTCATCAGACGCTTCCGCGCGGCTTCCGCACGAACGTCGGCACCGTCGGCACCCTGGAAGATATCATGTTCGGCCCCAGCCACAATGCGGACGGCACCACCAATTACATTGGCGCGCTCCGTCGTGCCATGGCAACCACCGGCTATGTTGATCTCAAGAGCTTCCAGCGTTGCCCGGTCACGGTCGCTCCGACCCGCTGAACGAGCTTTGCGGTAAAGCCTGAATAACGGTTCATTGATCCTGCAGCGTCATGCTGCAGGATCTTTTTTTGTTATGTTTCCCCGGCTAAGAAAGTCAGGTTGGAATGATTAAGCTATACATCGCAAATGAAAGAGCAGAGGTGAGATGAATGGCAGCGCATAGAAGTGGCGATTCCCGACGTTTGGACCCGTTGTCCGGACGATTCACGGATTACATCGTGATCGATACGGAAACAACCGGATTGAGTGTGCGCAAAGGTGCCAAGCTCATTGAGATCGGCGCGGTCAAAATCCGTAATGATGAGCTGGTTGACGAATTCGACCAGCTCATCAACCCGTTCGAACACGTCCCGTCAAGAATCACTGGTTTGACGGGAATCGACGATGGCATGCTGCTCGGCAAACCGGATGTGCGTGAAGTCATGGATGAGTTTGCACGCTGGTGTTCGGACACAGCCGTGGTCATGGCGCACAATGCGTCCTTCGACATGTCGTTCCTCGACAATGCTGTACAGCTCGCTTACTCGGAGCGAGACGCGCGCTTTGCGCACCATTTCGTCGACACTCTGGACCTCAGCCGTCGACTGCATCCGGAAAAACGAAGCCACAAAGTTTCCACCCTCATCGTCGACTACCACATCGCCGACATGGAGGAGCACCGCGCATTGTCCGACGCCAGGCAGGAGTGGATGCTGTACCGCGCCATGCGTGACGAGGCCGAGCTGCTCGGCATGCTCTGACAACCTAACGTCGTTCGAACACTTCGATCCGGTATTCTCCCACAGGTGTCTGTTGATTTGTGGATGGATTATTTGTTCGGCTTCGTGCCGCAGCAGGCGTCATCTCCACTGGCGGAGAACATTGCATTGGGTGCGAAGTTCAGAGCGAAACCGCTCTGTTGGTGGGAGACGTTGGCTGAATCGGATTTGGCGTCATTCGTGATATTTGCCCTCTGTGAGGGCTCCGTTCCGGCAACGAACGAGGCGATATCTCCTGGAACGCCTGCGCTACGTAACTGACGCACGGTGACTGGAATCGCGCCGATGCTGCTTTCCGAGGTGAACGCGACCACTCCGGCAGGGAAGAACGCTTTGAAGAAGTGGATTGGATTCAACTTCGTCAGTGTTAAGCAGCAGGAAGAATACGGTTTTCGCACCAATACTCTTTAAGCGCATGGACTCTCCAAGGTTCGTGATGCTGGAGATGATGCTGAACAGCAGCAGCGGAACCACCAGTGCGGTAATTGCGTTGGACCAGATGGAACCCACCGCGCCGACATAATCAGTGTGGCCGTTGAAAGCGATTCCCAAAATGATACCGAATGCCGTTGCAAGCAACACGCGTGTGGTGAAACCCGCGTTTTTCTTACGTTTGAGAAACGCCAGGATGACGAACAGGATCGCGGCTACGCCGAGGGCGATCCAATCATATGCGATGTCTGACATTACTATCATTCCCTTCCCAAAAAATGGTGATACATTACGTGAGATACCCCCACGTTCATGTCGGACATCAATCTATCCGCTCCGTCTCCGGCGCAACGCCTTGTAGTTATTGCTGTTTTCCATAGTCGTCTATCAGACGGTAGTCATTCCGAGGCACGTATGCTGACTTCCAGCGCTCCACAAGTCATTCCGAGACGTGGTTGTTTTGCGTTTAGGGAGGGCTCGTTTTAAGATGGAACGTCGGATAACGGGCTTCGTGTCTGGATTTGTGAGAGCCGGAGGAATTGGAGATTAGACATGGCATTAAGTGCCGCGATTATTCTTGCGGCGGGTGAGGGCACCCGCATGCGTTCCAACAAGCCGAAAGTGCTGCACACTTTGGCCGGAAAGACGTTTTTGAACCGTGTGATGGACTCCGTGTCGGCGCTCGACCCTGAAACGTTGGCCGTGGTCGTGCACTACCAGGCGGAACGAGTCGCCGAAGCGGCCCGCTCCTACAATGAGCGTGTCACCATCGTCAATCAGGACGACATTCCCGGCACCGGGCGAGCCGTGCAGTGCGCCATGACGCAGTTGAAGGAGCAAGGCGGTCTTGACGGCTCGGTGCTGATCGCAGCTTCGGATATGCCGCTGCTCGACGCCGACACGTTGAACCAGCTGCTTGCCTTCCATGAGCAAAGCGGCAACGGAGCCACCGTGCTCACCACCATTCTTGACGATCCTACTGGCTATGGTCGCATCATCCGCGACAGCAAAGGCAACGTGCTGCGCATCGTGGAACAGAAGGACGCCAACAGCAGCGAACTGGCCGTGCATGAAGTGAACACGTCCGTCTACGTGTTCGATGCCAAACTGCTGGCTGAAGCGATCGCCAACCTCAAATCCAACAACGCCCAAGGCGAGTTCTACCTGACCGACGCACTCGAAACCGCCAAAGCCAACGGTGCCGTCGGTGCGTTCGCCGCCCCCGACCCGTTGAGCGTCGAAGGTGTCAACGACCGCGTGCAGCTCGCAGCGCTCGCCAAAGCTCACAACAAGCGTATCTGCGAGCATTGGATGCGTAAGGGCGTGACCATTCTCGACTCTGAAACCACGTGGATCGAAGATGACGTGCGTATCGAACGCGATGCGGTGATCCTTCCCGGATGCTTCCTGGAAGGCCAGACCGTGATCGGCGAGGGCGCGCAGGTCGGCCCATACACAACACTTATCAGCGCGGTCATCGATGCCGATGCCCATGTGGAGCGTTCCCGCGTGCAGGAAACCCACATCGGTCGCGCGGCCAACATCGGTCCGTGGACGTACCTGCGTCCGGGCAACGATCTTGGCGAGGAGTCCAAGGCCGGCGCCTTTGTGGAAATGAAGAAGGCGCACATCGGCAACGGCACCAAGGTGCCGCATCTGAGCTATGTTGGCGACGCCGACTTGGGTGAGCACACCAATATCGGCGGCGGTACCATCACCGCCAACTATGATGGCGTGCACAAGCACCACACCACCATCGGATCGAACGTGCACGTCGGTGCCGGTAACCTGTTCGTGGCCCCTGTCGAAGTCGGCAGCGGCGTCACTACCGGAGCCGGTTCCGTGGTACGCCACGACGTTCCGGACGATTCCATGGTCTATTCCGAAAACACACAACATGTAGTAGAGGGCTGGAAGCCCGAATGGGAGCGCTGAATATGCCGGCAGTACAAGATTCCATCGACGCCATCCGCATCGCCGCCGCCGCGGCCGACCGTATGAAGGCCACCGACCTTGTTGCCTTCGACGTCACCGAGCCATTGGCCATTACCGACGCGATGCTCGTCGCCACCGCTTCGAACGAACGTCAGGTGTTGGCGGTTGCCGAAGAGATCGAAAAGGACCTGTATCTCAAAAGCGGCAAGCGTCAACCGCGTTCCCGCGAAGGCTTGACCGAAGGCCAGTGGGTGCTGCTCGACTATGGTGATTTCGTGATCCACGTCATGCATCAGGAGTCCCGCGACTTCTATCGCCTCGAACGCTTGTGGAAGGATTGCCCGAGCATCGACCTGCAGCTCGAACATCCGGAGACTTCCGACGAAGAGACCGCGGAAACCGCGGAATAACACGTATGAACATGCCTTCCCGTATAGATGCGGAAGGCATGTTTTCATATCAAGCGAAGCAGTTTTCGCAAACATTCCATAATCGAGAAAGCAACGGAGAGCAGCAGCATGCCTCGAAACGTCGAACTTGAGCATAACAGCGCAGTACCGGAACACGTGCACGCCATCACGCTGGTGCGTCACGGACGTACCGCCTACAATGCGCAGCATCGTCTGCAAGGCCAGATCGACATTCCCCTCGACGAAGTCGGACAATGGCAGGTTCGCCAGACGGCCGACGCATTGCGTGAACTGTATGTTGATCGTCGTCCCGATATTCCGAACCGGCTGGTCATCTGTTCCGATCTGGGGCGTGCCGCAGCCACCGCGCATGCGTTCGCCGACCCGCTGGGCTTGGAAGTGCATCCCGACATCCGCGTGCGTGAACGCAGCTTCGGCGATTGGGAAGGCATTCCGGTTGAGGAACTCGCGCAACGGTACCCGGAAGACTATCGTTCCTGGGCTGAATTCCGTGGCGGCGAACTCAAATACGGTGCCGAACCCAAGGAGGAAGTCGGACGTCGTGGCGTCGAAGCGTTGAACGATTGGGCGTTCCGTGCCGGATCCGACACGGACTTGTACGTGTTCTCGCATGGTGCATGGATTTCCCAAACGTTGCAGACGCTGCTGGGAATGGCGGATGCGCATGGCGATTTCGCCGACATTTTGTCGATGCGCAACGCTCACTGGGTGCGGCTCATTCCATTGGAGATCGGTTCCACATTGCGTTGGCGTTTGATGGACTACAATCACGGTCCCGCTATCGCCGATTCCGAGGAATGGGAGCATCCCAGCCTGTAGCCAGCCTGTAGCCGGCCGATACATGATGTCGGACGCTGGTCTGTCACCGCTTTTTCAAGCTTTTCACAGAATCGCCAGTACTTTCATAGCGAAATTAGCTATCGTCATGGCTTGTGAAAAACTTTTTTAAGGGAATCTCTTTTTCGTCGATTTGCGCGGGTGCGCTGGCGGCGGTCACGTCATTCCTACTTTCCGCGAAAATCGGTATCGCGGGATCGGTGATTGGTGTGGCCGCGGGTTCGGTTGTTTCCGCGGTTGCCACGCAGGTCTACAAGAACGTTTTGAAGGCATCAGGGGAGAAGATCCAACAGGCCGTGCCGTTCCCGTCGAGTAGCGAGACGGTTTCGAATGAGCGAGCTGCGGATGAAACGCAGGTGCTTGGCTCTTCCGAACAGGATGATGAGACGAGGATTATTGGATCGTCTCCTGTTGCGTCGGATGTCACGATGGTATTGTCTGCCGATACGGCTGCGGTAGCGCAGTCCGGTTTACCGCGCGTCATTTCCTCCGGACAGGAATATGCGGATGCGACTCGTGCGCTCGGCGATATTGCCGGGGCAGGGGAGACTTCCGTTTTCCCGAACGGACAGCGTGGCGTCAGCGATGTTGGCGTAGTTACCGGTAAGACCGGAACACTCGGAAGCGCGCATGATGCCCGAGTACAGCATGCTGGGCAGCGTTCCTCGAATTGGTTGCATAGCAAGTACGCTCCGGCGATCATCGCATTCGTCAGTGCTTTGGTTGGTGTGGGAGTGAGCGCGGGATTGATTCTTGCTTTCACCGGCGGTCAGGGGACGGACACCGTGGTGCGTGACGTGGTGCATGAGAAGGTTGTACCTTCGCATGGAAATACCGATGACTATCAGACTGGCGACGGGCAGACCCCCGTGCAAAAGCCTAAGTCCGATTCCACGGATTCGAACGACGAAACCACCACGGACGGCAGCGACAAAACCACCAACGGATCCACCGACTCGTCCACTTCCAACGGCACATCGAGCAATACCAATGGATCCACGTCCGGAAACAGCGGGTCGTCATCCGATAATTCCAGCAATGGTTCCAGCCAGAACGGAACGGATTCGTCCAACGGCACTGGCTCAAACGGAGGCACGTCCGGCACCACTGGTGATGGCTCATCATCCGGATCCGGAAACAGCGGAACCGATGGTTCGACTGGCACTGGCACGTCGGGATCCACCGACGGTACTACCGGCTCGACGGGAGATGCAAGTAGTAACTAATGTCGCTGGTGGCGCACTTCCCATGTCGCCCGCATAAGGTTCACATAAGGTGATTGCGTAGTGCGGTTTTACTCATGCCAATTCCTCAGTGCGGGCGACACGCCGAAATTTGCGTGACTTATGTCTGCGATGTATATTGTACAGAGTTTGCAGGGCAGACTTTGGGGCTATGGCGCAGCTGGTAGCGCATCTCCATGGCATGGAGAGGGTCAGGGGTTCGAATCCCCTTAGCTCCACGATTATCGAGGGCCACTCCGTAAGGGGTGGTCCTTTTTGTTGAAACGACACTGTTTCGCGGACGTGCTTGCCGAACCTCAAAAACGGTTCAAGGTGATAGAAACCGGTTATAAGGCGGTAAAGAAACAGGACTTCCACGACGACGCGGAGAACCTTCGGCAAGATCGTATACAAGCCGAACAGACGGACGCATGAACGACCTGTGTCGGCAGGGGTGTCGGCGACGGACGGTAGAGCCGACATGAGCTTATTGTTAATTTTCATTCATAGATGCTTTGTCTTGTCTTCTGAGTGCTTCTAATTTATAATTCTCATAAAATATAAATGACTTTTTGAAAGCAGTGACCGTTATGAGCATGGAATACAGGACTTTGGCGCGGCTGTTCCACGCCGACAGGAGCATGGACTCCTACGCCAACCACGACCGGCTCGTCAGACAACGCCTCGAAGCGGACTCCACATTCACAACCGGAATCGGCACACCCTTGGGCGAACTGTTCATCGCCACGCCGCGCTGCGTGTGCATGCTCACACAGAAGGTGCTCCTCGCCGAACGCCGGGTATCGGCCATGTGGCGGAGCATCCCAGGAGTCATGCGGTGGAACTACATCTACCACGCCATATCCGAGGAATTGCTCGCCACCAACGAGATGGAGGGGGTCAGGTCGACGCGGAAGGAGACGGAAGCCGCCGTGGCCGCAGCCCGGCAGGCCAGGACCGAGGGCGACATGGAGAAGGCCAGGTTCGGCGAGTTCGCGAAACTGTATCTCAACCTCACCAATCGCGACGTTGAACTGCCCAAGACTCTCGAGGACATCAGGGACATCTACGACAAGATAGCCCTCGACGAGATCGACGACAAGAACAGACCCGACGGGGAGCTGTTCAGGAAAGGCGATGTCGAGGTCCAAGGACCGCACGGCACCGTCATCCACAGCGGCGTCAGCAGCGAGGCACGGATATCAGCGCTGCTCGCACAGATGATGGACCTCGCCCGGTCGGATACCATACCGTTCCTGCAGCGGGCGATAGCCAGCCACTTCCTGTTCGAATACATCCACCCGTTCTACGACGGCAACGGTAGGACAGGCAGGTATCTGCTCGCGCTCTACCTCAGCAACGATCTCACTCTGCCCACCGTGCTGTCCCTCTCCAGGACGATCGCGGAGAACAAGAACGAATACTACAAGGCGTTCACTGAGGCCGAGGACAAACTCAACAGCGGGGAACTCACGTTCTTCGTATACACCATCCTCGGACTCATCGAACGGGCGCAGGAATCCCTGATCGAGGAGCTCGGCGTCAAAATCGACCAGCTCGACAAGGCGACCGTCCTGCGTGACGAGCTACGGAGGGAACATGCACTGTCCACGAACGCGACCCTGCTTCTCTACGCAGTCATGCAGGAGGAGCTGTTCGACACCACCAAGTCCATGACGCTCGAAGATGCAGGCGGCGACCTCATGCTGACGAAACAGACGATCCGCAAATACGTGGATGAGCTGGCGGGCGCGAGCCTCATCGAGTTCACAGGAAGACGCCCTCTCAGATTCAGGGCCTCCGGGGCGTTGCGTACGCGCATACAAGCAAAGCGAGAATGGGGGATGGAATAAAATGCCTTTGTGCTTTCTCTGGCAGATACTGTCTGACATATCTAAGCCAGCAAACAAGAATTGCCACATCGCAAAAAGCCCAGGCTAAATCGGAAATGTCTGAATCTGCATAAATTCTTTTGAGGGAAAAACCCATCAATGGAATAAAGGAATTCACACACAATATCTAAACCAAGTGCGGATATCGGCATGCTGCAGGCTTTGTCTTTGAACCCATTGCGAATCAACTCGACGTGCATATCGTCCAGCAGATACCGCTGATGCCAACCCAAAATCAATCCTTTCTTTTCCATGATTGATTGGATAGCGGATGATCGTGGTCTGACGCCTCAGCAAAGTGCGAAACAGGTGTTATCTCTCCTAAATTCGGTTTCAGATGGAGCGCGTATGTGATGTTATTCACGTTGGGCGAACATGCGTTGTGGGGTTTCTTGTCGTAGTCTGAAAGTATGCCCGCATTCCATGGGCATATAGACGAAAGGACGGCATCATGGCAGATCTCACCGATGAGATGAAGGGATTCCTCAACAGCAACCTCGCATGGGTGGCCACCATCAGCAAAGAAGGCCAGGTCGATCTCGGTCCGAAGATGAGCATGTTCATCATCGACAACAACCATATCGGCTACCACGAGCGCACCGCGGGCCAGACATACCGTAACCTGCTTGACGGCAGTGATCTGGTCGTCGCGGTCGCCAACCTCGAACAGAAGAAGGGATACCGTTTCCGCGGCAACGTCGTGCTGCATTCCGATGACGCCATCTATGACGAACAGGTCAAAGTCGCCGAAGAACGCGGCACGAAAAAGCCGATGACCATTCCGGTTTTGGAGATCACGGAAATTCAGGATCTCACTCCGGGCGCTACGGCAGGCAAAACCATCGTCAAGGACTGATCGGTTCCATACTGAACCAGTCGAAACGACAATATCGGAGAACCGCAGACGGGACTGTATGTCCGGTCTGCGGTTCGCTGTTATCGGAACGGAAGATCGCGAATCTGCAGCATATCGTTCGCGGCGGTTCGACCATGGATTCCTATACGGCAGTTGCATGCATGGGTTGTGGATAAGTGTGGATAAGTGTTCGCTCATCCACTTATCCACAGATTTTCTTAAAGAGGTGGCGGGCGAATATTGGTTTCTGCCATGCTGGTCTGCACGCATAAGCGAAGACGCCTATGCGACAACCAACAACCAAAGAAGGTGAACCATGACACAACACACCATACGCCGCCGATGGACCTCCATGCTTGCGCTGGGCATGATCGCGGCTCTTGCCATGCCGGGCACGGCCCAAGCCACGCCGCAACTCGGCGATTTAGGCGTCAAGCAGTCCATGAGCGTGAAGGCAAGCAACGGGGAAAGCCTCGAAGGCAAGGACCTCCGCGCCATCCAGCTTGCCACATATACCGCCGCAAGCGTGGACGGCAACACGATCGTCGGCTACGATCTGACCACGAACACGGCATTGGCATCCGACATCACCGCGGCAGCCAAAGCGGCCGGAGCCACCGATACGAACCTTACCGTCAACGGCAAAAACGATCCGATGGTGTGGGTGGTGAAGAACCTGACCGACTCGCGCAGCGATCCATGGAGCGGAAAGCTACGCAACTTCTGCAACAGCCTCGCCAAACAAACCAACTTCGCCAAGCAGGATGGAACGGCGGTTTCCACACTCAGCCAAGACAAAGCCACCATGTCGACCGGCAACGTACTCGTACCGGGAATCTACGCCATCGTGGACCGTACACCGGCGACAACCACACTAAGCAGCGGCACCGCCATCAAAACAACCGCGTCCATCATGATGATGAACGGCACCGCGGTCAACGGCGTCAACCAACTACGTACGGCCGGCGGCACGACCCTGACCCTCGGGCAAGTGATCTACAAGGTATCCAACGTGGAATCGCCAGACAAAAAAGTCAACGTCGGCAGTGCCTGGAAAGACAGCGCATCCGAAGCGATAGGCAAGGACCTGACCTACCGTGTGACGCAGAAAATCCCCAACTGGACAGGCTACGAGCACTACTATCTTGCGTTGAACGATACGCTTGGCGCGGGTCTCGACTATGGTTCGCTCACCTCGATCACCGTCGGCGGCAAAGCATTGGCGAGCACGTTCTACAAGGAAAACGTCAACGGCAAAACCATCAGCTGGCTGTTCGGCGTCAACGGAGACATTCTCGCCTCGGACGCATCAAAGGCGGCCCTGCCGGTCGGCGCGACGATCACAGTCACCTACAAGGCCAGACTCAACGGCAATGCGGTCATCGGAAGCCCCTGCAACGTCAACTCCATCGACTTGGAATACTCCCACAATCCCAACGCATGGCAGGACCACAACAACCAGCCCGGCAACGAGGTTAAAGTCTGCACCGGTGAAATCGCATTACGCAAGGTCGACGCCAAAAGCCAAAAGCTCACCGGCGCGAAATTCGCCATCGCCCAAGGCGCCAGCGACAAAACGCCTTTGAAACTCGTGGCCCTCGGCAACGGCACCTACCGCCTCGCCACCAGCGGCGATACCACCACAACCACCACATTCGAAGCCGGCGAAACCAAAATCCAAGGACTCAAAGGCGAATACACCATCACCGAAACACAAGCGCCCCAGGACTACTCGTCGCTCATGCTGCCCAGCGCAGTCGTCACCGTCAACGTTGACGACACCAACATGACGTGGAGCCTCGACGTCAAATCCGACCCCAACAACCTCATCAAAAAAGGCGACAGCCATACCGTGGTCGTCACCAACATCCGTACCATCACCGAAATACCGTTGACTGGTGCGGCAGGCCTCACCATGCTCTTCAGCATCGCGGCACTCCTCTTCATAGGAGGCATCGTCATGCTGCGCATGTGCCGATCAAGCAACGACTAGCCAACATCCGACAATAGGCAACACATGGCGATTCCCCCGCATAGCAAACCACGGCACAAAAAAGCGCCCAACAAACGCAGCATCATCCGATGGTGCGTGGGAACCGCCATGCTCACCGCAACGGCACTCATCATCAGCATCCCCCTGATCATGCGCGCCGAAGACAACATCCAACAAGCAGCCAACGTCAAAGCGTACGCAGCCACCATCACCAACACCGCAAACAAGGCAATCCAAGAAAGCAAACGGCAGGCGAAACTCTACAACGCGCGCCTCGCAAACCAAACCAGCAACCAAACAGACGGCGAACCCGCAACGCAAAATCCCGACGAATACAATCGGCAACTCGTCATCCCACCCAGCGACGTCATGGCAACCATCAACTACCCGAAACTCGGCATCAGCCTACCCATACGCCACGGAACAAGCGAACAGACGCTCGCCATCGGCGCAGGGCATTGGGAAGGTACATCCCTGCCAATCGGGGGAGCGGGAACCCATACCGTCATCACCGCACACCGGGGCCTCGCCGACAAACTCATGTTCACCAAACTCGACCAAGCCCGAGAAGGTGACGAATTCACCATCACCACCCTCGGCGAAACCCTCACCTATCAAGTGCAAACAATCCGCACCATCACCCCCGACGATTTCACCTGGATAAACAAACACGACGCCAGCGCCGATCAGGCCACCCTTATGACCTGCACCCCATACGGCATCAACACCCACCGGCTTCTCATCACAGGAACGCGCGTCCCCAACCACGACGAATGCCCGCCAGAAACAGGATGCCTCACCGACGGAACCCTCTCCACCACGGCATTCGCGCTCACAGCCATCTGGGCGACCCTCACCACACTCGCACGGCATAGCTACAATGAAATGCATGATCGACGAAGTACTCTTCCTGCGCCACGGACGCACCGCATACAATCTCGCAAGACGACTGCAAGGCCAAATCGACATTCCCCTCGACATCGTCGGCAGGTGGCAGGCCGACCAAAGCGCTTATGAACTCGCCAAAACATACTATTGGGCGAAAGTCGCGCACATCGCCGACCATAATGATGAACTCGCCCAACCCGCGTACGAGGGCGCGTATCTCGCCGATCTTAACGAAATCAACGAGGCACCGGCCGCGAGCCGACGCATGGTCGTCGTATCATCCGACCTTTTCCGCGCCCAACAGACCGCTCACGCCATCGCCGACCTTCTCGGACTTGACGTAGCCCTCGACCCACGCCTGCGCGAACGCAGCTTCGGCGAATGGGAAGGCATGACCCGCGAGGAAATCCTCGAACAGTACGCCGACGACTACCATTCATGGCGTGCCCACACCGGAGGCGAAACCAAGCATGGCGTCGAAAGCCGCAGGCATACCGGCCAGCGTGGCTCCCAAGCCATACGAAGCATCATCGCCGAACATGCCGATGATCCGACGGCCACCACGCTGCTCGCAGTCGGCCATGGATCGTGGATCGTGGCCACCGTCGCCGTGCTGCTCGACATGGATCCGGACGACCTCAACAATCTCGGAGCCATGCGCAACGCCTTCTGGACGAGCATGAGCGTCAACACAGGCGGTTCCAACGGTCCTGCGGATCCCGACACATGGCAGTGGAAGCTCGACGCCTTCAACCAAGGTCCCGCCATCGCCGCGCTTACCGATTGGGAGAATGGGCCGAAGGAATTGCGAGGCCCCAACATGCCATTGTGGAAGCCCATCGTGCAGTGATCCGCAGTAACCGCAACGATCTGCAGTGACTGTCGCCTGCCGCGGACGCATGCGTCGAACATGAATTCTCGATGAAATCTCAGGCACGCGGCCGGCCAACTCTCAAGGTGGGACTATCCTAAATAAGGTTGTTTGCCCGAATGTTCCAGATCGATCGCAAGAGACCGATCGCCGGAGATGTTGGATTCGGGCTGCCGTACAGCGATAGAACGTCGGAAAGCGCGAAAGGCGGGTGAGAGACATGTTGAGAATGTTCAGAACGATTAACGGCCAGGTGGAGCAGATCCAAAAACCCGAAAACGGATCTTGGTTATGCCTTTCGGATCCGACGGATGTGGAACTCGCCAACGTTTCCATGGAAACCGGCGTCGATCTCGCCGACCTGCGCGCCCCGCTTGATGACGAAGAACGCTCCCGCGTGGACGTGGAAGACGATTACACGATGATCATCGTCGACATTCCAACCGTCGAAGAGCGCGGCGGGCGAGACTGGTACGAGACCATCCCGTTGTCGATCATCATCACGCAGTCGGCCATCATCACCGTCTGCATGCAGGACACTCCGGTGTTGCACCCGTTCATGGAAGGTACGATCCGCGGTTTCAACACGTATATGAAAACGCGTTTCATCCTGCAGATCCTGTACCGCAACGCCACCATGTATCTGCGGTATCTGCGCATCATCGACCGCGAAAGCGACAAGCTCGAACTCAAACTGCGCCATTCCATGCAGAATCGTGAGATTCTCATGCTGCTCGAACTGAGCAAAACGTTGGTCTACTTCACCACGTCGCTCAAATCGAACGAAATCGTGATGGAAAAGCTGACCACGCTGCCGCGCATCAAGCAGTATCCGGAAGACGAGGATCTGCTCGACGACGTCATCACCGAAAACAAGCAGGCAATCGAGATGGCCAACATCTACAGCGGCGTTCTTGCCAACATGACCGACGCGTTCGCGTCGATCGTGTCGAACAATCTGAACAACGTGATGCGCATCTTCACGATCATCTCCATCACGCTGTCGATTCCGACATTGATCTTCTCAATGTACGGCATGAACTTCCAGGAGGGCATGCTAGGCATGCCGTTGACGGACAAGCCGTGGGGCTTCGCCGTGATCATCGGAATCTCGCTGGTCGTTTCGGCCATTGTCACCTGGTTCCTGACGCGTTCGCGCATGTTCAAGTAGAATCGCGTAGAATCGCGCGTATGCTACGTCTGTCACGTCTGTCACGAAATATCGCGGCGCTGGTATGCGCCGCTTCGACCGTATTGGGCACGAGTGCGTGCGGCACTTCCATTTCCGTAGTGACCAATGGTCTCGCGCAGGGGCCGACCATTGCGATTGGCGTGGCCGCGGACCAGCCTGGTTTGGGTTTTCTGCATGGGGGAGAGTATTCGGGTTTCGATATTTCCGTGGCGCAATATGTGGCGAACACGCTGGGATTCGCGAAAAAACAGATCGTGTTCAAACAGGTGCTGCCGTCGACGCGCGTTTCGTCACTTGAAGACGGCACCGTGGACATGGTGGTCGATGCTTTCGCCGCTGATGACGTTCAGGATGGTGAGGTTGAGCTTGCAGGACCGTATCTGACTGTGCATGCGGCATTGTTGGTACGTTCCGACAGTGCGGGAACCATCACCGGAACCGATGATCTTGCCGGAAGGACGGTATGCGTGGCCAAAGGAGGAATACCTTCCTACAGCGTGCGAAATCTTGCGGAAGATGTGACCGTGAGCGAACGCGACACGTATCCGCAATGCGAAACGGCATTGATGATCGGGCAGGCGGACGCCATCGCGGCAGATGACGCCATAGCGGCGGGCCTCGCATCCAACAGGGGAGGCGGATATCTCAAGGTCGTAGGCGAAACGTTCGGCGAACGTTCGTACGCGATCGCGGTCAAATCCGGCCAATCCACGCTGGCCAAACAGATCGACGCCGCATTGCAGTCCATGATGGACGACGGCTCGTGGAAGCAGGCCATAGACAAGATGAAACAGTCGATCGGCTACGTTCCCGACATGTCGCTCAACCCTCCCGCGATAACGCTCTCGGCAGCGTCGGAAGGCTGACGGCCCCCGCCTTGCGTGACGCTTTGCAAAACGCTTCTTGCATAATGATTGACGCCTTGCGAAGTGTCCAGTTGCGCGGCTAGTTTCATGCATTATGAGTGACATTGAGAAAAGCGCGCAGACGCAGTCGAACGAACCAGCCGAACCGTCGTTCCGTTACAACGCGGATTTGGCTCAGGGCATTGAGGAAAAATGGCAGAAGATTTGGGATGACGAAGGCACCTTCTGGGCCGCCAACGTCAATGGCGATCTGAAGGACGGCAAGGGTCGCAACGCCGAAGGACGTCCGTCGTACTTCGCCATGGATATGTTCCCGTACCCGTCGGGCAAGGGCCTGCATGTGGGCCATCCGCTCGGCTACCTCGCCACCGATGTGGTCAGCCGCTACCACCGCATGAAGGGCGAGAACGTGTTGCACGCCATGGGCTACGACGCCTTCGGTCTGCCGGCTGAGCAATATGCAGTCCAGACCGGCCAGCATCCGCGCATCACCACCGAGCAGAACATCGCCAACATGCGCCGCCAGCTGCATCGTATGGGCCTGAGTTTCGACAACCGCCGCTCCTTTGCCACCATTGACCCGGGCTATGTGCGTTGGACCCAGTGGATCTTCTCCCGCATCTACGATTCCTGGTACGACGAGGATGCCACCAACCCGTCTGGCTCCAAGGGCTGCGCACGCCCGATCAGCACGCTGGTGGAGCAGTTCGAATCCGGCGAGCGTAAGATTCCGGGATTCGCAGGCAAGCAGTGGAATGATCTGACCGAAGCCGAGCAGGCCGACGTGCTCAACGACTTCCGCCTGGCATACATCTCCAAGTCTCCGGTGAACTGGTGCCCGGGCCTGGGCACGGTGCTCGCCAACGAGGAGGTCACCGCCGAAGGCAAGTCCGAACGCGGTAACTTCCCGGTGTTCCAGCGTGAGCTGCGCCAGTGGTCCATGCGCATCACCGCATACGGCCACCGTCTGATCGAAGATCTTGACGGCATCGACTGGCCGGAAAAGGTCAAGCTCATGCAGCGCAACTGGATCGGCGAATCCCACGGCGCTTCCGTGCATTTCGACGTCGAAACCCCGAACGGCGTCAAGGACATGGAGATCTACACCACCCGTCCCGATACCCTGTTCGGCACCACGTTCGCCGTGGTCTCCCCGGAGCATCATCTGCTCGAGGATGTTCCCGCCGAATGGCCGTCCGAGACTCCGGAAGACTGGAAGGGCGGCTACGCCACTCCGGTCGAGGCTGTGAAGGCCTACCGTATGGCCGCGGAATCCAAGACCGCCAAGGACCGTGTGGACGAGGCGGGCGAGAAGACCGGCCTGTTCACCGGCCTGTACGCCATCAACCCGATCACCGGAGCCAAGCTGCCGCTGTTCACCGCAGACTATGTGCTTATGGATTACGGCACCGGCGCCATCATGGCCGTGCCGGGTGGCGACCAGCGTGATTACGATTTCGCGGTCAAGTTCGGTCTGCCGGTCACCTACACCGTGCAGCCGCTGCCGGAATCCGGCGACGATCTGGCCAACTATGAGGGCAAGGCTCCGTTCGTCTCCCACGACGGCATCGTCATCAACTCCGCTGTGGACGCCACCCGTGCCAAGGGCGACGCGTTGAGCCTCAATGGACTGCGCGTGGACGAAGCCATCGACAAGGTGAACGCATGGCTGGAAGAGGCTGGTGTCGGCAAGGGCACGGTCAGCTACCGTCTGCGCGACTGGCTGTTCAGCCGCCAGCGTTACTGGGGCGAGCCGTTCCCGATCGTCTACGGCGAAGATGGCACCCCGCATCTGTTGCCGGACGACCAGCTGCCGATCAACCTGCCGGACGTGCCGGACTACAGCCCGAAGACTTTCGATCCGGAAGACGCCGAATCCAATCCTGAAGCGCCGTTGAGCCGCAACGAGGATTGGGTGAAGGTCGAACTCGACTTGGGCGACGGCAAGAAGACCTACTACCGCGACACCAACACCATGCCGAACTGGGCCGGATCCTGCTGGTACTACATGCGCTACCTCGACCCGACCGACGCCGAACACATGGTGGAGAAGAGCGAGTTCGACTACTGGATGGGCCCGAACCACAACGAGACCACTGGCAAGTCCGGCGGCGTGGACCTGTACATCGGTGGCGTGGAGCACGCCGTGCTGCACTTGCTGTACTCCCGCTTCTGGCACAAGGTGCTCTTCGACCTCGGCTTCGTGGATTCCGCGGAACCGTTCCACAAGCTGTTCAACCAGGGCATGATCCAGGCATACGCCTACACCGACGACCGTGGCCAGTACGTGCCGGCCGCCGAAGTGGTGGAAGGCCCGGCCGACGCCAACGGAGAGCCGACCTTCACCTGGAACGGAGAGCACGCCAACCGCGAGTTTGGCAAGATGGGCAAGAGCCTGAAGAACATCATCACGCCGGACGACATGTATGCGAACTACGGCGCGGACACCTTCCGCCTGTATGAGATGGGCATGGGCCCGCTGGCCGAATCCCGTCCGTGGAACACGCGCAACGTGGTCGGATCCATGCGCTTCCTGCAGCGCCTGTGGCGCAACGTCGTCGACGAGAACACCGGCGAAGTGCGCGTCACCGATGGTAAGCTCGACACGAAGACGCTGAAGCTGCTGAACAACACGATCGCCGACGTGACCGTGGAAATGGAAGCGATGCGTCCTAACACGGCCATCGCCAAGCTCATCGTGCTCAACAACCATCTGACCAGCCTCAACGAAGTGCCGCGCGCGGCCGTCGAACCGTTGATTCTGATGCTTTCCCCGATCGCTCCGCACATCTGCGAGGAACTGTGGAACAAGCTCGGACACGGCGAATCGTTGGCCCACGCCGAATGGCCGAAGGCCGACGAACGCTATGTCGGCCAGGACGCCGTCACCGCGGTCGTGCAGATCAAGGGCAAGGTGCGCGCCAAGCTCGAGGTCTCGCCCGACATCGATCCTAAGGAACTTGAGAAGATGGCGTTGGAAGCCGTCGCCGATCGTCTGGGCGGCAAGGAACCGCGCAAGGTCATCGTCAAGGCTCCGAAGATCGTGTCCATCGTTCCTGCGGAATGATATTTCGAAAAACGGATCCAACGGCTTCTGGCGAGACCTTTGACGAGGCTTCCAACAGGGTGGGAACCGTTTCCGCATAAGGCGACACGCCGAACATGTGGATAACTCCCATCCTTCGACCACAGGGGCCGTTTCGACTGGACAACATGCCCATGCATCCTCCACTTTGGATGCATGGGCATTATCGTTACCCCGCCGGGCAGGCGCAATAGGCAAGCCGAAACCGCATCGCAGTCCGCGCAACGGCTGCGCGGACTTGGCATGCCCGAAACACGTGGAAAGAACGCGCGCGGGCAGAACGTTCGCAACGAACATGCTGTTCCCGCGATATCCGAAACAACCTCAATATCCGAGATTTCCGCAGCGGCTGAAACGTCCACTGCAATCGCGACAACTGAACAATCGCCTGAACCCGCAAAACCCACATTGCGGGATCTGGCCGGCGTCAAGCCTTCCGACAAACCGACTGAACAGGACCGGCCCAAACGCGACCGTCCACGACTCGTCTTCCAACCAATCCACGCGGTCATCGCCATACTCACCCTGTCGTGCGCGCTCTGCGCAAGCCTGACCATGCTCATCCAACAGGCCGTCCACTACAGTGCGCTCCAACAATCGCAGATCACCCAATCCGAACAATCGAAGGCGAACGGAACCGAGAAAGACAAGACGGCGTCCACGCAAACAACACCAAGCCAGCAGCCATCCACGGAACCCGACAGCCAGAGCGAACCAACATCCGGACCAGCGGAGCCCGCCGATCCGGCTGACGGTCTGCTGAACATCAACACCGCAGGATCCGACGAACTGCAGACCTTGAAAGGCGTCGGCCCCGTGACCGCGCAACGCATCATCGACTATCGCAATCAGATCGGCCGTTTCGACAATGTCGACCAACTGTTGGAAGTCAAAGGCATCGGCGAGAAAACGCTGGCGAAATTCCGAGACCAAGTGTGCGCACGATGAGAGGAAACACGTTCGAATGGCGGGATGGGGAGCAGGGGAGCAGGGATTGGCGTCTGCTGCCGGCCGCCCTATGCGGGTGGGCGGCGAGCTTGGCCACGCATATGGGATTCGACTATTGCGTCGAACGGGATGGTCGGTTCGGCATGCTGCCGCTCGTTGTGGCATTGGCGGTACCGTTGCTGGCATTATTGGGATTATTGGGATTGCCGTTCCTGCGATCGCCTATGCTGCGAGTGCCGGTTGGCGTGCGGCGGGCGGTCTCGGCATGGCATTTCAGCATTATCGTATGCGTGGTCGCGGCGATGGCATGCGCGTCTTCCGCGTTGACCTACGACGTATTGCAATGGAGGGATGCGGCCTCGTACGCGGCCAGAAACGGCGAAAGCGACGTTGTCACGCTGGTACGTACGACATCTCCCGCAGTGAATTCGAACAGACGTGCAAACGATTGCCAGATTGATGCGACGATCTCAACGATCACGGCAAGCCAGGTCACGCAGCCAAGCATGATGCGGGTGCGCGTCTATGCGGACCGGCCGGACTGCGGCACGCTCAAACAAGGCGGCGAATACCGGATGCGGGGCACGCTCGCCATATCGCAATACGGTGCCATGCCGCTATGGCTGACGGATATCGCCTCCGTGGAACGCATACGGGGACCGAACCTCGCATTGCGCACGATCGGCATGATGCAGCAGGCGTTCTTCGAACAGACGTCACGGCTTTCCGACCAAGGGAAAGTGCTCGTTCCCGGCCTGACCTTAGGTATTCTTGGGCAGGATTACGTTCCTCCAGATAGTGGCAATGGCCAGACGGGCACGGGTATTGATTCCACATACGCCAATCTGCTTGAAAACGCCTTCCAACGTTCGGGCATACTGCATCTGATGGCGGTCAGCGGCGGGCATCTTGCGGTCGTCGCCACCCTGGTGCGCGCCGTCTGCTCGTTCCTGCTGCTGCCCAAACGCGTCACGGCCATCGCCATCGGCGCGTCGTACATCATGCTGGCGATGTGCGTGTTCCCATCCGATTCGGTGTCGCGCGCCCTGCTCATGGGTTTGGCGGGAGCAGGCTTCCTGTTCCTCGGCCGAAGAACGCAAGCCCTGTCAACCCTCAGCTGGACCACGTTGGGCATGCTCATGGTCAATCCGCACATGTCACGCAGTTTCGGATTCGCATTGTCATGCGCCGCCGTACTTGGCATCGTACTGTTCGCAGGACCGTTAGGCGCATGGCTCACACCGATCATGCCGGCATTCATCGCGCAAACCATGGCCATGACCATCGCCGCGCAACTCTTCACCCTGCCGATCCAAGTGCTTATCGAACCAGAACTGCCGGTCTACTCCATTCCAGCCAATCTGGTCGTCGCACCCTTCGTGGGATTCTCCACACTTGCCGGACTCGCCAGTCTCGCCATCTCATGGATACTGCCAAGCCTCGGGTTCATATTCGCCAGCCTCGCCTCATGGGGCACCGCCATCATGGAATTCATGGCCCTCAACCTCGGATCAGGAGACCACGCCACCATTCCATGGACCGGAGACGCAGGCGGCGCGCTACTGATCATCCTCGTCGAAATCATCGGATACACGACCGCACGATTCGCCGGAACACTCTTCGCCCGCATCACCACAACGGAACCAAACCTGCCGGGCCGACGCCTCATACACAATCCGATCGAACGGGCGAAAGCATGGGGCGAACGAACCTACAACGCGCTCAAAACCATGAAATGGAACGAATGAATCTTGTCCACCGATACAGCGAGATTGAATACTATGCCGAAACCATCCGCAACAACGCCCTTCCACCTCATCTACGGAGGCGACCCGTACCTCAACGAGCAGACCGTACGCGACCTGCGCCACCAAGCGCAACGCAAACACCCCGACGCGGAAACCATCGAACTCGACGCAACCAACGCCGATCATTACGCCTTCGACGAAGCGGTAAGCCCATCACTGCTCTCCGAACGATCAATCGTCATCGTATCCAACCTGCAAAACGCCGACGACAAACTCGGCGAAACCATGGTCGCCTACTGCAAGCAAGCCGTCAACAATCCAGCCGAAGCCAGCATCGTCATCTGCCAACACGAAGGCGGCATCAAAGGCAAACGACTCATCGACCAACTCACCAAAGCCGGAGCCGTCAAAGAAACCGTAGCCGACCTCAAAAAAGCCGAAGCGAAACTCAACTTCACCATACAATGCTTCGAACGACGCAACCGACGCATCGAACCCATGGCCGCACAACAACTCGTGGCCGTACTCGGCGACAAAACCGGCGAACTCGCAGCCATGGCAAGACAACTCTGCTTCGACTTCGACGACAATCCCATAACATTGGAACGCGTCAACCAATACCTCACAGCAAATCCCCAAGTAGACGGCTTCCGTGTCGCCGACCTCGCACTCTCCGGACGTGCCGCCGACGCCATCATCGCCATGCGCGCCTCAATAGAACAAGGCACCGCGCCAATCGCACTCATCGGAGCGCTCGCCATGAAACTACGCACCATGGCCAAAGCCTCAGCCGTACGCTCCGGCACCATCAGCGAAGCGGAAGCGAAAACCAATTCATGGGTGCTGAAAAACGCCACCAGACAGCTCTCCGGATGGACCTCCGACGGCATGAGACGATGCATCCAAATGCTCGCATGGGCCGACGAACAAAGCAAAACTAACGGATCGGACCCTGTCTACGCGCTAGAACGATCCATCGAACTGATCAGCAGCAAAGGACGAACCAACTAACATGAGCGAGGCAACCATTACTGACGCCAACGAAAACACCAGCGAAGGCACTGCCAAAACCGTCACCGTCGAAGCGACAACCGGCGAAGCCATGCGCGAACTCGGCAAACAAGTCGCACACCTCACCCACGGCGGAGACGTCATACTCCTCTCAGGGCCACTCGGCGCAGGAAAAACCACCTTCGCACAAGGCTTCGGCGCAGGACTCAACATCAGCGAACCCATCGTCTCGCCAACCTTCACCATCGCACGCGAACTCAAAGGCCAATTCCCCAGCGGTAACTCCGCCCACCTCATACACGTCGACGCCTACCGACTCGGCGGCAACGCCTACGCCCCAGGCCAAAATGCCATCGAACGACTACTCGATGAACTCGAATCCCTCGGACTCGACGAAGAACTCGAAGACCCCAGCGACAACACCATCATCCTCATGGAATGGGGAGAACAGATGGCAGCCGCGCTCGCACCGGAACGCCTCGAAATCCACATCGACCGGCCACTCAACACCGTTATCACAGACGAAACAAGCAGAGCCGACAACGAACTCACCAGCAACGGCACCCGCACCGTAACCTTCATTCCCGTCGGCGCATCCTGGCAAACCTTCGACATCACACGCAACAACCGCTAAAACACCAGCAGCAAGCACGATTCCAGCATCGGTTGTACAGTAGTTCCCAGCTTGGCATAAGGAGTTTCCACAAAATGCAGACACTGGTGATCGACACCTCATACGGCTCAACCGTCGGCATGGTCGGACACGACCCCATCGTCGAAACCGACTCACGCACCCACGTCGAAAAACTACAGGTGAACATCGCCACAACCGTGGAACAAGCCGGCCTCAAACCGGAAAACATCGACCGCATCATCGTAGGCATCGGACCTGCACCCTTCACCGGACTACGCGCAGGAATCGTTGCAGCCAAAGCGCTCGCCTTCGCCACCGGTGCACAGCTTATCGGGCAGAATGTGCTTTCCCCGCAGGTGCTTGTGCGCAACGCGGAGCATGACGGCCGCCATCATCTGACGCTCGCCGTGAACGATGCGCGACGCAAGCAGCTGTATTTCACATTGTTGGATGGCAGCGGCTATGAGGCCGGTGGCAGCGCAGGCGAAGACCATGACGCAAACGTTGAAAACGGCTGTGTGGAAACCCTGATCGACATGGATATCGACTATCCCGAATCGATTGCGAACCGTGTCAACGAGGTGCTGGAACGGCTTCGCCAGGCCGATCCGAACGTGGAATATGTGGTCGACGTCGTCGGCCATGGAGCGGCGAAATACGCGCAATCGTGGGCAAGCCTTCCCGAAGGCGGCGAAGTGCGCGATCAGGCGCTGCTCGACGAGGGCGCGTCCGGATTGGAACGATTCGCAGCCTTCGCCACTTCGCAACAGTCTTTGGTGAATCCGGAGCCGGTCGAACCGTTGTATTTGCGCAGGCCGGACGTGTCGGTGCCGAACCCGTTGAAGCATGTACTCAACCATGCCGGCGCGGAACGCACGGAGTGACGATACGGCATGATCGTTGACCATACAAGCATCGATGAACAGATCGCAGTGCCGCAGATGGCCGCTTTGGAAGCGGACCTGTTCGGCAGGGGAGCGTGGAGCGAACAGTCGATTCGCCAGGAATTCCAAGCGCCAGCACGCACGTATCTGTTCGATATTGATGATGACGGCAAGACCGCGGATTGCGGGATTGCGGGTTGCGTTGCCGTGGATGAGCCGGTTGCTGGATCGGTTGCAGGCGATTCTGCTAGACAACAGCCCGTTGTGCGCGGCTATGCCGGTTTCTGGTATGACGGCGACGATGCGGAAATCATGACGATCGGCGTCGGCAGACGGTTCCAACGGCAGGGAATCGCGGCTTCGTTGATGGAGGCGTTGATTGCGCGGGCACGTGAGCAGGGGGCCAAACGCATGTTGCTTGAAGTGCGAGTCGACAATACTCCGGCCTTGGCATTGTACGAACGATTCGGTTTTGCCAAAATGGGATTGCGCAAACGCTACTACCAGCCCGAAGGCATCGACGCGTACACCATGAGCCTTGACCTTGAGCCGAGGATCGTCGGCTTCGCAGCAGCGGAACAATAAACAGAACAACCAAACGGAACAGCAAGCAAAGCAGCGAACGGAGCAGCAATGAGCGGACCAATCGTACTCGGCATCGAATCCACCTGCGACGAGACCGCGGCCTCGGTAGTGCAGGGGCGCACCCTGATTTCCAACGTCGTCGCATCCTCCATGGATGAGCACGCGCGTTACGGGGGTGTGATTCCAGAAATTGCGTCACGCGCCCACGCCGAAGCGTTCGTGCCATGCGTTTCCAAGGCGTTGGCCGATGCGAACATGACGTTGTCTGACGTCGACGCGATCGCCGTGTCCGCAGGTCCTGGACTTGCTGGCTGCCTCGCCGTTGGCGTGTCCGGCGCGAAATCGCTTGCCTGGGCGGCGAATAAGCCGATTTACGGCATCAACCATGTGATCGGGCATATTGCGGTCACACAGTTGCAGTTCGGCCCGTTCCCCGAAGACACGCTCGCCTTGATCGTGTCCGGCGGACACACGTCCTTGCTGCATGTTGAGGATGTCGCACGTCATATCGACGTGGTCGGCACCACGCTTGATGATGCGGCCGGCGAATGCTTCGACAAGGTCGCTCGCCTGCTCGGTTTCCCCTATCCGGGCGGACCGCATATCGATCGTCATGCGCAGTTGGGCGATCCGCATGCCATCAAAGTGCCGCAGGGACTCACCCAAGGCAAAGCGGGCCAGCAGCATCCGTACGATTTCAGCTTTTCCGGCGTGAAAACGGCCGTCGCGCGTTGGATCGAGGAACAGCAGGCGCAAGGCAATGAGATTCCCGTCGATGACGTGTGCGCGTCGCTGGCGGATTCCGTGGCGACTGTACTCGCCAAGAAGGCGATGCGCGGCTGCGAGCAGTACGATTCGAAGACGTTGATTGTAGGAGGTGGCTTCTCCGCGAATTCGCAGCTTCGTGCCAAACTGTTGGAAGTCGGGGCCGAGCATGGGGTAGAGGTGCGTGTGCCGCAGCTCAAACTGTGCACCGACAACGGTGCCATGGTGGCCATGCTGGGCGTCAACCTGGTCGAAGCGGGAGTGGCTCCGTCAAACCCGGATTTCGCCATCGATTCGGCCATGCCGTTGACGAAGATCTCCATGTAAGATTAGGCCGAAAGCATCGTATGGAAACGTTTTGCAAGTCGAAACACACATGTGACACGCTGAAGATTTGAAATCCACAAGTTTTGGTGTAGTATTTTTGTCTTGTGCACAGCGCATTCCTGCGTAGCTCAGTTGGCAGAGCATCCGACTGTTAATCGGACGGTCACTGGTTCAAGCCCAGTCGCAGGAGCCATTTGAAAGCCCTTGGAAATCAAGGGCTTTTGTCATATTCGAGGAATCAACGAAGATGCCCATACAGCATCCCCGACTCAGAGGTGCAGGAAAAATGAGCTACATCCACATCACTGAAGAGAACATCGACAAGGAACATATCTGCTGTGCCATGTCCGGCAAGCAAAGCCTTGCGAAAAAAGAGTGGCTCAAGCAGCGTTTCAACGAAGGTCTCGTCTTCTATCGTAGCGAGGAACGAGGCAAATGCTTCATCGAATATATTCCGGCGGAAAACGCATGGGTGCCGATCGATGCGGACGGGTGGATCTATATCAACTGTCTATGGGTGGCCGGTTCTTTGAAAGGTCATGGACATTCCGGTAATCTGCTGAGCGAATGCATCCGAGACGCCAAAGAGCAGGGGCGCAAAGGCATTTGCATTCTCTCAGCCGAGGGTCGCAAACGAGAGTTCCTTGCCGATCCGAAGTTTCTGTCCTACAAGGGTTTCGAAGTGACCGACATATCTGATTGCGGCATCAATCTCATGGCCCTGCCTTTTGAAGAGAATGCGGAGCTGCCGAAATTCAAGGAATGCGCCAAGCATCCCGCGGTGGACGAAGACGGGTTCGTGCTCTACTACACCGATCAATGCCCGTTTACATGCTATTGGGTTCCGCGGGTGCGGCAAACGGCGGAGGAGCACAATATTCCATTCAAAACGATTCATATCACCGATAAAGAGACCGCCCAACGTACGCCCGCGCCGGTCACCACGTATGCGTTGTTTAGGGACGGCAAATTCCTCACCCAAGGCATCCAGTCCGACAAAAAGTTTCTGGCATTGGCCGGCTTGTAACGTCCTGAATCTTCCACCCACTGGGGGAACCTTCCCGCCAAGAAGGCAGTTGGCGTACGGATTGTTCCAGCGGGTGGGTGTTTTGGGGACTCGTGAGGCGGGCTATTCTCTAACACGCATGCAGGAGACCTCGAATTTGCGCGTTTGACGGAGACTCTGCTATCGGTTGCGAGGATCCAGCGGATCACGGTCGTCGTAGAATGCGTAGATATCCAGACTAGGTTCTTCCACGGGCAAAACTTAAGATTTTCCCAGCAAACGGCGTTTACCATGAACACGCAAGCAAGAAAAACACGGCAAATCATGGAAGGGAGTCCATATGTGCACTGGTGTTCGTTTCTCCGACGATGAGGGAAACACATATTTCGGCCGTAATCTCGACTGGAGCTTCTCCTACGGCGAGACCATTCTGGTCACTCCGCGAGGCTACCGGTATGACTATGCGTATGGGGCCAAAGGCAAGAGCGAGCCGAATGCGGTGATCGGCGTGGGCGTGGTTATGGCCGATCGCCCCATGTATTTCGATTGCGCCAACGAGCACGGCTTGGCCATCGCCGGATTGAACTTCCCCGGATACGCCTCCTTCGCGCACGAACCGGTCGAGGGAACCGAAAACGTCGCCACTTTCGAATTCCCGCTGTGGGTGGCACGCAATTTCGACAGTGTCGACGAAGTCGAAGAGGCGTTGAAGGACGTGACGCTCGTTTCGCAGGTCGTGCCCGGCCAGCAGGAGTCCTTGCTGCACTGGTTCATTGGCGATGGCACCCGTAGCATCGTCATCGAGCAGATGGCTGATGGCATGCATGTTCATCATGACGATGTGGATGTGCTCACCAATCAACCGACCTTCGACTTCCATATGGAAAACCTGCGCAACTACATGTGCGTGAGCAACGAAATGGCGGAGCCGACCACTTGGGGCAAGGCGGAACTGAGCGCATGGGGCGCCGGCGTGAGCATGCACGGCATTCCCGGTGACGTGAGTTCGCCGTCGCGTTTCGTACGTGTCGCCTACACCAACACGCACTATCCACAGCAGAACAACGAGTCCGCCAATGTGTCTCGTCTGTTCCACACGCTGGCCTCCGTACAGATGGTTGAAGGCATGTCCAAGATGGGCAACGGCCAGTTCGAGCGCACGCTGTTCACCAGCGGTTATTCCGGAAAGACTAACACGTATTACATGAACACGTATGAGGATCCAGCGATCCGCTCGTTTGCCATGTCCGACTTCGACATGGATTCGAGCGAGCTGATCACCGCCGATTGATTCCGGAATTTCGAGTTCGAAGATTCCGCAGTAATCGCACTATGTGCGATGGCATAAAAGGACGCAACGTCGCAGTCGGCGTTGCGTCCTTTTAATCAGTAAAACTGATGAGATTTGATTAAAAAATTAAAATGGTCGAGGCATGCTTCCAAACGTACTTTCAGGCGTTTTCTTCGTTATGTTCCTTATGCGAGGAAGCGAATCGCGACAGAACACCTGACTTACGTAAAGCGCAATACATTCCCCAGGAACCGAAACCGGCGAATGCCACCGCGCTAAGCAGCTCGCAAATAGTGCCGATGATGCCTCGCGGGCTGAAGAACGTGAATGCCTGATAGTAGAAGAACAGCAGGTAGAAGTTGTAGACGATTCCAATCGCCAAAGCAGACAGAATGGTGACGCCGAGCGTCCAACGACGGTAGCGGAACAGTGCGAATACCGCTTCTGCGGCTGCCGCCTGCAGCAATGCGATTACCACCAGGCTCACACTGTATTTCGTGCCGAGTACCACCTCGACGAACGATGCGACCAAAAGCACGTAGGCCGAAGCTCCCGGCTTGCGCACGATCAGAGAGCCCAGCGTGGCGGGGAAGTAGAACAAAGCATGAAGTAGCGCCGCTGAACCAGGAAGAATCAAAGTCATCAACGGAAAAAGACCATACGACAGGCCGTCGAACACCCAAAACATCACTCCCGACATCACGCCGACCGCCGCGCCGACCGCGATATCGACCACACGCCATGTGAGGGCCTTGTGTATTCCTTGGTTTGTTTTCAAAGGCTGCCTTACCTGCTTCGACAGCTTCGCGTCTGTATTATGAATAACGGTTTTAGAGAATGGCTTCGCCATAATGATAATGAATCCTTGCGTTGGTCGATGCCGTGCACCGTGAGTCGGAGATCGCGGCAGTCGCCGTGGGCCGTTCCTCGACCTGCGCGGCTCGGGCAGGAACGACGAAAGGTATTATACGACGTGTTGTTTGCCGAATACGCATCATGGATTTCCCTGTATCCAAAATATCGTTACAAATATTCCAAATCCGGGCGTACGGTCCAGTCCAGTACATCTAATCCGCACGATTTCATTCAACTCAGCAGCATAAGAGCTTTTTGTTGTGAGGTGGCATTCGTCCAAAACAGCGTGGTCTGATGTTCCTTACGATGAACACGTAAGTTACGCTTTGCAGACGCAACTTAGCTAATTGTCAGGATTACATGTTCTTTTGCTATGAGATAGCATGCAACACGCCAATTAGACTTCAAGCACTTTAAGTTTTTACAGTGCAGGGTATGAGCACTACAACATGGCATACGATTCGTGAAGCATCCATGATTTCCGGACTTCCCGAATCCACTTTGCGCTACTACGAGCAAATCGGTATCATTGCCCCGATCGCACGTGACCCAAGTTCTGGCCATCGCGCCTACACCGACGAAGACATTCAATCGTTGGTCACTATTTCCTGCTTGTCTGCGACTGGCATGCCGCTTGACGCCATGCGCGAGTATCTGAAAAACCGTTTCGACGGAACCGAAGGTGCGCGCAGGCAAATGGCGCTACTGGACGCGCAGGCGTTGCGTTTGGCCGCAAAAGCCGAAAGCATCCGCATGCAGCAAGCCTATGTTTCCCTTAAAACATTGTATTGGCGTGCCGTGGCGGAAGGCCATGACGACGAAGCGCAACGACTTCTGGAGGAAAACCACGATGTCATCGAAACAGTGAAAAAACAGATTCGTAGCAAGGCTGACGCATAAGTCGAGGCGTCATCGCAGACGTTACCTTAATTCAATTCGTATAACAAAGGAGCAACTCATGAAGGCAGCGATCTTCAAGGGAGTCAAGCAGATGGCATGCGAAGAGCATGCCGAACCGACCATCATCGATGGGGGAGATGCCATCATCCGCGTGGTACGCGCATGCGTGTGCGGATCCGACCTGTGGTTCTACCGCGACGGCAGCAAGGAACCCAACACTCAGGCCGGACATGAGGCCATCGGCGTGGTCGAGCAGATCGGCGACGACGTGACCGTGGCCAAGCCGGGCGATTTCGTGATCGTACCGTTCCCGTTCAGCTGCGGCAAGTGCCCGGTATGCAAGGCCGGTTTCGAATCCAGCTGCCCCCACGGCGGATATTTCGGAGACGAGGGATTGGGCTGCCAGGCGGAATACCTGCGCGTTCCCGAGGCCGATGGCACGCTGGTGGTCGTTCCGGGCGACGCGAAGAGCTTCTCCGACGAAATGCTCGCATCGCTGCTCACCCTCTCTGACGTGATGTCGACCGGTTACCATGCGGCTGCTTCCGCCGAAATCAAGCCGGGAGACACCGCAGTCGTGTTCGGCGACGGTGCGGTCGGCCTGTGCGGAGTGCTGTCCGCCAAGCTGATGGGCGCCACCCGCATCATTTCCATGAGCCGCCATGCCGACCGCCAACGTATCGCACGTGAATTCGGTGCCACCGATTTCGTGGAGGAACGTGGCGACGAGGCTGTAGCCAAGGTACTGGAAATGACTGATGGTTACGGTGCCGACGCCGTGCTTGAATGCGTAGGGTCCGCATTGTCGAACGACACTGCCATGAAGGTTGCGCGTGCGGGCGCTGTAGTCGGGCGCGTTGGCTTGCCGCACGGCGTGGAAGCCGATATTCCAGGACTGTTCTACCGCAACGTTGGTCTGCGCGGCGGTCCGGCACCGGTGCGCACGTACGATCTGCAGCGACTGCTCAAGGAAGTGCTCGACGGCAACATCAATCCCGGCATCGTCTACACCTCCGAATACACGCTCGACGATATTCAGGAAGCGTACGCGGCCATGGACGAGCGCCGCACCGTAAAGTCGCTGCTGCGCATCAGTGAGGTCTGAGCAATATACCGACGATAGAATAAGCGCAAATCAAACGAAAGGAAGCAAATCTTGTTTGAAGAGCTGCACAAACGGATGAATTCGTTCTGGAATAATGACAGGACATTGTCGCAAACCGATCCGGAATTCATTGAATTCTTCTCGAATTTCGCTTATGACGAAGTGGTGAACGAACCGGGAGCAAATCATCCTGATTTGGATGACAAAACCCGCTCTTTGGCCATTCTTGCCGTGCTGGTCGGATGCCAAGGCTTGGATGCTTTCGAAATGATGCTGCCGGTGGCCTACGAAACCGGACTGTCGTCCATCGCCATCAAGGAAATGGTGTATCAGGCGACCGCATACTGTGGTTTCGGCAAAGCCCTGCCGTTCCTGAAGAGACTCAACAACTTCCTCGGCGCGGCCAACGTGCATCTTCCGCTTGAACCGCAAGGCACCACCACGCCGGAAACGCGTGCCAGGGCGGGCGAAGACAAGCAGATCGAAATCTTCGGTGAAGGAATGCGTGGATTCACGCAATCCGGCCCCGAAGATACGCGACACATCAACAAGTGGCTTGCCTGCAACTGCTTCGGCGACTACTACACGCGCGGTGGCTTGAGCACGCGTGAGCGTGAAATGATCACGTTGTGCTTCCTTGCCGCGCAGGGCGGTTGCGAGCCGCAGCTGACGTCTCATGCGAAGGCCAATATGGGCGTAGGCAATGAGAAGGCATTTCTGATTGCCGTTATTTCGCAGTGCATGCCGTATATCGGGTATCCGCGTACGCTGAATGCGATTCGTTGCATCAACGATGCAGCGGAGCAGATGCAAGGCTGATTGCGGTAGGATTTCGTTCGCTTCAGTACGAAAGGGGCTGTTTGCCAGTCACGATTGGATTGGCAAACAGCCCCTTATATGTTTTTTACAAGCGCGCTACGCGTGCGCGAGCATCACTCGCCCCATACGTCCTTGGCGACGGACTGCACGAGCGCGATCTTGGCCCACTGCTGCTCTTCGGTAAGCTTGTTGCCTTCCTCGGTGGACGCGAAACCGCACTGGGTGGACAGGCACAAGCGGTCAAGCGGCACATACTGGGCCGCTTCGGCAATGCGAGCCTTGATCACTTCCGGATCCTCAAGTTCCGGCTTCTTGGAAGTGATCAGACCGAGCACAACCTTCTTATCTCCGGAAACCTTGGCGAGCGGCTCGAAGTCGCCGGAACGATCATCGTCGAACTCCAGGTAGTAGGCGGCGACGTTTTCCTTGCCGAAAAGCACGTCGGCCACAGTGGCGTATCCGCCGGCGGAAGCCCACGTGGAGTGGTAATTGCCACGGCAGTCGTGCGTGGTGATCACCAGATCCTCTGGCAGATCCTCGATGGCGGCGTTGTTCATGGCGGCATACTGTTCCTGCATGGCGGCGAACTCATCGGCGGTGTAATGCTGGTTGAAGTTCGGATCACAGAACATGCCCCACGTGCAGTCATCCAGCTGAACATTGCGGCAGCCGGCCTCATACAATGCCATGATCAGACCATGGAAGGCCTTGGCGTTGTCGTCGGCAAGCTCGTCGTAATCCTTCTGGGTGTCGCCGTAGAACTCGTGCACGGAAGCGATGTTCTCCGGGCGGAACAGCTCCGCATACAGCTGTGCCGGAGCCGGAATGGTCTGGCGTGCAATGGCGGTGTCGTCTTCGAACTGCTTGATGAACTTGAAATGCTCAACGAACGGGTGGGCCGGGTCGAAGGCGATCTTGCTGGTCAGGCGTGCGGATTCGGCGCGGGTCTCCTCATCGTGGAAGAAATAGCCCTTGTCCATCGACACCTTTTCCACGCCGGCGAAGCCCCACATGCAGTCGAGATGCCACCAGCCACGGCGGAATTCACCGTCGGTGATGACGTGCAGACCGGCGGCCTTCTGCTTGGCGACCAGTTCGGTAATGGCATTATCTTCCACGGCCTTGAGTGCGGCCTCGTCAATCTTGCCTGCTGCGAAATCGGCGCGAGCCTGCTTGAGTTCTGCCGGACGCAGGTATGAGCCGACCACGTCGGCGCGGAACGGCGCGTTCTGGGAATACGTCATTGGATGCTCCTTGTTGTGCTGTCAGTGAAAATACCTAGGGAAGACTAGTCAATCCTTCAGAAAAATGCACGATTACGTCGGGAATATGAGACGGGCGCATTATAGTGTTTTGCGATTGAACGACATATGATTCGGTGGGGGGGTTGATATGAGTGATGGGACCGGGCGGCAGGCAATGGCAGCGCAAAGTGGTACGTCGGATAATCCGAAATCCTCCAATCAGGAATCATCGAAAAGCCGAAAACGCTCGGCAAATATCTGTTGGTGTCGGCAACGCAAACCATTGTGGAATTCGGATCGTTCACCTTGCTGCATGTGCTTTCCGTACCATCCGCCATCGCGAACGGCGTGGCCATCGTGCTGTCGGCTTCGTACAACTTCCTGATGAACCGCAATGTCACGTTCAAATCGTCCAGCAATTTCGGCCGTAGCGTGGCTTTGTTCATGCTGCTGTGGGTTTGGAATTACCTGTTCGGTTCGATCATGCTGGCATGGCTGCCTTCCGCATTCGGATGGAATGCGGTGTTGGTGAAGTTCCTGACTATGGCATGTCAGTTCGCGTGGGGCTATCCGCTGTGCAAGGAAGTGATTTTTCGCTGAACCTGCAAGCGTGTCAATCCGGGTGGCACCCTATGACAGCACCCTATGTATGATTGAATATGTCTTGTATTAACTCCAGAAAGAAATGGAAAGGCAATGAACGAATCGCAAGATTCCAACGACAGTAGTACGAGCAATCCGAACGATATTCGCCAACAGGAGGCAGAACATCAAGGAGCGGCCGTAAAAGCGGCGCTCGGAGCCAACATTGGTGTGGCCATCGCCAAGCTCGCTGCGGCGTTCTTTACCGGATCGTCCGCGATGCTTTCCGAATCGGTGCATTCCATCGCCGACTGTTCCAACGAAATCGTGCTCATGGCAGGCGGTCGCTTCTCCAAGCATAAGACGGACGGCGATCATCCGTTCGGTCTGTACCGCGCCAAATATCTCGCTTCGTTCGTAGTGGCGACGCTGCTGTTTTTCGTCGGTGGTTTCTTCTCCACTTCGGAGGCGGTGAAGAAATTGTTCGCCATTGCCGAAGACCCCGCACTGCGTGACGTCAACCAGATGGAACTGCTGGTGGCGTTTATCGTGGTGTTTATCAGCGCTTGTTTGGAAGGCTACGGCCTGCATCAAAGCATCAAGGAAGCGAACGAGCGTATGGAGCGCACGGGTGTGGCCCATATGGGTGTGTTCCGTTTTTGGAGGCGTACCAAGTCGGCGGAGCTTGCGTCCGTCATTATGGAAGACACGCTTGCTTTGATCGGCTTGGCATTCGCAGGGGCTGGCATCGGTCTTGCGATTCTGTTTGATAATGAGATATTTGATGCATTCGGCGGTTTGATGGTTGGTCTTGTATTGATTGCGGGATCGTTGCTGCTCATGTTCAAATCCGGTTCGCTGTTGATTGGTGAGGCCGTCGATTCGGATACGCGCAAGAAGATTGAGCAGGCTGTTATTTCAACGCCTGGTGTGGAACGACTGCTGAATATGCAGACCGTGCATATGTCCGAGGATGACATTCTGCTGTGCGTCAAGGTGCAGACCAGCAAGCTCGACCGCGATTACGATGTTGAAACCGTGAACAAAATCGAACGAAGCGTGCGTACCGCGCTGCCGTGGTTCCGTTTCGAAATCTACGTAGAGCCCGACCTCTACCGCGCCGACCACAAAATCGTCTCGTAGTGGTGTGCGGTGTACCTATGGTTATGAGACGTAGAGTATGAGGCGACGATACGGTTTTCAGGAGGAGCTGGCATTCCGATGAGTTCGGAGTGCCAGCTCCTCCTTTTCATGTGCTTTCTTGTTATGCGTCTCCTTGAGCCCATACATATGCATCCTTTCCAACATCCGAGCTTTAGCCTCATCAACCTCGGCGCGAGTAATGCCGCTATCCAGTATGAACTGCTCAATGCTATAGCTCATTACATTTCCTTTCGTATGATTCCTCTAATCTAATGGATTACCCCCATATCTAATAGATCGTAAAACCCGTTTTCTTGAAGCAAAGGCGTCTAGGTGGAGGTATGTCTCGGATGCGATTGGTTTGTTTATCTCGAGATGCGAGACACACTTACCCCCCCCCTAAAGTGGTAGGGTGGGTGGTGCATTTGGGGACGCATGCGCCCCTGTCATAACGCTCCGGGAGACAGGATGGAGAAAATGGAGAATCCGAAGAAACTGGCCGTTGCGACCATCGCAGGCTTGACCGAGGTGGCCGGTATGGCCGCGCCCGCCATGGCAGATGAGACGGCCGCCGATCCGATGGTGGGCCAGACCCAGTCGGCCGATCCGACGAAGGATGCGCTCGACAAGGCCAACACGGCCGTATCCGAATCCCAGACCGCTTATGATAATGCCCAGCAGAATGTGCAGGACGCTCAATCCAAGGTGGATGATGCGTATGCTTCCGACCCGGCCACGAATGCGGCGCAGTCCGAACTGGATGCCGCCCAGTCGGCTAAGAAGGATGCCGACCAGTCGGCGGCTGACGCGCAGGCCGATGTGGATGCCGCCCAGGCTGCTCTGGCTGAAGTGAACGCCACGCTGAAGACAGCCGAAACCGCATTGGCCACGGCGAAGTCCGACGCGGAATCCGCGCAGGACGCGTACGACAAGGCCCATAAGGTTGTCACCCCGTCGAAGGATACGACCATCACGGTTGATACTCCGGACAGTGCGGACAGTGCGAACAGGGCGAACAGGGCGGCCGTGAAGACCTCCACGCAGGCCAAGCTTGGCGACACGGGCGTGGACGTGATGGAGACCGCCGTGTTTACCATTATGGCCGCCGGTACCGCCGGAGCCACGCTCATGCTGAAGCGTCGTGGTGACGGCCGTTACGGTCTTATGGCACGCCACGCCAAGTAGGTTTTTGCCATAAAATCCTAGAAAATGATGTGCGGATGGGAACGAACGATTCCCATCCGCTTTTTCCTAAAACGTATGTGACATAACTCATCGAAAGCACAAGTATGCAGGGAAAACTATCTGAAGTTTCCAACCCGAATATAAGCGATGCCGGGTCAAAGAATGTAACTGAAAACAAGAAGAAGAGCAGAAAGCCTGCTGTGATCGCCGTGGCTTCGGTCGCGGCCGTGGCTGTGCTGGCTGGTGGCGGCTGGTTCGTTTGGAAGACCTACGCGAACCATGAGCTGGCCGAGGCGAGACAGGCGTGTGTGGAAGCGTCGGAAAGCTACCGCAAGGCGGCGGACTCGTATTCCGGGCTGGTGGATGGCGACGCGGCCACAGCCTCCCAGATCACCGTGAAGCAGGTGGCGGATGCGAAGACCGTGGATGCGTTGGCCGAAGCGTTGAAGGCGAACGAGCCTGACGTGGTCGCCTGCGTGGCCGATTCGAAGGCGGATTACGAGTCGAAGACCAGCCTGATTGAAAAGAACACCGGCTGGTACGGGAAACACGAGAAGAGCTTGGAAAACGCGGTCAGGGCCGTGAACGATTCGAAACTGGAGAAGACCGTTTCCGATGCGGAACGGTTGTTGAAGAATTCGGACGGCAAGGTCGCCGATGCGGCGACGCGCGACGAACTGTCCAAGGCAGTCAAGGCCAGGGATGCGGACAAGATCGCGGCCGCGTCGAAGAAGGTCAACGACTCGGTGACGGCGAAGACGAAGGCGGACGAGGAGGCGCAGCGCAAGGCCGAGGAGGAGGCCGCCGCACAGGCCGCCGCACAGGCCCAGACGCAGCAGTCGTATTCGGCGCCGCAACAGTCGTACACGCCCTCGTATTCAGGCGGTTCGACATCGAGTGGCGGCGGTTCCAGCAGCGTGCCGGACTTCGTTCCAAGCAACGGAGGTCTCGGATGCACGACAGACTGCCCTCCGTCCTCAAGCGATGGATTGATTCACCACTGATTTAGATGACTCTTCTTCTCAAGGGACCCTTCGGGGTCCCTTTTTCGTATCCGCAGCCTTCCGGGAAAATGTCCAACCCGACACGCCCGAAACCGTGGTTGCATAGCAGGTGGATGACGGAAACGAATCCGATATCGACGTTTGTCGACGGCCGGGCATGTGAAGTGTTCGGACGGGATTTGTTCTCCTGTCCGACCCCACCGGGAGTGGGGTGAACATCTGCAGATGAATCTCTGAAAGGAGACGGAACATTGGGTTCCAAGAACAGTAACGGAAGGCGAAAGACGCTGGCCCTGCTCGCCGCCACGGCGACATTGGCCGGAGGCCTGACCGCCGGCACCGCCTGGGCGGGCGGCGGCGGAGACCAGGGAGGCACCGGCGGAGGCGGCTCGGCCGCGCAGTTCTGGGCCTACAAGGACGACGCGACGGGCTCGTGGGGTTCCGCGACCGACCTGAACAGCGTGAGCCGCGCCATGGCCTGGAAAGGCGTGACCATGGACGATTCGGCCGGCAAGGCCGCCAAGGCGTTGAGCGACGCGAACGCGGAATGCGTGGCCGGCTTCCGCCAGAGGCATCCGGGCGAGAGCGACGGCGACTGCCGCGTCGTGGCCGTGGGCGCGGCGTCCGGCAACGGGTCCACCACCAGCGTGTGGAACGGGTCCGGCGTCTACGACGCGAAGATATGGAAGGACAACTGGTACAAGAACATCGCGCCAAATGAATACCTTTATGCAGGCTCTCAGCACTACCATACCGGCGATGGCTTCAGCGACGATCCGTCGAACAGCGTCGACAAGATCATGGAACGCCATGTCGACTCGACCCGCAGCATCGTCGTGATCGTGCTCGACAAATACCAGCCCGCCCCGCCGAACTACACGCTGAGCGTGGCCACGAAGGCATCCGGCACGACCACCAAGGCCGGCGACACGCAGAACGTGGCGGACACGGTCACCACCAGCCGTAACGGCAGCTCGATCAGCGAGAACGTGACCGGCACCAGCACGCTCCGCTGGGCCGGCGTGGACGGCACCACCCACAACACATGGAACGGTGATACCGAAGTCACCGCCGAAGGCTACTACTACGCATCCGAGGACGAAACCATCCTCCAGCCCGTCGCACGCAAAGACGGCGAAACCGTCGACCAGATCACCAGCACGCTGAGGTGACTGTGAACGTCCCGAATCTTCCAGCTACTGGAAGATTCTTCCCGCTGACGAGCACATGAGCGCACCAAATTCTCCAGTGGGTGGAGGAATCTGCCCATTAACGGTTACGATCGCATGGTCGGCACATGCGAGAAGAATCAGTGGCATGACTGAAGCCGCACATGATGATTATCAGTTGCCCGAAGAATTCGAACACTGTTTGAAACTTGCCCCTGTACGCGATGCGCCTAGCGCGTTGGACCGTGTCAAGCAGGTCGTACGCATTCTGCACGAACCAGGCGGATGCCCTTGGGACGGCGAGCAGACCAATACAAGCCTGCTTAAACCACTGTTGGAAGAAACCTACGAATACATCGACGCCGTGGAAACGAACGATCGCGACAACATGCGTGAAGAACTCGGCGACATGCTGCTGCAATCCGTTTTCCAAGCGCAAGTGTGTGCCGTGGATGCGCAGGATCCGTTCGGCATCGACGAAGTGTGCAATCGTCTCGTCGACAAGCTCATCACCCGACATCCGCACGTCTTCCAATCAGACGACGCTACCGACGCTTCCGCGCCAGCACCGGAAAATGCGCAAGATACGTTGAAACTGTGGGAAGCGATGAAACAGAAGGAAAAGCATCGCAAGTCTGTGCTCGAAGGCATCTCCCATGCGCAAGGCGCATTGCCGCGTGCCACAAAAATCGTATCGAGAGTACACAAATCGCAGTATTGCGATCAGCTTGAAACAGCATTCACAACAAGCGCAAGTCAAATGGACGAACAGCATGATGGCGATCATCCTTACGCTGACGAAATCATCGCCATCATCCGCAAAGCGCAACGTGACGGCGTAGACGTGGAATCCGACCTGCGTTGCCGCCTGCGCGACATAGAATCCGAAATCGAACATATCGAAAGGACCATGAACCATGAGTGACGTCAAAGCACTCGACCCTGCGCTGCTCAAACAGTATTCCACAGACTTCAACGCTGACCGCGCCAATCTGGTGGCAGCCAACGCGGCAGTATCATCCGGTGTGCTCGCCGCAGCCACCGACTATAAGGGCGAGCGCGTGCTGCAGAATGATTTCTCCATCGAGCTGAAGCAGGGGAGTATCACCAATCAGCGTAGTTCGGGGCGTTGTTGGATGTTTGCGGCGCTTAATACGTTGCGTTATGAGTTGATGCATCGTTGGAATTTGGAGGATTTCGAGTTTTCGGAAACCTACCTGTTTTTCTGGGATACGATGGAGAAGTCGAACACGTATTTGGAGAATGTGCTTGCCACGTTGGATGAGCCGTTGGATAGTCGTGTGTTCGAGGCGATTAATTATGGTCCGGCCGATGATGGTGGTTGGTGGCAGATGTTCGCTGATTTGGTGAACAAGTATGGTTTGGTGCCGAAGAGTGCTTATCCGGAGTCGGCTAATTCGAAGAGTTCGGATGCGTTCAAGCAGTATTTGAATACGAAGCTACGTGAGTTCGCGTCCGATTTGCGTGACCGTCATGCGGCTGGAACGTCGTTGGATGAGTTGCGTGCGTTGAAGAATGCGGATATGGCTACGGTGTATCGCATGTGTGCGATTGCATTGGGTGAGCCTCCGGAGCGTTTTGATTTTCTTGCGCGTACGAGCGATGACAAGGATGACGGCAAGAAGAAAACCACGGGGGAGGGGCCGTCTGAAAAGGCTGCGAAAACCGGTAAGGATGAGCGTCCGCAGATTCGTGAATTCGGTATCACTCCGATGGAGTTTTATAAGAAGTACGTGCCGGTGGATGTGAACGATCTGGTCACGTTATGCAATGTGCCGATGGAGAGTCGTCCGTTTGGCAAGCGGTATCGTATTCGTTTTTCCGCCAATGTGGCGGAAGCGGGTGATATGGAGTTTGTGAACGTGCCTCTTGACGTGTTCAAGAAGGCTGCTGTGGACCAGATCAGTGGTGGTCATCCGATTTGGTTCGCTTGTGATTGCATGCAGTTCTCGTTGCGTGGCGATGGCTATTTTGATTGCGATACCGTGCGCGTTGACCAGCTTTTCGGTACGAAATTCACGTTCGACAAGGCCAAGGGATTGGAGTATGGTGATTGCCCAAGCAATCATGCCATGACGTTGACTGGCGTGAATTTGGATGCTGACGGGCGTCCGAACCGTTGGAAGGTGGAGAACAGTTGGGGCAAGGATAATGGTCAGGATGGCTATTATGTGGCGTCCGATGCTTGGTTCGACCGTTATGTTACCGAACTGATCATTCGCAAGGAGTATCTCGATGAGACCACACGCGAAATACTGGCCGATCAGCCGGTCGAGCTTGAACCTTGGGAGCCGCTCACCAAGCGAAGCCGGTGAAGGCTTGCGCATATCGCGCATGATTCGGTTTGATTGCAATAAGGAATGAGATAAACAGTGGAGGGCGTCGATTGACAGATTCGGCGCCCTCCACTTATTGCAGTATTTAGTTATTATTTAATTGCTATTCGGCAGTACCAAGGCATGCTTCGAAGGAACGGCGGGTGAGGCGTCCACGGTTGACGACGCCCACGAGCTTGCCTTGTTCAACCACCGGCACTTTCTTGTACTGTTGATAGCCGAACATCTGGCAGACTTGCGCGATATTGGCATCCGATTGCACGGTGACGGCCGGCTTTGCGGCAATAACCATGACGTTCATATCAAGCAGTTCTGCGTGAGACAGTTCCGGGAATTCGCCGCGGGCCATGCCAGTGACCAGCGTGGAAATGTCGGAAACCGGCGCGTTGTCTTGTGCGAAGCGGCACAGTACGTCGCTATCGGAGATGAAGCCGACCACGTGGCGTTCGTCATCGACGATAAGCATGCCGCTGATGTTCTTTTCCAACATCATGCGCACTGCGTCACGTACCTCGGCATCCGAGGCTACCGTGTAAACGTCATGCTGCATCACATCGGCAACGGTCTTGACATCCAAAGCGGGAACATGCTGTTGCGCGGACTTGTTCCATCCGGCGGCATCGCCGATGGCGTGAACTATCTTGCCGGACAATGGTGCGACGATCAGCATCTGAATCGGCAACGCGATGGTGAAATTGTAGGGGAACATGCGCCAGAATCCCGTGAACGCGCCGAATGTGAAACCGAATGCCATGATGGCGCCGAATACGGTCATGAACACGGTCATCAGCACCACCATGAGGAATTTGACCGTGATGCCTTTCCATACCGCACGGTCGGTTGCCGCGCAGAATGTATTCATAATCGCGCGGGAGCTTGGCGTGCAGATGCACAAATCGCAAATCATGCCGACCACGTAGGCCAACGGCCAGTTGAACAATGCGTAGCTCCACGCCGCCGCACCGACGTCACCGATACGTACGCCGTAATTGAGTGCCGCCATCACATAAATCATGATCGCGGACATGATGAAACTGAAGAGAATGCCCTCCTTGCCGTTACGTGGCATGGAACTTCCTTTCGCTATGCGTTCGATGTGTTGCTGCATCGGCCCCTCTGGTCTGTTCCGCACGTCATGTTCCAACAGGAGCGCGGAAGGCTAGGGGGCGCATAACGAAATCCGAAAAGGTTCGGACGATCGCAATGGCGACTTCCTGGCAAACGAATCGGCTCAAGCCCTCAATGGGCATGCAAGATGCGATTCATGAGTCGGGGCCGCTTGCAAATCACAGATTGTTCGCAGACCACAAGACAAATACGGAAATACCGAACGTGCTCGAAACGCATGTGGAAAGAAAAAGCCGGACGTTTTCGCGTCCGGCATAAATACAATCCGAATAAAACTCGAATTACTCGGCTTACTCTTCGGCGACCAATTCCAGATAGGAATCGTTCCATAGGTCTTCGTCGCCGTCGGGCATGAGCAGCACGCGTTCCGGGTTCAATGCCTGCACCGCGCCCTCATCGTGGGTGACGAGCACAATGGCACCCTCATACTTGGCGATAGCCTTGAGAATCTCATCTCGTGAGGCCGGATCAAGATTGTTGGTCGGTTCGTCAAGCAGCAGCACGTTCGCACGGCTCGTCACCAATGTCGCCAACGCCAAGCGGGTCTTTTCGCCACCGGAAAGCACGCGAGCCGGCTTCAACGCATCATCCCCGGAAAACAGGAACGAGCCGAGAATCGAACGCGCCTGCGTATCATTCAGTTCCGGAGCCACATGAATGAGGTTTTCCAACACTGTGGCATTCAGGTCAAGCGTGTCATGTTCCTGCGCGAAATAGCCGATTTTACAGCCGTGACCGTAGTCCACGGAACCGGTGTCCGGCTCTTCCAAATGCGCGAGCAGACGCAGGGTGGTGGTCTTACCAGCACCGTTGTATCCCAAAATCACCACACGCGAGCCCTTGTCAATAGCCAGATTCACGCCGGCGAATACAATGTTCGAACCATACGCTTTCGACACATCCTTCGCCATGATCGGCGTGCGACCGCACGGAGCCGGCTCCGGGAACCGGATATCCGCCACTTTCTCCTGCTTTTGTGCCTCGGACGTGTTCTCGAGAAGTTTCTCCGCACGACGCATCATGTTCTGCGCGGCCACGGCCTTGGTCGCCTTCGCATGCAGGCGGATACCCTGCTGCATGAGGCGTTCCGCCTTCTTCTCGGCCACTTCACGTTCGCGACGGCGACGTTCCTCATCAACCACGCGCTGATGCAGGTAGGCTTTCCAACCGAGGGAATACATGTCGATCTGTCCGAGCTGCGCATCCAGATGCCATACCTTGTTCACCACTTCGTCCAACAGTTCGGTGGAGTGGGAGATGACCAGGAATCCACCCTCGTATTTCTTCAGGTATCCGCGCAACCATTCGATGGAGTCGGCGTCCAAATGGTTGGTCGGTTCGTCAAGGATTAGCGTATCCGCGTCAGAGAACAGGATGCGGGCCAATTCGATACGACGACGCTGGCCGCCGGAAAGCGTACCCAATTGCTGGCCCATGACCTCCTGCGGCAGGCCAAGGCTTGCCGCCATTGCGGTCGCTTCGGACTGAGCCGCATAGCCGCCGGCCTTTTCGAAATCCTGCATGGCCTTGTCGTAACGGTTCATCGCTCGGGTCATGACGTCCGGATCCGGATCGGTCATTTCCTTTTCGGCCTTGCGGATACGACTGATGATGGAAGCGATGTCTCGCGCGCTCATCATGCGGTCGAGCGCGGTCTGTTCCGGATCGGCAGCATGCGTGTCCTGCGGCAGATAGCCGAGCTTGCCCGATACACGCACTTTGCCGGCGGTGGGCAGCATGTCGCCGGTGATCACGCGGGTGAGCGTGGTCTTGCCGGCGCCGTTACGTCCGACCAGACCGATCTTGTCGCCCTTGGCGACGTGGAAATTCGTGGGATGCAGCAACGTGCGCGCGCCGATCTGAATCTCAAGCTCCTGCGCTTCAATTGCCATGCCTCAACACCTCTGCACTTTCGTTACTGTCGTTCCAAACTGGCTGTGCCGCACATAACGGCCTGCCCATCATTTCATAAGGCCAAACGCCAATCGAACATCATACCGAACGCCTGTAACCACGTGAATCCCACCGCGTGGTACGCAATCGCAAATGGAATAGATTGCGCGGAAGCGTAACAATCAGATTATTCTGGTGAGCAGGCAAATTCGGAAGGGAGCAAACATGAAGAAAGCTTTGATCATTGTGGATGTGCAGCCGACATTTTGCGAAGGCGGCGAACTGGGTGTAGCCGGTGGCAATGCCGTCGCGGAACGTATCGCGGATTACGTGAATGCGCATCGCGGCGAGTACGAATACATCGCAACCACGCAGGATTGGCATATCGAGCCCGGCTCACACTGGTCGGAGCAACCCGACTATGTGGATACGTGGCCCGTGCACGGCAAGGCCGGCACTCCCGGCGCCGAACTTCATCCAGCGATCGCCGCGCTGCATGTAGAGCATCATTTCAAGAAGGGACAGTATTCGCCGTCATATTCGGGGTTCGAAGGATACGAGGATAATACGGATTCGATTCCTTCCCGCGAACAGGTCGCCTCTGACATGGCTACAGGGCGTACGCTTGCCGTTGCATTGGAATCCGCGGGTATCGAATGCGTCGACGTGGTTGGCTTGGCCGAATCGCACTGTGTCAAGGAAACCGCGCTGGACGCCCGTAAGCTTGGACTTGAAGTGCATGTCATCGAAAACCTGACCGAACCGGTCAGTGAAGAACTCGGCATCGCAGCCCGCCAGCAAATGCTCTCCGCCGGCGTCATCCTCGACTAGTTTCTTGAGGAATGGGACAACGAATGGAGAAGGGATTGTTCAGCAGGCGTGTTTATGAGGTGGTGCGGCGCATTCCGAAGGGTAAAGTCGCCACCTATGGGCAGGTTGCGGCTTTGGCCGGAGCGCCACGCAACGCGCGTTTTGTCGGCTATGCCCTGCATTCGAATCCTGAGCCGGGTGTGATTCCATGTCATCGTGTGGTGTTCCGAGACGGCTCGTTGGCACCCGGATTCGCGTTCGGCGGTCCGGAAAGACAGCGGCTTCTGCTCGAAGAGGAAGGCGTTGTCTTCATCTCTCCGAAAGGTATGCCCGAACTAAGCGAGTCAGGCAAGATGAAAGACTCGAACGCCGGAGCTTCCGGACTGCGAGTCGATCTCGCCCGTTGTCAGTGGGACGCCTAGTCGCTTTCAATCCGTGTCAACCGCTTACGCCCCCAACGACATTTGCTTTATCCGCCATGGTTGGATAATGGGTGCCTGCCATAAGGCGAAGAAAGCAACGGGGACGCAAAGGTGGAACGGCAAGGCATGTGGCAACAGGACGCACCAGGGGCGATATCGGTCGGAATGCCGGTTGTATCGTTGGCACCGGCTCCGCGAACCATGGCATAACATCGGCTTAAGTCGTTGGAAAATAGCGCGACACGCCGCGATTTGCGGAGTTGGCATGCTTCATGTATATTTTCTACTCGTTGCCCACCACGGTGGAAACAACTTGCGGACATAGCTTAGTTGGTAAAGCGCAACCTTGCCAAGGTTGAGACCGCGGGTTCGAGTCCCGTTGTCCGCTCCATTCGAAAGCTTCCGGAAGGAAGCTTTTTCATATCCGACCGCAAATCCGGGCGTCATCCTCAATTCATCCCGACCGAAATCCGAACTGGAATCCTCCTCTGTTGAGAAAACGTTTGACCACAATGTGAACGTTCTCTTGAAAAGAGATAATCCATGCGAGAGGCTAGGAGAAGTTCCGCCAAAACAGGCAACGATGCCGGGGGAGAGCGGAACGGACGGAGGTAAAACAAATGAACGAGAACAGCGACATTATTTTCGTGCCGGACGATTCCGCCAGCCACGAGTGGACGGAACGGGACAGCGAACTCGTAGAGGAGTATGCGGCCCAGCTTATGAGCATGAGCATCTAGCCGGAAATTAGATGGGGCCGGGTTCCCTCTTCCATGACAGGAAAAGACGTCGCATTCGTACTGTAACTGCGGCGTCTTTTCCTTGTTTTCGTTTAGAATGGAGACTTGCCGCCAAGGCATCGAACACATGGAAAGGCGTATTGTTGGCTGAGATCAGACGGGAGATGGAACGGCTTCGACCCGTATACGAAACCGGTGTCCTACGGTTGCTGCTGCGTAACAATTCCATGCTGTACGTCGCGTTGTTGCGTTCCACGTTCGACCCGCTGACGGGGGAGCTGCCGCGCGAAATCGTCGAAGAACGGTTCGCACGCAGTCTCAACCGGCTCATCGAAACCGACGATTACACGCTGAAAGACGGGCAGACTGCGCGCGAGGCCGCGCATTCGGTCCTGCTTGACCTCGCCCGCGAAGGGGAAGGCGACTACGCCTGGCTCGCCAATTCCATGGATGTGGCCTCGCACCGCTACCTGTACCGTCTCACAGCGCGAGCGCACCGTGCCATCGAAGCGCTCGACCGGCTTGAGGACACCACGAAAGCGCTGTCCGGCGCGCAGGCCAACAGCATCATCATGGAAATCGAGCATGCTCGCATGCAGTTGACCGCCGATCCGCGCGAGCGCATCCGCCTGCTGAAGAGGGACATTGAGGAACGGCAGAAGGAAATCGACGAGCTGGAACATAGCGAGGCCTTGGAAAAGCTCACGTCCGAACAGGTCGGCGACATCATCGGCGTGATTCACAACACTCTGCGAGGAGTGCCCATCGACCTGCGCGAGCTCGCCCTTTCCGAACGGGACAACGGCGACGCGCTCCGACGGCGCATGCAGGCCGGCGCCATGAGCGTGGAAAGCATCCTCACCGCATACCATGACGAATACCGACGTGCGTTCCGCGAATCCGACAGCGGACGTCGTTTCGAAGACGCGTTCCAAGTCATCGTCACCGACGAAGGCCGGCGCGAGATCGACGACGCGGTGCGGGACATCGCCAGAAACCCCTATTTGGATGGCGAGCCGAGCGTGCTGCTCAACCAGGTGCGTTCCGAACTCAAACGCATCTATGAAGGCATCGAGGACGTGCGCCGGCAGATCCGCACGTCCGACGAGGCGGTCAGCCGTCTCGTACGCCAGCAGACCGACACGAGCTACCGGACCATGCTCGCCAAACTCAACCAGCTGTTCGCAAAGACCAGCGCCGAAGCCAAAGCCCATCCCAATGACCAAAGCCGGCCCTACCATACGGACGCCGGGCAGGCGAAATTCCCGACATTGCCATCTCGTCCGGCCAGATCAATGGCGCGCGCCGCATCATCCAGCCTGAACGACGCCCCAGCGGCGACCATCGAAGCGCCAGACCTCAAGAACATGGTCGAAATATGCGGGCCGCGGCTGACGCGCATGATCAGGCTTATCCGCAGCAATCCGGTGACGACATCGGACGGCATGTTCGTGGACCTCGCGGCAAGCTTCAACCAGCTGCCGAAAGCCGAACGGAGGGAAAGCGAACTGGTCGGCTTCCTCAGCGCCCTGCGCACGCAGGACGACTCGTCATACGTGACATGGCGCTGCATATCGATCGACGGCAGCGAACGCGTATGGCGCACCAAACCCATTCTCACCACCGAAACGACGCTCGACGACATCATCGAGGAGAGATAAGCATGACGGACTATATCGAAGCCAACATCGAGGAAACGATCCTGACAGAAGGGGAGCCGGTATTGGAAGAGGCCGGCAGCCAGCAGGCCTCGACCGCGCTGTTCAACGGCGACACCGGCGACATGCCCGTCGAAGCGCGCATGGCCGCGATCGCGCTCAAACGCGAACGCTACATCGACGGCAGCCTGTATGACCTCGCCTGCGAGAACCGTGAGGTCGTGGAACGTTCGCTCAACAACGACATGCTCAGACTGGTCGACAACACGAAATACCGCATCATGTACGCGTCGCCGGTCACCGACTCGGAGACATGCATCCGTTCGTTGAAAACACGTATGAGCCTCACCCGCGAGGAGGCCGCCACGCTTGCCGCGCTACGCATCAAAGCGTTGGAATACGAAAACCAGAACGCCGAACCATGCGACTGGCTTATCAGCTTCGACGACATCCGCGCATTGCTCGCCACCGGCGCGGGATTCCTCACCGCCAGCAACGACGAGGAAGGCACTGCGAAGAAAATCACGTCCATCATCTCACGCATGCGCACCTACGGGTATCTCGCGCCGATCGAAGACGACGACATGTACGTCCTCACGCCACTGGTGCCCATGGTGCTCGACCGCGGCCTCGCCGACCAGTGGCTCGGATCCGAAACCACGGACGAGAACGCATCCGCCGACGGCCGCACCAACGCCGGCCCGGACGACAGGCCCATGGAAGACATAGAACAAGACGCATTCGATTTCAACACCGACGACAACCGTTTCGACGAGGAGGAACACTGATGGCAGACGACATGAAGATCGTTTCCGACAAGTGGATGCTACAAAGCCGACAAATCGTCAACTGGGGCTCATACGGCGGCTGGCACGAATTCCGCCCATCCATGGACGAAACCATGCCGGTGACCCTGCTCGCCGGCGCCAGCGAATCAGGCAAATCCACACTCGTCGACGCGCAAATCTCACTCCTCTACCCATCCGGAACCCCCTACAACAAGGCGTCGAACTCCGGACGTTCGGAACGCAACGACTACACCTACCTGCGTGGCATGATCGGCGTAAGCGATAGCGAAAACGGCGAAACGCCGATCTTCCTGCGCGGCAAAGACGCCGACGGCACCCCACAGAACATCTGGGGCGCAATCGTCGACACCTACGTGAACAAAACCGACGGAGGACTGCTCTCCTGCGGCAAATTCCTCTACCTGAACGCCGGAGACGGACAAGACGGACTACGCCGCCGCTACATCACCTGGAACCGAACCATCGACCCACGACTCATGGACCAGTACCGCAACACACCATTCACCCGGTCCATGTTCGAAAAAACCTATCCGGAATGCACCACGCACACCAACGCCGCGGCATTCCACGCCTCCATCTGGCAGGACATGGGCCTAAGCGCCGACGCCTGCCGCCTCCTGCACAAAATACAATCGGCGGACGCCCCCTCAAAACTCGACGACATCTTCAAGCAAGGCGTGCTCGACATACCCGAATCCATCCGCCTCGCCCACGAAACCGTCGACGACTACAACCGGTTCAACGAAAACTTCCACAGCATGGAAGACAAAATGGCCCGCGTCGCCATCCTGCAAAACATCCAGACACGCTACGGCGAATACGCAAAGCAAACCAGCGAACGACGCGAATACGAACCCATCAACCCCGACAGCGAACATGGCAACGCAACACTGTCCGCATGGGCGCGCTCGCGCATGGCCAGCGAAGTGCGCGCTGGTCTGCCGGCCGCGCAGCGCAAGGTCAAGGAGTCGCAGGAGGCCATCGATCGGGCGATGCAGCGCGTCGGCGAGCTCAACACGCGAATCGACGCCGTCAAGGAACGTATCCAAGGCATCGACGGCGGCAGTCTGCAGCAGCTCGGCAAGGATCTTCAACGCGTGCGCCAGGACATCGACGAGGCGAGCAGGCAACGTCATGCCATAGCCGAACGATTCGAACAGGTCGAAGGCAGGCTTCCCGACAGCGAGCAGACATGGGACGCCAAACGCGCCATGCTCGCCGAAACGCTCGACACATACGAGGAACGGTTGAAGGACGCGAACGCCAGATTCCAGCAGCTGGTAGGGGAGCGTCACGACCGCCAGCGCGACCGTGACAGCCTACGACGGGACTATCAGCGCAAACTCACGCACAGGACGCGCATCAGCGATGACATGGACGACGCGCGCACGCTTATCATGCGGGCGACCGGATTGGACGCGTCCGAACTGCCGTATGTGGCCGAACTGATGGACGTGAACGAACAGAACGAACAGTGGCGTCTGGCAATGAACGTCACCTACGCGCCCATCGCGCAGACCATCCTCGTCGACAAACGCCACGAGCAAGGATTCGCGGCGAAAATCAGCGCCATCGACCCGAAACTCATGACACGACGCACGTGGCGGTTCATCGACACCGGCATGCAATACGAATCCTCCGCCAGCGAAGGCTGGATGTCGTCGAAACTGCAATACCGGGAGGACTCTCCGTTCGCCGGATGGCTGAAAAACCAGACGACGTCGCCACGGTTCGACGCGCGTTGCGTGCACGCCATCGACGACATGAACCATGACGAACGACAAGTGCAGGCCGACGGACAAATCAAATCCGGCGACCGTGGATTCCACGGCAGCAAAGGACTACACCAGGTCATCGGCTTCATGAACGAACAATACCTGGCCGAACTGAAAAACCAACTCGACAAGGCGGAGCAGGCGTTGCAGAACGCCGACCGTCGAAGCGAACAAATGTCCAACGCCATCAGCCTGCTGCAAGACGAGCACGAGCTCGCACGAATCGTAGCCGACATGCCATGGAGCAAAATCGACGTGAACGGACTACGGGAACAGGAAACGCGAATCCGCAGGCAGATCGAACGCATCGAAAACGACCCGGAACTCGGCCAACTGCAAACCGAACTGAAACAGCTCAACCAACAGGCCACCGCCGAAAACAGAAACCAGTACCAAGCCGAAGACGACCTCGACAAGGCCCAACACGCCGTCCAAGCCGAACAAGCATGGCTCGACGCCTACGGCAACGACGACTTCGACGATGCCACACTATCCAGCATGGTATCGAACCTACTCGCCGACGCATACGAGAACTGCTTCGGCGCATCCGTACGCGCGCAAGACCGGCCAAAACTCATCGCAGGCCTCTTCGACCATGAAAGCGAAACACCATTCCACACGCGCGCGCTACGCAACATCGCACGCATCGCACGCACACGAATCCAAGAAATCGACGCCAGATCCAACCAACTGCGCGCCGACACGGAACGCATCATGGACGACTACCTCAACAACCACTCCACAGATGACAACACCGTCATGGCAAGCGTGGAAGACTACCGATACTTCCTCGACGAACTCGACGAACTCAACATGCTCGTCACCCGCGCCGCAACCGACGAAGAATACGCCAACAGCGTCAAAAAACTCTACATGAGCTTCCAACAGCTCAACCGCGCGCTACGCACCGACGAAGAAAACATCAAAGAACAGCTCAACCGCATCAACAGCATGCTCAAAGGACAACAATTCGGCCCACAAGGCGGCAGACTATCACTCGACGTGACCTTCAGCCCAATCGACCGACAATTCGAAACAACCCTCAGCCGCATCCTGTCAAAACTGGAAGACTGGACGCGCAACGCAAGCGACAATCCCACGGAAACACGCAAAGCATTCAACAACTGCGAAACATTCGTGAACAGACTGCACAACGAACTCGACAAAATACACGACACCAACGGCATCAAAGCATACGGCGCACGCAACCTCGACCCACGCGTACGCAGCTCATTCTACGCAATCGTGCACCACGACAACGCCCCCGACGAACGCATCAGCTCTACCGGCGGAAAATCCGGCGGAGCCCTCCAAGAACTCACCTCATTCGTCTACGGCGCAGCCCTCATCTACCTCCTCGGCGGCGACCTCACCGCACGCCCCACCTACACCACGCTCTTCCTCGACGAAGCACTCATCAAAGCCGACGGCCGCTACACCAAACGCGCGCTCGCCGTACTACCCCGACTCGGCTTCCAAATCATCGTCTCCGCCCCGGAAAGCAAAACCGCGGAAATCCTCAACGTCGCCAACAGAGCATACGTCGCATACAAAGACCCATCCACCGGCAACTCATACCTACAGGAACTCGACAGCGAAACCATCACACAGGACGAAACACAGCCCACCACCGCACCCGCGAAACCAACAACGGAGGCATAACCCATGGCAACGGCCAGAAGCACCACCAACAGCGACATCCACAGCCAACTCAACGGATACGTCACCGACTATCTCACCAAGCACATGTATGACGCCAACACCTCCTGGCCATTGCGCAAAACCATCCGACTACCCAAACAAGCCGAACTCGAAGCCCATTACACGCACATCCGTGCCCAAGACGAAGCCATCCGCAACTGGGCACAACAACACCACTGCGAAACCAGCGAAAAAACCAAAATCATCTCCAACGGAATCGTCCGACAAACCAGCCAACTCATCGACTCGGTAACCATACCCGACCTCAACACGGCCCTCAACATCACCACACCACAAACACGCAAACTCTACCAACGCGAACACCAACGCGCACGCACCATCACCAACCAATTCAACCTCGACTCCAACACCTCCATAAACATCGCCAAAATCCTCAAAAACCACGACGATACCGACTTCAACCTCGTCATACAAGCCGCACACTACTTCGCCAACCACAATACCGAAAACATGACCCCACGCATGGTCCCCATCCCCGGATTCAGCGCAAAATGGCTAGGCAAAACAACATCAAACCGCTGCAAAGCAATCTGCAAACTCCTCAAACGAGAACAACTAGCCCTCAACGACCGCCACGGAGAAATCCGACTCCGACTCCTCGACACACAACACCACAACCAACCAGACCTCATCGTGACACAACCATGGACAGACGGCGCGCCACACGACATCACCCACATCATCATCGTGGAAAACAAAGACACCTACCAAGCCATACCCACAACAGAACACGCCATCTGCATATTCGGCAGCGGACACGCGGCAACCCGAATCAAAACACTACTACCTTGGATCACAACCACACCCCACATCATCTACTGGGGAGACATAGACGCAGACGGCCTCGAAATACTCTCCGAACTACGACAAACCGGCATCACCTGCGACTCCATACTCATGGACAGCACAGCATACAAAACATACGAACCATACGGCACCAAACTCGACACCAAAAAACAACCCCTCAAAACACGCGACCCCAAACCAACACCAGGACTCACGCAACACGAAAGAAACTTATACGAACAACTCTGCACCGGGAAAAACACAACCTACCTACGAATCGAACAAGAACGCATCCCCATCAACGACGCAATGACAATACTCCACAACCAACACCAATGGAACACAACACACCACAAATAGAACACCTGTTCGAAATCATAACGAAAATGAGGTATCCTAAACAACTAGAACAAAGAACAACCACCAGCGGAGGCAAGCCGTGGCAACCAAACGCAACAACGCAGCAAACGGCGACGTCATAGTCGAACGCGTTCTCACCAGCGACGCATTCCTCGCAAGAGAAATCAAAAAAGCCCCTCTCAAAACGAAAAACGGTTCACTTACAGCCGACCTCAAACACCTGCCCAACGACCTCAAAATCACCATCCAAGGCGCTCGCGAGCATAATCTGAAGAACGTGGATCTTGAGTTTCCGCGCAATCGCATGGTGGTGTTCACCGGACTGTCGGGTTCTGGCAAATCCTCGCTCGCCTTCGATACGTTATTCGCCGAAGGCCAACGCAGATATGTGGAGTCGCTGTCGGCGTACGCAAGGCAGTTCCTGGGGCAAATGGACAAGCCCGACGTCGATTTCATCGAAGGTTTGAGCCCTGCGGTGTCGATCGATCAGAAGACCACGAACCGCAATCCACGTTCGACTGTCGGCACGATTACCGAGATTTACGATTATCTGAGATTGCTGTTTGCCCGCACTGGCATTCCGCATTGCCCGGAATGCGGCGCGTTGGTCAGCGCACAGACGCCGCAACAGATGGTGGACGCGTTGCTGCAGTATCCGGAGCGCACACGATTCCAGATTCTCGCGCCGGTCGTCCGTGGGCGTAAGGGCGAGTTCGAGGATCTGCTTGAACTCTTGCGGGGCGACGGCTACGCACGAGCGCTGATTGACGGCGAAATGAAGCAGCTGTCCGACGACATCAAACTCACCAAGCAGAAAAAGCACACCATCGAAGTGGTGGTGGATCGACTGGTGGTCAAGGACGGCATCCGTCAGCGTCTGACCGATTCCATTGAAACCGCATTGAAGCTCGCCAAGGGTATCGTGGTGGCCGATTTTGTGGATTTGGATGAGAAGGATCCTGACCGCCGTAAGCCTTTTTCCGAAAAACGCGCATGCCCGAACGGGCATCAGCTTGAACTTGATGAGATTGAGCCGCGCACGTTCTCGTTCAACGCCCCGTACGGTGCCTGCCCGGTATGCACGGGCATCGGATACAAGCTGGAGATTGATCCGGAACTGGTGATTCCCGATCCCAGCAAGACACTGAATGAGAACGCCATCGAACCGTGGGGCATGACCAAAGGCACCGGCGAATATTATCGCCATGTGCTTGAGGGGCTCGGCGATGAGATGGGTTTCGATCTCGACACCCCTTGGAAGGATCTTCCGGAAGAGGCCCGTCAAGCCATTATGTATGGGCGTGATTTCAAGGTGCAGGTCTCGTATCGTAACCGTTGGGGTCGTATGCGCGAATATTCCACCGGTTTCGAAGGCGTGGTGCGTACGCTGATGCGTAGGCATGACGAGACCGACTCCGATCAGATGAAGCAGTATTACGAATCGTATATGCGTGAAGTACCTTGTCAGGCATGCCAAGGCCGTAGGCTTCGTCCGGAAGTGCTGGCGGTGACCGTTGGCGGGGAATCCATTGCCGATGTGTGCGACATGTCCGCTGAGACAAGCCTCGCATGGATGGACGGCTTGCAGCTTGAAGGGTCGGCCGCGCAGATCGCCGGCGAGGTGTTGAAGGAGATTCGTGCCCGTCTTGGATTCCTCAACGACGTCGGACTGAACTATCTGACACTGTCTCGTGCCGCCAAAACCTTGTCTGGCGGCGAGGCGCAACGTATTCGTTTGGCGACCCAGATCGGTTCCGGTTTGGTGGGCGTGATGTATGTGCTCGACGAACCATCCATCGGCTTGCACCAGCGTGACAATGAGCGGCTGATCACCACTCTGCATCATCTGCGCGATCTTGGCAACACGCTGATCGTTGTGGAGCATGACGAAGACACTATCAAGAACGCTGATTGGGTTATTGACATCGGACCTGGAGCTGGCGAGCATGGCGGCGAAGTGATCTATTCCGGTCCCGCGAAAAAGCTCGTTGACGCTCCGCGTTCGGTTACGGGCGACTACATTGCCGGCCGCCGAACGATCGAGGTCCCGCAGTCCCGTCGCAAAGTACGTAAGACCAAGCAGTTGCGCGTGGTTGGAGCCCGCGAAAACAATCTGAAGGATTTGACGGTCAACTTCCCACTGGGAGTTTTCACTTGCGTGACGGGTGTTTCGGGTTCCGGTAAATCCACTTTGGTCAATCAGATTCTGTACCCGGTGCTTGCCGACAAACTCAACGGTGCGCGCATCGTGCCCGGCAAGCATACCCGTGTGGAAGGTGTGGGCCAGTGCGACAAAGTGATCCACGTTGACCAGAATCCGATCGGACGCACTCCGCGTTCCAATCCGGCCACCTATACCGGAGTATGGGATAAGATCCGCACGCTGTTCGCCAAAACCCCTGAAGCGCAAGTCCGTGGATACGGTCCGGGGCGGTTCTCGTTCAATGTCAAGGGTGGCCGGTGCGAAGCATGCCATGGCGACGGCACTTTGAAGATCGAAATGAACTTCCTGCCGGACGTGTATGTGGACTGTGAGGAATGCCATGGCAAACGCTATAACCGCGAAACGTTGGAGGTGAAATACAATGGCAAATCCGTTGCCGACGTGCTTGGCATGCCGATCGAAGAGGCTGCCCAGTTCTTCAAAGCGTATCCCTCCATCTCCCGCTATCTCGACACGCTTGTGCAGGTCGGACTTGGGTATATCCGACTCGGACAGCCTGCTCCAACGCTTTCCGGCGGCGAATCGCAGCGTGTGAAGCTTGCGACCGAGTTGCAGCGAAGGTCTACGGGCAAAACCGTGTATATTCTTGACGAACCTACCACGGGTTTGCATTTTGAAGATGTGCGCAAACTGCTGCTTGTCTTGCAGGGATTGGTGGATAAGGGCAATACCGTTATTGTCATTGAACACAATCTCGATGTGGTCAAGTCGGCCGATTGGATCATCGACCTTGGGCCGGAAGGCGGTGACGGAGGCGGCACCATCGTTACCGAAGGTACGCCGGAACAGGTGGCTCAATGCGAACAGTCTTGGACCGGCAAGTTCCTTAAGGGCATGCTGTGAGCGCACCCATCGAGCGGCACAGCCAGGAGGTTTGGCGCAAAACCGCCGAACAGTTGAACGGCGACGGTTTCAGTGTCGGTGGTGATGATTCTCCCGGCAAAGACGTAAACAAGAACGGCGCGCCTCTGTTGGGGGATTCACGTGACCTGTTTCGTCCGAAAACATCCGACATTCCGGCGCAGCCGGGCGTATACAAGTGGCGAGATGGTGAAGGCAGGGTCATTTACGTAGGCAAGGCGAAAAACCTGCGCAACCGTTTGACCAATTATTTCCAACCGTTGTATCAGCTGCATCCCCGCACTCAAACCATGGTATTGACGGCCCGCAACCTGGAATGGACGGTCGTTGGTACCGAACTTGAGTCATTGACGTTGGAATACACGTGGATCAAAGAGTTTGACCCACGATTCAACGTTGTGTTCCGCGACGACAAAACCTATCCGTATCTGGCGATCTCATCCGGTGAACGCGTGCCGCGGGTGTGGGTGACCAGAAGCCGCAAACGCCGCGATACAAGATATTTCGGCCCGTACGCCAAAGTATGGGATCTGCGTCACAGTCTCGACCGTCTCCTCAAGACTTTTCCTGTGCGCACCTGTTCGCAGAACGTTTATCATAAGGCGGAAATCACTCATCGTCCATGTTTGCTTGCGTCCATCGGCAAATGTTCGGCCCCTTGCATTGGACGTATCAGCGTCGAGGAACACCGGAAGATGTGCGAACAGCTTGTTGGCGTATTAACCGGTCGCATCGGCAAATCGTATATCGCACAGCTCACGCGTGAAATGAAGGAGGCCAGCGACGAGTTGGAGTTCGAGAAAGCGGCTCGGTTGCGCGATCAGATCCAGATGCTATCCACAGTGGTTGAGCAGAATGCCGTGGTGTTCGATTCCGATGTCGATGCGGATTTCTTCGGCGTCGATTCGGACGAGCTGGAAGCTTCCGTGCACGCGTTTTACGTGCGTGCCGGTTCCATCCGAGGTGAACGCAATTGGAGTGTGGAACGGGTTGAGGATGTGACGGATGAGGAGCTGATTGCCGACCTTATTGTGCAGGTGTATTCGGAAACCGCAGGGGAGACGATTAGGGCTTCGCAGTCGACTGTTGTCACCGAACAACGCAATGCCATCGGATCGACGCAAATCGTGACGGCGACCGATGCGGTGGCACGCGCGCAAGCTACCAGGGAACGTAACGAGCGGCAGGATCAGACCGGTCGTGCGGATTTGTTGGCTCCTATCTCTCCGGTGCCGCGCGAGGTGATTGTTCCCATCGAGCCGGCCCGGCGTGAAGAGCTTGAATCATGGCTTAGCGGATTGCGCGGTGGTGCCGTGAGCATTCGCGTGGCCAGCAGAGGGGATAAGAGACGGCTTCTGGACCGTGCCAACGATAATGCCAAGCAGGCAATGCAGCGCAGCAAGATGAGTCGCATCAGCGATATGGGCGCCCGCAGCACAGCCATGAATGATGTTGCCAAGGCTTTGGGACTTGAACAGGCTCCATTGCGCATCGAATGCTACGACATTTCCAATACCGTCGGCGGAGCGTTCCAGGTCGCTTCCATGGTGGTATTCGAGGACGCGATTGCCAAAAAGTCCGAATATCGTCGTTTCGCCATTCGCGGAGCGGACGGACAGGGTGCACTCGACGATTTGAGCGCATTGTACGAGACGCTGACGCGACGATTCCAACATGGCAATATCGCCGGTGACTCCGGCGAAAGCATGGATAATGAACGTCGGGCATCCGAGCATGGTGACCAGACTCATGAACCGACTGTCCAGCAGAACACCAATCGGCATCATTTCGCATACAAGCCTAATCTGGTGGTGGTCGATGGCGGCAAACCGCAGGTCATGGCGGCCGCGAAGGCGCTTGAGGATTGCGGTGTGGATGACGTGGCCGTGTGCGGATTGGCAAAACGTTTGGAAGAGGTGTGGGTGCCGGATGACGACTATCCGATCATTCTCAAACGTCAATCCGAAGGCATGTATCTACTGCAACGCGTCCGCGACGAATCGCATCGTTTTGCCATCACCTATCATCGTCAGACCAGAAGGAAAGGCGCGTTGCGTTCCGCCTTGGACGATATTCCAGGCGTCGGCGAGGCATACCAGAAGCGCCTACTGAGCCATTTCGGCTCGGTTCGTGCCATGCGTGAGGCGGATGTCGAGGATTTCGAGCAGGTCAAAGGCGTCGGAAAAGCCAAAGCCGCAGCCATTTACCAAGCGTTGCACGCCCACGACGGGCAACCGTCGACGGAAAATGCCATTTCGTCGAATAGTCCGACAGATGAAATGGAATAAGATTGGGTAGCGAAAAAAGACAATTGGATTGCTAGCATGATGACGGTGAATATATAGGGAGGGAATATGACCGAGGTCAACCACCGGTGCGCGGTTCTGGGCAAGCCCATCGCACATTCATTGTCTCCGGTGCTGCACAATGCCGCTTATCACGCGTTGCATCTTGACGACTGGTCGTACGACAAGCATGAGGTGGGCGAGCCTGATCTTGAGGGCTTTCTTGAATCGCTTGATCCGACCTGGTCGGGACTCAGCCTGACCATGCCATTGAAGAAAACGATCCAGCCATACGGAACACCGTGCAATACATGGGCCAAAGAGCTTATGGTTGCCAATACCGCGGTGTTTGATTGGACCAAAACCTGCGTCAATGGCAATTCGAACATCCCCTTCATCAGGCTATATAACACGGACGTACGCGGCATCGAACTCGCTTTCGAACACTCGTATCAGACACGTGCGATAACGCCGAAGACGGACCGTTCGGGAACGGCCGTGATCATCGGCAACGGCAACACCGCAACGTCGGCGTTAGCGGCATGCGTGGAGATGTCTGCGATCGGACATGTCATCGTTGTGGCTCGCCATCCTGAGAAGAACGCCGATCTCAAGCCACTTGCCGAACGGTATATGCCATCGGAACAGCCGATCAGCATTGTCGGCATGGACCACGCCATCGAAGCGTTGCGCCAGGCTGATGTGGCGATAAACACCATTCCCGGATTGGCTGCGGACGGTATTGCCGAATCATTGAGAATGCCAGGTGTGCGCATGCATGGAACATTGCTCGACGTCGTATATGACCCACGCCCTACCAAGCTGATGCAGGCATGGCGCCAACAGGGAGGAATCGCCATTGGCGGCGAGCAGATGCTGTTGTATCAGGCCATGGTGCAGGTCTGGTTGATGACGGGAATCTGGGATGACGATCCGCCGAGCGGTATGGTTGATCAGGATTGCACCGCGCGTTTGGAACAAGCCATGCGCATCGCGCTTGAGGAGGCTCTGTGATGGCACAGAAAGACATCGACGTACAGGCGAATGGCACGCATGCCAGCGCCCCTTCGCCGGCTGAAGGTTTTGAAGTATTGCTGATCACCGGCATGAGCGGTGCGGGCCGTTCGCATGCTGCCGACAGCATTGAAGACATGGGTTGGTATGTGGTTGACAACATGCCTCCAAAACTGCTGGTGCCCTTGGTGGACATGATGACCACGGGATCCAATATTCACAAACTCGCCGCTGTTGTCGACGTGCGTTCCCGCGACTATTTCGATGACCTGTCCGCGGTGCTCAGCCATCTGGACGATCTTGGTGTGAAAACGCGTATCCTGTTCCTTGATGCCAGCAACGAGGTGCTGATCAAACGATATGAATCCGTACGCAGGCCTCATCCGTTGCAGCAGGGCAATCGACTGATTGACGGCATTCTCGAGGAACGAGATCTGCTTGAGAATCTCAAAGAACGTGCGGACATCGTTATCGACACGTCATCATTGAGTATCCATCAGCTGTCCACGAAATTATATGAGGCCATGCTCGGATCCGGTCCGACCACGGTTTCCGTGCACATCTTCAGTTTCGGTTTCAAATACGGTATTCCCATCGACGCCGACTTTGTGGCCGACGTGAGATTCCTGCCGAATCCATTTTGGGTTCCCAGGCTTCGCTCGCTGACCGGACGCGACAAAGAGGTGAGTGATTACGTACTTTCCAGCGAAGGGGCCGCGGACTTCCTCGACTCGTATGAAAAGGCGCTTTCGATTGCGATTGAAGGATATGCGCAGGAAGATAAGCATTATGTGACTATTGCGATTGGTTGCACCGGAGGCCAGCATCGTTCTGTCGCGATGAGTGAGGCTTTGGCTAAGCGACTGCGTGCGAGGGGGTTGTCGGTTTCCGTTTCCGCACGCGAGCTTGATAAGCGGTCAGCGGAAAAATGACCGTATTATGAGAGAATAGTGTCCATATGTAAAGAAACCTGGCTGTGATTGTCCAAGATATTCGGTATCACAGTAAGCCGTGGCAGTGCGGAATGATTCCGCGACTCGCCTGAAATTTAGGGAAGAACAGCAAGGTAGGAGGTTGGCTCTTGGCTCTTCTGGATGACGTCAAAAGCGAGCTGGCCGCAATCGATAACGAACTGCCGATCGCCAAAAAGGCGCAGGCGACAGCGATGATTCGATTCGGCAATGGTTTGCACTCGGTGGATCACCACATTCTCGTGCAGGTGCAGCTCGACTCCCAAGATGCGGCTGCTTGGCTGCAGGACACCATCAAGAACCTGTATGGTCATGAAGCCACGCTTACTCCTGTCTCTAGGCAGACGCCAACCGGCACCGTGCAGCGTTATGTGATTCGCGTGCCGAAGGGCAGTACGGCGCTCGTGCTGCAGACCGGCCTGTACAGCCGTTACACCAAGAACATGGTGCTTGGTCTTCCAAGCGATATCATCAACGGCAAAATCGCGCAGATCAAGTCCGCATGGCGCGGCGCGTTCCTCGCCAACGGACGTCTGTCCGATCCAGGCAAGGCCAGCTATCTTGAAATCGTGTGCCCGAACCATGAGGCCGCTCTGGCACTGGTCTCCACCGCACGGCGTCTGGGCATCACCGCCAAGCCGCGTAAGCTACGCAGCTCCGAACGCGTCACCCTGCGCGATCCCGACGCCATCGAACGTATGCTCATTCTTATGGGTGCGCCGCGCTCCGCACGCGAGTGGACCGGAAAGCGTTCCGACGGCGAAGCTCGGGGCAAAGCCAACCGTCTGGCCAACTTCGACGACGCCAACATGCGTCGCAGCGCCAAGGCGGCTGCGGAAGCATGCGACAAGGTTCGTCAGGCGTTTGAGATTCTTGGAGATGACATTCCAGACAACCTCAAATCGGCCGGCCAGCTTCGTCTCGACCATGCTGATGCGTCGCTGGAACAGCTGGGACGTTTGGCCGATCCACCAATCACCAAGGATGCCATCGCGGGCCGCATCCGTCGACTTCTGCAGCTCGCCGAGAAAACCGAAAAGGCGCGCCGCCAGTCGGCTTGATTGAATCTTTTATGCAAAACACCATGCCTGTTTTCGAACAGTATGGTGTTTTTGTTCGTTTGGGCTTGTATTATTCGTAAATGGCAATATGGCCATTCCACGCTTACAAGCGGCTAGGAAAGGATATACATGAAGACACTCAAGGATCTTGGAGATCTCAAGGGCAAGCGCGTTCTCGTTCGCGCCGATTTCAACGTTCCGCTGGACGGCACCACGATCACCGATGACGGTCGTATCAAGGCCGCTCTGCCGACCATTAAGGCCCTGCGCGAAGAAGGCGCGAAGGTCATTCTGATGGCTCACCTCGGCCGTCCGAAGGGCAAGGTCGTTCCGGAACTGTCCCTTGCCCCGGTCGCTGCTCGTCTCGGCGAGCTGCTCGGCATCGAGGTCCCGCTGGCTGAAGACACCTATGGTGAGGATGCCCAGGCCAAGGTCGCCGCAATGGGCGACGGCGATGTCGTTCTGCTGCAGAACGTGCGTTACAACCCGGAAGAAACCAGCAAGGATCCGGAGGAGCGCGCCGCTTATGCCAAGAAGATTGCTGCGCTCGGCGAAGCGTTCGTATCCGATGGCTTCGGCGTCGTGCACCGCGCACAGGGCTCCAATTACGACGTTGCTGCCGATCTTCCGGCTGCTGCCGGCCTGCTGGTCGAGAAGGAAGTCAAGGCTCTGTCCCGCGCTACCGTTGAGCCGGAACGCCCGCTGACCGTCGTGCTCGGCGGTTCCAAGGTCTCCGACAAGCTCGGTGTGATCGAAAACCTGCTCGACAAGGCCAACCGTCTGGTCATTGGCGGCGGCATGGTTTACACCTTCCTCAAGGCCAAGGGCCTCGAGGTCGGCACCTCCCTGCTGGAAGAGGATCAGGTCGAGACCGTCAAGGGCTACATCGAGCGCGCTGAGCAGAACGGCGTCGAACTCGTGTTGCCGACCGATATCGTGGTGAACCCGGTCTTCCCGAAGTCCGATGAGGACATCGCTCCGGAAGTCGTGGCTGCCGACGCCATTCCGGCTGACAAGATGGGTCTGGACATCGGTCCGGATTCCCAGAAGCTCTTCCACGACAAGATCGTGGATTCCAAGACCGTCGTTTGGAACGGCCCGATGGGCGTGTTCGAGGTTCCGGCTTTCGCTGCCGGCACCGAGGCCGTGGCCCAGGGTCTGGTCGACGCTACCGCAGCTGGTGCGTTCACCATCGTCGGCGGCGGTGATTCCGCTTCCGCAGTGCGTAACCTCGGCTTCCCGGAGGATGGCTTCTCGCACATCTCCACCGGTGGCGGTGCCTCCCTCGAGTTCCTCGAGGGTAAGGAACTGCCGGGCCTGAAGGTGCTCGACTGATTGCTTAACGCATAACCGGAGGTGCTCCCTTATCAACAAAAAAGGTGGGGGAGCACCTCTTGTTTTCACTAACCCGAAACCACGGCGTACGAACACTGAATGAAATAAGAACGGAGGCAGGCAAACACATGGCATCGCAACGAATTCCACTGGTCGCCGGCAATTGGAAGATGAACTTCGACCATCTTGAAGCCACCTATTTCGTTCAGCAGCTCGCATGGAAACTTCGTGACATCCATTTCGACTACCGCCATTGTGAAATCGCATTGATGCCGTCCTTCACATCGTTACGCAGCGTGCAGGTGTTGGTCGAATCCGACAATTTGAAGATTCACTACGGCGCACAGGCTGTTTCCGTAACATCGCAGGGCGCGTTCACTGGAGATGTGTCTGCCGATATGATCGCCCACCTCGGCTGTTCGTATGTGATTGTCGGACATTCCGAACGACGAAAGTACCATCCGGAAGATGATGCGAACATCGTGGATCAGGTACGCGCTGTTTTGGCGGCCGGAATGCAGCCGATTCTTTGCGTCGGCGAAAGCTACGAGGAACGTCGCAAAGGCATTGAGCTTGATTTCGCCGTGGGGCAGGTGCATGACGTCACACGCGATCTTTCCGACGAGGAAGCGTCGCGTCTGATTGTGGCGTATGAGCCGATATGGGCCATCGGCTCCGGAATGGTGGCCACTCCACAATCCGCTCAGGACGCGGCCAAGGCGATTCGGGATGATTTGGCTGAAACTTTCGGCACGCATGTAGGAGAGTCCGTGCGCATTCTGTATGGTGGCTCCGTCTCCTCAAAGAACGCCGAAGAATTGATTGGCGAGCCCGATGTGGATGGATTCCTTATCGGCGGCGCCGCGCTGAACGTGGATGAGCTCACCAGAATCTGCCAGCTCACCATGAATGCGACAGGATGATGCTCGCGGAGTAATGTTTTTATCGAGTTGGCCTTTCAAGGTGTGGTCATTATTCGATTTTCTCAATACCTTGCGCTATTGTTAACAGCAGTGTTTACGAACTGGAGGTTCACTCGTGTCCGCTATGGCCATCGTCAAGCTTGTGCTGCAGATTATTCTTGTTATTTTCAGCCTCTTGCTCACCCTGTTGATTCTGATGCACAAGGGTAAGGGCGGCGGTCTGTCCGATATGTTCGGCGGCGGTCTCACCCAGAATGCGGGTTCTTCCGGTGTCGCGGAAAAGAACCTGAATCGTTGGACCGTCATCATCGCGGTGCTGTGGGTTGCCATCATCATTGCCCTCGGTCTGATGACGAAGTTCGATCTCATCTGATTGGCTTTTTGCTTCGGCCCATGACTGGATTACAGTCATGGGCCGAAGTGTTTTTTATCGTAGTATTGTCTACAACATACGAGCTAAGGATTGATTTGACGTCTTTGAAAATCGAGAAAACCCAAGAAACCACGATGGTCGTCGCGGATTTGGACGGTACTTTGCTGCATGATGGCGAAACGTTCGAGGAACGTTTTCTTACACAACGTTCCATCGATGTGATTAACCGCATGCACGATAATGGCGTGACCTTCGTTGTGGAAACGGCACGTCCGGTCAGCACAGGCTTTTCGTTCGTGGAAAAACTGCCGGTTGATGCCGTTGCCTATCTCAATGGAGCATTGATCGATTTCAATCCAGCCTCATCAAATTATGAAATGCTCACTTCACCGATGCTGCCGGAAGACGGCCATCTCAAGAAAATCGGATTCTCCTCACAGCGAGCATGCGAAGTCTGCAAGAATCTGTTGAATGAACTGCCCGGTATGGAAGTCGGCATTGTCATGGATGATGTGAGATACACCAATTTCGATGTTACGAAATATTGGAAAACACAGACCTGGCGATACACTGACTTCGACGATGTTCCTGAAGGCATCGCCGATAAGCTCATTATCTTCCCTAACGATGAGCAGCGGAATCAGGTCGGTTCTCTTGTGCCCAACGATTTTGACGTACATATCTCTGAGGGATCGCTGTGGATGTTGATGAATCCTCAAGCCAACAAGGAGCATGCGTTGGATTTGCTGGCAGAACATTTTGAGACGCCGATGAGCAATACCGTCTCATTCGGTGACGATTTGGTCGACATTGCCATGCTACGTAAATCCGGCAGGGGAGTGGCGGTGGCGAACGCCAATCCGGATGTGTTGAACATCGCAGATGAAATCTGTCCATCTAATAATGATGACGGTGTGGCGCAGTGGATTGAAGATAATCTGCTGTGATGTCTCGTGATATTCAAGAGTTACATGAGTTGAACTTCGTGAATTGAACTTTTGTCGCAAAAGGATGCGAAATAGTTACATTTGATATTGAACTTCCGCAATTTCGTTAGTTGGTTTGTGTTAGGATTTGAACTAGCGCTTGATGAAAATTGAACCGAAAGGACTAGTATGGCGGAATCGTTCTCCAACCGGTTGAACGTCGCTATGGCGTTCCGCAATGTCAAACAAATTGACTTTGTGCATGCTGCTGAGAAGTTCAATATCAAACTTGGCAAAAGTCATATGAGTCAGTACGTGAGCGGCAAAACCGTGCCGCGTGCCGATATCGCCCATTTTCTTGCGGCTTTTCTGCAGGTCAATGAGGACTGGCTGATGGGAAAGGACGTTCCCATGGAGCAGAACGTCGCCACCTTGCCCGCAATCAAGTCTGATGAAGCCCAACATGATAGCAATCCTGCATCAGCGCAATCAACAGAAGGAAAGACTATGCGCACCTTTACGAAATCTCATAAGCTCGACAATGTGCTCTACGACGTTCGTGGTCCGGTGGCGGACGAGGCAGCACGCATGGAAGCCGCGGGAACGCATATTCTGAAACTCAATATCGGCAATCCTGCGCCATTCGGATTCCGGACTCCGGATGAAGTCGTGTATGATATGGCGCAACAGCTCCCTGAAACCGAAGGATATTCACCGTCCAAGGGTCTGTTCTCGGCACGCAAAGCCATCATGCAGTATGCACAGCTCAAGAATATTCCGAACGTCTCCATCGATGATATCTTCACCGGCAATGGCGTCAGCGAGCTCATCAACCTGTCGCTGTCCGCGTTGCTGGATGATGGCGACGAGGTGCTGGTGCCTTCGCCGGACTATCCTCTGTGGACCGCCTGCGTGAATTTGGCTGGCGGTACCGCCGTGCATTACATCTGTGATGAGGGATCCGAATGGTATCCCGATATCGACGATATCCGCTCTAAAATCACGGATAAGACCAAGGCAATTGTCATCATCAATCCAAATAATCCGACCGGAGCGCTTTATCCAAAGGAACTGCTGCAACAAATCGTCGACATTGCCCGAGAACATCAGCTCATTATTTTCTCCGATGAGATTTACGATCGTTTGGTCATGGATGGACTGGAGCATATTTCTATCGCATCGCTGGCTCCGGACCTGTTCTGTGTAACGTTCTCCGGTCTGTCGAAGTCGCATATGATTGCCGGATATCGCATTGGATGGATGATACTTTCCGGCAACAAGCGTATTGCGAAGGATTACATCGAGGGCTTGAACATGCTGGCGAACATGCGTATGTGCTCGAATGTCCCAGCTCAGTCGGTGGTACAGACCGCTTTGGGCGGGCATCAGAGCGTCAAGGATTACATCAAGCCAGGTGGCCGTGTGTACGAGCAGCGCGAACTGGTCTATCGGATGCTCAATGAAATTCCCGGCGTTACCGCAGTTAAGCCGAAGGCGGCGTTCTATATCTTCCCGAAGCTAGACGTCAAAAAGTTCAATATTCACTCTGACGAGCAGTTCGCATTGGATCTGCTGCATGACAAGCATATTCTAATCAGTCATGGCGGTGCGTTCAACTGGCAGAATCCAGATCATTTCAGGGTGGTATATCTGCCGCGTATCACGATGTTGAAGGAAACCATAGGTGAGATCGCTGATTTCTTGAGTACATATCATCAGGCATGATGACCTTGATTGCTTGAAGGGCTTTCATAGTGTGAAGTACGCGCAGTATCGCGACGCTCCACCCCAAAATATTTATAGTCACATTGACCATAAATGGGGTTACGATGGCTCTGGCCTTAGGGTCGAGCAATCGTTCCGTCGTGAATTCGCAACGATCATACCCTCTCTGGGGGTACGCTTCCGCTCCTGTCGCCATCATTGTGATTCGGCAGGAGCCTTTTGTTTTCAACGGGTTGCACCTGCCGGCGATGTGGCGTGCCAGGAGCGTCGAGGTCAGGGCTGCCACCAACGATGCACCTTTGTCGGCACCTGTGTTCGTGTCGTCGCTGTTGACGATGTCGTACAGCGTGTCGTCGAGCAGTTCGGCCGGTGGCATGCCGAGGGTGACGGCTGCGGCTGCGATGGCATTGAGGTCCCATGCGGCGTCGAGGTTCATTCTGGCCGATATGGTGGCCTTGGTCACGCCGGCCGCCTCGCACAGGGTCTGCTGTTCGAGTCCTTCCTTGGCCAGGTGCAGTCGCACGTTCCATGCGGCGACTTCCCGCAGGCGTTCTGCCAGCTCGATGGCCTGTGTTCTTGCCGTGGTGTTGCCGGTCATGTCCGTTCCTTTCGTCTGCGTGCCCTTGGAGCTTGTGCGCACCATGCTATGGGCGGTGCGCTTGGTTGCGCAATACGACCGCCTCCCCAGTTCGGTCTGGTCGAACTGGGCCGGGAAAAACATGGAAAACGAAAGCGCTCCGCACCGTGTTGGCGCTTGGTGCGGGACTGAGCGACAACCTTGGGCGGGATTCCGGGCGATTCAAGTGACAAGAGTCCCGGGATTCGCCCTCCATTGAAAGAGAGTTATCGCAATGACCAATCCTATCATCGCTTCCGCCCCGCGTGCGGCGGGAGCCGTAAAAACCATCCCGTCGCTGCGTGTGCGGATTGCTCGCGCGCACTTGCTGGCGGTGCTGCTGCATCCCGCGCGCTCGTCGCGCCGTCGCCGCCGGGGCGTCTGAGATGGTCCGGGCAGTGGCGGCGGTGGCCGTCGTCGCAATCGTTGTGTGTCTGCTGGTGGTGTGGGCGTTGTGCCGTGCGGCCGCGCTGGGCGACCGCATCGGCGAACGGCTCCATGACGCTAGGGGTCGCGGGGAGGATGCGCGATGAGCGGGCCGGCGGAGCAGTGGGCGTGGCAGTTGCAGGACGAGCAGCTGAGCCTGTCGGAGAAGTTCGTGTTGGTGTATCTGGCGCGAAGGGCGTATTACGACGACGGGTGCGGCGCGTGGCCGTCGGTCAACACCATCGCGGCGCATTGCCATTGCACGCGCCGTTCCGTGCTGCGCGCGTTGAAACGCTTGCAGGAGCTGGGCTACTTGCGCGAGGGCGACCAAGAGCTGGCCGCGCGCAATCCCCGCAGCCACGAACCCATCCCCAGGGGCCATCGCTCCAAGGTATGGGACGTGGTGATGAAGGGCGCGCGGACCGAGCCGGAGGACATCACCGATCCCGGCGAGACCAGCGCGGGCAAGGGTGTTCCGGCGAAGCCTAGTGCGGCCGGACCATCGCGGAGCAAGGAGTGCGCGCGGGGTGACATGGTGTCACCTGACGCAGTGTCACCTGACAGGATGTCACTCCAGGGCGATTCCGACGGTGGGGTGACATCCTGTCCGAAGAGAGGTGACGTCATGTCACCCAATAGACAAGTGATAACCAATGCTCCCCTTGTCCCCTACGGGGACATTCCCCTCGCCGGGGAACAACCCGAAGAGGAACGAAGCGAGCATGATGCCCCGGATTGGCGTCTGGCGCTGCCACCTCGGGGAGTGCGCGACCCATTGTGGACGCCAGGGGCGGAGGATGCGGACGAGCGGGTGCGTTCCCGGGCCTTGCAGGAGGTTCGCGTGCTGACGCTGATCCATGACCGTGTGGCGGCCATCGACCCGAAGGCAGCCAGGCCGGCGTCGATGCGAGACCGACGCAAGGTCCACGAACTGCTGACGGAACGCTCTCTGACGGAGGTCGAGACGATCCTTGATTGGGCGTATGGCAATCCGCGCTGGATCTCATGGCTGGTGGACGGCACGATGGTCGAACGCTACTTCGCGCAGGTCAGCCTCGACATGCGCACCAAGCGGGCACGAGGTCCGCAGCATTCCGGCAGCCATGCCGCTGCTGCCGAGCTCACGTCGGTCCATGATCCAGACCGGCCGGTGGCGGTTAGTTCGGGCTTGGCCTGGCGGGTGCCGGTCTACGGCGGCGGCATCCTGTCGATCGCATTGTGCCAGGCGCACCTCGACGGCGAAACCAAGCAGGCAGAGTGTCCGGTGTGCGCCTACGACCGGCACAACCAAGCCACCCACGCCATCGGCCTGGAGAAAACCGGCCGTGCCGAAGACAAGGAATCCCACGGGGAGGCCAGGCCATGACCGGTATGGCGGATGCCGCGCCCCGTTCGCCGGAGGCGTGGAAGAGCATGGGATGCTGCGCGGATTTCCCGCAGCCGTGGGCCGACCTGATGTGGGGCCTGGAGTTCGAGGACACGCATCCCCTGGCCCGCGTGTTCCGGCAGGCGGGCGCGTCGGTATGCGAGCACGACTGCCCGGTGAGGGCCGAATGCCTGGCCTACGCCGGTGCCGCCGGCTTGGAATGGGGCTTGTACGGCGGCCGTTCGTGCACCGACCGGCGCCAGATCGCCCGCCTGGCGGAAGCCGCCGGCGTGCCCTGCCGCGACCGCACGGTGCCCTGGGCCCGGCGCTGGGGCCTGTTCGTCGATTGGCTCCAAGCCCATCCCGAGGTCTTCGACACGGCCCGGGGCAAGGCCAGCATGGAACGCGGGCAACGCCGATGGCGCGCCGCAGGCCGCGCCCAACCCAAGAATGAGCCGCATGACCGTCAAGTCATCATGCAAGCAGGAAACCAAGCAATCCGACAATCAAGCAATCAAACAACCGACCATGCCGGCGATCCGGCGAATGGTCCCGAATCCAAAGAGGAAGCATCATGCGAGTAGCGTTGGCGAACGCGAAGGGCGGGGTGGCCAAGACCACCAGCTGCATCTATCTGGCCGCCGTGCTGGCCCGGCGCGGCATCGAGGTGGCGGTCTACGACGCGGACCCGCAGTCCAGCGCCAGCCTATGGGCGGCCGCCGCCGAACAGGCGGGAGATCCGCTGCCGTTCGACGTGCTGCCGGCCAACATGGCCACCCTCGCCCACCTGGGCGGCGACCCGGCCGCGAGGGAATGGTCGATCATCGATGCCCCTCCGCAAGGTCCGCTGCTCGACAAGACGCTGGCCGTGGCCGATTTCGTCATCGTGCCCACCTCGGACTCGCCGATGGACCTCCAGCAGGCATGGGACACGCTCGACCGCGCCCGACATGCCACCAGGGCGGCCCTGCTGCCGGTGCGCGTCGAGGCGAACACCAACGCCTGGGCCCAGCCCTGGCCGCGTTGGAGCAAACCGACACCGCGCGCTTCGACACCTTCATCGCCAAACGGCAACCAATCAAGACCTCGCTCGGCATAAACCCCAAGCAACTGTACGAACGAACTAACGCGCATCGCCAAGGAGGAACTGGCATGAAAGGCAACTACCAACCACTGCCCAGACCCGTGCCCTTCGACAAAGTCCTCGACCAACAGGCCGAAGACAAGCAATCCGCCGGGCAGAACAACGCCGGCGAGCCACTGGTCATGCTCTCCCTGCGCCTGCCCGTCCGTCTGAAGAACCGCCTCAAGATCGCCGCCGCCGAACACGGCACGCCCATGCAACAGATCCTGCGCCACGCCATCGAACACGAACTCGACCGACTCGCTAGCAACGACTGAATAAGGGACACCGTACATGCCGAGATGCGAGGATTGAGGAATTGATAGTTGCTATGGTAAAATCCAACTAAATTTGATGGAACACCTGACATGCCAAGGTGGTTCCGAAGCAGGAAGGCCTTAGAGCATTGGTGATTTGAGCAGTGGCGGATTGCATGAGGAGAGATTCCGCGTGTTCTGCGCATTATCGCGCGTATCTGCCATTGTACCAATCGCAATGCCTGATTCGATGAAGTTCTCGTTAGCATAGCGACTTTCGGTGCCGTCACGAGGACTGCTTCCTGAATACAGCTTGGCAATAAATGGCACAGTCCGCCACTTTTCGATAGTCACAGTTTGATTAATGCGCCTTATCGAAAGAGGCTTCCATGAGTCAGATATTGACACTAACCGATATTTCCTACTGCTATCCGGGCGCGCCGGAACCATTGTTCGAACATCTGTCCGCGACATTCGCGGCCGGCTGGGCCGCAGTGCTGGGAGACAATGGCATTGGCAAGACCACACTGGCCAAACTCGCCTGCGGCATGCTTTCCCCCGATTCGGGGACAGTCTCGCCGAACCCGTGCAAGATGGCAGTCGCCTACTGTCCGCAACGTACTGATGAAACGCCTACGAATCTGGATGATTTCGCGGCGGATTGGACGGGCGAGACCATCGCCATCCGCGACGCGCTGAACATCGGCGACGATTGGGCATACCGATACGAGACTCTCTCTGGAGGCGAAGCCAAGCGGCTGCAAATCGCTTGTGCGCTGGCCGGCGATCCCGACGTGCTGGTGTTGGACGAGCCAACCAATCATATGGACGGCAGGACGCGCCAAGCCATCACGCAGGCGATGCGTCGGTTCGATGGCATAGGCATCGTGATCTCCCATGATGTCGAACTGATCGACGCGACGTGTTCGCGCTGCGTGATGCTGGAGCGCCGACATGCGCGTGGGCGTAACATCACGGCGGCGAACACCTATCAGGGTGGATATACCCAGGCCGCGCAGCAGATGCGCGACAATCAACGTGCCGATACGGTCGCCATACAGTCCACTCGAAAGGAGCTGCAACGCATGCAGCGCATCAAGCGGGAGCGGGCGCAGCGTGCGCGCGAACTGGATATGCGGAAGAATCAGGGAATGCGCATCGATATCAAGGACATCGACGCTCGCAAAGCCCTGAAAAATCTGAAACCGGCTATCGGCACCACTGTCGCACAGACAAGCGCGCAATTCGACGGGCGTATCGCCGCCGCCACCGACAGACTTGCTCACCTCAGCGAAGCGGCCAAACGCTACGACGGCACCATCTGGATGAACGTCATGCCGAGCTCACGCAGGGAATTGACGCGCATCCCCAACGACCACGCCATCGCGGACCAACCCGATATGCTGAGCATCGGCCCGCGCGACCGCATCGGCATCAGCGGTCCAAATGGCAGCGGTAAAACCGCATTGATACGACGATTGATCGAAGCGCTGGAGCGTGATGAAGCGCAGCGGCATTCGGAGAGAATGCCATATCTCTATATTCCCCAAAATTCCAGCGACATGGATACCGCCAACGCAATGAACCGCTTGCATGCTTTGACGGACGAGCAACGCGCCATTGTGCTCAGCGCCTACGCCCAACTTAACGCCGACCCCGACAGACTGCTCGCCGGCGGCAATCCCTCGCCAGGCGAACTACGCAAACTTCTGTTGTGCCTCGGCATGATTGAACAGCCACAGCTCATCATCATGGATGAGCCGACCAACCACCTCGACCTGCACTCCAAACAGGCACTTGCTAATACGCTATCCTCCTATGCGGGCGCATTGGTCGCAGTCAGCCATGACGAATGGTTTCTGAATGCCGTCACATCGATTCGATGGCGATGCGCGTCATGACGCTATCTATGAGTTTACGTTCCTTCGTAAGACTTGGATATCGGCAAGACGCATTCCTTTTCGTATGAAGCTGTATCGATGGCAATGACCGAGCAAGAGGACACCAGTATGACACGACCGATTATGCCGCGAGCACATGGCAAAAAACTTCACATGGAGGCGAACATGGCTCATGTTCCTTCGGCCATCGCAATCACGGCGATGCGACCGGAGGAATATCCGTTGCTCGTCGAGTTCCTGTATCAGGCGATTCATGTATCGCCGGGAACCCCGGCACCGGACAGGAGCGTTGTCGAGCTGCCGGAATTGCGGCGATATATCGAGGGATTCGGACGGCCCGACGATGCCTGCATGGTTGCTCGCGCCGGACTACCGAACGGTCCGCAAATCGTGGGTGCCGCATGGGCCAGAATCTTCCCGAACAACTCCGCAGGCTACGGTACCATCGACACGGCAACGCCGGAAGTCTCCATATCCTTGCTTCCCGACTGGCGGAACCGAGGCATAGGGCACCGCCTGATGACGGCGTTACTGGACCGACTGCGAACCGATGGTCACGCCGCAGCCAGCCTCTCGGTCCAGCGCACCAACGCCAACGCCCTCCATCTCTACGAGTCGCTTGGCTTCACCATCATTAGCGAACACGACGGTGAACTGGTCATGCGCGTGGCTCTCGCGGATTGAGGCAGTGTTCCACACATCATCCGCATGGAGCCAGTGCGTAAGCCACCCACTGTGATATGTGCGGCTGCAAGTCCCGCATTCATACAAGCAAACAATCTGACATACAGATGCAGTCTATTCCTTATTATGTTTTCGGCTTTGCTCTTGATAAGAGCCAGCACCACCATCCATCCTCGATGAATGTGGGCAGGCTTTCGCAATGTGCCACATGACGCAACGTATAGTCGGCGTGAACCGCACCACCGCGCAGGTGTTCACGCATGAAGCTCACGAATGATACGACCTCGAAAAGCTTTTTGGGAGGCTCGTTCCCAATCTTGTCCTCAGTGTGCAGCCTGTCAGTCTGAAGTCAGCTTTCAACTGGCAAATGTTCAAAGAGACGGGCTAGCGCAGTGGATAGATCCGCTCCTTCGAAAGCAAAAGTCGCAGCAGCACGTGTCTGCTTGTCCGCGTTGAAGGCAAGCGAGACACCGACGGCTTTGAACAGCGGTAGGTCAGAACGACTGTCACCAATAGCGATGCAATTCGAAGCTTCAACTCCCAAGCATTCACATTGCTGCCTCATGAATGTTACTTTGGTTTGTTCATCGGCATATGCCGCTGTTTTACCAATAAACACGCCATCCTTGACAGCAAGTTCTGGACCGCACCATGCTTCAAATCCAAATCTCTGCGCAAGGCTCTCGGAAACGACTGTCCAAGCGCAGGATGCGAGGACTGGCTTGATTCCCCTCGACTTGCATTCCACAACGGACTGTGCGATTCCTTGCACAAGCGGGAGATCGTTCAACCATCCGTGAATTTCACTTACCCGATGGCCAGTGTATCCACGAGCATCAATATCGCATACCGTGTCATTTCCGATCTCACCGCGTGCGTATCGATCCTCTGCATCTCGCATCCTGTCGCCGGTACCCAACCGGTCCGCAATAAATGCGCCAGAGCTAATGCCGTATGTGAGCGTTCCGTCGATATCAAAAAATGCAATTCCCGCCATTCATCCCTCTTCATTTACTGGTTCAGCCCGAACCTCCAGCCGGTAACTAAGCCAATAGCGTATCAAAAGGCACACATATCAGAAAAGAAAGGCAGATAGTCCCATTAAACCGTTTCATGCGATTGCAGTTGTCCGCCGCTGGCTACGGCTGGCAGGGGGAAGCTGGGAAAGGCGTCCCGGCGGAAGGCCCGCCGGTGCGTTCTTCTTCCAGGGACAAGGAAGGATGCGGGCGGCCGTGAATGGTCGCCCGCATTTTCCGTATCCGTGTGAAACGGGAGGGAGCGCATCATGGGGCGCTCCCGACTGAAAGGACGGATACGTATGTCAGGTGGGAAGAAGAGCAGGCGCACGATGCTGATGGCTGCCCTGACCGCAGGGGCGTTGGCCTTGGGATATCTGGCGCCAGCCGCGTTCGCCGAGGGCGGTGGTGGCGGTTCCGGCGAGGGCGGTGGCGGTTCCGGCGGGCAGGTTCCATCGCAGACCGCCGACGCGCATTGGATCTACAAGGATTCCTGGCCCGCCACTCTGGAGGGCATGAAGCAGGCGATACGTGATTCGGGCACCACCCTGTCTTCCGATTTGGAGGATGGGTCGAATCAGTTCGTGGATATGAATGCCATCCTTGCCGACGCGATCTCGGAGTGCAAGGCCTCATACACCGGGGAGGGTGACGCGGAATGCCGGATGGTCGCTGTCGGCTACGCGCGCCTCGGCAACGGCGTGTTCAGCGGTTCCTATGTCAGTTCGAACGCGCGTCAGCGTTGGGAGTCCCAATGGGCCGCCGAAGGGCGCGGCACCTACCAGTACCAAGGCCAGTCGTACACGACCGGTACCACGTGGACCGATCGGCTTGACGTGCGTTCGGTGGATAGCCTGGTGCAGAATTCCATCAACGCCAATCCCGATGCCTCGTTCCGTGTGGTCGTGCTGGCCAAGAACCAGCCGTCCGTCGATTATCCGTTGACCGTCACCACCTCGCACCGCCAGCAGACCGACATGCAGGTCGGCTCGACCACGCCGGTCGGCGACACCATCCACGCGAACAACGGCGGCTCGTCGATCAAGGAGACCCTGCACGGCACCGCGATCGTGCACTACGATGGCGGCCCCTACACGCCGACGGGCAGCGTGAGCAAGCCGATCAGCTTCGCCAACAGCGGCGACACCGTGATCGACAACCTGGCCTCGCCGGGTGATTTCGGCATGGATTCCTGGGCCGAGGGCACATATTGGATCGACATCCAAGTGCCCAGGCAGGGAAGCATGCAGGCGGCCGTGGACACCACGGACCGGGATCCGGCGGAGACCTGGAAGGTCAGCGCCGTGCCGCCGGCCGATCCGGTCAAAAGCATCGAGGAAGGCGTCAGCGCCGACCGAATGACCAACCGCACCACCATCACGTATGGGACCGGCCGGGGCGGTTACGAGCTGAGTTTCAGGGACGTGATCGAACCCAACGGCGTCGATTACACGGTGGACGGCTTCACGCTCGTGGACGCCACCGACAACAATCGCGATGTCTCCAACGAGTTCGAGATCGGTTGGGACCGCGCATCGAACACGGTCAGCGCGGTCCGTTCGGCCGACAAGGGCATGATGCCGTTCGACCACGAGTATGTGTTCGGCTTCGATGTGACCGTCAGCCTGCCATCCGATTACCAGAACATCAGCGACCATGCGTGGGGCAAGTGGAACCAGCTGCCCGAGGCCGACGCGGGAGAACGCGAGTTCGACACCTGGCGTCCCAATCCCGACAAAAGCTGGATCATGCTCGACACTAATGGCAAGTGGCAGGCCGTGATCGACCCCGACCGCACCAACCAGACCGGCGGCGACGGCAAGGTGTTCCTCGACGGAGACCGCGTGGCCTCCGTGGTCAACGGCACCGTGCCGGCGAACCTGATCCAGGCTCCGCAGACGCTCACCTTGGTCGATGATTGGGCAGCCGCCGATTACCTGTTCGACGCCGATGAAGCGGCGAACGTCCGAGTGTACGAGGCGGACGCGGGCACCGATCGCGCCAGCAGCGTGAGCGACATCGCCAACCGTGGCCGTGACATCACCGACCAGTGGGACATCACGATCGATGGCACCGTGGTCACCGCCACGACCAAGGCCTCCTACCTGACCGGGTTGAAGGACTTGGAGAAGGCCAGGCAGATCACGATGCTCGTGCCTGGCCGCGCGAACTACGCCAACGGGGCCGGGGCGGGCCAGGTGCGCGATGACTTCGGCATCGAAGCGGACGACGAGATCACGTTCTGCACCGCCGGCAAGAACGGCGCGGAACTGACCAACACCGGCTCGCAGACCATCAACACCCACACGGTCGAGACCAACGAGCCGAAGGTCTGCGGTTACGTGCCGCCCGTGGTCAAAGATGTGGTCGGGGAATCCTCCCAAGGCGGCGGCCAGGACAGCGTGGACGGCAAGATCGTCTTCCCCGGCCAGCGTCTCGAATACCGTCTGGAGACCCAGCCGCATTTGCCCGACAGTCTTGCCTACACCATTGTCGAGGTGGCGGTCACCGACACGTATGACGAGCACTTCCAGCCGGACAAGCAGACCCTGGAGGTCACCGACCTGACCACCGGCAAGTTCATCCCCAAGAGCCAGTACCGCAGCGAGTGGAACGACGCGAACCATGCCGTGCGTCTCGTGTTCGCCGACGACTATGTGCGGGCGAACTGGCTGGCGGGCACGAATCCCAGAATCATCATCAGATTCGAGGGCGTCGTGGCCGAGGACGCTCCGGCCGACACCGTGGTTGACAACCAGTGGGCGTTGACCTTGAACAACTCGGTCACACCAAGCAACAAGGTGTGGAACGATCCGCCCGACTTCCAGCCGGGCAAGGAGGACACCCAGGCCGACCCGTCCATTTCGATCGACGGCAAGACCGCGTTGCTTGGAGACCGCATCTACTATCGGATCGACCTCGATGCCAAGCAGACGAACCATGCCTACAACGTGTGGCGGCTGGGCATGGTCGATGACTGGGACGACGAATACCTCGAACTCGACGAGAGCCACATCACCGTGACCGACAAGGCCAACGGCAGGGATGTGACCGACCGGTTCAACATCCAGGCCATCGACGGCGTGGCATACGTGTTCGCCAAAACCGTTGACACCGAGGTTCCGGCGACGGGAGAGACCATCAAGGGCGACCCCCAGCCAGCCGATCTCAAGATCTACGCCGCACTTGGCGACAAGGACCACGACCCGTTGAAGGACCCGGCCATCGGCCAGTCGCTTCTGGGCACCTCGTATGAGGTCACGCTGCCGATGACCGTCATCAAGGTCACCGACGATTACGTGGTCACGAACACGGCCACCCAGCTGGTCAACGACGTGCGCAAGGACACCAACCAGGTTTCCAACCCCTTGAAGCCGATCAACCCGGCCAAGGATGTCGTGGTCAAGGTGGACGGGCAGAGCGTGGATGGCAAGAGCATCTATCTCAACAGCCTGTTTCTCTACCGGCTCGACAGCTCCACGCTGCCGCCCGACCGCGCCTACCCGCAGGTCTCCGACTGGTCCATCAGCGACCCGCTCGACACCCGGTACGACAAGTTCACCGGCCAATGGGCCGTCTACGCCGCCCGCGACCTCATCAAGGACGACGAGACCTTGGCCCAGCGGGGCGAACGCATCGCCGGCTCCGACTTCGACGCCAGCCGTTTCGGCGGAGAACTCTTCGAGCTCGCCACCGACGAGCGCGGCGTGGTCACTGTGCGCGCAACGGAGCTGATGCTTGGACTCGTGTCGGCCGACACCGAGCATGAGCAGGCGTGGACCGCGTTCATCCAATGCCAGCGCATCGCCGTGGGCGGTCCCGTGGCCAACCAGTTCACCGAGACCATCAACGGGGTCGAACGGCCCTCGAACACCGTCACCACGCACACGCCCGACATGACGCCCCGGCTCACCATCGAGAAATGGGACGAGCAATCCGGCTGGCCCGACGGCGACCGTGACACCGTTGACGAGGCGCTGAACATGAACGGGAGAGACACTCGCATCGTGTTCACCATCACCAACGCATCGCCCACCGACCCCGACACCGGCGAAGGCCCCTGGTTCAAGGCAAGCGAGCTGAGCCTCACCGACCAGCTCGTCGCCGGTGACGGCCAGATCGGCGAGTTCGAGTATCCCGACGACTGACAGACGCTGATCCTCAAGCCCGGAGACAGCGTGGAGGTCAAGGCCACCCTCAGTGGCGTGAGCGAGCATCACACCGACCGCGCCATCGTCACCGGCACGCCGCTCGTCCAATGCATCGTCTCCGACCCCGACCCCTTCGACGGCAAAGACGAGGAGAAGCTGCCCGAGGACGCGGTGGAGATCGACGGGCGAACCCTGTGCGCGGACACCACCGTGACCAGCAACACCGACGACTGGAACGGCTACCAGCCCAAGGACAACCTGGCGACCACCGGCACCAACATCGCCGGCCTCATCGCCGTCATCCTCGTCCTCGCATTCCTCGGCACCGGCGCAACCGCCGCAATCCGCCTCACCCGCGCCAACGGCCGCCATACCGGGCACGAGAACGACGCGAATGATGATGGCACTGGCCTTGATGGCAGTCCCAATGGAGATGGCCCCGAGCCGGACTTCGCCCAACTCGTCACCACAATCAACCCCAAGGAGCCGCCCATGAACTAATAACAACCACCCATCTGCTGCTTAGAGCCAACTTTCGTATTCCAGTTGGCAGTTAGACGGTGATACCATGCAACTGTCCCGGCAAAACGGGGCAGTGCATACTAGGCCCGCAGGCGTAGTCCTGCGGGCCTATTTCGTCTGTTCCCCATCGGCTTTAGCCAACGTTCCCCCATGACAGCGGACTATGATTCGCTGCTTTAAGCACTGGCAAGTGAAACTCGATGCCAGGTTTCTCTCCCCACGGCACTCTAGCTAAATCGGTTATGTTGCCTGGCCATTCAGGCACCTTATTACTAGAACTGAGATCAAACAAAGTGAAAGCGAATGGCGGTATCCTGATACATGCCATTTTGCAGCACGTGTAATCCGCAAATATGGGAACCATCCATCCGGTGAACAGCTTTTGTTCACGCAGGTTATCGACTATAAACATATGGAGTCTGTATCGCTGGGGGAAAACAGTGCTCTCCCTATCCAAGAGATAGTCCTTACAGTCATGCATATCACCAGCTGATACACAGAAGTTCGACATCACCTGCTTCACAAATGCAAGAGGCATGAGCCTATCTGTCTTGAAATGAATGGATTTATCCCCTTCCTGAAAGTCAGAGACAAGGATTTGCTGTCCAGTTGCACGATAGAACTCACTGAATGGCTTGACGTAGTTTTGACCAAGATAACTATTGCATGAGCTGCAAATCGTCTTGAATCCTTGACCTCTTTGCAATTGCCGATACTTCAGGCCTTCCATGTCATCCTGCCCGGTCAAGCTGCTCTTCACGGCGTCAACGCCTGAATAGAGCTTCACCGTGTGATCATTACCCACAGATTGAGGAGGGATGTGTTCAAAGCTCAGCGGCCCTTCTTTACCGCAGATTCGGCAAATGTCATCTGCCATTTCACGTCATCTCCAAACGTTATTGCCACAGGCCGAGGAATGCTGCGGCAATGAAATCGAGAAGCGCAGCACCGACCAGAATCAATGCATATAGGTTGAAATAACTGCGCATCAATTTAAGTTTTGCAACATGAAGTTTCTCGTTTGTTGATTCAAAGTATTCCATCGATCCCGACACGACTTTTTCTATCGCAGGAAAGACCGCGCCAATGATGGCGAGCGACGAAGTCACGAGTGTAGCCTTTGCGCCGTCTTGCAGAATGGTGAATGAGAGAATCCCCACACCAATAGCTAATCCGATGGCGATGATTGCGTACCATGCTGCTGCTTTCCGAAGGGAGACTCGATCGGCTTCGTCTAGTTCTTCCCAGTTTGAAGCAGCGCCGAGAGATTGCTTAATCCAAAGATCATTCTGCTGCTGGTCGTTATTTTGCATTCTTTTCCCTTTCCCGGGCATCTTTTGGCGAATACTATAGCGTCTTGATTTACCTATTTCTGTAAGTATGCTGAACGAATGCTGTGTGAATTTGTCCGCCGCTGATTCCACGGGACTGCACGAGGATGGCCGTATGCGTAGGCATGGCGGTGGGCCGTGCCGTTCCTGTGCGGAGGAGTGCGGCTGTGGATTTGATGAACCAGGTGCTGGAGTTGTTCGTGAAGTTCGCGACGATTGGCGGTGGCTTGTGGCTGGTGTGGGGCGCGGTGACATTCGGTGGTGGTTTGAAGGATCATAACGGGCCGCAGACGCAGTCGGGCCTGTGGCAGATCGTGGGCGGCGGCATGATTATCGCGGCGGCGCAGATCTTCAGCGCCGTGGCGTTAGGCTGAGCCGGTTTGAGGCATCGGGGATCCCGGCATGGAGGATTTCATCGTTGCGATGCTCAACATGATCGGGGGCGGTGGCGCCGGTTCGATAGCCACTGGCATGCTGTCGCAGGGGCCGGAGACGTGGAATCCGGCGCTTTACCAGTTGGCCGTGAACGTGCATGACGTGGCGGTCAAGCCGTTGACCTCGGTGGTTCTGGCGGTGGTGTTTACCTTGGAGTTGGCGCGTAATTCCACGCGCATCGAGTCCGACCGCGAGTTGGGCGTGAAGATCGTGGCGAGCCGTTCCTGCAAGTCCGGCCAAGCCTCGTAGTCGGCGATGGTCTCCCAATCCTCGATGGACAGCTGGGCCGCGCCCACATGTGAGCGCACATCATCGTCGATGGCCGCGACCTTGAGACGGCGGCGCACCAGCGACACCGAACGACCGGTCTTGCGCGCGGCCTCCTCGACGCTCGACCCCAAGTCCAACAATCCTTGGTAGCCATCGGCTTCCTCGACGACGGTCAGGTCGGTTCGCTGGCTGTTCTCGACCAGCATCAGCTCGCGCTGTTCCCGTTCGTCCAGCTCTGCCACGACCGCCGGAACCCGTTCCAATCCCGCCAGTTTCGCGGCCGCCAGCCGCCGATGGCCGATGACCAGCGTGAACCGTCCCTCCGGCGCGGGCACGACCAGCAGGTTCTGTCGGATGCCTTGGGCGCGGATGGAATCGGCCAGCTCGCCCACATCGCCCACGTCGCGGCGGGGATTCGCCGGATTCGGGTCGATAAGCGCCGTTTCGAGCATGACCACCCCGCCGGCGGCTGGCGCAAGGCCGGTGGTTTCATTGATGGCGGCGATGGTGTTTGCGGTTTCCATGATGGGTTTCCTTTCGAAAAAGAGTTGTCTGAGTGATTGAAGTGGGAAGCGGCGGGCCGCGCCCGGCGGCCCGCTGGAATCATGTCGTTGTTCAGAGCGCCCAATCGGGCAGCATTCCGTGCTCGCAGGCCGTGACCACGAGGGCGGCCAGCGTGCATTCCTCGTCCGCCAGCAGGGCCTTGAGCCCCCATTCCGCCGCGCGGCCGACATGGCCGGCCGACCACGACAGGTAGGCGCACACCGTCAGCAACTGGGCCCGCCTGCTCTGGGGCACGCGCTCGACGAACCCGGCGAGGATGTCCACCGCGAGGTCGAGGCGTGACGTGTCGGGCTTCTGGCCGGCGTGGAATCAACCCTCCAACACGCGCTCCAGCAGCGCCGTCGATTTCAGCGAATATCGTTCCTCGACCATGACGCGCAGTTGCTTCATGGAAACCTCCGGGCTGATTGCGGTCACGATAAGCGTGTCGCGAGAACGAAGGTCGGCGTCCAGCGTCACGGCCAACGCCAATTGCTCGCGGGCCGTGAAGCCCTCGCCTTTGCCAGCCAGCAGCCTGCGCCACTTCCTCAGCAGGGGCGTGAACCATTCGGCCGCCGCCTCACGCGGCCCCATATCGATGCGCGCCTGCCGGTATTCCTCGGCCAGTCGCTCCGCCAGCCGCTCGTCGGCCGGACGCACTTGGGCAATGGTGCCAGTCATATCCATCGGTCCTTTCCGTGGTGTCCGAACCCCCAAGTCCGCTTCCACGCGGCCCATGCCCGCGAGCCATGCGAGCGGCCAAGAGCAATGTCATGCGCTGCGAGCGCATGGCCCAGGGCCGCGATCCGCCCGACGATGGAGGAGAGTATGTCGCGCAGCCCCGTCTGAAGCATTCTCTCCGCAATCGTCGGGCGTCACCCGACGACCACAGCCAAACGTCAATGTCGCTATGGTTGTTGCATGGCACGCAGATATGGAAAAGTCCCGGCGATTGTCGCCGGGGCCAAGTGTTTAGGAACTTTTCGACAGACCGCAGCCGCGTTGCTGTATCAGTCCCGCATCAATCAGCCGAAAACCGAATGACAGATGAATTGGTTCATCCGATCATAGGGATCGCATAACGGCTGAGCACCATTGCTGCAATGCCGAGTAATCCTCTTCTCGGGCTTCGCTAGGGTCGATGCTGTGCGCGAGCAGCATGCGCTCCGATGGGTCGTCCAGAGCGGCAAGCAGTTCACACTTGGTCGGGACGAACACGCCGGCACGGACTGCGTGGACGATCTGCAAGGAGAAGAAGAACCCCTTGAGCATGGCGCGTAAAGCGTCCAGACGGGCATCCGCAGACAGCTCCCGCGTCGTCAGATACGTGTGATTGGTCATGTGATAAAGGTTCGCCACGCTCACCCTCGCGCCCAGCCGGACATCGGCCGGACCATAGGCGGGAAGCAAAGCGCACAGGTTGCCATGCCAGACCTGGGTGCCATGCTCGAACTGCGCGAGCTCATAGGCGGGCCATGCGGCCAGTTCGTCGCGCCCGCAGGTGAAGCCGACGGCCTTGTCTCCCTCCGGCACCGTGCGCATCGCCTCGTGGAAGTGGTCAAGATCGGTCAGATCCACATGGTCGAGCACCACCAGCAAGTCGATGTCGCTGTCCGGCCGGACCTCGCCACGCAGATAACTACCCTGCAATCCCATGCACAGCAAGCGTTCGCCGAACGCCTCTCGCAATGCCGCCATCGCCAGCGGCTTCCATTCACCTAGATCAATCATCGTCAAACTCTCGCAATCATCAGCCAATGTTAAAAGGGCAAAGAAAGTTCAGTCTAGCAAAGAACAGTTCCCCGATTAGGCGTGCCGTCATCGCGGGATGCCTTGTCGGGGTACTGTCCGTCTTTCAGCTGGCCAGGTTGAGCTCGTCGATGGCTTGCTTGAAGTCCGCGATCATCCGGGTCAGTTCGCGCACCCTTTGCTCGGTGACGTTGACGATGTCTTCCAAACTGTCCGTCTGCGTTCCCTCCGCATAGGCTTCCTGAAGGAACTCGTCGGCCAGTAGGTTGACGATTTGGCGTTGGTGCTCCGCGACGACGCGCTGATAATGCTTGATGGCGACCTTTTCGCTGGCATGGCCAAGCTGGTTCATCACCTCGCGCAACGTGCCGCCCTTGAGCATCAGGAGGGTGGCGTGGCTGGCGCGCAGGTCATGCAACATCAGATCGGAGCGTCCCGCCTTCTTACGCGCCCTGGCAAACTGTGCCTCCAGCGTGGTCTGGCTCATGACCTTGACCCTTCTGGGTACGAACACCGGTGAAGTGGGGTCATCCAAATCGCAGAACGTATGCAGGTGCTCGCGAATCATATCGACCAAGGCGTCCGGGATGGGAAGGTCCCGGACGCTGCGCTTGGTCTTGGTCTTGGTCTTGGCGAACCTTGCCTCTCCTCGATCCAGATGTCCCCGGTTGATCGACCTGCGCACACGCAGAATCTTGTTATCCAAGTCAATGTCACCGACTTGCAGGCCGCAGAGTTCCCCGCATCGCAGCCCGCCGGCAAGCGTGGAGAGAAACACCGTCAGCCGCGTGTAATCCGGCATGTTCTCGGCCAGCACGCGCAGTTGCTTGGGAGTGACCGGCGGTATGTCCTCCCTTACGGAATCCGGTTCCGGCGGTATCGGAAAGATGAACGGATTGTCCTTAAGCAATGGCGGGGACCCATCCATGCTCATGGTTGTGGCCGAGCGGAACACGGCCTTGAGCCGCATGCAGGCCCGTCGGAACGACCACTGCCCCTCGGGATGCGGGCCGTCATACCAGTTTTTGATATGTCTGGGCTTGATTTCCGTCAGGCGCAGTCCTTCGAACGCGGGCATGAAATGGGCGATGTCCAGGTACAGGTTGCGTCTGGTTCCGCCGGCTATCCGTTCGCCGTTGAGCAGCGTGTATTCGACGGCCCATTGCTCGACATACTCCTTGAACATCATCTGGTTGGCTCGTTCCCGCCTCATGCGGTCACGGGGATGAACCCACGTTTGGATGCCTTTGGTATGTAGATCGACCAGATGATGCTCGTTCTCCAACCACACATGAGCCTCGTGCTCCTGATGTGGCTTGAATTGCTTCTGCACCTTCTTGCCATGATCCACGGGGTTCGGATAACGAACTTGCCATGCGCTGAGGCTACCGGAATCGTCGTATCGGGGAATGACGGTACCCCATTGGCTACGCGGCTTGGACATGACTTTCCCCACTGGAATGTTGGTTTTTGGCATGATTGCTCTCCCTTGAACAAAAAGTGCACCCAAATATGCACTTAAGGGAGATTGAAGAAAACCTGCATATGCAGCTCAACACAAGGCGGCAAGTCTGCGCGATTTCGGTACGCGGCTAGAGCGTCCTTGGTTACTTCGGCTACGATAAAGCCAAGCCTAGGAACCTTGAAATACCGCCCAAGCTAGGGTGTTTGCGACGGTGCAACCCTATGCTATAGTGGCATCCAGAATTGAAGTTGAATCATGCACCACTTCCGGAGAGGAGGTAGGGCGCATGAGCGGTGATGTTGTTGCCCCCCTTGGAGGGTGCGACGCGCAGGCGATTCAAGCGATCCGCCAGGCTACCGGTTTTACGCCTCATACGGAATAAACTGAAAAACATGTAGAGCAATAAAAGAATTCCTCCTGCCAGAACTCTGGCAGGAGGAATTCTTTAGCTTACATCGCTAACGCCTAGGCAAGAAGCTCAGCCGTTGACGCGGTCAATGCCGGCCTGGACGTCAGTAAGGACGGAATCCCAGGACTTGATGAAGGAAGCGACGCCGTCGGCTTCCAGCTTGTCGGTGACAGCCTTGAAGTCGATGCCCAGCTCAGCGAGCTTGGCCATGATGGCGTGGGACTCTTCGTAGGTACCCTTGATGGTCGGAGCGCCGTTGCCGTGATCGGCGAGAGCGTTCAGGGTCTTCTCCGGCATGGTGTTCACGATGAGCGGGGCAACGAGCTCGTCAACGTAGACGCAATCGGAATAGGCCGGGTTCTTAGTGCCGGTGGAGGCCCACAGCGGACGCTGCTTCTTGGCGCCCTTGGCTTCGAGAGCAGCCCAACGCGGATCGTTGGCGAACTTGTTCTCGAACAGCTCGTAAGCGAGGCGAGCGTTGGCGATAGCGGCCTTGCCCTCGAGAGCCTTGGCCTCATCGGAGCCGATCTCCTCAAGCTTGTTGTCGACGGCGGTGTCCACGCGGGACACGAAGAAGGAAGCGACGGAACCGATGTGCTTCAGGTCATGGCCGTTGGCGTCAGCCTGAGCGATGCCTTCGATGAAGGCATCGATGACCTGCTCGTAACGCTCGAGCGAGAAGATCAGGGTGACGTTGACGGAGATGCCCTTGGCCAGGGTTGCAGTGATTGCCGGCAGGCCTTCGAGGGTTGCCGGGATCTTGATCATGGCGTTCGGACGGTTGACCTTCTCCCAGAGCTCGACAGCCTGCTGCTCGGTGGCTTCGGTCTCGTGGGCCAGACGCGGATCAACTTCGATGGAGACGCGGCCATCGACGAAATCGGTGGCTTCGGCGATCTCACGGAAGATGTCGGTGGCGTTGCGCACGTCGGTGGTGGTGAGCTCGCGGATAGCGGTCTCAACGTCAACCTTGCCGAGCTCCTTGAGCTGTGCATCGTACGGGCCGACCTGGCTCAGAGCCTTCTGGAAGATGGACGGGTTGGTGGTGACGCCAACGACGTTCTTGTCCTTGATGAGCTCCTGCAGGTTGCCGGATTCGATACGGGTGCGGGACAGATCGTCCAGCCAGATCGAGACACCGGAGTCAGAGGTGCGCTGAGTTGCTTCAGTCATTGTTTTTCTCCTTGATACCTTTTTGGATCAAATCTTTATTTATTGTGCGGTAAAAGGGGAGAGGCACATGCATCATGCCCCTCCCCGTCGAATCACTTGGCGGCTTCGACTTCCGCAATGGAGGCCTTGGCGGCTTCGACAACATGCTCGGCGGTGATGCCCAGGTCGATCATGTTCTGAGCGCCGTCGCCCTGCAGGCCGAACTGCTCGATGGAAACCGGCTTGCCGTAGGAGCCGAGGTACTTGTACCACGGCATGGCAACGCCAGCCTCGACGGAGACACGAGCCTTGACGGAGGCCGGAAGCACAGCTTCCTTGTACTCGGCGTCCTGCTCCTCGAACCATTCGAGGGACGGAGCGGACACAACGCGAGCCTTAATGCCTTCACCAGCCAGGGTCTTGGCTGCGGAGACGGCCCACTGCACTTCGGAACCGGTGGCCATGATAATGACGTCAGGGGTGCCCTCGGTGTCGACAAGCACGTAAGCGCCCTTCTTGACGCCGTCCTTGGCCTTCTCAGCGGTTTCGGCAAGAACCGGAACGCCCTGGCGGGTCAGCACCATGGCTGCAGGCAGAGTGTTCTTCTTCTCGAAGAAGTAACGGTAGGCTTCGGCGGTCTCGTAAGCGTCGGCCGGGCGGACGACCTCAAGCTGCGGGATGGCACGGAAGGAAGCCAGGTGCTCCACCGGCTGGTGGGTCGGACCATCTTCGCCGACGGCGACGGAGTCGTGGGACCACACATACAGGTTCGGAATCTGCATGAGGGCGGCCAGACGCACAGCGGAACGCTCGTAGTCGGAGAACATGAAGAAGGTGCCACCGAACGGACGGGTATGGGAGCCCAGCAGGATGCCGTTGGTGATGGTACCCATGGTGAACTCGCGCACGCCGAAGTGCAGCTGACGGCCGTACGGGCTGCAGACCGGCCACTGCTTGGTGGCGCACTCGGCAGGAGCGAAGGTGGCAGCGCCCTTAAGATCGGTCTTGTTGGAGCCACCGAGGTCGGCGGAGCCGCCCCAGAGTTCCGGCATGACAGCGGCGATGGCGTTCAGCACGGAACCGGAAGCGCCACGGGTTGCAACGCCCTTGCCGACTTCGAAGGTAGCCTCGAGGTCATCGATGGCCTTGTCGAAGCCCTCCGGCAGTTCGCCGGCCTTGAGGCGGTCATACAGGGCAGCGTTGTCCGGGTTGGCCTTGCGCCATGCGTTGTACTTCTCGTCCCATTCCTTGTGGGCTTCGAGGCCGCGCTCGGCAACCTTGCGTGCGTGAGCCAGAGCCTCTTCGTCGACATGGAAGGACTCTTCCGGATCGTAGCCAAGCAGTTCCTTGAGGCCTGCGACGGCTTCGGCGCCCAGCTTGGAGCCGTGAGAGGACGGATCATTGGTCTTGCCCGGGGTCGGCCATGCGATCAGGGTATCGACCTTGATGAGCTTCGGCTGGTTCGGAGCGGCCTCGCGAGCCTTGGCGATGGTGTCGGCCAGACCCTCGACGTCCTCCTTGTAGGAGCCGTCAGGCTGGATGAAGCTGAACTCGTCGGTGTACCAGCCGTAGGCCTGGAAGCGCTTGAGCACGTCCTCAGCCAGAACCAGATTGGTGTCGCCTTCGATCTGGATGCGGTTGGCATCGAAAATGACGGTCAGGTTGCCCAGCTGCTGGTTGGCAGCGAGGGAGGCAGCTTCGCCAGAGATACCTTCTTCGATATCGCCTTCGCCGCAGATGACCCAGATGTTGTGGTCGAACGGGGATTCGCCTGCCGGAGCTTCCGGATCAAGCAGACCACGCTGGAAACGCTGGCCATAGGCGAAACCAATGGCGGAAGCGAAGCCCTGGCCCAGCGGACCAGTGGTCATTTCGATGCCCGGGGTCAGACCATATTCCGGGTGACCCGGGGTACGGGTGTCAGCACCGCCGCGGAAGTTCTTTAGGTCATCCAGAGTCAGGCCGTAGCCGGAGAAGTACAGCTGGACGTACTGGGTGAGGGAAGCATGACCGCCAGAAAGGATGAAGCGGTCGCGACCTTCCCAATTGGGATCGTTCGGATCATGCTTGATGAAATGCTGGTACAGAGTGTAGGCGATAGGCGCCAGGGAGACGGGGGAACCCGGGTGGCCGTGTCCCGCACGCTCAACCGCGTCGGCCGACAGGACCTTGGCCATCTTGATGGCGCGCTCGTCCAGCTCGGTCTCCTTGAATTCGGTCATGGATTACTTTCCTTCCAATTGGTCGGGCCGCGTATCCGGCTTGTGCCGAGCGCTCGACGCCCTCACATTGCGTTTTCCATAGTAGCGATGTGAGGTGACGTTGTGGTGGATTTTTGGCGTGTTTTGGTAGTTTGTGTTCTGTTAACGCTCACAGTTAACATTCTCGTGCGATTGCTCTGTTCGATTGGTGGTATGACGAGCATTTCGGGAGATTGCTGTCGGGAAAAACGAGAAACGAGTACTCTGGAAGCGAACGTATTAGCACTCGCGCCTCGCGAGTGCTAATACAATGGGAGAAGTATTTACGGAAGACGGTTTCTCCTAATATCGCAGATATTCCGAAAACCGGCTCCCGCTGAATCGTATCGCGTATACATAAAGAGGAGGCGCGCATGACGCAGTCAAGACGTATGTTGGTGCTGCGTGCCGTCGTCGAGGACTATATTCGCTCGCAGGAGCCAGTCGGTTCGACCACCTTGACCAAAGATCATGATCTGGGCGTCAGCTCGGCCACCGTCCGTAATGATATGGCCGCCTTGGAAGATGAGGGATATCTTATTCAACCCCATACGTCGGCAGGGCGCATACCAACGGAAAAAGGGTACCGATACTTCGTGGACCGCTTGGCCACAGTGGTGCCGATGTCTGAAGCGCAACGCCGTGGCATCAACAGTTTTCTGTCGGGATCCGTCAATCTGCAGGACACCTTGCAGCGCGCAGCCCGCCTTCTGGCACAGATCACCGGTCAGGTCGCGGTTGTGGCGGCCCCGTCGTTGGCGAAATCGACATTACGGCATATCGAAATCGTTCCCGTATCAATCAACACCCTGTTGGCCGTCGTCATCACTGACACCGGCCGAGTGGCGCAACATATACTCAACGTTTCCGAGTTGCCGGACACCACAGTGCTGTCGCATCTGGTCAACGAAATCAACGCGCAGTGTGCCAGCGTTTCTTTGACACGAACCGCGGACTGTGTCAGGCAGATGTCATCCCGCAAGGAATACCGCCCCATCAGTAGACTGGCGGAAACGCTTGCTCAAGCTTTCGATGGCATGGCCGACGACGAGCGCGCGAGCGAACTCTATATGGCAGGAACCTCACGACTCGCGCACCAGCGTGCCGTGGCCGATCTTGCACCATTGTTCGATGCGCTGGAAGAGCAAGTCGTGCTCATGAAACTCATGAGCACGTTGAGCGAAACCACGCAATCCGATGGAGTCGGAGTGGCTATCGGCTCCGAAACGCACACGCCCGGTCTGCTGCATGCATCCGTGGTGACCAGCGGGTACGGTCGAACCTCGGCAACCGCTGACGACGTAACAAAAGGCGAGACTGCGGAGGAGCAGGGGAGAGAGACAAGCAATCACACCACTGCAGCGCAGGATTCCACCGAGCCCATCGCCTTCGTCGGATCCATAGGACCGACGCATATGGACTATGCGGCGACCATGGCAGCAGTGCGTGCCGTTGCCAGATATCTGACCGCATTCGTGGCTCACGACGAAAACCAAAACAACAGCTGACCCCGCCTTATGGCACAATGACACGCGAAAAGCAATAGGGAGAAAGAACAACCGTGACGGACTATTACGAAGTGCTGGGCGTAGACCGCTCCGCAAGCGACGACGAGATCAAAAAAGCTTATCGAAAGATGAGCCGCAAATATCATCCCGATATCGCAGGTCCGGAATTCGAAGACAAATTCAAGGAAGTCAATAACGCCTACGAAGTGTTGTCCGATCCACAGAAGCGTCAGATGTTCGACGCCGGCGTGGACCCGAACGATCCGAACGCCGGCGGCATGCATGGCGGATTCAGCGGCGGATTCGGCGACATGGGTGACATTTTCAACATGTTCGCCGGAGGTGCTTTCGGCGGTGGCAACGGCGGTCCGACCCCTCGTACACAGCCGGGACGCGATGCACTGGCCACAGTGACCATCGACTTGAAGACTGCGGTGTTCGGCGACACCGCACATGTTGAAATCAAAACGTTCGGTCTGTGCCAGGAATGCGCCGGCACCGGCTGCCAGAAAGGTACCCAGCCGGCACAGTGCCCCGACTGCCATGGTCAGGGCTACGCACAGCGCGTGGTGCGCACCATGCTTGGCCAGATGATGACCACCGCTCCATGCGAGCGTTGCGAAGGACATGGTACCGTTATCGAAAATCCGTGTCCGTCCTGCCTTGGTCATGGTCGTGTGCGTATCACCCGTAATGTCGGCGTGTCCGTGCCTGCCGGCGTGACGAACAATACCCGTCTGCGTCTCGCTAATCAGGGCGAGGTGGGTGAAAACGGCGGTGTTGCCGGCGACCTGTATGTCGACATCCGCATCGCTCAGGATGACACCTTCACTCGTGACGGTGATGATTTGCACTGCTGGATCCAAGTGCCGATGAGCTGGGCCGTACTGGGGCATGATCTGGAAATCGACACGTTCGATGGCAAGCAGTCTGTGAGAGTGCCTGCAGGAAGCCAGCCTGACGACACTGTGACCTTGAAGAATCTGGGCGTCACGCATCTTAACAACAAGAGCGAGCGTGGCGATCTGGTGGCGCATATCGCAGTGAAGATTCCGACAAAGCTCACTGACGACGAGCGTGCCTTGATGGAACGGTTTGCCGAAAAGCATGACACAGATGCCCAACATGTTGCGGTAAGCGCACGCCCGACTTCCGGAACGAAGAAGGGCTTCTTCTCCAAGCTGAAGGATGCACTGCGCTGAATTTCCCTATCCTCATGTCGTACATCCGATGAGAAAACGTTAGATCGCATATCAAATAGCCGGTTGCTTCAAAAACGAAGCAACCGGCTATTTTGTCAATGTTTCTGCTGTAGCAAGCGGATTGCCTCACGCCTACAACAGCCAATCATTAGGCATATCTACGTGTTTATTTGAGCAATGACCGGCACATAGCGCGATACTGGTTCACATAGCCACCGCCGAAGAACACGCAGTGGCCTGCGATGGGGTAGAGCTGCCACAATGTGGTGCGCTCCTGCCATCCTGCTTTCAGCGGATGTACGGACTGGTATCCGTCGAGAATGTCCCGCAAGTACGACATGCCGAATAGGTCAAGCATGGCGAGATCCTCTTCACGATGCCCGCCGTGCGCGGCTGGGTCGATCAGCACCGCTTCCACGGATCCGGAATCGGCCGACCACATGACATTGCCGCTCCACAGATCGCCGTGCACTCGTGCTGGCTTGTCATTGGCCGCCTTGCCCAGTATTTCAGGCAACGCTTCAATGACGGCCTCAGTCAGTTCCATATCGTAATCAGTGAGTTCACGGCGCTTCATACCAAGCTGTACCATCGGGCGGAGCCTGCCTTCGGCCAAATATGTCGCCACATCATCCCATTCGCCTGCGTCCATGGGAACGGGATCCTGCAAGGGGCCGAAATAACAAGTTCCCGTATATCCGGCTGGGGCAGATCCAAAGTAATCGGCTCCGGCATCATGCATACGCGCGAGAGCAGCGCCGAAATCATGCGCGGCCTGCAAAGTCGGACCACAGGCGTTCACTCGTTCAATGTTGAGATAATCCTTGCCCCAGTCGTACACGTCTACCACACGTGGTCCGCCTTTGGATTGCGCTTCGCCAAGCCACTGCAGGCCACGGCCCTCGCATTCGAAGAAACCTTCAGGACTGAATGCCCTGCTCTTGCGATATTTGCTCATGCTGCCCGACCTTTCCTTGCATGATCCGCCACATTTGCGAGACCTTATGGAATCGTTAGTGAAGCTCCGATGGGTTTTGGCACCATTGTGTGCATGGTTTGAGACAACTCAAGGATCCATAGCGAAAAATTAGACCCCTCTCGCTAGTCTTGGATGCGGAAAAGCAGACGAAACCATTGATACATATAAAAGAGGGTTCATGAATTTCTTCCAAGCGATTTTCCTTGGTCTGGTGCAGGCATTGACCGAGTACCTGCCAGTTTCTTCCAGCGCGCATATTCGCATTATCGGCGATTTGATGCTGGGATCCGATCCGGGCGCCGCGTTCACCGCAATCATCCAGATCGGCACCGAGCTTGCCGTGATTTTGTATTTCCGACATGACATCATCCGCATTCTTGGAGCATGGTTCGGCTCCCTGTTCGGCAAAGAAGGCAAGGATTTCAAAAGCCGTATGGGAGCGCACAATCCAGACACGCAGATGGGCTGGTTCATCATCCTCGGCACGATGCCGATTCTGATTGCCGGCCTGCTGTTCAAGCATGCGATCGAAGGGTCACTGCGTAATCTGTGGATCACCGTCACCGTACTTGCATTGTTCGGCGTGCTGCTGTGGGTGGTCGACGCCCGTTCCAAGCAGGTCAAGACCATGAAGGAAATGACCTGGAAGGATGCGCTGATCTTCGGCATCGGCCAGATGCTCGCATTGATTCCCGGCGTTTCCCGTTCTGGGGGCACCATCACCTTTGGACGCGCCATGGGATACACCCGTGAGGCAGCCGTTCGAGTGAGCTTCCTCATGGCCATTCCTGCCGTGTTCGGCGCAGGCATTCTGGAAGCCGTATCGGCCGTCAAGGACGTTGCCGCGGGGGATGCCGGTATGTTCCCCGGCTGGGGTCCTACCATTGCCGCAGCCATCGTGGCATTTGTGGTCGGCTACGTGGTGATCATCGGCTTCCTGAAGTTTGTTTCCACCTTCTCGTACAAGGCATTCGCCATCTACCGCATCGGCTTGGCGATCGTCGTGGCATTGCTGCTGATTACCGGCGTGCTTTCGCCGCTGGAAGCCGCAGCTGCAGCGTGAATCTAATTCGATAATCGAATAACAAAAAAGTCGGGCCGATCATCCTGCGATGGTCGGCCCGACTTATATATTCACTGCTTATCGCCAATCACAACTTAATTGCCACGCAAGAACGATTCAGCCTCACGAATCAGCTCTTCGCAAGCGGGCATGCCATTCGACGCGATACGTTGCGCTTGAGCGTTCAAATCGTAGTCGCGTTCCAGACAGGCAAGATAATCGCCGGCATGCGTCTGCTCGACAATCTCGTCGGCAGCCTTGCGCCATTCGGCGGCTTTTCTGTTCAAATCACCTTCAGTCAGCGGATGCTCAAGTAAAAGAGACAATGCGCGAACCAATTCCAGCGTGCCCTGCAAGCACTCGGTATTCGCACAGTAATGGGGTACGGACACCCACATGGATGTGGTATGAAATCCTGCGTCCGCCGCAAATGCGTCAAGAATGTTGGGGATGCCCACAGGGCCGTTATATTCCTTGTCGGGTTCGCTTTCGCAGTCATTTTTGGAAATGTCAAGCGGCAAAGGCCTGGTGTGGGGGCAATCGTCGAACATGGATCCAAGCGTGACGATACCGCTCACATCGTAGTCTTCTGCGATGCGCAACGTCTGCCTGCAGTATTCCTCCCAACGATAATTTGGCTCGGGGGCGATCTGAGCGAGAAAATGCAGCGAGGGGGAGACTGCAATGTCATAGAACGTGGTCTGTGGCCAGATGATTCGTTTACGACCTTGTACCGAGCAAATCATCGGACGGGCTACCTGATAGTCGTAGAAACCCTCATTGTCGATATGATGCACCTCCTGTGAATCATATCGCGACACAAGATGCCGTATGACGTTCGTCGCAGCCTGGCAGGCGTCATTCCACCCCTCAAACGCGGAGATCATTATTGTCTCGCGTTTTTTCGTCTCCTCACACATGCTTTAAATGTATAACGAAATCATATTTCCGCAAACACGCTTCCGCCATCGGTGAATGTGACGAGCAGGGCATCCCGATCTAGACAACAGCATCTCAAAATACCCGAATGTCAAGAAAACTCAAAACCTTTTTCGGTAGATAAAAGCCCTTTGAAAACAGCAAAACACGAACACGACACGCGGACTTGCAAATTTTGAGAATGCGGATATAGTAGATACTCGTGCTCAGGCAGTAGTACTGCGGAGAACATGCGGACATAGCTTAGTTGGTAAAGCGCAACCTTGCCAAGGTTGAGACCGCGGGTTCGAGTCCCGTTGTCCGCTCTAAGGTTCCGATTGATTATCGACCTTTAGGGTGGGTTAGCCAAGCGGTTAGGCAGCGGCCTGCAAAGCCGTATAGACGAGTTCGACTCTCGTACCCACCTCTTGTTGTGCTTGACGTGTGCGAGTGCGACGCATGACCCGGGCGGTTGGCGCAGAGGTAGCGCACTTCCCTGACACGGAAGGGGTCACAAGTTCGAATCTTGTATCGCCCACTGGAACGTGAGTTCCTATATAACCCATCATCGGGTGATTGGCGCAGCGGCTAGCGCACTTCCTTCACACGGAAGGGGTCATAGGTTCGATTCCTATATCACCCACCATCGGGCGGCACGTCGTGCCGCCTTTTTTGTTGGTTTCGTTGGGTTTCCGCCGTTTCGTGCGGCATGTCGGAAACGGGTGGCGCGTGGTGTTGGGTTTGGGCGCCATATCGATTCATGGCGCCTATACTTCCAGGCAACGCAACATCAATCAAAAAGTCGAGCAGGATCTCAGAGGTAAGCTGGGACTGCCGGCCACAGGCGAAATCTATTACGTGCAGGATCGTCCGTTGTATCAGGAGTACGAGAATCTCGTTCTGACCACCTACGACAAATGGTTCGGATACCATCCATAGTATATGGTGATTTTGACTGACTACAAAGAATCGGTTGATATTGGATGGTATCAAATGTCTTCCAGCACCGATGAACCTGATGATCTCGTTCAGGCAGGCATCGACGAATTCCAGAATTATGAGAACCAGTTCCTGAAGGATGAGGATCTTGTACGGCCTATTTTGATGCTGTTGTAAGGCATGAGTTGTCTCACAGGGAAATCTGGGCGCGCTGCGGAACCGCGGGTCCGCCTGTCGCGGGCAACTTGATTGGAGCTGCAACCAACTCCTATGCAGTGAAATACATGGGTGCGGATAAATCCCAGATCGAGTCCACGCAGGGAGAAGACTATAAGATGACGCAGCAGAGCGACGCGGTGGCCGAGGCCATTCACTCCGGCGATGCTCCTAATTCAAGAAGAGCCGTCTGCAACAAGGCATTGCGGGAAATGATCGACGAGCAGCGCTGAAATCAATCCCCGCGAATATAACTTCGAATACAGTTTTAAGTCCGGAATACACACTATCCGGGCTTTTTCCGTGTTCTTTCAAGGTGTACGGCTACAATGGCAGCTTGTGAGTGACGAAGCATTGAATCTCAATCAGCCGGTCAAAGACATGGGGCCGAACGAGTTGAAGGCTTATGCCAGGCTCGGCAAACAGCAGCATGACGAGGCGAATCGTGAGCTGGAACGCCGTTGGCGCAGCTATGATGACATGTTGCCAAACGACCAGTTCGTGTCAATTATCGACAAGACTGAGGGATAAGACCCACTTTACGGTGTATGATTCGTGACCATGCCGGTCTCAATACCGGCTATTTGCAAGGGTAATGACTAGAATGGCGACTATGACTGATCCGATTCCAAGCGCAGGTGAAACGACCATCATTGGCCTTCCTGCAATAACCGTACCGGTGACTTCCACCGGAGACCGTCCTCTGACGAAAGAGGACCTTGAAACCATCATGCGTCTTGCCGATGGCACGGCATTGCTGATCTCGACTAGGGGAGCGGTGTCGGGGTCGCGGTATCTTCTTGACGAGGATGAGATTACCGTCGGCCGTGATCCAAGAGCGGACATTCTTTTGGATGATTCCACGGTTTCCCGCGCCCATGCGGTGTTCCGCAGGTCTGACGGCAGGTATTCCGTTATTGATGCGGGCAGCTTGAACGGCACCTATGTGAACCGCCAGCGTGTTGATCAGCAGGAGCTCAAGAATGGCGATGAGATTATTCTTGGCAAGTTCCGTCTGGTTTATTTCGACAATAAAGCCGTCATTGCCGGTTGATCCACGTTATGCGGGATAGACTGTGTACAACAGCTTCGCGCCCATGAGCTTCGCACGAATGCTCATGGGCGTTATTGTAGATGTCGTAGGAGAGCGTGATGAACGAAGCAGAGCCAACAACGCGGTTGCGTCTGCATGTGTCGACTGCGGTGCAGGGGGAGTTATTCCCCGCGACCGGCACTCAGCCGGTGACGCGCGGCTACAAGGGTACGGTGGCTTCAAAAGTAGCAGGCATCACTTATCGTCAACTTGACTATTGGGCTCGCAGACAAATCGTGGAACCTTCCATCACGCCGTCGCATGGATCCGGTTCGCGCAGGCTGTACTCGTTCAAGGACGTGGTGATCCTTGCTGTGTCGAAAAGACTGCTTGACGCGGGCATCAATCTGCAAAATGTGACGACTGCCATCAGTTTTCTGACGCAGCGTACCGCGGAACAACTTGAGAATATCACGATTATGTGCGACGGTCAGCAAGTGCACGAATGTACGGATAGTGAGCAAATGGTGGCGTTGTTGCAAAGCGGTCGGGCGGTATTCGGCGTATCGGTGGGATCTTTATGGAAGCAGATCAGAGAGACTCTTGCCCACGAGGAATACGTCGATCTGACCACCATGCCTTCCATGATGGGTGGAAACCGACCTGTTGACGATATCACTGCAATGCGCATGAGAAAGAACTTCGAGGCGCAACATCAGACACGCGCCGCCGCGTCACTGTAACATACCAGAATGCATGCCGTATGGTTGATGCGGACTAAGACGGATGTACGAGTCGTTGATATGAGATAGATATGTACAGACAGACATACAACAGGGGAGCAATACATGTTTGATATTCTGCCGGCATTGCTGTGGATTGTCGCAGCGGTCATATCGTTGAACATTTGTTCGATTACTGCAATTCGAGGAAATATCTTCTCAAAAACCAAGAGTGACGTATATCCGGTACGCTGGTCAATTGTCGGATTGCATTTCACATCGCTGATCATCGGAGCTCTGCCGTATCCGATATATACGATGTTCAAACCCAGCTTTTCCTTGAAATTTCAGCATTTCTACGAACAGGTTGGTTGGCCGTCGGCAGCACTGATGGTTATGCTCATCGCCACGGAACTGGTGTTTATGTATCTGCAGGCCCGAAACGGCATGAAAAGCGAAATGGAAAGAAAACTCAGCCAAGCCATTAAGGACTAGCCAAAAGACATCCATCGAAGCGAAAACGCAGCCGTGTGGAAAAACGTCCAGCGAAGCGAGGACGCACCATCCATCATGCCGGTGGGTTATGTCGAGCAAAGTCCCGAAAGGGACGTGCTGGCATAACCCACCGATGTTATGTACAGAAAAGAGCGTCAGTCGAAAACTGCTGTAGCTTTTCTGACATAACGTACATTATCGGACAAAAGTGGGAGCAGGTGCAGGGGGTATTTGAGATGTACGCGATCTCTCAAAACCCCAGGTATGCAAATGTCATCGCTGGCATGCATACCCAGGGTTTCTTTGTCTTTATGCACAAGATGATCCGCTCGTGCATCAGCCGTTATCTATCAGGCGAAATAGTCTTCGATGGTTTGCGCAAGCTCACTAACCGAATCGATCACCTTATACGCGCCATGTTCTTTCAGCTCGCCAGGCTCGGCATAACCCCAGCCGCATCCCAAGCAATCCAGACCGCACGCTTTGGCTCCGTCAGCATCGGTCCAACGGTCACCGACCATGAGCGCCTTATCGCCAGCGGCTTCGTCAAACCCAATGTGGTCGAACGCCCATTGAATAACCTGATCTTTGTCGAGACGCGAATTATCTTCGCTGGCACCGTAAATGCCGTTGACCATGGTGTCCAAATGGAAATGCTCGCAAATCGGAATGCACTGATACTGCGGCTTGCAGCTTGCGATCGCCAAGTAGTATCCGTCAGCACGCAGTTTGGCCAACTGTTCTGGGATACCGTCATAAATGGTATTGTTCAAACGGCCCGGAACCTTTTGACCCGGATTATTCGGATCATCGAACACCGCTTCCTGCGCATAATACCTGCGGTAGATGGCAATGCCCTCATCGAGTAAGTCGTCCGGAATATTATTGCGCTGCAACGACTCGACAATTGCAGGACCAATGAATCGCTGCAACTCCTCATCATCAGGCACTGGATACCCCAGTTCCTCAAATACCTTCACCACACAACCAATGATGCCCGGATCAGACTTGGTCAATGTGCCGTCAAGGTCAAGCAGAACGACTTTCTTGGGTTGCTTGGTCTTCTCGGACATGAGATTAATGCACTCCTTGTTAAATGCTCGATGCAATGTGAACTGTTCAGATAACAATTATGCCCGGTCTTGCTGACCGGGCATGCAGTTCAAGTGTCGTTCAACTACTGGTTACTCGTAGTCTGGAAACCAGCCGTCGCGATGCATCTGCAGACGCTTTTCAAGCAACGTCTTCAGCTCGTCTTCAGTACGGCGTTCCAATAGCATGTCCCAGTGTGTACGGGTCGGCTTGGAAATCTCGTCGGCCTCACGATCCTCGTCGCCTTCACGATGCGCGGTCATGCCGCACCGGCACTCCCATTCCTCCGGAACCTCCGCGCCTTCAGCGAACGGCAGAATCGTGCGGTGTCCCTTTGGGCACACATATGCGACGTCGTTTCGCGCCGCGAAATCCACATTGTCATCAGATTCCAACGACTTTGCGCCGATGCTCATGCCTCGCAGGCTGCGTTCTGCCATATTGCCTTTGCCTCCTTGGATTGTCTGCTCTGTCTAAGCTACAGAACAGTTCGGACGTGTCTTTTATTCCTTATTCGTCTGCTTGATGTTCGATTTTAGTCGACGCCGGAGTATGCGACGATGCCACGATTGATGCGATCGTACGCCTGTTTTGCGACTGGCGCCAACGTTTCGGCACGATCCGCAAGATACGGTCCAGCCACGGCTATCTGCTGAAGCACGTCGGCAAGCCGTTTGCCGTTACGCACGAAATCGCCGCCCGTCAGATCGGTGCCGTACAGCACCTGCGACAGGCTTTCACCTTGCGCCCAATCGTAGACGATATCGGTGATGCCAAAATCGAGTTGGCGAGGCTCCTCAAGCATGTGATCCTCACATAACATGGCAATCGACGCATGGACGCCCTTAAGCTGCGCTGCGCACACGGCGACGTTCCCTTGAATGCCTCCAGGGTAACGACGCGGCTCTCCCCCGCCTCCCCTGCGGGCTTCGAACACCAACGATGCGACGACGCTGGCCAATTCACAGGCGTTCAACCCGTCAAATGCGCCATCGTCAATCGCCTGCGCCAATACTAGATCAAGCTCGCTGTACAAATGCCGCAACAGCTGGCCACGTTCCGTGAGCTGATAATCACCATGGCCCGCGGATTCCCGTACCGGCTGAAGATAGCCGAGATTGGAAAGCACAGCGCAAATATGATCAAACTGACGTGCCACGGAACCGGTTCGCGAATCGTAACGATGCTGTACCCGTTCCAACTCGCGCATCTCACGAGCCCAACGATGTCCCCATTTCAAGTGCTTCTGCACATCAGGGCATTTACGGCATGGATGGTCGCGGTCTTCTTCTCTGAGTTTCTTGATGCGTTTGTCAAGATCCATAAACGCCTGGCTGCGTTCCTTCTGCGTACGGAACACCTCATGCTTGAGTTTGCGACGTTCGTTCTTCTCCAAATCACTCAAACGCATCCGCAAACGCATGAATTTTTTGAAATCGCCGAATTCACACTGGAAAGCCTGCTCGTATCCTTCCAGAGCCTTGCATAAGGTTTCCATCTGTGCTTCAAGCTGCCATGCCGACTCGTTGGCTTCCCATTGCGCAAAGGAGTGGTCAAGCGTAACGCGAGCTGTTTCATAGTCGCTGGAATTCAATAGATTGACAGCCATATTGAAGGTCGGTCTGAAGCTTGAGTGAAGCGGATACACTCGTTTGCTGGACAAGGCGGCCGCAGTGGCGGGAACAAAACCATGGTGGTCCACCACAACGGCATGTCCGATGGTGTCGATGCCACGTCGTCCCGCACGACCGGTCAACTGGGTAAACTCGCCGGGAGTCAACCCAACATGCCCGGTGCCGTCGAATTTCTCAAGCTTTTCAACCACCACACACCGTGCGGGCATGTTAATGCCCAAAGCCAGCGTTTCCGTGGCGAAGACCATTTTAACCAAGCCTTCTTCAAACAAGCGTTCGACAATCTGGCGGAACAATGCGACCATTCCCGCATGATGCGGAGCGAACCCTTCTTCCAGGGCGAAACGAAATTGCGAGAAATGCAGCGCTTTCAAGTCTTCTTGGCTCAACTGGCCTTCGACCATCTCATCGACGATCCGTCTGATTTGTTGCACTTCGTCGCTGGTGGTGAGTTCCAAGCCTGCGTTGATGCATTGGTCAACCGCTTGATCGCAACCGTTTCTTGAAAAAATGAAGTAGATTCCCGGCAGCATGTCAAGAAAATTCAACTCGTCCACAACCGCCCAGCGTCGAGGCGTATGGCGTTCGACCTTATGCGGGCGATCGTCCCATCGTCCACCTTTACCTTTGGCCCTACGCTTATCAGGACGTCGCTCGCCCTTGCGCCGTTCCGCCTGACGATCAAGCTGATCAAGTCTGTTTATCAGCTGCGCATTGAGTTTGACCGTCTGTTCGCCATTGGCGTCACGCCGATATAGGTCGATGAGTTCTGGTTCGGTATGGTCATCTGCCTGTACGAGCACATGCTGCTCCAACGGTACCGGACGCTGTTCCGACATGACCAACGTGGTTTTGCCACGAACAGATTCGATCCATTCGGAAAAATCCTCGACATTGGAAACCGTCGCGGAAAGACCTATGATGTTCACGTTTTTCGGCAAGTGGATAATGACTTCTTCCCAGACCGGCCCTCGGAAACGGTCAGCAAGATAGTGCACTTCGTCAAGGATCACATAACGAAGCGCTTCAAGCGTCACGGAATGCTCATACAGCATATTGCGCAACACTTCCGTGGTCATGACCACAATATCCGCCTCAGAGTTGATGGACGTGTCTCCGGTCAGCAATCCGACCTTATCCGTTCCATACTGGTCGACCAGATCATGGTATTTCTGGTTGCTCAGCGCTTTGATCGGCGTGGTATAAAAGGCTTTGACATTCCGCGTCTGCGCCAGATAGATGGCGAAATCGGCTGCGACAGTCTTGCCTGCTCCCGTAGGAGCTGCCACGAGCACATTATCGCCAGCCTCCAACGCATCGTTGGCTTGCATCTGGAATTCGTCAAGCTCGAATGGCATGGATCTTGCGAATTCGGCCGCAACCGTGCGCTGCTTGGCCTGCGTTTGTTTGAATGCGGCATACCGTTGCGCGGGAGACAACTCCACGGTCTCATTGATTTTCGACGGGTCAATACCGTTATTACGGCGACGATGATGGGTCATGATTCCTTAATATGGTTGGGTCAATCGTTACAATGACGCCATTGTGCCCACTGTTGAGCATGACGGCTTCGCTTCGCTTCATGCCTCTCAATGACTCCGGCATGGGCATCCGCATAACGATCTGCAGCATCCTTTAAAGGTCTGGTAAAGAAAGGCGCTTCATTCTCGTTGTTTTGGGGCAATGGTTTGCCCATCGCCTCGATTCGTTTTGCCGTCCGTTCACCCAGCTTCGCCACGTCCTTGAATGCTCGATAGCCGTGTAAACATGCGTAGACGACTCCGGAAACAACCATTGCAAGCATGAACAGAGCGAGCAACAGCCAAATCCACCAAGGCATAGTCTCTCCCCCGTCAGCCTTCATTCTCACGATCGCCAATGCTCAGCTCATGCTGGGCACGGGCGACAATCATGGTACGCAACGTTTCGGGAGCTACGGCAGTGATATGCCGTGCGTGGGAAATACAGAATGCGACATACCAGGAATCGGACGAGACGATCAGATGCACCTTCTCGCCCTCTCCGCACTTTTCGACTGTTGCTCCCGACAGCCCGTCAATAAATGACAGATCATCCTGATTGGTGACGAACACAGCTGGAGTTCCATTATCGAAGCTCCATTTGCGCAATTCGGATGCGGGAACGTCGGGAATGTCGATTTTCGCGGTAGGTTCAACCAGTTCGGCCTTTTCAATGCGGGAAATGCGAAGCACCTGCCAGATGCGAGGCTTTCCTGTGGCCTTGTTGATCGTGGTGTCTTTCTTCACGTACTTAGCTTTGTCAGCCGGTGCAGCGGCAGCGACGTCAGTCCATACGGCAACGTAGAAGACTCCCTCATCGACGAAGATCTTATCTGGCGCGACAAGCTTACGCTGGGTCCTTCCGGCGCCATCCGTATATTCCATGTCAAGCAGCAAGCTCTTGGAGATCGCGCTCTTCACAATGGAGAAATTACGCGGTTCCATCTCATAACCGGTCAGACTCAGCCAAGGCATGTCCCCCGGCTCAACATGTTGACGAAGACGGCTGTACAACGATTCAGCCTGTTCACGCAACTTGTCCGGCAGCAACGACGAATGCGCAAGATAGCTCACCGATGCGGTAAGCATGCTCAAATACTGCTGGGAGATACCTGCCAAGCGTTCCAGCCCAAGCGAATTCGTGGCGGAAACAATGCCTTCAGCGTCAAGCAACGACCAGTCGATGTCAAAGAACTGGCTTCCTGCCATCTCACCATCGTCGGAAACCGTAGTCAGCGTGTTGATGTCTTTATGAATGACATTGACGAACTTCTTCAGTTCGTCATCGGACTTCGGTTTGCCAATGAAACGTTCCGCAAGTTCCTCAAGCGAATATTCTTCGCCGAGGTGCGCCGAAAGGAACAGCATCAGACGCAGACGACGGTCGACTTCACTACCCGTCTGGAATGCGGAATTCTTCTTCGGACGCCCCTTGCACTCCTCTGCATCGTCGTCAGCGCTGTTGCGGTTGATTTCCATGGCTGTGACAGTGGAGCTATCGCCTCCTGTGGATTCGTCGGCAGGCACGAACTGCGTGGCGGCATTCAAACGGCGGTTGAACGCGTCGACAGCCTCCTGAGGACTGACGATGGAAGCACCCGGATGAGAAAGCACGAACATGGCCAGATCATCGGAATCGGTGTAGGCGACGTTCAAATGCTCGCCGTCAACATCTACAGTCGCCGCGAAACGACGCTGGTCAACGACCTTGACCAATTCGTCGGGAATGGATTGCGTTCCCAGACCCGGAGCGATGGAATCAAGACCAAGCCCTGGAGTCGGAGTCTGAGGGACGCGAGGCGCGGTACGGGACGTATGCTGCGTCTCATGTGCGGGAGCTGAGGAAATCGACATGGAACGGGCCAGATAGTTGGCCGCGGCAAGAATCGGCAAATCCTCGTCGCCGAACAGCAGACGAACGCGAGGCTCATCTCCAAGCTGCAGACGATAGGATGCGAAATCCTGGCCTTCCGACTTAGATGAATACTCAGGCTGCCTCGATTCGATGGCGATGCCCATGGCCGCAAGCTTGGCACGGTCACGCTGGAATTGCTTGGCAAAAGCCGCCTTCGCCGCCTGATCAGCCAGCTCCCCATAGGAATCGGCATACGCCTTCACACGCTGGGCAATCTGACGGGAAGTGAGCCATTGCGGGAAAGCTGAGGAAAGCACAGCCAATACATCAAGTTCGTGCTTGCCCCATTTGTCGGAGAAACGACGCCTTCCGTTACTGCCCTCTGCCATTAGTCCTCACGTCTCGTTAACGTTTCATCTTAAGTGCCTAGCCGGTTCAGGCTCTGCACACACCTCTCTATGATAGAGGGTTTTCGTTCAGATTGTGTCTATTTTACGAAAAAATACAGTTTTTCGTGTTGAGGCTACCCCTCGAATCAGACCCAATCATCAGGCTCAACACCTTGCGGGCCAACGTATTCGCCATTCGGAACATAACTCGGCTCACTTGTGTCGGTCAGCCGCGCGTCACCGAACAGTATCACGTCCCTGCCGAAGGTCCAGTCGCCATCGATGTCGACGGAATTGGCCGCGGCAAGCGACGGAACGCCATAAGGGAATCTCGTATCGAAATCATGGATGTTCTTGTAATACCGCGCATCCAAGTGAACATCCGGGAAGACGTAATTGCCATCTTCCATCTCGTACTGGTCCGTCAGATGGAATCGATCGGATCGCATGATAAACAAATCGTCGGTGGTTTTCACCGGCAGGAAACGCATACGGTCAACGCATACGCAGGTAGCCCCGTCGAACAACGTCACCGCCGCTCCCATGGCTGTTTCCAGCTGGATGACCGGCTCGCTCGTCGGATCGGTCGGATCGACGGTCTTGTTATTGCGAATCACCGGAAGAGGAAGCACGCCATCATATGCGGACAGCTTGGCCTTCAGAGCGTCGATACGCACCCAGATGCTGTTCGTGTTAAAATACGGATGCTTTTCGATGTTCTGCGCATCATCCTTATCGTCCGGATGCACCTGGCTCATCTCACGCAACATCAAGCGGCCGGTCGCCTTGTCCCGCACGATATGCCCGCCCTTGCGATCAGCTGGAGTACGTTTTGCGACCTCGATCATGAATGGCGCACCGGTATTTTCGAAGTGCTGCGCCAGCGTGCGCGAAGGACGTGCGCCGAGATTGTCGGAATTCGAGATGAACAGGTATTTGAAGCCCTTCTCCTCGAGGACGTCCAATAGGCCGGATTCCCAAATGGTGGAGAACAGGTCGCCATGGCCTGGCGGGCACCATTCAAGTTCCGGATTTGCCGGGAAGCTGACAGGAAGACCGGTTTCCGCACCGATTTTCGGTTCCTGATGCTGCACGATTTCCAGAGGAATGTCCTCTTGATGGAACTTTTTGTTGGCACGCAGCACCTTCATGGTGTCATTCGACGTGCGGAAGGAGTTCATCAACGTCAATGGCAGTTCCACACCCAGACGAGTGCGTGCAGTCAGCACCTGACCGATGATGATGTCGATGAAGCGCATCTGACGTGCCTTATGGCGACGCACTGGCAGCAAGGACTTGGCGCAATCCAAGCCCATGGACGTGCCGAGGCCACCATTAAGTTTGAGGAACGCGGTTTTGGCAAAAGCATCGACGGCTTTGTCATGGTTGATGGTCTCGTAGACATCATGGAAGCTAGGCACTCCCACCAGAGGCTCAACATCATCCTCACGGATCCATGTGCTTGCTTCCTCACTGCGCCAAACCTCGTACAGTCGTTTGAATTGCGCAATGGCCATATCGGTCATCCCGTTGTCCCGCATCTTTGCGGCGGAATGTTCAAATGCGTCCTCAGTCAATGTCTTTCCCTTTCGTGCGGGCGTCCTGTTCTCATCGTACCTAGGCAATACTACGACAAAATTCCCATGACGGGGGCTTTTGGTGGCAAAAAGGGAAAATTCTTGACAAAAATGACATCCCAAGAACTCTTTTATCATGTTTCGCGAATCGTACGACACGATGAATTTGAAAAATAGAGCAGGTTGTGCTATGTTTCATGTTCGGTGCTTTTTGCATCGTTCGGACCATAGCGCAGTTTGGTAGCGCACTTGACTGGGGGTCAAGGGGTCGCGGGTTCAAATCCCGCTGGTCCGACCAGAAAAACCCGAATTCATGCGATTTCGGGTTTTCTTTTTAGGATGTCAGTCTTACGCATGCAGGTAAGGGGTGATTGTCTTGAAGTCGATGGACGCCCAGCCACAGTTTGACGACGTTGACGGCTTTGCCCACGTGTTTGACTCATCCGAGCTTGAGGATGAGTGGAAGATACGTCTGTCCCGGGAACTTGGCGTAGCGGCCAGGGAGCGGGCGAAGCATGATGGCATCACCCTTACCGAACTGACGCGCAAGGCGCTTGAATGCGACGATCTGAATGAGACCACGGACACCGTCCGCCCTGGACGAAGACCGAAGAACACCGACGGTCGAGAACAGCTCGGAGACGAATGGAAAATCAAACTCCCCTATGCCATCGGCAAGATGGCACGGGAGCGCGCGTCCGAGGAAGGCATATCCTTGAGTTCGCTCGCGCGGCGTGCGATCAGCGGATATCTACGTCAACGGGATACTGAGGAACAGCCGCTGTTTTAAGCATGTGACAATGAGTCACGCATGATTGGCGTGCACTGATCTAGCAAATATGGATGGTGGCCGCACACCATTCCTTGGGTGTGCGGCCACCATCCATAGAAACTTACTTGCGTTTCTTCTTCTCTCGAATATTCACCGAAATCTGAATCGGGGAACCTTCAAAACCGAATTCCTCGCGCAGGCAACGTTCGATGTATCGGCGGTAACCATGCTCAAGGAAGCCGGTAGCGAAAATCACGAAACGCGGTGGACGCGTCGAAGCCTGCGTCGCGAACAAGATACGCGGCTGCTTGCCTCCACGCAGTGGATGCGGATGGGCGGCTTGGATTTTACCCAAGAACGCATTGAGCTTACCGGTCGGAATACGCTTGTCCCATGATTCCAGCGCTCCACGCATGGCTCTGGCCAGACGGTTCGTATGCCATCCGGTTTTAGCCGACAGATTCACGCGCTGAGCCCACGTTACACGGTCGAATTCTGTCTTCCACAAGCGTTCCATTCGCTGACGGTCGAAATCATCCATCAAATCCCACTTGTTGAACACCAAAACGATGCATCGACCGGCGTCCACTGCTTGGCTCATCACCTTCAAATCCTGATCGGAAATCGGTTGGGAAGCATCAAACAGCACCAGCGCAAGTTCCGAACGCTCAATCGCGGCCTGGGTACGCAAGGATGAGAAATATTCGGCACCAGACAGCTTATGCAGGCGACGCTTGATGCCTGCAGTGTCAATGAACAGCCAATCCTCCCCATCAACCGTCACCACTTCATCGACTGGATCGCGAGTGGTACCTGCCAAATCATTGACCACAGTACGTTCCTCGTGAGCCAGCTGATTCAGCAAAGACGACTTGCCGACGTTCGGTCGACCGACCAACGCCACACGGCGCAAATGGGACGGAGTAAGGAAACCGGATGTTTTCTCAGCCTTCTTCAACGAATCCAAGGCAGCGTCAAGCAGTTCGCCAATACCGCGACCGTGCATGGCGGAAATGCCATACGGCTCCCCCAAGCCCATCTTCCAGAATTCAGCGGTCAAATATTCGCTCTCACGATCATCAACCTTGTTCACCGCCAGCGTGACCGGCTTGCCGGAGGCGCGCAGCATCTTGACAATGCGCTCGTCGGTGTTGGTAAGACCAACCTGGCCATCCACCACAAGCACCACAGCGTCTGCAAGCTGAACGGCGATCTGCGCCTGGGATGCGATGGCGGATTCGATACCTTCGACGTCGGCTTCCCAGCCACCGGTATCAACCAGCTTGAAATCGGTGCCGGCCCATTCGGCATCGTAGCTCACACGGTCTCGAGTCACGCCGGGAGTGTCTTCCACCACAGCAGCGCGACGGCCGAGAATACGGTTCACCAGCGTGGACTTGCCGACATTAGGGCGCCCAACGACGGCAAGCACGCCAACCGGCTTCGGGCCGGACCGGCGTTCGCCGCCAACGAACGACGATCCATCGATCAGTCCTTCATCGCCCTCATCCAACTCATAATCGTCAAGATTGGAAGCGTACTGGCGATACTGCTGCTCTTCGATGGCATCGTCGACAATGCGCACAAGCACATCAAGCGTTTCGCCGAAATTCAAATCGGAATTATCGACGGTCAGCACGCCTTCCGCGGCAGATGTGAAATTCGTGACCTTGGAATCAGCTGCATCTCGCGCCGCAACATTTTCTGATCCGACACCATCAGTTGACTGACCGGAACGACGAGCCTGTCGCACCTCTTCACGGGCGGTGAGCAACACACGCACTTCAGCATCCGGCGCAACAACCGTAGTGATGTCACGGCCTTCGGCGACCACTCCGGCACCCTCAGAAAAAGAGTCAGACGCAGCTTCGCGTGCGATGTACGCGCGTTGAGCGGCAATCAGCACGTGACGGACGGGAATGATGTTCGACACCTTGGACACATGGGATGACACTTCGGAGGAACGAATAACGTCGCTGATGTCTTCGCCGTCGGCATATACCTTCGAATCGTCTGGATCGACGCTGATGTCGAAATGACCTTCGGTAAAGAACTCTCCCACGGTTTCGGTGACCAGTTGTTCATCGATCGTCTCCGCGTCAAGGTCAATGCCCTTGTTCATGCACCACCATGCGCAGGCACGATACATGGCACCGGTATCGAGGTAAGCGAAACCGTAATATTTGGCCAACGCCTTGGATGTGGAAGACTTGCCGACACCCGCAGGTCCATCAATCGCTACACGAATCACAGGCCCACCGCCTTGGACAGGGAACGCACCTCGGTCTGCGAAAGCACACGGTACGATCCGGATTTCAGATCGCCAAGCTTAATCGGGCCGATCTGGGTGCGTACCAGACGCTTGACCGGGAATCCGATCGAACCGAAAATGCGACGGACGATACGGTTCTTGCCGGAATGCAGCACAACCTTGACCAGCGTGCTGTCGCGGCTGGCATCAAGAATCGCGCAACGGTCGAGCTTGATCCAACCATCGTCGAGCTGCACGCCTGTAGTGACCAGTCGGCGGCACACCTGACCGCTGATGCGACCTTCCAACGTGGCGATGTAGGTCTTCTCAACCTCGTACTTGGGGTGCATGACGTGCTGGCTGAGCTCGCCATCGTTCGTCATGAGAATCAGGCCTTCGGAATCATAATCCAGACGGCCCATGTGGAAAATACGGTCATACTTGTCACCGACGATATCGCTCAGGGTGTAGCGTCCCTTCGGATCCTCCATGGCGCTCAGCACACGCTTCGGCTTGTTCAAAGCGAGCGTGACATGATTGGGATTCACGCGAACACGGGAGCCGTCCACACGGACTTCCTGATGTTTCGGATCGACGCGAGTGCCCAATTCGGTAACAAGCTCGCCGTCGATTTCGACACGTCCTTCAGTAATGATCTCTTCACATTTGCGACGGGATCCGAATCCTGCCTGAGCAAGAAGCTTCTGCAGACGGATACCTTCATTATCGTGTGTGTGCGCCTTCGCGGCGCGGGAATATGCGTTTGGCATCGTTCTCCCAACGTGGCCGGATAATACTTATAGGGACTGCTGGTACTATGGCAGTCGTTTGGCGATTTCCCAAAATCGCAACTTGTCCACTATATGACAGAGGAAAGACTATGACTGCTGTTGAAGCAACGCCCATAACCAAGGAAGAACAAAGCAAGCCGTTGACACTTCGTGTCGGAGCGGAACTTGTGGGAAGCTTCATCATTTGCTTCGCGATTTATGCGATCTGCTCGCTTGGTTCCGCGGTGTATGGCATTAACATGGCGTTCATCGCCCTGTTGACGGGCATCGTATACGCCGCCGTCACCGTAATCTTCGGTTCCATTTCCGGAGCACAGTTCAATCCGGCCGTATCCGTCGCCGCCATGCTCACTGGCAAAACCCACGTGCTTGATGGCATTCTGTACATCATTGCCCAAGTGCTCGGCGGTATCGGCGCGGGTGCCGCTATCCGGTTCCTTCTGCCGACTTCCGAGCAGGTGACATTCAAGATCTGGATGACACCAACGGTCAACGGTTTCGATAAGAATTCCGTCTCCTACTCCACCCTCGGCAATTATGGAGTGACCCTCGGCATCACTCTGGCCATCGCCGTTGAAGTCGTCGCAGGTATCATTATCGTTGCCTCCGCACTGCGCACCACGGACGGACACGGCGAGTCCAAAACAAACCACGCCGTTGCCATGGGCCTTGCCTACGGCATCGGCACCGCTATCACCTATCCGGTGACCGGAGCCGCACTGAATCCGGCACGTGCCACGGGCATTGCCATTTTCGCACAGAATCAAGGACTGAATGAAGAGCCGCTGCAACAGCTGTGGGTCTTCTGGATTTGCCCTGTTCTTGCCGCTGCAGTTGTTGCTCTCGTCGTCATCGTCGCCGGCATGATTGGTACGAAGAAGAACGTGCCGGATACTGTCGAGACAATCGATGAGGTCGAAGGCAATACCGTTCTTGGCGAAGCGTCAGTTGCCGACGGGAACGATGGTGAGCAGGATGAACAGTCCTACGCCCAAGCCAATGCCGATGAAAGCGTCGAAAGCAACTGACCGAACCTTCCATGGACTGCGCTCACGCAATGCCAGTCTGACCAGTCCAGTCGCTATGGCCGTCACCGCAATCGCAGCGGTGGCGGCTTTTGTATATCCTGCGACCGCAAGCACCGTCGCAACAATCACTACCGCGGCGACGATCCATTCGAACCACGGTTTGCCCTCATGATCTTCGGAAACGTAAGGATGGCTCATTCCGGGGCCTTTCATCTTGCTTGCTGTACAACAACCGTAATCATAATAAAACGTGGCGTCCGAAACCAATACGGAATCGGACGCCACGTTGACCAATACCCTCACATGAGAGGCGGCGTATCAGTGGAAGAAGTGACGGGTGCCGGTCACATACATGGTGACGCCGGCCTTACGAGCCGCTTCGAACACTTCCTCGTCGCGAATGGAACCGCCCGGCTGAACGATAGCCTTAACGCCTGCATTGATGAGAATTTCCGCACCATCCGCGAATGGGAAGAACGCGTCGGATGCAGCGACAGCGCCCTTGGTGCGGTTTGCGCCATCAGCCAGCGTGTTGGCGCGTTCGACGGACAGGTTCGCGGAATCGACACGATTCACCTGACCCATGCCAATGCCAACAGTGGCCTGATCGTGGGCGATCAGGATAGCGTTCGACTTGACACAGCGGATGGCCCGCCAAGCGAAAACCAGATCCTTGACGGTCTGCTCATCAGCAGGCTCGCCGGAAACCAGTTTCCAAGCGTTCGGATCGTCGCCCGGAGCATCGATAAGATCCGTGGACTGCACCAACAGACCGCCGTCGATCTGACGGAACTGCGTCTTGGACTTCGGCGGCTCGGAAACCTTCAGAATGCGTAGGTTCTTTTTCTTGGTCTGCAGCAGTTCGAGAGCGTCGGCATCATAGTCGGGAGCAACAATCACCTCGGTGAAAATCGGGCGGACGCTTTCCGCCATTTCCATGGTGACCTTGCTGTTCGCGGCGATCACACCGCCATAGGCGCTCATCGGATCACAGGCATGTGCCTTCTTGTGCGCTTCCGCAACAGTGGCGCCAACGGCGAGGCCGCACGGATTGTTGTGCTTGACCACGGCGACGGCAATCTGGGGAGCAAAATCCCATACGGCACGCCAAGCAGCATCAGCATCAACATAGTTGTTGTAGCTCATCGGCTTGCCACCGAGCTGTTCGGCATGCGCGAAACCATCCTGGTTCAGCGGATCCAGATACAGCGCGGCCTGCTGGTGGGGATTCTCACCGTAACGCAGCACGTGGGCACGGTCCCAAGTACGAGTGAATGCGGCCGGGAACTTGGTCTCATTCACTTCCGGCTCGTCTTCGGCGGTTGGCTGCTCAACGGTCAAAGGCTTCGGCCAGTGCTTTGCAGTCCACTCGTTAATGGTGGCATCGTAGGCGGCAGTATGGGCGAACGCCTTGCCGGCCAGCCAACGACGTTCTTCGAGAGAGAAGCCCTCTCCGTTTTCGATGCGCGCAGCTACCAGTGCGTAATCGTTCGGATCGGTGATGATGGCCACAGTGGCGCTGTTCTTGGCCGCACCGCGAACCATGGACGGACCACCGATGTCGATCTTCTCGATGGTGGCAGCCTCATCCGCGCCAGAACGAACCGTATCGGCGAATGGATACAGGTTGACGACCACCAGATCGAACGGCTTGATGCCGAACTTTTCCAGCTGTGCCGCGTGGTCCTCATTGGTCATGTCAGCGAGAATGCCCGCGTGGATATGCGGGTCGAGGGTTTTGACGCGACCGTCAAGGCACTCCGGAAAGCCGGTTACTTCCGAGACTTCCGTCACCTTGACGCCAAGTTCCGCAAGACGCTTCGCAGTGGAACCAGTGGAAACCACTTCAGTGCCGGCCTTGATGAACGCTTCGGCAAGAACCTCGATGCCTTCCTTATGGAAGACCGATACCAGAGCTCGCCGTATCGGTCGATTCGTTGTTGTCACCCTGATCCTCCTTGTTATTGATGGTTGAGGTCACTGTGCGGGCCGCATTGGCGACCTCACGATTATCTGATTCAAGAGCCGCAGTGGACGCACCACTCCTGCTCTCGCGGACACGCTTTACTATCCAGCGTATTCCAAAAAACATGGATACGGCCACCAAAGTCAGCAGCCATGACGAAAACAGTCCCACGGCAGTAGGCTGTCCAATCTTACGGGTCGATGAAATCACGTCGACGCCGATGTGCGCAAGATGTTTTGAGCCCAACGCTCCACTGGAGATGGCAAAAAGCAGACTCGAACATACCGATACAACGGTGCAGGAAATGCAGAACGCTCCCGCTGGATAGGCAAAGCCAAGCACTACCCTCTTGACATCAATCTGCTGATCGGAGTTGCCTACTCTGATATGAAAGCCCTTGTTGAACAGCATGACCACCATGCCCGCGGCACAAGCTAAAGCCAAAGGAACGCACATCAACGCGATCCGAATCCAATTCGTTTCAATCGCTTGAGGAAGCAAACCGAATATCGGCAGAGACGGCAATGCCGACCCCTGACCGCTCCACATGGTGAATTCCGCTAGATCGCCAATCGAAAAACCGGCCCCGAATACCCAGGAAATAGCCCAAATCGCGATATTTGGAATCCAAGCGATCATGGCGATCGTGGTGAGGATGCGAGAACCGTTCTGCATTCCCGATAGCTCATACAACTTCACCATGGCCGACTGGTTGCTGAATGCCCAGTACAAGACCACAATCAGTCCAATGACCAGATAGACCGTGATCAACAGCACACCCAAGGCAACACCAATGGTGACGGTTTTACGGACCGGAGACGAAACATGCTCGCTGATCCAATCCAAATCTCGTTTGGTCAGTGGTGATTCGGGAATCGCGGCAATGGCATAGCCAAGTACAAAGACGATCGCTGTTTTCACAGCAACCACGCCCGTCGTATCAACGAGTTTGATGTCAAGGCTATTGGCGAAGAACACATTGATCAACACCCAGCCTATGGTTCCTGCCACGCATCCGGACAGACTCGTTCCGACGCGTTTGGCGAGCGATGCGATAAGAGCGATCAGCAAAACCGTAAGCAGCAACGGCATAATCGTCAAAGTGATGGATCCGGTTTTGAAACCGTTCCCTTGGCTGAGAAGCACAACCGCCTCGGTCAAGGAAACAGAGAAGGCGGAGAGATTGTCGCCGCCTTCTTCCATGGAAATAACCAGAAGCATCAGCGCAATGTAGCAGCCTAGGGCACCGGCATAGACGACCATGGACAATGCCGCCACGGCAAGCCCCTTCAACCAATACTTCAGGTTCGCCATCATATCGACTTGGAAGCGAGCACCTCGCGCATGATTTCAGCGGTCTGCCCCGGAGTGCGTCCGACACGAATACCCACGGCTTCGAGCGCTTCCTTCTTATCTTGCGCAGTTCCCTTGCCTCCGGAAACGATGGCACCAGCGTGGCCCATCTGCTTGCCTTCCGGCGCGGTGAAGCCTGCAATATAGGCGACAACCGGCTTGGTCATATGCTCGGATGCCCACTTGGCCGCATCCTGTTCGGCACTACCGCCGATTTCACCGATCATCACGACAGCCTTGGTGGCATCATCGTTTTCGAACGCCTCAAGCGCCTCCTGCAACGTAGTGCCGACGATAGGGTCGCCGCCAGCACCCAAACATGCGGTAAAACCAATGTCAGACAACTCTCCCATCAGTTGATAGGTGAGCGTACCGGACTTAGACACCAAACCCAAAGGTCCACGGGAGACGATGCCGTCCGGAATAATGCCAAGATTGCAACCATTCACACCTTCCGTAGAAGGCAGGGTAAGCAGACCAGGGCAGTTCGGACCGACAATACGCACATCCTTGCGCAATGCGAGTTCAACAAAGTACGCGCTATCGGCAACAGGAATGCCTTCGGTGATGACAACAATCAGCTTGATGCCGGCTTCAATGGCTTCGACCACGGCATCCTTGGCGAAACGCGGCGGCACGAACACGACGCTCGCTTGGGCGCCGGTGACTTCCACGGCTTCGGCGCAATTGCCGAACACACGCAACGTAACATCCTCGCCGTCTTTGGCCGCGGGGAAATTGACTTCCTGGCCGGCCTTGCGGGCGTTGACGCCGCCGACGATATTGGTGCCGGCCTTCAGCATGCGGGCGGTATGGGTCATGCCCTGATGTCCGGTCATACCCTGCACGATGACAGGTGCGCCATCCTCAATGAAAAGCGTCATTTCAGCGAACCTCCTTGCCATTGGCCGCAAGACGCGCGGCCTGCTGTGCGGCTTCTTCCATGGTCTGTGCAACATGCAGATTGACACGATCGGCCTGAGCCAGAATATGTAGACCTTCTGCCGCCGCGTTGCCGTCGAAACGGACTACCAGAGGCTTGGAACTGCCAAGCTTGTCAAGGGCTTCCAGAATGCCCTTGGCAACTTGCTCGCAGGATGTGATGCCACCGTACACGTTGATCAACACCGATTCGACTTGCGGGTCGGACAGCACGATCTCCAAACTGCCGCACATCACTTCGGCGGACGCACCACCACCGATATCAAGGAAGTTTGCCGGTTTGACATTGGTGCCCTGATCTTCTCCAGCTCCGGAAACCGCGTCAAGTGAGCTCATCACCAAACCAGCACCGTTGCCAATGACACCGACGGAACCCTGAAGGTGCACATAGTGCAGACCATGCTCTCGCGCCTTCTGCTCAAACGGATCCACATGCACTGGGTCAGAGAAGCGCTTCCAGCCATCATGACGGAACGCAGCATTGTCATCTAAAGAAATCTTGGCGTCCAGGGCGCACAATGTCTTGGAAGACTCGTCATCCGGATCGCCGATCTTGGCAAGCGGATTGATTTCCACAAGCGTGGCGTCGTTCTCTTTGAAGCACTGCCACATCTTCAGCAGAATCTGTGCTGCCTGGTTGACGTCGGCATGATAGAAGCCAATGCTTTCCGCCATCTTGGTCGCAGCCTCGATATCGAAATCCTCCAGAGCGTCGATATGCAGACGCTTCACAGATTCCGGGTGTTCCTTGGCGATCTCCTCGACCTCGGTTCCACCATTCGCAGTAGCGAGCACGTCAAAATCGCGAGACGAACGATCCACGGAAATAGAGACATAATACTCGTGAAGAATGTTCTTTGCCTCGGCCACCAACACGCCGCTGACCTTGTGCTTGTGAATGGTCATCGGCAGGATATCTTCGGATGCAAGAATGGCCTCATCACGATTCTTCGCCAGCTTGACGCCACCAGCCTGACCGCGGTGGCCAATCTTCACCTGAGCCTTAATCACGTTGGGGTAGCCAATCTGCTCGGCAGCCTCAGCCACTTCGTGAGAGTTCTGCGCGAACACTGCCTTAGGCGTTGGAATACCCTGCTCTTCAAGCAGTTCCCTAGCCTGGTACTCATAGAGATCCATGGATTCTTTTCCCTTGATGCTATTGGTTATTTACGAAGAATGTACTTAACTCACGCAGGCATGGTGATCAGTGAACTTGTCGGGCAGTCTCCCAGCGATGCCATGCCACCAATGCCGACAAGCTCCATGACGAAGCTGAAACCTGCCACCGTGCCGCCACACTTTTCGATCAACGAAGCAGCCGCACGCGCTGTTCCTCCAGTGGCAATCAGATCATCAACGACAAGCACACGAGATCCCTCATGCACGATATTCGTCTCGATTTCGACGGTGGCCTGCCCATATTCAAGGTCATAGCTTTCGCTAACGGTTTCCGGAGGAAGCTTGCCAGCCTTGCGCACTGCGATGAAGCCCTTGCCCAGGCGCGCTGCCAACGCAGGACCAAAAAGGAATCCGCGGGCTTCCAAACCTGCGATGATATCGAATTCATCGGCAGCGACCGGCAACGCGGCTTCGAGTGCGTCAAGTAGCAATCCGAAGGCACGCGCATCTGCCAGAACAGGCATGAAATCACGAAAAAGAATACCTTCCTTGGGGAATCCCGGAATGGTGCGAATCTTTGAAACAAGGTACTCGGCGTTTTCGTTTCCAATCTTGCTAAGACCGGAAACGGTAATATCCGACGATGCCATGACTGTATTGTCCTTCTTTTGTAGTGCTACGGCACTTTGCATTATAGGTTTCCGTCAGGAATAAAATCGGCGAAAACCTCAAAAATGAGATTTTCGCCGATGCCTTAATGAGCTTGTCAGCTGTTCTTCTGCTCGGTCTCAGTCTGCGCCGCTTCGATTTCGCCTTCAATCGGCTCCTGAGCAGCCTGATCTTCGTCTGTGGAATCGGTGGAAAGAGGATTACCGTTTTCATCGACCTCATCGTCGTGTACGTACGCAGGACGTACGTATTCGCGGCTGATGGCGTTGAAACCGAAACGAATCTGAGAGCCTTCGGAATCGATGACGATCTCCTCGTATTCGGTATCGACGGAAACAACCTTGCCGATCACACCACCAATGGTGATGACCTCAGTGCCCGGCTGCAGGTTGGCACGGAAATCCTGACGCTCGGCCTGCTGCTGCTTAGCCTTCTTGGACTGCCAGAACATCATGCCAAACATGACGACAATGATGACGATAAGAAACATGTAATCCAAAGCACAACTCCTTGGGATGGACGCTCGAACAGGACTCTATGTCCAGAACACCGAGTCTAAGCTAGCTTGCTGACATCAACCTGAGATTCGTCAGAAGTCAAGCCGAGATGATCCCATGCCTTGCGCGTCGCCACACGCCCTTTCGGGGTGCGCACAAGGAATCCTTCTCGGACCAGATACGGCTCGCACACCGTTTCCACGGTCTCCGATTCCTCACCGACCATGGCCGACAGGTTGTTCAGACCGACCGGACCGCCGTTGAAATTGGTGACAATGGCTTTCAATACCGCAATATCCAAACGATCCAAGCCCTCGGTATCAATCTGGTACAGTGCCAACGCCTCCTTGACATCGTCCGGATGCACAGTTTCTAAATCGTGCACAATGGCCCAATCCCTTACGCGGCGAAGCAATCGGTTGGCGATACGCGGCGTGCCCCTTGAACGCATGGCAAGCTGATGGGCCGCTCCCTCTTCGAGACTGATGCCCAGCACCGAAGAGGATCGTTCGATGAGCTTTTCAAGCTCCTCATGCGGATAAAAGTCAAGATGCGCGGTAAAACCAAAACGAGCCCTCAACGGTGATGGCAGCATGCCTTCGCGAGTGGTGGCGCCAATCACCGTGAATCTCGGCAAAGTAAGGGGAATGGAGGAAGCACCCGGCCCTTTGCCCACCATCACATCAACACGGAAATCCTCCATGGCGATATACAGCAGCTCCTCGGCCGCTCGTGGAAGGCGGTGGATCTCGTCGATGAACAGCACCTCCCCTGCGTCAAGGGAGCTTAGAATCGAGGCCAAATCACCAGCATGCTGGATAGCAGGTCCGGAAGTGACTCGAATCGGCACTCCAAGCTCGTTGGCTACAATCATGGCCAACGTGGTTTTTCCCAAGCCCGGAGGCCCCGCCAGCAGGATGTGGTCAGGGGGAACGTCACGTTTACGGGCAGCATCCAAAAACAGCTGCAATTGCGCCTTGAGTCTTGGCTGTCCAATAAAACCATCGAGGACGTGAGGACGCAGTTCCTCATCGCTTACCGGCTCGTTGCCGACAGGCGACGCGGAAACCATGCGAAGCGATTCCTCATTGGCACCGGTATTCGACTGTTCGAATGCGACGTCGTTCGTCATGATGATGCGTTTCACCTACCTCGGTCAAGAGAAGCCAATGCAAGTTTGAGCACGCGGGGCACATCATCGTCCCTCAATGGAACATTGATATGATTGCTCTCGCAGACTGTCTGCACGGCATGCAAGGCATCCTGCTGACGCCACCCTAGTGACATCAGACCTTCCACGACCTGTTCCGAACCGGCATCTTCCGCAGAACGAACCTCTTTGGAAGCCCCCTCGATCTGACTGAGATCGATGGACCCCTTGAGTTCGAGAATAATCTTCTGCGCACCCTTCTTGCCTAGACCAGGCGCCTTCGCCAGCGCGGTGGCATCCCCGTCCGCCACAGCTTTCGCCAAACGTTCCGGAGGCAACGTCGAAAGCAAGGAAAGCGCGACTTTCGGACCAATTCCGCTGACCTTCTGTAATTGCAAAAACATGCGTTTCGAAGCAAGCGAGGAAAACCCATACAATGTAATCGCATCCTGCGAAACATTCAATGACGTGTATACCTTCACCGTCTGCCCAGCGTGCATGGACGCCAAATCCGCCGAAGGCATACGGGTCTCATATCCCACTCCCCCGACCTCAATAATCGCCGAAGCGGCGTCAATGAAATCGACCTGGCCATGCAACATGCCTATCATGCCGTCACCTCCCGCATACAACTGTAGAACATCTGTTCGATAGTCTACATTCCCCTACGGACGCCGCGTTGTCGCGCCGCCTTCTGTGAGGCCAGAGCCCATTGACGCTGTGCATCGGTCAAGTGTTGTTCACGCTCTCCCCCCTGTAACGCGCCTGCGGGGCGAAGCGCATGACAAATCGCTATAGCCAACGCATCGGCGGCATCGGCGGGCTTAGGCAAGGTATTGAGCCCCAGAATACGGGCGACCATGCGTTCCATCTGAATCTTTTCGGCCTTGCCGTTGCCGGTAATCGCCATTTTTGATTCAGTGGGCGTATGCAAGGCGACGGGAATGCCCCTCTGGGCCGCAGCCAGCATGGCCAGTCCGGCGGCCTGTGCAGTCCCCAGTACGGTGTTGCGATTCTCCTGTGCAAACACACGCTCGATGGACACCGTATCCGGTGCGAACCGTTCGATCTTTTCCACCAAACCGTTATAGATGGCTAACAGACGTAAGTCCTGCGACATTTTCGGATCGGAACGTACCACGTCCACATGAATAAAAGAAAGCCGGCGGTATGCGCCGGCTTCGATCACGCCGACCCCGCAGCGAGTCAGCCCGGGGTCGACGCCAAGAATAATCACGCTTGATTACTCCTCGTCAAGCTGAGCCATGACCTCGTCAGAGGCGGTCCAGTTGGAGTAGATGTTCTGCACGTCGTCCAGATCATCGAGGTTGTCGATCAGCTTGGACACCTTCTGGGCATCTTCGAGAGTCAATTCGACCTCGTTCTTCGGCATCATGACCAGATCAGCGGAATCATAATCGAATCCAGCGTCCTGAAGGGCCTTACGAACGTCGATCATCTCGGACGGACCGGTGACGACAGTGAACACGTCGCCGTCGTCCGTAACATCTTCAGCGCCAGCTTCTGCGGCCTTCTCAAACAGATCATCAAAATCGACGCCCTCGGCCGGAACGATGATCTGGCCCTTGCGCTCGAAGTTGAAGCTCACGGAACCGGAGGTAGCCAAAGAGCCATTGCCCTTGGTCAGGGTGGAACGCACTTCGGCGGCCGCACGGTTACGGTTATCGGTAAGGCATTCAATGATCAGACCGACGCCTGCGGGAGCGTAACCCTCATAGACGATATCTTCATAGTTGGCACCGCCGGCTTCTTCACCAGAGCCACGCTTAACTGCGCGCTTGATGTTATCGGCAGGCATGGAAGCCTTCTTGGCCTTGTAGATGGCGTCGTACAGGGACGGGTTGCCGTCAGGATCGCCACCACCCATACGTGCTGCGATCTCGATGTTCTTGATCAGCTTGGCGAACAGCTTGCCACGCTTTGCGTCGATGGCGGCCTTCTTGTGCTTGGTGGTCGCCCACTTGGAATGACCTGACATAATGCTCCTAGGCAGGTTGCGGATGTTTCAAACGAAACGATTCTAAAGCGGTTCTAAGACAAAGCGCCCGACATACGTATGTCAGGCGCGTCAACGGCCGTTTCATGCAGCCGGTTCACAACTGATACGTCTTATGACCGACGGCCATCTGGCAACGAGCCTCAAGAATGCGTTGGAATACGGTAATGAGTCCCAAAACCGCAAGCAATACCATGGCGATGGCCAGCCATAACCCTTGGTGCGTGAGCCCGGTAATCGCCATGCCCACCAGAATGATGACCAATCTGTCGGCACGCGTTGCAATGCCGTTTTTCACTTCGAAACCGACGGATTCGGCACGGGCGCGCGCATACGACGTCACGAACGACGTCATCATCGACACCATGGCTGCGGCGATACCAATCCAACTAATGCAATCCGGGCTTGACCGGTTGATGTCATACCACCAATCGGCATGCAGGATGAAGAAGATGACCACTCCGGCAAGCAATGCCCAATCAGCGATACGATCCAATGTGGAATCCAAAAAAGCACCGAATTGGGTGCCTCCCGTGGTCAGTGCCGCAATTGAGCCATCCAGGGAATCGGCGAGCACCAGCAACGTCAGCACCACCGCTCCGGCGAACAACCATCCCGTAATGCCAGTGGCGAAAGCCACCACAATGGTTCCAATAGCGCCAATAACCGTCACCGCATTCGCTGTCAGGCCAAGGGATACCAGTGCCTTGGCGAATGGCTCGATAAGTCTTTTGAATGGTGCACGGAGATGTTCTAACATGCGAATTCCTGTTCTTCGGAAAGCAAAAGGGCGTGCAAGCGTCAGTATGTGATGCTTGCACGCCCCCATAATTCATAACCGTATGCGACCGAACGTGAACGAATCAGATCAGTCTGCGATGGCGGCCTTGAAATCGTCGACGTTGTTGACCTGAACGCGCTTCTTCAGCACGGTCATGATCTGCGCCTTGGCCTCATCGACCGGCACACCGTTGAGCTGGCTGCCGTCACGGAAGCGGAAGCTCACCGCGTTGTTGTTCATGTCTTCCTCGCCGACGATGAGGATGAACGGCACCTTCGACTTGGAAGCGTTACGGATCTTCTTGCCGAAACGATCATCGGACATGTCGATTTCGCAACGAACCGTCTCCTCTTCCAAGCTGGCAATGAACTGCTGCAGGTGTGGGGCGAATTCGTCGGCAACGGGCACGCCAAGCACCTGGACAGGAGCGAGCCACGCCGGGAAAGCACCGGCATAATGCTCCAGCAACACGGCGAAGAAACGCTCAATGGAGCCGAACAGTGCACGGTGAATCATCACCGGACGCTGGTGGGTGCCATCGGCAGCGATGTACTCCAAGCCGAAACGTTCCGGAAGGTTGAAGTCAAGCTGGATGGTGGACACCTGCCACGTACGGCCGATGGCATCGCGAGCCTGCACGGAGATCTTCGGACCATAGAAGGCTGCGCCGCATGGATCGTCAACCAGTTCAAGTCCGGATTCCTTGGCGACTTCAGCCAACGTATTGGTGGCCTCTTCCCAGATTTCGTCGGAGCCGACGTACTTGTGCGGATCCTTGGTGGACAGCTCCAGATAGAAGTCGTCCAAACCAAAGTCCTTCAACAGACCAAGCACGAAGGTCAGCAGGTTCTTCAGCTCGTCCTTCATCTGCTCGCGGGTGCAGTAGATGTGGGAGTCGTCTTGAGTCAAGCCGCGCACACGGGTCAGACCATGCACTTCGCCGGACTTTTCGTAGCGGTACACCGTGCCGAATTCAAACAGACGCAACGGCAACTCACGGTAGGAACGCTGACGGGATTTGAAGATCAGATTGTGCATCGGGCAGTTCATCGGCTTCAGGTAGTAGTCGAAGCCCTGCTTGACGACGTTGCCGTTCTCATCCTTTTCCTCGTCCAAACGCATTGCCGGATACATGCCATCCTTGTACCAATGCAGGTGGCCGGAAGTCTCATACAGACCGCCCTTGGTGATGTGCGGAGTCTGCACGAAGCTGTAGTGGTGCTTGCGATGCATTTCGCGGGAGTAATCCTCCATCGCGTTGATCACAGCGGCGCCCTTCGGATGGAACACAGCCAAGCCCGGACCGATCTCGTCCGGGAAGGAGAACAGATCCATTTCCGCGCCGAGCTTGCGGTGGTCACGCTTGGCGGCCTCCTCAAGGCGGGTTTGATATGCCTTGAGGTCCTCCTTAGTGGCGAAAGCCGCGCCATAGATGCGCTGCAGCATCGGATTGGCTTCGCTTCCGCGCCAGTATGCGGCTGCAGAACGCTCGATCTTGAACGCCTTGATATAGCGAGTGTTCGGCAGGTGCGGTCCGCGGCACAGATCCTTCCACACCACATTGCCGTCACGGTCGACGTTGTCGTAGAAGCTCAGTTCCTTGCCGCTGATTTCGGTGGCGGCTTCTGGATCGAGGTGGGCTTCCTTGTCTTTGATGAGTTCAATCTTGTACGGCTGATCGGACTCTTCTGCCAGAGCCTCCTCTTCGGTCACCACGCGGCGGCGGAAGGACTGGGAGGACTTGATAATGCGCTGCATGCGCTTTTCGATCTCTTTAAGATCGTCAGGAGTGAACGGAGTCTCGACATCGAAATCGTAATAGAAACCGTCTTTGATGACCGGGCCGACGCCGAGCTTGGCATCAGGACGGATCTCCTGCACGGCCTGTGCCATAACGTGGGTTGCGGAGTGACGCATGATGGCCAGGCCATCTTCGCTGTCCAATGCAATCGGTTCCACGACGTCGCCGTCGTGCAGTTCGGTATACAGGTCGCGGGGTTCGCCGTTAAGACGCACTGCGATGATATTCTTGTCTTCCGCGAAGAGCTGGACGCCAGTCTGATCTGCTGCCACCTCCTTCGCTTCGCCGTTGAGTGTAATGGAGATGGTCTGTTCAGCCATGAGTTGTCCTTTGCTATCGGGGTCCGCGGTACTAATGTGCAGGCCTGGACTGTATGTCAACGATGAACAAGATAGGGTTGAGTGCAGACATCGGCACGCTGAAAGAGTGAACAGCATGCTACAGCGCGATTATATTTTAACGGATCGTATTTGATGCTATTCGACGACATGCGCGTACGTGTATTGTGGCGCGCTTCGTGTCGACGTGATCTCCACCTTATCGGATGGCACGATCGACACGGTGGCTCCGTATTTCACTTTCAAACGTGAACCGACGCCTCCAGCGAGATTGACCGCGTTCTGCAGATTGTCGCTGTCTCCAATCGCCCTGATGATGAACGGCGCCTTGATATTCGTACCGTCGCAATCGAGACCGTCCGCCGTATCGCTGATGTATGTACTGGTAATCACGCGAATATCGTTGATTTCAATGACTTCCGCGCCGCTATTGCGTAGTTCCTCAAGTAGGGTGAATAAAATCGACGCGTCAATATCTCGCTTTGATCCTTTGGAAATACGGATGACCACGCCTTCGCCGGATACTGGTAAACGCCCGGAAAGAATGCCATTCGATTCAGCGTTCTGCCTGGCGATTTCCGCTGCCTTCTCGTTCTTGTCGGCGGTATCCTTCAGAGAGTCAAGCTGATTGGATAGTTCGCTTTTACGCTGTTCGAGCTTTTGCACCTGCGTACTCGTTTCGCTAATAAGCTTGGTCAGCTCGTCCTCGCTCATCGTCTCATATGTGGAGGTCGTGTTGTTCAGCTGGATAGCGTAGCTGAAGCCCAGCAACGCGCAAAGCACGGTTACGAGCACGCTTGAATACAGGCGCGCGCGAGTGGCCTTCGCATTCAGCGAAACCCTCTTCGGTTTGCGCCTGACCACAGGAAACGATCCGGTTTGGGTGCTGTCGTTGTTTTGGTCTTTGACGATCTGCTCGTGGATCTTGGAGAGTACATCCTTGTTGGCATCGTTGCGTCTGCTCATACGCCGTCATCCCTTGAAGATGAAACGTCGGATGGATGACACATTGGTGAAGATTCGAATGCCGAGCACGACGATGACCGCAGTCTGCAGCTGGGAACCGACGCCAAGCTGGTTGCCTAGGAAAACCAACAATGTTGCCGTAATAACATTCGAGAAGAAGGAAATCACGAAGACCTTATCGGAAAAGCTACGCTGAAAATAGGCTCGGGCGGCACCGAGCAGCGCATCGAGCGCCGCCAGCACCATAATCGGCAGATACGGCTGAAGCGCAATGGGAATGTCCGGCCGGACGAACACGCCAATGACCACGCCTATGATAAGTCCCAAGACCGCTGCCATTACTTGACCTTCCTTGCATATGTCACTTCGCCGGTCACCGCCGCTTCCAGCGTAATCGATTTGCTTCTGCTCACCTGCGGATAGATACCGGCTTCTTTGAAATCATCGTACAAACGTTTTTGCGCTTTCTTGCTCACCGCATTCGCAAGCGCACTGGAATTGCCGATCGCCTCGATGCGATAGGGGCTTTGCACGGAATTGACGCCGATAAGGATCGTCGTCCCTGCCGTTCGTATGGAAGTCTGCACACCGAGACGATACCCGTTAATGGCGATCGCCTCCGCACCGGACTGCCAAAGCAGCGAGACAAGCACCTGCAGATCGGAATCCGTGACCACACGGACTTGGCTGCCGTTTTCCCTTGGCAGTGACGAATCCGCGTTGTCTCCGCTCACCGATATTGGATTGGCGATGGTGAGCGTGATGCCTTCGCCTTGCACAGGAAGTACGCCATTGACCATTTCGTCATCCTGTATGGTCTGGTTCAGAGACCAGTTCGACACGGATTTCGATTCCTCCTCAACCTGGGCTCGCAGCGCGTTCACGTCTTTGGTGAGGGTTTCGACGTTTTTCGTTTGATCAGATAACTGACTTGACAGTTGCTTGCGTACTTCCTTACGTGGATCGGTACTCAGCTGTCGGACGAACACGCTTCCCGCCGTGCCTACGGCAATGCAGATAAGGAATACCAAAACCCGGGTGAACCAGACCGAAAACAATGACGGAGTTTTGGTGGCCAACCTCGAGTCCGTGTACATCACGTCCATCGGACGATTGGTCAAATCGTCAATAAGCCGCAATGAGTCATCATCCAGATTCCGCCTTCTGCGCGAAGTGGATGTCACGATATCAGGCTGCACATGATGCGAAGTCAGCCCGGCGAAGGACGCCGAGAAAACGGCGCGCCGCTTCGTAGGCGTATTCTCCGGAGACACCGGGAACGACGCACGTTCCGGAGCATCATGCATCATGTGAGTCAATCCTTATCGTTCTTCAGAAGCTGGATTCCCTGACGTATGTAAATATAGCCGGCAAGCCAGTACAATCCCACACCCCATATGCCGGTGGCGAGACCACACAAATGCAAAGTATCCGTAGCCGAATTAGACCAGATATCTGCGAAAATCAAGGCGACAATGGCAATCATCAGCATGGCGGTGCCTGCTTTTCCAACGAAATGCACCGGCAGCGGACCGTAATCACGCTGCGCCAAAACCAGTACAAGAATCGCCATGATCAAATCTCGCAATCCGACGACGATCAGCATCCACCATGGAATGATGTCAGCGACTCCAAGCGCGAGAATACTGCAGAAAATCAATAATCTGTCTGCAATAGGATCGAGGATCTGCCCGATTTTGCTCACCTGATTGAACGAGCGTGCAATCAGACCATCCAAGCCATCGGACACCGCCGACAGCGCAAGCACAATCAATGCAAGCACCATCTCATGGCGAGAGACCAATACCGAGATGAAGGGAATCGAAATGATTCGCAACAGGCTGATAAGGTTCGGAACCGTGAAATAGATATCCCGCGGTTCCGGACTGTACTGTTTTTTGATAATCAGTTTGCTCATACTTCGAGCAACATTACATTCTCGAGGCCTGCAAAGCGGTGACGATTATGCCACGAGCACCAACTTCATACAACTGGTCCATGAGTTGGTTGACCTTGGCCTTCGGCACAACGACACGCACGGCCGCCCACTGCTTGTCATGAAGCGGGGAAACCGTCGGGCTTTCGAATCCAGGCGTGATGTCCACAGCCGCGGAAACCTTCTCGACTGGAATATCGTAATCCATGAGCACGTAACGCTGAGCAGTGAGCACGCCCTGCAGACGACGGCTAAGAATCGTCAAACGATCATCATCTTCAGCAAGACGCGGGGAACGAATGAGCACAGCTTCAGAATGCAACAGCGGTTCCGCGAAAATACGCAGGCCGGCGTTACGGAGCGTGGTGCCCGTGGACACCACGTCGGCGATCAAATCAGCCACACCGAGTTGCACTGACGATTCGACGGCACCATCAAGGTGTACGGTTTCAGCGTTGATGCCATGCTCAGCCAGATAATCATGCACAAGCTTGTCGAAACTGGTGGCGACGCGCTTGCCTTCGATATCTTCGAGCTTGCTAATCGGAGAATCATTGGGGGCTGCAAAACGGAACGTTGAAGCGCCAAAGCCAAGCTCCATATGCTCCTTGGCATCCGTACCGGAGTTGAGCAGCAGATCATGACCGGTAATGCCGACGTCGATGGTGCCTCGGCCAACGTAGACAGCGATATCGAGCGGACGCAGGTAGAACAGCTCCACGTCATTGTCGGGATCCTCCACAACCAGCTGACGCGGATTGCTCCTCAGGCGATAGCCGGCCTCGGCCAGCATGTTCCATGCAGGTTCGGACAGCATGCCCTTGTTGGGCACGGCGATTCTCAGCATTTTCCCTCCCAAAAAGGCCACGCCTCCTATGGCACGGCCAAAAACTCACAGATTCTTGTAGATGTCTTCGAGTGTGATGCCTCGGTCGATCATCATGACCTGCAGATGGTAGATGAGCTGGCTCATCTCTTCCGCAGTACGATCGGCGCCTTCGTACTCAGCTGCGATCCAGGTTTCGCCCGCCTCTTCGACAATCTTCTTGCCGATGAAATGCGTGCCCTTGCCCAGTTCGTCGACAGTCAACGAGCCAGCCTGCTTGGCTGCGGCCTTCTCGCTCAATTCAGCAAAGAGGGATTCAAAAGTCTTCATTATTCGTATCTATCCTCGAAATATTGGTAGGTTCAGGCCTTGAATGCGGCTTCAGCCTTCTCACGGATGGAATCAATGGCTTCCGCAGGATCCTCGGCACCATACACGGCGGAACCTGCGACCAGTACGTCGGCACCGGCCTCGGCTACAATGTGCGCGGTCTTCGGGCTGACACCGCCATCGACCTGAATCTTGGTGGCGAGGCCGCGACGGGTAATCTCGTCACGCAGACGACGTACCTTGGCCATCTGGTTGTCAAGGAACTTCTGGCCACCGAAGCCGGGCTCGACGGTCATGATAAGAATCATGTCGAATTCGTCGAGAATATCGAAAATCGGCTCGACAGGTTCGGCCGGACGCACCGCGAAGCAAGCCTTGCAACCCATCTCGCGCAGCTGGCGCGCCAGACGCACCGGAGCGTGGGTTGCCCCCATGTGGAAGCTTACGGATGCAGCGCCCAACTTGGCATATTCGGGTGCCCAACGATCCGGGTCCTCGATCATCAGATGCACGTCGACCGGAAGATCGGTGACTTCGCAGATACGAGCCACAATCGGCTCGCCCAAGGTCAGATTCGGAACGAAATGATGATCCATCACGTCGACGTGAACGAGATCTGCATTGGAGATGGCCTTGAGGTCGCGCTCAAGGTTGCAGAAATCAGCGGACAGGATGCTTGGTGCGATTTGAATAGTCATGGCTCTTATTCTATGAAAGGTAATCGACTTGCTGTTATTTGATGCCGGGCTGCTTGTCGGTATTCGAGACAGTTTCGGCATCGTTGGTTTTGATTTCATCAACCGTTTGCTCGGGGAAAGACACCACGGAATCCGAAGAATCCTCCGATTCACCGTTTTCAAGACGCTGCTCGATTTCGGTGACGGTACGAAGCTTCTCCGCCAACAGGTCAGTGTCTTTGCCCATTTGCTGCACGACGATGAATGACACCGCGCCGAGCACGAACACCGCCATGGAGACCCACACATTGATGCGCACGCCCAAGAATTCGTGCGCATAATCGATACGCAGGGATTCAATCCAAGTGCGTCCCAGGGTGTACCACATGATGTACACGGCAAACAGGGAACCTGCCTTGAGTTTCTTCATGGCTTTGGAACCGATGTATACGATAATCGCGGCGCCGATGAGGTTCCAGATCATCTCGTACAAGAACGTCGGATGGAACAGCGTGCCACTCGGGCATGTGGCTCCGTCATAGCACTGTTCGCTATGCCCGATGGCAGTGCCTTCCATGTTGAGTTTCAAACCCCATGGAAGCGTTGTCGGAGCGCCATACAGTTCCTGGTTGAACCAGTTGCCCAAACGCCCAACAGCCTGCGCTACCAACAGGCCCGGAGCGATGGCGTCAGCCAGCAAGGCCATTGGATAGTGCTTATGACGGCACCATGCCCATGCGGCCAGCGCTCCGAACAGCACGCCGCCCCAGATGCCAAGTCCGCCATTCCAAATGCGGAACATTTCCGCCCAGTCGCCATCCGGTCCGAAGAAACGTTCAGGCGTGGTGATGATGTGATAAAGTCGTGCGCCGATAATGCCCGCAGGCACGCTGACCAGAGTGATATCAAGCACTTGGTCGAAATTGCCACCCAACTTTTTCCAACGTGTGGTGGTTATCCATACTGCAAGGACGATTCCCATCAAAATGCACAACGCATAGATATGAATCGTTACTGGACCGATGGAAAACTGCGAAATCGTTGGCGATGGAATGTATGCAAGTGTCATGGTTTCCTGATGGTAGTCCACGCATCCGATATGGTGCGTGGACCACCGAAATCGTCAGAATGGTTTACTTTGCGACACGCGCGTTATGGACGCCGTCCGCAAGCTCTTCGGCTTTGGCGGCCAACGCCTTGAGACCCGTGGCCTCATCGACTGCGTTTTTCCCGGATTCGTCAAGCATGGTGTGCACCAATGCGGATCCGACGATGACGCCATCAGCGTATGAGCCGACTCGCGCGCCTTGTTCGGCGGTGGAAACGCCGATGCCAACGCAGACGTTCTTCGCGCCGGCATTGCGCGTGCGTGCCACCAACTCTTCCGGAGAAGCATCGATGGTGGAACGTTCGCCAGTGACGCCCATACGGGCTGCCGCATAGACGAAGCCGCGAGCGTTGCCTGCCACGACCTTCAAACGGCTGTCGGTGGAGTCCGGGGACACGAGGAAGATTCGGTCAAGTCCATGACGGTCCGAAGCTTCGATCCATTCACCTGCCTCGTCTGGAATGAGATCCGGAGTAATCAGGCCGGCGCCACCGGCATTTTCAAAATCGCGTGCGAAACGTTCCACGCCGTAATGGTAGATGAGGTTCCAATAGCTCATCACCAGAGGGACTCCCCCGGCGTTGGCCACGGTTTCGACGGCTTTGAACACGTTCGCGATTTTCTCGCCGTTGTCAATGGCGATCTGCGAAGCCGCTTGGATGACGGGACCATCCATAACCGGATCGGAATACGGCAGACCAATCTCGACGGCATCGACGCCATGCTCAACCATGGTGCGGAATGCTTTCAACGAATAGTCAGAATCAGGGAATCCATATGGAAGATAACCGATGAATGCAGGCTTGTTCGCCGCTTTGAATTCATCGAACATGGCTTCCGTCGGACTCGGCTTATGGCTGATGCCGAGCGGCTGTCCGGACAGCGTGGTTGCTGTTGCGTGCGTCATAATGGGATGCTCCTTCTTTCACTCGCCGTCCGCGTTATTGCCCTGGGCTCCATTGGCTTCGAGCGCTTTGGCTTGCTCGTCGGTCAGATAACCGAACCATTTGCCGGCAGTGTTCATATCCTTGTCCCCACGACCGGAAATGTTGATGATCATGACCGGATGCTCATATCCCTTGGCCTTGAGATCCTCAGCCGCCTTGTATGCGCCTGCAACGGCATGGGAACTTTCGATCGCCGGAATAATGCCTTCGGTCTCGCAGAGATCCTTGAAAGCGCTCATGGCTTCCTCATCGGTCGCCCAAGAATAATTGACACGTCCGATTTCCTTGAGCCATGCGTGCTCCGGGCCCACAGAGGCGTAGTCCAAACCAGCGGAGATGGAATACGTATCGAGGGTCTGGCCTTCGGAATTCTCAAGAAGATAGCTCTTGGCACCTTGGAACATACCCAGTTCACCGGTTCCCGGTGCGAAGCGAATGGCATGGCGTCCGGATTCCGGACCATTGCCGCCTGCCTCATAGCCGTACAGGTTCACGCGTTCGTCATCAAGGAACGCATTCATGATGCCGATGGCATTGGAACCGCCACCGACGCATGCACAAACCGCATCCGGGTGATCGATACCATACCAATCCTGAAGCTGCTGCTTAGCTTCCTCGCCGATGATCTTCTGGAAGTCGCGCACCATTGCCGGGAACGGATGTGGACCTGCGACCGTGCCAAGCAGGTAGTGCGTGTCTTTGACGTTGGTGACCCAGTCTCGCAAAGCCTCATTGATGGCGTCCTTGAGAATGCGATCTCCCAAAGTGACTTCCACCACCTCGGCACCGAGCATGCGCATGCGAGCGACGTTAAGCGCCTGACGACGCGCATCGATCTGACCCATGTAGATGCGGCATTTCAAGCCGAGCATGGCGCACACCGTAGCGGTGGCCACGCCATGCTGTCCCGCGCCGGTTTCAGCGATGACACGAGTCTTCCCCATGCGCTTGACCAGCAGAGCCTGCCCAAGCGCATTGTTGATCTTGTGCGCGCCGGTATGGTTGAGATCCTCACGCTTGAGGAACACACGCGCGTCGAGACCGGTTTTTTCTTTGAGACGCTCGGCGAAACGCGGAGCGTCAGTCAACGGTGACGGACGACCGACATACTGCTGGTTCAATCGAGCCAGTTCCTTATGAAATTCCGGATCAGCCTTGGCTTCCTCGTAGACACGTTCAAGCTCGTCAAGCGCTGTAATCAGCGCTTCCGGCACATAGCGTCCACCGAACTGACCGAAATACGGTCCTTCATGACTCGCCAACGGGGTTTGTTCGGATGCTTTCACTCTTGCTCCTGCCTTTACTAGTCGCTCCACAGCCTGTTCATGGTTGGATGCGGTTGCGACACCTTCGCCAACCAGCACCGCGTCGGCTCCGGCGCGGGCATAATCCTCAAGTTCCACCGATCCGAACACTCCAGATTCCGCTACGCGGATCACATCGTCCGGCAAATCGGCGGCAAGCTCGTTGTATTTGTTCACATCGACCCTGAGATCCTTGAGATTTCGTGCATTGATGCCGATGACTCGCGCTCCGGCATTGATCGCGCGCTGAATCTCCTCGCGAGTGTGCGTTTCGACCAGCACCGTCATATTGAGGCTATGCGCCAGTTCAAGCAAAGACTTGAGCTTGTCGTCATCCAACGCGGCAACAATCAGCAGCACCAAATCGGCGCCATGCGCCCGTGCCTCCCAAATCTGGTATTCCGTGACAATGAAATCCTTGCGCAACACTGGAATTTTCACGGCTGCACGGACCTTATCGAAATCGTCAAGCGATCCAAGGAATCGACGACCTTCGGTCAGCACGGAAATCGCGCTGGCACCTCCTTTTTCGTATTCCCTGGCCAATGCGGCAGGATCAGGAATGTCGCTAAGGTGCCCTTTCGATGGCGAAGCCCTTTTAATCTCCGCGATCACCGGAATGCCATCCGCTTTTTTCAGCCACTGTCGCGCATCAATAGGGGCCGGCGCTTCGAATGTCTGACGCTTCACCTCATCAAGGGAAATGTTCTGTTCACGTGCTCGTTGGTCTTCGACAGCTCCCGCCACCAGTTCATCGAGTACAGACATGGTGTTCCTTTCAGCATTTTACTCGATTGGTTAGCTTGATTTGACTCACAACTGGCGAAGCTGCGAGGCGATCTGCACCGCTTCGACGCTGGCCTCGGCCTTGTTGCGAGTCTCCTGCCACTCACTGGCCGGCACGGAATCAAGTACGATTCCAGCTCCGGCCTGCACGCTCGCTTCATGGTCGCGGATGAATGCCGTTCGAATGGCGATTGCCATATCGAGGTTGCCTGAAAAATCGAAATAGCCGACAGTGCCGCCATAAATGCCACGATCTGCGGGCTCAAGCTCGTCGATGATCTCGATGGCACGCGGTTTCGGCGCACCGGAAAGCGTTCCCGCAGGAAATGCAGAAGTGAACACGTCGAATGATGTCATGTCGGGGTTGACCCTGCCGGTGACGGTCGAGCAGATATGCATGATGTGGCTGAATCGCTTGATGTCCATCAAGGAAACAACCTCCACGCTTTCCGGAAGGCATACACGACTCAGATCGTTACGTGACAGATCGACGAGCATGATGTGTTCGCTGCGTTCCTTCGGATCAGACAGCAGATCCTTGGCGAGCTGCTCGTCTTCCTCAACGGTGGCGCCACGTGGTCTGGAACCCGCGATCGGGAAGGTCATGGCATGACCGTTATCCACTTTGATCAGTGTTTCCGGGCTGGAACCGATGACATTGAAATCACGTCCCTGCGCGTCAGTCAGCGACATGAAATACATGTAAGGACTGGGGTTCAACGTACGCAACACACGGTAGACGTCGAACGGATCGGCAGGCGAATCAATGTCGAGACGCTGGGAAATAACCACCTGGAACACGTCACCATCGATGATATGCTGCTTGGCGATTTCGATAGAGCGCTCGTAATCGCTTTTCTCCGTGCGGAAGCGAAGTTCCGGCTGGCTAACGGTCTCATCCAGCACGTTGACGCGAGCTTCACCTTCGACAGGCGTGGCGGCCTTACGCTGCATATCATCCAATCGCGCCACCGCCTCGTCGTATGCCGCATCGGCACGGGTGGATCGATCGTCTACGTTCACCGCATTGGCGATCATCCATACCGATCCGGACACATGGTCGACCACAGCAATATCCGTGGCCAATGCCAGAACTGTTTCCGGCTGCCCGGTCTCGTTCGGCGCCTCGGCACGCAAGGTCGGTTCCCAATGGCGAATCGCATCCCAACCGACGGTACCGACCAGACCACTGGTCAGGTTCGGCAGTCCTTCAACATGCGGCGCCTTCAAGGTTTTCAGCGCGGCATGCGCGACTTCCATTGCATCGCCTTCAGCAGGCACGCCAGCAGGAACCTGCCCCAACCAATCGGCCTTGCCGTTGTTGGAACGCAACTGAGCCATGGAATTCACGCCAATGAAACTGTATCTGCTCCACGTGCCGCCAAATTCCGCGGATTCAAGAATGAATGTGCCGGAACGTCCTGCAGCAAGGCGTTCATAGAATCCGACAGGAGTCAACGAATCAGCCAGAAGTCGGCGCACAATCGGAATCACACGATATCCCTGATCAGCCAATTCGTGGAATTGTTCGCGACTCGGCCAGGTGGCGCCCCACTTGAGTGCTTGTACGCTGCATTCACTCATCGCTGGCCCTCCTGTTCCTTGGTGCGATATCCCACGACCACGGGCAACTGCCCGCCTTCCTCGAAGCAGGATCGTTTGCCGGTATGGCAGGCCGCTCCCACTTGATCGACTTCAACCAGAATGGCATCCCCATCGCAATCCAGTGCGAAGGACTTCACATACTGGGCATGTCCGGAAGTGTCTCCCTTGCGCCAGTACTCCTGCCTGGACCTCGACCAGAACGTGACGCGACCAGTCATCAGGGTGCGTCGTATGGCTTCGTCGTTCATGTAGCCGACCATCAGCACTTCTTTGGTGTCGAATTGCTGGATGACGGCTGCCACCAGTCCTTTATCGTCCCTCTTGAGACGTTCTGCGATTCGTGGGTCAAGAATAGTGCTGTTGTCGTATGCTTCGTTGGTCATGATGGTGTTATTGATTTGGTTCTTCGATTATTGATTACGTTATTCGCCTGTTTTGCGGTTTTCGGCTTTCATCGCACGGTATAGCCGGCGGCCTTGATGGCATCCTTGACTTCGCCGATGGTGACTTTGCCGTAATGGAAGATCGACGCGGCCAACACGGCATCCGCTCCGGCTTCGATCGCCGGGGGGAAATCGGCAGCCTTGCCCGCACCTCCGGAAGCGATGATCGGAATCTTCACTTCCTTACGCACGGCTTTAATCATTTCCAAGTCAAAACCCTGTTGGGTACCATCCGCGTCCATGGAATTCAGCAGGATCTCCCCCGCGCCCAACTCCTGAGCACGCTTGACCCACCAGATAGCGTCAATGCCGGTGGATTTGCGGCCTCCCATGGTGGTTACTTCAAAGCCCGACTGAGTGTGTCGCTCGCCCTGCTCACGGCGTGCATCGACGGATAATACGAGCACTTGGTTGCCGAATCGTTCTGCGACACGGCCAATCAGCGTCGGATCATTGATGGCCGCAGTGTTGACTCCTACCTTGTCAGCTCCGCAACGCAGCAGAGAATCCACATCTTCAGGGGCACGTACGCCTCCACCCACGGTCAATGGGATGAAAATCTGTTCGGCAGTTCGACTCACCACATCGACCATGGTCTGCCGATGCGAGCTCGAAGCGGTCACATCGAGGAAAGTCAGTTCGTCGGCACCCTGACGGTAGTATTCCGCGGCAAGTTCAACCGGATCGCCGGCATCGCGAAGATTCTCGAAATGCACGCCCTTGACTACTCGTCCCGCATCAACATCAAGACATGGAATGACTCGGACTGCCAGTGACATGCTGTTTTACTCCTTCGCGCATAATCATGTGTGCAACGAATGCAAGAGTAACCGTTTTACGTTACGCATGTTCGTCGGAAGTCCGAGTAGCGGACAGAACAAGCATCTTTCCTTGAAATCTAATCTTGTTCCTTAGCTGCGAGCTGCCCGCATGCACCATCGATATCCTGCCCGCGTGTGTCTCGCAACGTCGCAGTAATGCCTGCTTTATGAAGGATATCAAGGAACTGCTGTTCATCCTCAGGCTTCGAAGCGGTCCATTTCGATCCTTCGATGGGATTGAGCGGAATCGGATTGACATGAGCCCAATTGTCACCGTAATGGTTCAATCGCTTAGCAAGTAATTTGGCATGCTCGGCTTGATCATTGATACCGCGCATCAGAGCATATTCGATGCTTACGCGACGTTTCGAAGCCAAGTAATAGTCATGTGCCGCATCAAGCACCTGCGTAGTATTGAAACGCTTGTTCATTGGAACGAGCTCGTCTCGCAACTCATCGCTCGGAGCGTGCAAGGACACGGCCAAACGCACCGGAATGCCTTCTGCCGTGAGTTTCTTGATACCTGGTACCACACCGACCGTGGAGACGGTGATGTTGCGTGCCGAAATGCCGAAACCTTCAGGTGGCATGGCGCTGATTTGGCGTACAGCGCTCAATACGGACTTGTAATTGCCCATAGGTTCGCCCATGCCCATGAACACGATGTTGCTCAGGCGCCCGAGACCACCAGCGACTTCGCCGTCGTGCATGGCTTTCGCGGCCACACGAACCTGTTCCAGAATCTCGCCTGCCGACATGTTTCTCGTCAGACCCAATTGACCTGTGGCACAGAACGGGCAGCCCATTCCACAACCTACCTGGCTGGAAATGCATAAGGTGGTGCGGGTGGGATACCGCATGAGCACGGACTCAATAAGAGAACCGTCGAACAGACGCCATAGCGTTTTGATAGTAGTGCCCTCATCGGCCACTTGACGGGTCACTTCGGTAATGAGCGTTGGGAAAAACGCCTCTGCGGCTTCGGCTCGTTTCGCTGCAGGAAAGTCAGAGAACTCTTCGGCAGCGACGTCGAAATGCCCATAGTAATGATTGGCAAGCTGCTTGACTCTGAATTTCGGAAGTCCAAGATCCTTGGCTTTCGCGATACGTTCGTCTTCAGTCATATCAGCAAAATGCAGCGGCGGCTTGCCTCGACGCGCATGATCTTTGGAAAGCACGTCGCGGAAGGCACCGGTAGTGCCTCCTGGAGTAATACCGGTTTCCGGCAAATCCTTCGTGGAATTCACGGAGTCGCTCATGCTTGTGTTTGCCTTTCTCACATTCCAGTTGCCCACAGCAGCACGCACACGAACGGCGCGCACAGCAGAATGGAATCCACACGATCCATCACGCCACCGTGTCCCTTAAGCAGGTGTCCCATGTCCTTGATGCCGATATCTCGCTTCAACATGGATGCGCACAAATCGCCAAACGTTCCGGCGATGCCGATCATGAAACCGGCCACGACAGGGACCCACCAGCGGGAAATCCACACATCCGACCCGTACGTGCAGAACATCACGGCAAAAGATCCGATCATGGAGAACAGAATGGAACCTGCAAGACCCTCCCACGATTTCTTCGGCGAAATGCGGGGGCTTAGCTTGTGCTTGCCCAGCCATGCCCCGGCGAACAAACCACCGGTATCGCTCAACGCGGGCATGAATACCATCATAATAGCATGCGCGACGGGATGATCATTGAATGTCAACGGCATGATGAGGCAGGAAGCCAGAAGCGGAATGTACAGCACGGTGAACATGGAGACCGCGACATGGCTCAGCCTGCTATGGCTTACCTCTCCCTGCTCATGGTTGAAGGAGGATTCAAGTCTTGCGCCTGCATCGGTGTGGGAAAGCTTATCCGCCACGGCCAGAGAGATGCGGCTGCCGAACGTCACTTTAGCGCTGGCGGCGATCGCTACGACCACCAAAGACACCAGCACGCATACCGTCATGGCGACGATATGACGTTCGCTGTAATAGGTGGACAGCAACGTCGCCGCCGAACATACCCACAACACCGCCACGGGAATATGAAGTCCCGCAGTGGCGAAATCGACGCGCAGCTCCCAAAGGGCAAGCACCATGAACAGCACAACCAGATAGACGAACAAGTCAATGCTGATCAGCAGACACGCCAAGATGAGGATGACGAGCACCGCCCCTGTGGCGATGGCCTGCGGCATATTACGCCCCGTCTTCTTGTTGATGGCGTTGATGGCCTCTTCGGTTTCTTTTTCGAGCTGTTCCTGATGTTCCATCATGTTCCCTGTCTGGCTGTGCGTCGATTCTTTTCAGGAGATGAAGGTCTCTCAGACCTCCATGATCTCCTTCTGCTTGGCTTCGAGCAGGGTATCAAGTTCATCAGTGGTCTGCTTGGTGATCTTGTCGAGCTCCTTGAGCAGACGATCGCCCTCGTCCTCACCCATCTCGCCGTCCTTGATGGCCTTGTCAAGGGATTCCTTGGCCTTGCGTCGGATGTTGCGCACTGCGACCTTGCCATCTTCCGCCTTGCCCTTGGCGAGTTTGACATATTCCTTGCGACGTTCCTCGGTCAGCTCCGGCATGGTCAGGCGAATGACGTTGCCGTCGCGACGCGGGCTGGCGCCCAGATCGGAATCACGCAACGCCTTCTCGACGGCATTGGCCTGGGACGCGTCAAACGGAGTGACGGACAGGGTACGCGGTTCCGGCACGCCGATGGTGGCGACGGCCTTCAGCGGGGTCGGAGCTCCATAATAATCAACGGTGATACCGTTGAGCAGCGCCGGATTCGCGCGGCCGGTACGAATGCCGGAGAAGTTCTCCTTGGTGGATTCCACGGACTTGGCCATCTGTGCCTTGGCCTGTTCGACAATAGTTGCCATTTGTACTCCTTGTTGTTGGTTGTTTGATCGATATTCGACGTTGAATGTCGTTATTCAGCGAGTGTGGACTCCGCGGTGGAAACCATAGTTCCGATTTCCTCACCGAGAAGGGCGCGGGTCACATTGCCATTGCCTTCGAGCCCGAAAACACGGATGCGCTGCTTGTTGTCGCGGGCCATGGAAAGCGCGGATGCATCCATAACGGCGAGATTGTCGACGAGGGCACGATTATAGCTCAATGTGGCGAAACGCTTGGCGTTCTCGTCCTTACGAGGATCGGCGGTATAAACGCCGTCCACGCCGTTCTTGCCCATCAGCACCTCATCGCAATGGATTTCCAAAGAACGCTGAATGGACACAGTGTCAGTGGAGAAATACGGCATACCGGCACCAGCGCCGAAAATCACGACACGGCCCTTCTCCAGATGACGAATGGCCTTGAGCGGAATGTACGGCTCGGCGACCTGACCCATGGTGATGGCGGTCTGCACGCGCGTGGCCTGTCCCTCCTGCTCCAAGAAGTCCTGCAGAGCGAGGCAATTCATCACCGTGCCCAGCATGCCCATATAATCGCCGCGGGAGCGGTCGATTCCAGCCTGTTGAAGTTCCGCGCCGCGGAAGAAGTTGCCGCCTCCGACGACGATGGCGACCTGAACGCCCTGCTGCACCGCGGGAACGATTTCCTCAGCGATACGGCGGATGACGGACGTGTCAATGCCGACTTTGCCGCCGCCAAACGCCTCTCCGGATAGTTTGAGCAGCACTCTGCGTGGATTATCACCAGTGTTTTCGCCAGTCATGAAAAGCCTTTCTTGCCCGAGAACTCACGAAATTTACCGCTCTCAAGAGTATCGGCAAACACAGACACCACACCGCAACGACACAGCGTCGAGAAGAAAACAAAGTTGGCCATCACCCTGTGGATGATGGCCAACCTCATGGAATCTCTAGCGTCTAACGCACGGATTCACCATTGAAGCCGAATTCACTCAGCCTCGCCCTTGCCGACCTCGACACGAGCGAAAGCCACGGCTGCGCCGCCGACTTCCTTGAACAGGTCGCCAACGGTCTTGGACGGATCCTTGACATAGGACTGCTCGAGCAGGACGTTCTCCTTGTAGAAGGCATTGAGACGGCCTTCCACGATCTTCGGAACGATCTTCTCCGGCTTGCCTTCGGCCAAGGACTTCTCGGTGGCCACGCGGCGCTCGGACTCGACCACATCGGCCGGAACGTCCTCGCGGGTCAGCCACTGGGCACCCATTGCGGAAATCTGCAGAGCGGCTTCGTGAGCCACAGCAGCGCCGGCCTCATCGGTGGCGATCATGGCCACGATGCTCGGCGGCATCTCAGCGGACTTCTTGTGGGCGTAGATCTCAACGTGTGGACCCTCGACCTTGGCGAACTGGCCGACCTTGACGTGCTCACCGAACAGAGCGGCCGCCTCTTCGACGGCTTCCTTCACGGTGGCTTCGCCGGAAGCGGCTGCCAGCACTTCGTCCACAGAAGCGGCCTCGGCTTTGACGGCGTCTTCGAGCACGCTGTCAGCGAACTCCACGAACTTCGGAGTCTTGGCCACGAAGTCGGTCTCGGAATTCAGTTCGACGGCGTAACCGGTCTGGCCATTGGCGGATTCCACGACCTGGGAGGCGATGGTGCCTTCCTGAGCCTTGCGACCTTCGCGCTTGCCAGCGGCCTGGATGCCCTTGGCGCGGATGATTTCCTTGGCGCGAGCCACGTCACCCTCAGCCTCGGTCAGAGCCTTCTTAACGTCCATCATGCCGGCGCCAGTTTCCTCGCGCACCTGCTTGATCAGAGCTGCAGTGATTGCTGCCATTGATTTGTCTCCTCTGAAAAATAGTGATGCCCCATATGATGGGAGGCACAACACCTCCCATCATAGTGGATATTTTCACTCAGCCTTGGCTTCGCCTTCAGCTTCGGCTTCGGCTTCAGCCGGTGCATCGGCGGCCGGAGCGCCCTCAGTGAGGAGCTCCTTCTCCCAAGCGGCCATCGGCTGCTCGGTCTCGCCCTCAGCCTTAGCGGCCTTGCCGGAACGCTCCAGCAGGCCTTCGGCCACTGCGTCAGCCATGAGGCTGGTCAGCAGTTCGATGCCGCGGATGGCGTCATCGTTGGCTGCGATCGGGTACTCGACGGACTCCGGATCAGCGTTGGTGTCGACGATGGCAACGACCGGAATGCCCAGCTTGTGAGCTTCCTCAACGGCCAAAGCTTCCTTGTTAACGTCAACCACGAACATGGCGGACGGAGTACGGTTCATGTTGCGGATACCGCCCAGCTGCTTAGCCAGCTTGTCCTTCTCGCGCTCGAGAAGCAGCAGTTCCTTCTTGGTCAGACCGGAACCACGCACGTCGGTGAAGTCCATCTCTTCGAGTTCCTTGAGACGGGAGACGCGCTTGGACACGGTCTGGAAGTTGGTCAGCATACCGCCGAGCCAACGCTCGGAAACGTACGGCATGTTCACGCGGACAGCCTGATTGGAAACGGCTTCCTGAGCCTGCTTCTTGGTGCCGACGAACAGCACGGTGCCGTTGTGAGCGACGGTAGCCTTGATGAAGTCGTAGGCCTTGTCGATCATGTCGAGCGACTTGAACAGGTTGATGATGTGGATGCCGTTGCGCTGGGTGAGGATGAACTGCTTCATCTTCGGATTCCAACGACGGGTCTGGTGGCCGAAGTGCAGGCCTGCCTTCAGCATGTCGCTCATATTGATCTGAGCCATGGTATTACTACCTCTTTCTGTCGGTTCTTGCCTGGTCATGCGTTCCTGCGTGCAGCCAAAGCCTTGCGGCGTCGGCCGACCGACACAGGTCGTCGCGAACATGACGCGAATTGGTTGTATGCCGGTTGACAATATTGGGTGGCTCAGGACTTTCACGACAAAGCCCTTCGCCGGATGGCACACAAGGCATAAAATACCATGGGGTCACGTCTTTTCGCAAAGACGTGACCCCAAGTCGTCATATCGGTGAGATGCGAACAATCACTTGTGGTGATTGCGCATGTAGCGCATCGCCTCTCGGCGTTCCTCTTTCTCCAAACGATCAAGATAGACATGACCGTTCAAGTGATCGGTTTCATGCTGCAACATGCGGCCCATAATGCCACGACCTTCCAGCACGACCGTCTTGCCTTCCAAATCGATGCCACGCACACGAGCGTAATCGGCGCGACGGGTCTTGTACCACAATCCCGGCACAGACAGGCATCCCTCATCTCCGTATTGTTCACCGCTGGTCTCTTCGAGGACAGGGTTGAGCACATACCCGATCTTGCCGTTGATGTTATAGGAAAATGCCCTCAGATTCACGCCAATCTGATTAGCTGACAAGCCAGCCCTTCCTGGATCGTCAACGGTATCAAGCAGATCCTGTACCAGATGACGCACGGCCGGCGTAATTTCCTTGATAGGATCACAGGGGGTACGTAGCACCGGATCAGGTACGACTCGAATCTCACGAATTGCCAAGATTATCGCTCCTCGTTCATGGTTGTTTCCTCAGTTTCCGATGAGTCTTCCGGCGTTTGGAACTCGCCGGCGTCTTCGGTCTGCTTCTTAATTTTCTCCTGCATGGTATCAAATGCCTGCCGAACCTTCGGACTTACGGATTCGGAAGCCTGACGCATGGATTCGGAAGCCTGCTTGACCGTTTCGGTGGTTCGGTCAAGAATCTGCACCGTCTTTGGCAGCGGTTTGTTGGATGGCTTCGGCGCATACAGCACATTGTCGATGACATTTTCGTACCGCTTAAGCACCTTCGGCCTGACAACTTTCAGGCTCGCCGTCAGAGTGCCCTTCTCCTGGCTGAACTCCTCGTCGAGGATTTCGAACTTGCGAACGGATTCAGCACGAGAGACATTCGCATTCGCCTTTTCGACATACTGCTGAATGAATGCGCGCACGGCATCGTTCTTCGCGATCTGCTCCATGGGCATGTTGCTATCAAGTCCCTGCTGTGCAAGCCAGGAACGAACCATCTCCTGATCAAGCTCAATCAAAGCTCCGATGAACGGCTTGCCATCACCGACCACCACACCATGCGACACGATCGGGCAAGTGTTGATGACATCTTCCATAGGTGCCGGACTGACGTTCTTACCGCCGGCCGTAATGATGATATCCTTCTTGCGACCCGTAATGTACACGAATCCGTCGTCGTCGATGGTTCCCAAATCGCCGGTCTTCAGCCAGCCATCAGCCATCTTGACATCGGCTGTCAGCTCCGGCTTCTTGTAGTAGCCAAGGAACACGTTGGGGCCCATCACCTGCAGTTCGCCGTCGTCATCGGTGCGCACGCCCATGCCCGGCCCGGGCTTGCCTACGGAACCGACGCGGTTGGCGTCCTGCCAGTTGACAATCATGGGAGCGGCGGTTTCCGTCATGCCATAGCCCTGAATGAAGGTAATGCCATCCATACCGTTGAAGAAATGGGCGAGATCGACGTTCAAAGGAGCGCCGCCACAAGCCAGATATCTCATGTTCGGACCCAAAGCAGAACGAATGGATTTGCCTACGACAGACATAAAGAACGAATGTTCGGCACGAGCCACAATGGAATGGCGTCCGGTTTCCTGCTCGTCCTTCGACCATTGCACAAAATGATCGAAAGCCTTGGCGAACACTCTTCCACGAATACCCGCTCCGGCCTTTTGCGAAGCCGCGTTATACACTTTCTCGAACACACGGGGAACTCCCAGCAGATAGGTCGGCTTGAAGCTACGCAGATCGGCAAGCAGATGCTTGGCTCCGGGCAGATAGCCGACCACCCCCTGCCCGCCAATCGCAACATACTGAATATAGCGAGCGAAGCAGTGCGCCAACGGCAGGAACAACATCAGACGATTCGGCTGATATAGCATTTCATCGAGAATGATGTAGCCGTTCAGCACGATATGCGTGAAATTCCGGTGAGACAGCATCGCTCCCTTGGGCTTGCCAGTGGAACCAGACGTGTACACAATGGTGAGCATGTCATCGGCCTTGACCCTGGAAATCACCTGATCGAGCGTGTCCTCGCCGACACCTTCTCCAAAATCAGCAACGGCATCAAGACCATCCGCCTTGAAGTTGAAGACGTAGCGCAGGCTGCTGTGCTCATCGCGAATCTGTTCAAGCGTTTGTGTATGCGCGAAATCACCGGCAAAGGCGATGATCGGATCCACCTCTTCGATGATGGACGCGGCCTGCCTGGCGGAATCGGTTTCATACACGGGCACGCTTACCGCGCCGATTGCGGCGCAGGCAAAATCGATGACTCCCCATTCGTAGCAGGTAGGCGAATAGATGACTACCATGCTTCCGGCCTTGACCCCTAGGCCAAGAAGACCTTTCGCAACCGCGCGCACACGCTCAAGCATCTCCCCCGCCGTAACGTCATGCCATCGACGAGTCCCGTCGTCCTGCCATTGGGCGATGAGATCATCTGGATCACGTTTAGCGCGTCTGGAGAGCAGTGCGAAAACGGTATCCTCATCCGTAGTGCTATACGCAGGTTCCGGTACAAATTCTCTCAACATGAGTCCCTATAGTAGTTGCAGTATGCTCAAGGCACGCTGAAAACCCTTGAAAACGGCTGAATTCAGCCAATTCCAAGGGTTTTGAATGGTTACTTGTTATACGTCACACGCCGAAATCAGCGACTTCGCACTTCCAAGCAGATCCCTTGAGGACGCACTTCAAATTGCTGCACAGCCTTCGTCCTCCAATGCCCATCAGCACGGTGCTTTCAAAGCATGTCGGAGAGACCAACCAGCTGTCAACGTAATATACGGTGATCGGAAGCAGACCCAACTGCGCGTATATCCTCACATCCTTCTTCATCTGTGCTGCGATCTGAGCGGAGGCATTTCTCAGCTTTCTCATGCAGGCCTCGCTCAATACCCTTTCCACGCGTGCTTCTTTCTGCCTGCCGCGGAAGATATCGACAACATTGCAGATCAACTGCGCCGCGAACATGTTCATGGAGTAGGCAAATTCAGCATCGCACGGCCCAGGCATTATCTGGATGTAATGGAATGGTATTTTCCTGCCGAAAAGATCTGAATTAAGAAACCCATCATACGAGGGAAGCGTTTTATCGTAATCGAAAACCGGCTTTCTGCCAAGCTCAAGAGATATCCTTTCCCACTCTGTCAGGTTTTCTCCCTCGCGTTTCTTCCCACTTTTATCAGCGCGCTTCGCATTGGCCGCTGATCCCTGGTCAGAAGGTGGAACCTCCGAGAAGGGCTCGTTAGCCTCCGGCGGCGGAACATCATTTTCACATGAATCATCCATGATGAATCCCTTTCTTATTCGCCCGACTCATCGTTGAGAGGGGGTGTAAGAACCATTAAGGCACAAAAGCCATCCCCCGTCAAGTTGACATTTGATTCTTGTGGATAAGTGGATAACTTCAGATGTTTCAAACACTTTAGAACACCCTAAAGATAAATTTTATACCCCTAAAACATTACAAAAAAGGTGGCATATCGTTGAAAAAGCAAAGAGAATCCTTCTTTGGCGAAAAACCCTAAGTTCGTCTCAAAAACGCTTAGTAAAAATGAACGGCATTAGCCTTCACTGAAAGATAATGATCATGTTTGTTCGTATATGCTCACATAAAGTTATGTTACCGGGCATACACTCCTCTAAGTGCGCTCAAGAAAAATAAAAAAAAATTGGCTCTGCGGCATTCGCCGCAGAGCCGTCTGAGAATGGGCTCCCCCACCTGGACTCGAACCAAGACAAAGGGTTCCAAAGACCCGTGTGCTGCCATTACACCATGGGGGAATGGCGGAAAACCTTGCGGTTACCGCCAGGTGTCTATTATGCCACATGTCGCCAACACCGCGTGTCTCGACGTGTCGCACTAATAAAAAACGTTGTTTAAGGTGCACAAAAAGTGTTATGCGCACCTTAAACAACGGTACTCGCTTCACTGATATGGGAGTTACCCCACAAACATGCGGAACGTACGCTAAGCATGCCCGCGCAACGCGTCATCAGGCGAACAAGAAGCCCTGTCCGTGATGCTCCGGATATGTGTCGAACAACTCAGCCACAGAGCCGTCCTCGAACACAGCACGGATGGCGCTGGCCAGCAGCGGCGCGATCGACAGCACGGTCAAACCGTCCCAACGCTTCTCTTCAGGAATCGGCACGGTGTCGGTAAGCACGACTTCGCGGGCTCCGCTGTTCTTCAAACGTTCGACGGCGGGACCAGACAGCACGCCATGTGTGGCGACGACAGTCACCGACTTGGCACCGGCATCCTTAAGCACGCTGCATGCACCGGCAATGGTTCCGGCGGTATCGATGAGATCGTCGACGAGCACGCAGTCCTTACCTTCGACATCGCCCACGACTCGGTTGGCGACCGCTTGGTTCGGACGGGTGATGTCACGCGTCTTGTGGACGAATGCGAGCGGACCACCGCCAAGACGCTGCGCCCACTGCTCCGCAACACGAATGCGGCCCGCATCCGGAGAGACGACGGCAACATTGTCAAGCTGGTTGGAGAAACGGTCGCGAATGTAGTCGACCAGCACCGGCATAGCGATAAGGTGGTCGACAGGACCGTCGAAGAAGCCTTGGGACTGCGCCGCATGCAGGTCGACACTCATGATGCGGTCGGCACCTGCGGTCTTCAGCAGGTCGAACATGAGACGGCAGGAAATGGGCTCGCGGCCGCGATGCTTCTTGTCTTGGCGCGAGTAGCCAAGCAGTGGGCAGACCGCGGTGATGGAACGCGCGGATGCACGCTTGAGCGCATCAATCATGATGAGCTGTTCCATAATCGATTGGTTGATCGGGGCTGCGTGGCTTTGCAGTACGAACACGTCCGCGCCACGCACGGATTCGGTGTAGCGCACGTACATTTCGCCGTTGGCGAAGTCGTATGCTGTGGTTTCCAGAACATCAATGCCAAGTTGTTCGGCGACTTCCGCCGCCAGTTTCGGATGTGTTCTGCCTGTGACAAGGATAAGGTTTTTATCCGGCTTTCCTTCAAGGATTGCGCTCACCATGTCTCCAAACGTCTGTTTTCGCGTCAAGTGGACGTGACCCATATTAACCATCTGCGCAGACCGTCTCACCCGCGCGTGTTCACCTGAAATTTACCGGTACAGTCCGTGCTTGCCAATATATTGCACCACGCCGTCCGGTACGAGGTACCAAACAGGCTCCCCATGCTCCGCACGTCGCCGCACATCGGTCGAGGAAATCGCCAGTGCCGGTATTTCCAACGTATCGACCTTGCCTTCCGGCAGTTTCACCCCTTCCGGCGATGAGTACCCGGGGCGGGTCACGGCCACGAAGTGGGCCAGATCCCACATTTTGTCGGCGTCTTTCCATTGCATGATTTCCGCGACCGCGTCAGCTCCGGTGATGAAGAAGAGTTCCGCGTCGGGATGTTGCGCACGGATGTCTCGCAACGTGTCGATGGTATAGGTGACTCCCGGACGGTCGATGTCCACGCGTGATACGGTGAATTTCGGATTGGACGCGGTGGCGATGACCGTCATGAGATACCGGTCTTCCGCGTTGGTGACGTTCTTGTCGAGTTTGAATACGGGGCGTCCCGTCGGCACGAAGATCACTTCGTCGAGGTCGTACACCCACGACACTTCTGAGGCCGCCACCAAGTGGCCGTTGTGGATGGGGTCGAACGTGCCGCCCATGATGCCGATGCGAGGCCTGCTATGCCAGTTGCCGCGTGCTGAACGTCGGCCTGTGGCCACCGCGGAACCTGCTGATTCCACGGAAAGGTCGGACATGCGCCGTTCCGGTTCCACCACATAGCTGATGGCAAGTTCGGAATCGGCTTCGGCGGATTCGGGCCGCATGCGTTTCGGGCCGGTCATGAGGCATCCTCGTTTTTTTGTTCCTGATCGGCGTCCGCGGTCTCACGGCCGATGCTGTCTGCCGTTGGCGATGCGTTGTCCGGGTCGATTTTGCCCATATCCTCATCCCACTCGTCCTGCACGACGCGCCTGATCTCCGCGAAAGTCGGCAGAGGGAAGTCCGGCTGATAGGCGCGACGCACTTCCGCCACACGTTCGGTGACGCGAATCAGCGTATCGGTCATGCCGTCAATATCCTGTTCGCGCTCCATGGCGCTGAATTTGGCGATGTACTGTTCCATGAGCCGCATCTGCTCATCGACGCTTTTAAGCTTCTCTTCGTCGAGTTCCACCACGTCTTCGGCATCGACTTCCGGCCAACCGATCAGCACCGCGTCGGCGTATTCGAGTGAAGCACGCTGTGCCGCCGATGCGATGCCGTCCTCGATCTGCACGAGAAACACGTATCGCACGATGCTTAATCGTTCGGATGCGAGCTTCAATCCCAGATAGGGGTCATTGAGATCCGCATTCCATGGGTTCTTAGCGTCAGTCATTGTTTCCTCCATCTGGCCGTCATTATTGTTGTGTTCGTTCATGCCCGTACCTGGCCTGTTCCGTAGCCGATCCACTTGGTCGTGGTCATTTCGCGTAGTCCCATGGGCCCGCGTGCATGCATTTTTTGCGTGGAGATACCAAGTTCCGCGCCGAAGCCGAACACTCCCCCATCTGTGAAACGCGTGGACGCGTTGACCATCACCACCGCCGAGTCGATGCGTGAGGTGAATTCCTCAATGGCCGAATAGTCTTCGGCGATAATGGATTCGGTATGCCCTGTGGAGTGGCGGTTAATGTGGCTGATGGCCTCGTCGAGTGAGTCGACCACTTTGACGCCGATCTTCAACGCGAGATACTCGGTATCCCAGTCTTCCTCAGTGGCATGTATCAGTTTCACCCCGTCAATACCGGTTTTGTCGATGATCTCGTAGGCCTGTTCGTCGGCATGCACTTCGACGTCGGCTGCGGCAAGCGCTGTGGCGATTTGCGGAAGGAACGCTTCGGCGATGTCACTGTGCACGAGGAGTTTTTCAGTGGCGTTGCAGACGCCGACGCGTTGCGTTTTGGCGTTGAGAATGATGGGGATGGCTTTGTTTTGGTCGCCGGTTCGGTCGACGTAGATGTGTACGTTGCCCGCTCCGGTTTCGATGACGGGTACTTTGGAGTTTTGCACGACGGCTTGGATGAGGCCCGCTCCCCCTCGTGGAATAAGCAGGTCGATGTGGCCTTGGGCCTGCATCATGGCGTTGGCGCCTTGACGCCCGTATTCGTCGACGGAAGCGATGAGTGCGGCATCATATCCGTGTTCGTGCAATACGTCGGCGATGATGTTGAGGGTGGCTGCGTTGGTGCGTTCGGCCGCGTGTCCTCCTCTGAGGAGTGCCGCGTTGCCTGATTTGATGCAGAGTGACGCGACGTCGACGGTGACGTTGGGTCGTGCTTCGTAGATCATGCCGAGCACGCCGATGGGCACGCGGGTTTGTTCGAGTCGCAGACCGTTGTCGAGGTGGTATCCGCGCACGATTTCACCGATCGGATCCTGTAGGGTGGCTACGTGGCGCACACCTTGTGCGGCTGCGTTGACGCGGGGTACGTCAAATTTGAGCCGGTCGAGTTTGCCTGCGTCCATGCCATGTTCGGCGGATTTCTGCATGTCGATGGCGTTGGCTTCCGCGATTTCATTGGCGCGCGCGTCGAGTGCGTCAGCGATGGCGTTGAGAAGTTCGTTTTTACGCTGCGTGTTGGTTTGGGCAAGTTGCGCTTGCGCGATTCGGGCGGCGTCGGCTTTGGCGCACACCTCGTTGAGCACATCGGGCTCCATGGCGTTGGATTGGGTCTGTGGGTTCGTCATAGTTTCCTAGATTAGCGCGAAATCGCGCCTTGTTCCGTAGCTTCGACCATTATTTCGTCGTAGCATCGGAAACAGGGCGCGATTTCGCACGTCACGTGTCCTCAGAGATTTATATCCGAAACCGTTCTCGATCAACCGTTATTCGACATGGAATCAGTGGATCTGATCGAGACCCGGATACAGCGGGAAGTCTTCGGCGAGCTTGTCGACGCGAGCCCTGAGGGCTTCCACGTCGGCATCCTTGCCTGCTGCGAGTGCGGTTCCGATGATGTCGGCGACCTCTTCGTATTCCTTGTTGCCGAAGCCGCGGGTGGCGAGGGCGCTGGTGCCGATGCGCAGACCGGAAGCCACGCTTGCCGGACGCGGATCGAACGGAACGGTGTTGCGGTTGATGGTGATGCCGCACTGGGCGAGGAGGTCTTCGCCCTGCTGGCCGTCCATTTCGCTGTTGCGCAGATCAACCATGACGAGGTGGACGTCGGTGCCGCCGGTGAGGACGCTGATGCCGTTGTTCTTGACATCGTCGGACATGAGGCGTTCGGCGAGGATCTTGGCACCGTCGAGGGTGCGCTGCATGCGGTCCTTGAACTCCGGAGAGGCTGCGACCTTGAACGCGACGGCCTTGCCTGCGATGACGTGCATGAGCGGACCGCCCTGCTGACCCGGGAAGACCGCGGAGTTGAGCTTCTTGGCATAGTCCTGCTTGGCGAGAATGAAACCGGAACGCGGACCGCCAAGAGTCTTGTGAGCCGTGGAGGATACGACATCGGCGTACGGGACCGGGCTCGGGTGCAGTCCGGCTGCGACAAGGCCCGCGAAGTGTGCCATATCAACCCAGAACTTGGCTCCGACTTCGTCGGCGATTTCCTTCATGGCCTTGAAGTCTTCGATACGCGGGTAGGCGCTCCAGCCGCCGATGATCATGGCCGGGTGGGTTTCAAGCGCGCGCTGGCGGATGATTTCAGGATCGATGCGGAAGGTTTCAGGATTGACTCCGTAGGCTTCGGCATGGTAGAAACGTCCGGAGAAGTTGATTTTCATGCCGTGGGTGAGATGTCCGCCATGGTCGAGGGCAAGACCGAGCACGGTGTCGCCCGGCTTGACGAGCGCCTGGTAGACGGCTGCATTGGCCTGTGCGCCGGAGTGAGGCTGCACGTTGACGTATTCGGCACCAAACAGGCTCTTGGCACGCTCACGGGCAATGGTTTCGATCTTGTCAACCTGCTCGCAGCCACCATAGTAGCGGCGTCCCGGATAGCCTTCGGCATACTTGTTGGTCAGCACGGAACCCTGAGCCTGAAGCACGGCACGCGGCACGAAGTTTTCGGAGGCGATCATCTCCAAGCCGTTCTGCTGTCGAGACAACTCAGCGTTGAGTACCTCGGCGATTTCGGGGTCTGCTTCGGCGATAGGCGCGTTGAACATGTCGTTCGGAGTTTGCGCGAGAGGCGATGCGGTCATTGAGCTCTCCTTGGCTTGGAGGATAAATACGTTGCCCGTACGAACGTGCAGGCTTAACGATGAAGTGTACGTGCACAAATCGCATGAGGGAATAGGGCGTTTCGAAACATGGAAGCAATCACGAAACAAGCAGGAAACAATCACCACCCATAAACACGCATCGTCCCATTCCACGGACGCCAAACACGCTTCTTCCCGCCCATAACGCTACACTCAATATTGTTTGACGTTCATTGTCCGTTCTATTGCTAAGGAAATCCAGTGACCACGTTCCACAGCACTCGCAGCACCACCGATTCACTCACCTCCAAGCAAGCCATACGCAAAGGCATCGCCGACGACGGCGGCCTGTTCGTAACCGACTCACTGGGCGAAACCCACGTAGACGTCGCATCTCTCGCAGGCAAGTCCTACCAGCAGATCGCATTCGACGTGCTGAGCGTGCTGCTGCCCGACTTCTCCGAAACCGAACTCAAGGCATGCATCGATGAAGCGTACGGCGCGCAATGGTCCGACGAAAAGATCACCCCGGTCAAGCCGCTCGGCGATGACTACGTGATGGAACTGTTTAACGGCCCGACCTCCGCATTCAAAGATGTCGCATTGCAGATCCTGCCGCGTTTCATGGCACGCACCACCCCGGCCGGCGGCGACGGCAACGAGAAAATCATGATCGTGACAGCCACCTCCGGAGACACCGGCAAGGCGGCGCTCGCTGGTTTCGCGGATGCCGAGGGCACAGGCATCACCGTGTTCTATCCGGAAGGCAAGGTTAGCCAGGTACAGGAACTGCAGATGAGCACGCAGGCTGGTTCGAATGTGAATGTCTGCGCGGTGAAGGGCAATTTCGATGACGCTCAGTCCGCTGTCAAACGCATTTTCGGTGATCGTGAGCTTGCCAATCGTTTGGCTTCCGATTCGCATGTGGTACTGTCTTCCGCAAATTCGATCAATGTGGGACGTTTGGTGCCGCAGGTCGTCTATTATTTCTCCGCTTACGCGCAGCTGCTCGAACAGCAGGTCATCAATGTCGGTGATGAGGTCGAGTTTGTGGTGCCGACCGGTAATTTCGGCGATATTCTCGCCGGATATTATGCGAAGCTGTTAGGCTTGCCGGTCAAGCATCTGGTTGTTGCGTCCGATAAGAACAATGTGCTGTTCGATTTCCTGACTTCCGGCACGTATAACCGTCAGCGTCCGTTCTATCAGACGATTTCCCCGTCGATGGACATTCTTATCTCCTCGAATCTGGAACGCATGCTGTATTACATGTCCGACAAGGACACTCGTCTGATCGCCATGCTGATGAACGATTTGAACCAGTGGGGCGCCTATGAGGTTCCCGAACCGATGCTGGCCAAGATTCGTTCCCTGTTCGGCACCGGCTGGGCCGATGAGGATCAGGTGCGTGAGATGATCGCGGATTGCTGGAACAAGAACCATTATGTGATCGACCCGCATACCGCGTGCGGTTATTACGTGATGCAGCAGATGCCTCGCGATCCGCTGACGCCGCGCGTGCTGCTGAGCACCGCCAGCCCGTACAAGTTCCCGCGCGTGGTCAACGAGTCCTTGGGTTTGGATGCTTCCGGCACGGATTTCGAATGCATGGACGTGCTTGCCGAGGCGACCGGCACTACCGCTCCGGCCGCGTTGCGCGGTTTGGAGACCGCCGACGTGCGTTTCGACCATGTCGTTGACATCGACGGTATGGAAGGTTTTGTCGAGCAGGCCGCCAAAGCTCTGTAAAAACTCTGTAAGCGAAGCATACTTTCACATCGTTAAAGCCATCTCCATCGGCCGTCCGCAATATGTGGACGGCCGTTTTTCGTCAAGGCTGCTACAGTTGCATGCTCGGAGGCGAACGAGCATGACAGCACCAACGATACCCGCATCTGAATCGGTACGACAGAAGCAACCGGCACAACAATCGAACCAGCCCGAACAGCCCCGGCGTAAGCATGATCGTCTCATCACCCGTGATATGGCGTTGGTCATGCTTGCGACGTTCTGTTTCATGTCGAGCAATATGCTTGCCAATCCGATCGTTGCCGGATATGCGGAATCGTTGGGCGCGGACGGCATGCTGATGGGTGCGGTGGCCGGGTCGATGAGTTTCATCTCACTGTTCTGCCGCCCTATCGCAGGCAATCTTTCCGACAAAACCAGCAAGCGCACACTTGTGGCGGTTGGCACGGTGCTCTATTTCGCCGCCGGACTGCTGTACTATTTCGCAAACTCCCCCATCATGCTCATCATGGCTCGCGTGATCAACGGCGTTGGTTTCGCATGCTGCTCGGTCTGCCTGGCCACGTGGATGTCGCTTTTGCTGCCGATCCGGCATATGGGTGCAGGCATGGGAGTGTATGGCACGATGAACGCGCTGGCTATGGCGGTCGGACCGGCATTGGGTATTCGCGCGCAAAAATACATCGGTTATCGTCTGACGTTTTTGAGTTCGCTGGTGCTGGCGGTGATCATGCTGCTCGCCACACTGATGGTGAAGAATGGCGGACAGCCGGTACGCAAAAAGCAGACTTCCATAACGGAGAATCCCTCCACTGCCGTAGACATTGACGGTTCTGCTAGCGCAACCAAAAAGCATCGTTTTTCGATCCGTTCGATTCTGGAACCGCGTGTGGTGCCGTTGTCGCTGACGTTCATGATGTTTGCGATAGCGTATTTCGCAAATCAGTCCTTCATCGTGAGTTATGTTCAGTCTCGTCATCTGCCGGTATCATCCGACCTGTTTTTCATGTTTTACGCGGTCGCGTTATTGGTGTTGCGACTGGGCTTGCGCGACCTGTTCGACAGCAAGGGCTTCCGTTTCTGGCTGACGGTCTGCTCGTTGGGCATGCTGGCGATGCTCGCATGCATGACGTTCCTGTTCAATGATTGGATGCTGTTGTTGGCTGCGATTTTCACCGCTGTCGGCTACGGTCTGATGAGTTCAGTCACGCAGGCGCAGGCCGTGGTAATCGCAGGCCGCGAGCGCAGTGGTATTGCGAATAGTACGTATTATGCGGGTATTGATTTGGGTATGTCGGTTGGTCCGTTTGTGGGTGGTTTGGTGTATGGGCATTTGCCTGCTGTGTGGTTTTATCCGGTGTTTATGTTGGCGATGCCTGTTGCTTGGTTGATTTATTTGTTGTGTGTGAAGCGTGTTTCGCGGTAGTTGTTGGCATCGTGTGCGAGGTTTCTGCCGTAAACCAGTCCAAGCGCGTGTCGTTCTAACTGTTTTTGCGGTCGGTCGTATTTTCCATATACGGCAATATGACCGACCGACGCCCATCCTGGCTCGTGCAAGGCGTCCATGCCGAAGGGGAGATGTCAGGATCGGTCCTTGCCGCCGTATTCCGTTCCAGCCTTTCCGGCTATTTGACTTGGTGGATTTTGTTGCCTTTGACCATGTAGGCACGTCGGGCCATGTCGATCATGGGCTGGTCGAATCGGCTGTCTGTGTAGAATTCGTCCACTCGAACGTTGTCTCCGTAGAGTTCGCGGAATCGTTTGGGCTTGTTGGTGTTGAAGTTGAGGTAGTTTACGTTCAACGTGTTGCCGTCGATGGTGGACGAGACCAAATGTTGCACGCCAAGCCTGCGGCAGGCCTCGCCCACGGTGATGTCGAACGAGGCGGTGAGGATCGCATCGTCTTCGCGTGGCTTATACCAGGGTTTGATGCGCTTCATGTTCTGATCCCGGAAGGCGTTGACCAATTCTTCGAATTCCAACGATTCGGCAAGTTCGCTTAAATATCCGTGGCATAGCTTGCCCACACCGTATTCCATTTGATCGAACGTGGCTCGTCCGAGCTTGTATTTGATGGCATAGCGCAGTACCGGGGCGATGTACCGCAATACTTTCGGATTGTATTTGGCCGAAAACAGGTACAGGTCGAACAGGCTTTCTCCGTCATAGATGGTTCCATCGAAGTCGAATACACGCATGTATGCAGCTCTCACTTCCTCGTATGCGCGCATTCAATACGCGCCATTGCACCTCATGCTAAAGTCCGAAGGCTGATTCCTTCTTACACCAAGGTGAACGGCCGGCGACCGCAATGTGCACAAATTGCACATCTCAATGCACATTCGGTTCATGTCACGTTTGGAAGGAGGAACCACCACAACAACACAGTCGGACCGCTATTCGCCCCATAGGAGCCGTTCGCGCTGCTGATACTCCTCATCGAACAACGGCTGGGCCTTCGTGTCGATGAGCTTGGCGAATTCCAGATCCTCATCTCGTTCCACCCGATGCTCAGCCATATTCCATTGGTCATGGTACGTGTAACGCAATGCCTCGGCATCCGTTTTCAGAACATGCGACCGGTAAAGGTCCCGTTCGAATAGAAGCGTATCAACCAGCCATCCTGGCTCGTCCGGAAACTTACTGATGCCATTGACGCACTCCGCACGATACGCGTCATGGACAAGGACAGGCAACGCATCGATACGCAAAAGCTCCTTGAACATGATAAGCCGTCCGATTCGACCGTTGCCGTCCGAAAATGGGTGAATCTTCTCAAACGTCCAATGGACACGGGCGATCTGATACGGCTCGTCCTCAAGTTTCGTGCACATATCAAACAGCCTGTCCATAAATTCGGGAACATCCTGCGGCAGCGCGGTCCTTGTCGGAGTGACAGGATTGCCGATAAAGTTCGGCCGAGTCTTGTAGCCGCCCACGTTGAAAAGCGAGTCGGAGACCTGTCTGGTGCCCTGCTTGAGAATGGCATGCAGGTGACAGACCATATCCCGGTCCACCGGCTCATCAGCATGGTCGAGAATCCAACGGAACGCAGCAAAATGATTACGGGTTTCCAACGCATCATCAGGATTGACCTGTTCGCTGCCATCCGTGGTATAGGTACCGGTGGCAAATAGCTGCGCGGTCTGTTTGGCAGTAAGGGTGGAACCTTCCATATGATTGGAATTCCATGCGAACTGGATTTGCGTGGTCGTGTAAATGCCGTCACCATATCGAGTATCACGCTCTCGGATAAGACGCTCCACGATACGTTCCGCCATAACCCCATCCTTCCTTCATTCCGCTCGACTATCCTCCCATGGTAATTCATTTAGGCTAGAAACCGTGGTGGATGTCGTATATCCTGCAGGTTGGTTCCATGTCGAACGTGACCGTGTCGAACTGTTCGGGATGGTGTACGAACGTATCGATCAGTTTCCATTGGCGACGGCTGATGCCGATACGATAGTCCGGGCGGACCATAAGCACCGGCGCTTTCGGCTGGAGTTCCTCCAAGAGCTGCGCGCGCTGTTCGAAGCATTCATCATCGTCGATCCATACGATCGGCGCGGGTTCATTCTCTTCGCATTCGATGCGTACGCGTCGTTGGATGGTCTGCCATTTGCCTGTCTCACGTCCCCATTTGGTGACAGGATCGTACCAGGTGATGACATCGACCAGCATGGGATCCCATCCGAGCATCGGGTCGAGAATCTGACTGCAGTATGGCTGCCAGGTGGACAGCCACCACAATTCCACAATGCCGTCAACTGCCAACGCGTACATGGCGTCGGATAGTTCGCTGGACCAGTGGATGCGCCATGAGCCTACGGGCGTGTGGGCTTTTTCGTTGCCGTCCAAGTGGAACGCTTTTTCAGGATTGTACATTTTCGCGTAGGGACTGTCGGGCTTCGCCCAGGTCATAACTTTGTTCACGCCGCCCCTGCGCAAAAGCTTGTCATCCGGAAAGGCGTTGAGCACCCCATCGAAATCCGTGAACACCACAGGCTTGGAAAACATTTTCAAATACGTCATCACCACTCCCCTTTCAATTATCAACTATCTTCTTATATTGACCTTACGGTTTCCTCATTACGTTTTACCTGACAAATACTGACAGCACCGCCATCGTTTTATTTGCTATACTCGGATTGGTTCGGCACGGACGCCGAACGACCGCAGGCACGAGCATAGGCAACCGCAAACATGGTCCATAGATGCGCAAAACATGATGTGCGGACGCATCCAAAAAAGCGGTCACCATCACGCAAAGGAGCGAAACATGGCAGACGAATCATCGAAGATTCCAGAGAAAACCGTCGAACAAATCTTCGACGAACGTTATCCCCTCGACAAATGGGAGGATTCAAACTACTCGATACTCGACAAATTCTCAATGCGCGGCCGCAAAGGCTTCGTCACCGGAGCCGCAGGCGGTCTAGGACGCAACGCGGCGGCCGCGCTCGCCCAAGCCGGAGCAGACGTCGCACTAGTCGACCTGCCCAGCCAAGAAGACAAACTCACCGAACTGGCGAAAGACATGAGCGAACGTTTCGGCACCAACGTCATCGCGCTCACCTGCGATGTCACCAACGTCGAACAAGTAGCCGAACTCAAAACACAATTGGTGGAACAGCTGGGCACCGTCGACTTCGCGTTCCTCAACGCCGGAGTCAACGTACCGGGCGACGATCAAGACGCCACCGAAGAAGTATGGACGCGCACCATCAACATCAACCTCAACGGCACCTACCGTACCGGCCGCATCGCGCATGAAATCATGCGCGAACACGGTCATGGCGGCTCACTGATCTTCACAGCCTCCCTGTCCGGACACAACGCGAACTACATGATGGGAAGTCCGACGCCGGTGAACGCGTATGGCGCCACCAAAGCGGCCATCATGGAACACTCACGTTACCTTGCTGCCGCGCTCGCCAAGGATGGTATCCGTTCCAACACCATCTCCCCCGGATACGTGTGGTCTGGAATTTTCAATGGCCGTATCGACATGCCTGGCCACGACGCCATGCTCGAGGTCGTGCCGATGCATCGTTTCGGCACGAATGACGAGATTGCCAGCACGGTGCTCTTCCTCGCCAGCGACGCGTCCTCGTACGTTACTGGCACTGACATTCGCGTAGACGGCGGCTACAGCGTCTTCTAACCTCTAACGACCATCTAACGCGTTGAGGCCGGCCATGGCTCACAGCCCTCCGACCGACCTCAACAGACGTCTATTCGCGCTTTATATCGGCACGAAGTCCAAAAACCGTAAGAAGCAATCACACCGGCATCAATTCGCCAGTAGCCCGACAGCATTTGACGTTTCCGTTGTTGTCGGATGCCGATCTGACTGTGCATCATTTGTATGGTGCGTATAGTGAGAAGAAATTGTACGGCAAGGTCTATGTGGGTGTGATTCGTTCGACTTTCGTGATCGATGGTGATGGAGTGATTCGTGTGCCCCGGTACAACGTGCGCGAAAGGCCATGTTGATTCTTTGCTGCATGCGCTCGATAAGCTTGATGGTTCCGTTTTTCTAGCTTGGAATGCGATGCGGTCTTTTGAATCAGTTTTTCCATATGAAAGGTGCAAGCTAATTTACGCGCATTAATTAGGCGTCTCGCAGGAGAAGTCCTTGCAGAGGAAAGAGCGCGACGACCCCAGCCACCAACAAGCGAATCGCCTTCTTCCGGCACGTCGGCTTGCTCCATTATTCCGCCATCACTCACTGGCTTTCGATTTGCGGAGCTACCCTCCATGTGGAACTCTTTTCACTCTCCCTATCAATACCCGCGATCTTTTTGAGTTGTTTCTCGCAGGCCTTCATGTATTTCACACTGTTCTTCATGTTCTTCATGCTGCCTTCAATCCCTTTCACAGCCTCATTACGGTCCCGCTTGGCTTGACGTCCTGAACCGAGGGAGATCCCGCCTTCTTTCTTCACGAGACTCTCAAGCTGCGACATGAACCCAAGTTGCGCTTCAGCCATCCATATCTGTTGACGTATGTACTGGCATATCTCGGTAACTCTCTGTTTCCCCTGCTCATCATTGAGCAGCACGTTCCGGCAGAACACCGTCAATTTCGCGCACGTGTTGAGTACGTATGCGTCCTGATTCGACACCATCCACGTGCCTAGTGTGGTGGCGCTTCCACCGGCGGCAGCACCCACCAGTGCGCCGCCACCGGCAATGATGGCCGTACCTCCTGCCACGCCGAGGCCTCCAGCCGCAAGGGATCCGCCCCCAACCGCGGCCAGACTCGCACTCGTCAACGCGGCTCCGGACAAGCCTGCCACCGTCGATCCAGCCAATACCGGAGCGATGGTCGGAGCCAACACAAATGCGACTCCCCCTGTCGCTGTGATTAGGCACACACTGCCGACAGCACCCACCAGTATTGTCTCATTCACGCCTTTCAGCCGTTTCTCCTGCCCGGCTATCGCCTTCGCGTATTTTCTGCAACTTCCTTTTTCGAATCCCGGTAATCTATCGCATACCTCATCCAACGTCTCTGAATCGAACTTCAGTTTCTTGCCAGTCTTATTTCCGGAACCCTCAGACATAAACTGATACGGCACGAACTGCGAAGCTTCCAACGCCACCAGCTCCTGCCATCCCACTGCCGAATATGTCTGGATTCTCTGCGCCTCTTCCCTGAGCTCTTCAAAGGAAAATAGCGTGAATTCGGCACTGACGTCTCTCTCCCAATCTTGGAGCCATTGCTCTTTGCCTGCCCGCAAAGACTTTTTCTTCGTCTGCTCTATATCGGCAAGAAGCGCCTGATACTCGATGGAGACCAACATGTTCGTCTTCGCCAAATCCATTTCGAAGAATCGCATAACCGAGGAATCATCACCATACCCATTGCCTCGATTCTCAAACCCGGAATATGGGATCGATTGCGCCTTTTTGCGCGTGTCGGAACTCACCTGATAATCCGTACGCACAGCAAACGCAAACCGAGCGATCCCGACAAAGTTCACGTGCAGAAAGAAATCCTTAACCGCCAACGCTCCTATCTTCGATTTACCTCCCACGAGCGCGCGGATAACCCCGTCAGCAACGTCAAACAGCGAAAACACTCCCGTCGCAATGGTGACCATCCTTGCAGCGACTGCAGACCCATTCGGCAGCAGCGTATCAATCCCAAGCCGCATCAGCGATTCACGGTCCAACATCCCCTTCGAACACATTTCATACAGTTTTTGCGCCGTATAGCATACGCATACCAAACATTCGTTGATTATCACAGGCACGGACTGCCTTGCCAGCTCACGTCCCACGCCCAGTTCCGCCCTGAGATCGAAGCGCCGATAAATCCGTTCGCCACCTTCACCAACATCCTTCAGCAGTGTTCCATTAAACAATTTCGACAGCATCTTACGGAACGACCTCTCATCCGCCATCGCGTCTTTGAATAACGGCAATGCCGACAACTCCTTCACCAGGGACAACACCGGCCCAGGAGTACCAGTCCCCTTCCCTACTGACCCGCTCGACCCCGCCATATCGCTCACCATATGGAAGAACCACCCCACCACGCCAAGCATGAGCTTCTCTTCCAGATTCCCACCAATCAGCTCATCCCGTTCCACAGGCACGGCCAGGAATTCCCCATGCCGGTCCGTCCCATACACCTTCCCCGTGAACTGCGTCAGGATGGAGAAAGCAAGACCTCCCAAGCTCATGTGATGCGAAAAATCCCGCAAATGATGCTGGTATCCGCCGCCGAACTCCTGAGTGACCTTGTCACCGACGAACGGATGCATCTTCTCAAGGAACCTAATCGCCGATTTCAGATCATCACCCTTGTATTCCGAATCCATCCTCGCTACAGCAATCACGAACGAATCAATCTGACCGCTCCCCCATTCTCTTGCACGATCAAGGTCAAATCGTCCGACCCACAACGAGTCGATGGCACCCGCGATTACTCCACACCACGACGCCAGCCGATAATAGTTGGCCTGTTTTCCGTCAGATGCTTCCTCGCATTCGACATTGATGACGGTTACCTCGTCATCGACTCGTGTTGCGTTCCCTTTTTCTTCTCCACCCGCACATTCGATAAGTTGACCCGGTGCCAAGGCCTCCAGAGTGCAGTCGATTCGGACCTCTTCGTTGAGCTTTCCCTCCCACTCCGACAGCTCCATAGCGCTCATGAGACCCTCCTCGCCTTTAAGGAATCACCTTTGTCTTTCAAGTTTATTCTCAAAAACAGACAATGAACGGAGCGCAGTTCAGAACATGTTTAGACGCCATGTTTTCGTTTCCCTTCATTAGCCCCATTCGCGATATTCCGGGGGGAAAACGCCAATCCAAAAAAACCTTCAAACCATAATCGGCATCCAACAGACGCACGCCATATAAGAGTCGGACACGACAATCGACACGTCGTGTCCGACTCTTATATGGCGTGCTTCTGTTGATTAGTTCAGTGGGTCGGACTGTTTTGCATAACGCGGAGGGTGTTCCATCCCGCGTCCGTGACGCGCAGGACCGACTCGTAGGCCTTGTACTTGCGGTCGTAGATGGCAGTCTAGTCGATTCTGGGTTCGAATCTTTTGCCCGGCTTCGACATGTGGTCGAACGCTTCTTGGAAATCCTTGTACAAGCCGGTTCCCACGGCGGAGCACATCGCGTCGCCAAGGCCGCCGAGCTCGTTTACTGCGACGTTTTCGACGTGGTGGAGGTATCCGGCAGTGACCTCTTGCAAGCCTTCCGCCGCCCCGACCGACGGCGAGCCGGTTTGGGGAATGGCACAAAACTTGTCATCTCAATAATAGCCCATGCACGAACAAAACTGTTCCACTCATATCGAAATATTCGATACTGCGCTCGCTTTGGAACGAGAAAAATAGATCGTCGCGCAACGATTCAAGCAAGCCGCGCGCACGTAAGGCGGGTATGATGACACCTATTCGCGCTTTGTATCGGCACGAAGTCCGAAGAACGATAAGGAGCAATCATGTCCGACATCAATTCGCCAGCAACCCCAGCAGCGCAGGACTCCCGTACATCTGCACGACTCGAAGCGGGGCTAACGGCCCCGGACTTTACACTTCCCAGCGACAACGGCGGTAGTGTCACGCTCTCCGCATTGCGCGGCCAAAATATCATCCTATACTTCTACCCTGCCGCGATGACTCCCGGCTGCACCACCGAGGCCTGCGACTTCCGCGACAACCTCGCACGCCTAAGCTCCCGCGGATTCACAGTGCTCGGCGTTTCGAAGGATCCGCTGGACAGGCTCGTCCGATTCCGCGAGCGCGATCATTTGACGTTTCCTCTGCTATCGGATGCTGATTTGACTGTGCATCGTTTGTATGGCGCGTATGGTGAGAAGAAGTTGTATGGCAAGGTTTATGAGGGTGTGATTCGTTCGACTTTTGTGATTGATGGCGATGGGGTGATTCGTGTTGCCCGATACAACGTGCGTGCGAAGGGTCATGTTGATTCTTTGCTGCGTGCGCTTGACAAGCTCGATGGTTCAGTTTTCTAGTCTGGAATGCGATGCCGCTTTGTTTATAAATCAGCTTTTTCATGCGAATGACGCAAGCAGTGTCAGTAGCGGGTAGATGCCGAATTCCTGATAGTGGTCGTGCAGTGTGCCGATGTCTTCGAACATGGGCTCTTCGGCGAGCCTTTCGAAGGTCTCGTAACGGCACGGGGCACGGCCTCGTAAGAGAAGAGAAAAAGCGCGATGAGACTCAGACTTCCGACAATAAATCATCGTCTTCCGACATGTCAGCCCACGGCTTGCGTGTGCGGTTTGCTTGATCGTGTTGGCGATGCGTTGGCTGAGGAGCGTGAACGTTTGGAGTTGAAGGCGATTGAAATGCTGAAGGGACCGAAACGTCTTGTGCAGCCGGAGCCAGTGGATCATGCTTGGTGGGATGATGGTTCCGGCGTGTACAGCATCGGCTGAGGGAGCCGGTAGGCTGGGTGTGTAAATCCAGCAGAGAGGAACGTGCCATGGTGACGCGTCGTAATGATGAGCGGACGGTTGCGGGAAGGCATCGCATGATGAGGCGTGCCGACCGTGAGGTAACCGAACCACAGCAGATCGATGCGATTATCGCAACGTGCAAGATCGTGAGTCTTGCATACACCGATGCGGAAGGCATCACCATCGTGCCGTTGAATTTCGGATACGTGTTCGATGCGGAATCCAATCATCTCACCTTGTATTTCCATGGTTCTGCGACCGGACGTAAGATGGACGCGGTCAAGGCCGCAAACAACGCGCTTCCCATGGCGTTCGAGATGGCGACCGACTGCGAGGTGGTCGAAGGACGTACGTTGTGCAATTGGGGCGAGGCGTTCAAGTCGATCGTCGGCAATGGCACCGCATCCATCATCGACGATCTTGACGAGGCACGCCAGGGGCTTGCACTGCTGATGAAGCAGCAGGCCGGCATGGAACATGCGGAATTCACCGACCAGCAGGTACGCGCCGTCACCGTATGGAAGGTGGAAGCGGACTATCTCACCGCCAAAGTACGCGAAAAGCCCCAGCCGCATACGCACTGACCTCATACCGCACCTTGACGCAATGATGCGCTGCTTCCAAGCCCGAGGATGGGAATTGGGAACAGCGCATCAGATGTAAAACGCTAGACCGAAGTCCGGCTGCGGCCAAGTTGCAAGTCAGGCCGTAACCTGGTCGAGATAAGGTTTCAAATCAAGCCTTCCGGCGGGAACGCCGCGCGTAGCTTCCTCCAAAAATCGCGGAGGACACCATCACGACGGTCGCCACGATGGCGGGCGTCACGTTTGAACCGGTTTTGGCGAGCTTGACCGCATCGCCGCCGTTCGCGGACGATTTCACCGGATGCTTCCGCTGGCCGTTCGCATCATTCGCACCCGGAGCCTTCTGCGAATCATCTGGTGTCGATTCATGGCCCGGCGTTTCAGGCTGACCTTCCTCATCCGTCAGTCGGGCATCAACCGTGGTTCCCTTACCATTCAGGCAGCTTTTCAGCTCGCTTTCCTTATACCAGGTCGAACCATCCGCAATTGGCGTGCAGGAATCGTTGAATCCGATTTCCTTCTCGTTGTACAGCATTCTGACCAACGGCTGATACGGCTGCCCCGAGACGTCCGTACCATCACGCACAACCACATCCCACTGCACATTCGCAGCCATCGGCGTCACACTTTCGCCACGCCACGGATTATTCTCATACGTGTACAGTTCACTCGCCTGCTGCTGCGATCCAGGCAGCTTCAGCAATGCCGCAAACGGAATAATGGTTTCGGCATGTGCGAATCGGAACGTCGCGGCGGTGCCGGCCCGCTCCCTCGTGTCGATCGCATTGAAGAAATCGTCGAGCAACGGCTGGGCAATGCGGTAGGTCTCATCCTGACCTGCGCGCCCCGGTCCCTTCTCATAGAAGTCCTCGGCATCAAGCGACCAAGCAAACGTCTTAGCCTCCTGGGCGTGCTGACCTTGGAAGTACTGGTCGAAATTGAACGTGTGGGATCCGGTGTTCTCCTGTTCCATATCGGCCGCGATGATGTACAGATTGTACAAATCCATTGCCGCATCCTGTTCCGACGCGATCTTCTTCTTGGCGTCACCGCACGCGTTCGCATCCTTGGCAGGGTCGGCGCCAGCAGCGCAATTGGCCGCACCCTTTTTCGTGCCGTCAGCCGTGTTGTACCAGATGCGCTGGCCTTCCTCCTTGCCGATGGACGCGAGGAAATCGTCAGTGAAGATTTGAGAGAGCAGATTATGCGAAGCGGCGGTCATGGACGGATCGTTCGTCACGTTTTCCTCAGCTTCGGCGATGCCCCCATCATTCGCGACGAACTGCTGGTAACGTTCCGCGCGCTCCTTGGCCTCGCCCGTTTTCTGCGTACCATCCGGATTATCAGTCTTATGGAAATACAACGTGGTGGTGTTCTTGTCGAAATTCTTGCCGGAATTGTTATCCGCAGGATTATTCGGTGCTACAACCGCATTCGCCAGCAAACCGTTGGAAGCCTGATCGAATCCTAGTTTGAAATTCTCTCCGGATTCGGTTGCACGAGGCTCACCCGAGCTCTGGTATGAGACGCGCAGTCCCTGCTTTGCGGCATTGGCGAACAGATCAGCATCACGCTGGTATATTCTCTCACCAATGCCCTGATGCTGTATGGCGCCCTGACCAGAGAGCATGCCATACCCGTTGCCCACGTTGACCGCAGTAATGGCATTGACATTGTTGATGAATTCCTTGCCAACCTCTGGGCTAACGAATCCAGCATAATTGTTTTCCGCAGCAGACTGAGCCATCAGTGCCAGCAAAGCGTCATACTTGTAGCTCGACAGGCCACGCGAGCCATGCCTTGCCACAGACTCGGTGTATGCAAGATGGTATCTGCTCGGAATTGCTGAATATGATGTGCTCGCCGGTGCAACATACGGCTGCTTGCTGCTGTAATACCGGGCGGTTCCTTCCCCAGCCAAGGCCGCTGGCGTTGCGAGCATGGCCGCTGCCACTACAGCGCTTGTCAACGCGAGCATGCCACCGCCCACCGATTTGGTACCGCGTTTGCGCCAGGCTCCTGCCTGCCGCTGTCCCTTTGTTGCCGTATGGTTTTTCGCCATTATCCTCATTCTTCTACCTCTTCTGCTTTGCCACATTGAAGCTGTCAGGCAAGCCAGCCCGGGCGACAAAATAGGCTCAGAAGGCGAACACGCAACGCCTTAAACGTGAACGATCGACAAATAATCCGCGAACCGTCGCTTAGAACTCAAGTAAGTTACACAGCCGCAACTCCCCCAACCCATGGATTCACGATGCTCGACGTATCACAGAACCTGCTGGACAAGTTCCACCGATTTCGCTGCGGACACCCACCAATCAACGCACATCATTATGGCTGGCCGATTGTCGACTTGGCACGTGGAGACGTCCCCGCCATGTTCGAGATGCCACGTCAACAAGTGTACCTGCTGCTGTCGGCCGCCATCGACTTCGACGTGACGCAAGTCGTTGACATCGCACCAAAGGCGTTCACGGTCTGATTGATCTGTCGATGTTTCAACAACTGCCCGCTTATGAACGGACGATACGCGACATCAGAACATACGCCGACGATGCCAGTCAGACGCACCCCACGCCCGCCGTGAACATCCCATTGGAAACAGCAGATGGACTGCCATGCGGCGCATGCCTTATTGGCCCAGCAGGCTCAGACAAGTCACTGATTGGTCTAGCCAAAGAACTCTATAAGGGAATGGAATAACAGATGGTTTCCCCAACAAACAATCATGCAGCAAGATAGCAACACCACCCAGGCGACGGATCGCGCCGAAACGGACGCTCTCTCCTTCGGCGCGAAGAAAATCGCAATCATGATTGGCGTGGGACTCATCGCCGGTTCCCTACACTGCCTATGTTGATGACCATGCCGTTGGCGTAGCTGATCTACCTGTGTTTCCGCCGTATCATCCATCCGACTCGCGCATAACCGTCCATACGGGAATCCTCGAACGCAAGTAAATGTCGCTTCCGTCAATCGTCGACCGCAAGAGGCGTTCATGGAGCGGCGGATTTCCTTATATTCCAACAAAACCCGTACTGTTATGCGACACGTAATAACAGTACGGGTTTTCTGTGTTACTGTTATATATAACAGCTAAACAGTTTGCATCTAACTGTTCGGCCGGGAGATATATCACCTACGAAACATACAGAAAAAGAGGCACAGATTGAAGCTGATCATCTCATCCGTGTCCGGAGAACCGATTTACGAACAGATCAAGAACCAGATCAGGTCCGCGATCATGTCGGGTGAGCTTACAGCAGGCGAGGCGCTTCCCTCACTGCGCAAGCTCGCCAAGGAACTGCGCGTCAGCGTGCTCACCGTGACCAGAGCGTATAACGAACTGGCCGACGAGGGGCTCGTGGAGAATGTGCAGGGCAAAGGCACATTCGTGATGGAACGAGGCAACGAACTCATGAAGGAACGTGCGCGTGAACGCATCATGGACAAGCTCCGTGAAGTTTCCATCGAGGCCAAAGCCGCCGACATCAGCCTACTTGATCTGCTTGGCATGTTCGAGAAAGCGTACAGGGAACAATCATGAACGATTCCTCACTCCCCCAAGGAACGCGGCCAACCTTGGCCTTGAGCGTAACCGGATTGACGAAGCATTATGATTCCGGCTTCACATTGGATGACGTGACCTTCGACCTGCCGTCCGGCTACATCATGGGTCTGGTCGGTCCGAACGGAGCCGGCAAATCCACGTTGATCAAACTGATCCTCAATATGACCACGCGAGACGCGGGACGAATCGAAGTGCTCGGCCTTGACGCGATGGCCGATGAGGAGCGGGCCAAAGAGCAGCTGGGCGTAGTGCTCGACAGCAGCTATTTCATCGAATACATGACGGTCGACGCGGTGGAACGGACAAGCAGCCCAATGTACCCGCTGTGGGACCACAATCTGTTCGACGCATATCTCAGACGGTTCGAACTCGGACGGAACAAGAAGATCAAGGATCTGTCGCGCGGCATGCAGATGAAGCTCATGCTCGCCGTGGCGTTGAGCCACGATGCGAAACTGCTGATTCTCGACGAGCCGACCAGCGGCCTGGACGTACTGTCCCGCGACGAGCTCATGGACATCCTGTCCGATTATGTTGCGGATGGCGGACACAGCGTAATCTTCTCCACGCATATCACCGCCGATTTGGAGCGTTGCGCGGATTTCCTCGCGTATATAACGAACGGCATGCTGTATTACAGCGGGCCGAAAGACGAGTTCGAAGACGCGTTCCGTCTGGTCAAGGGCGGTCCGGATGAGCTTACTGATGGTCTGCGACGGGCAATGGTCGGCATCCGCACATACGCAACCGGCTTCGACGCGTTGGTCCGCACGCAGGATATCCCACACATCGGCGGCACCGACGGTCTCCTGACACAGCATGCTTCGATTGAGGATGTGATCAGACTGACCAACGCCGCGGCACATACGGCAATCGGCAATACCAACGAAGGAGACGTACGATGAACACGACAGCGAACGCGGACGCCATGACCGCCATCCTTAGGCAGATTTCCTTGGACTGGAACCGTACCATCAGCTACGGGCGGTCGTACATAGCCATCTTCTTCGCGTACGTTCCAGGTTTCACATGCCTGATGGCGGCTACAGGGTCCGCTCTCGACAGCGTTGCGGGAGCCGCCATCGGCGGGGCGGCCTCCGGCTTCCTGATGCTTAATATCACCCTGTTCTCCTATGAACAAATGAACAACCATCATTGGATGAACGGCATCGTGCCCATCAACCGCAACCACCAGATCCTCGGACGATTCGCATTCCTTATCGCCTGCGATCTGGTGGCGGGATTGGAAGTGGCCGTCAGCATCGCCTGCGCCGGCATCATCATGCACGAGCCAGTTAAAGTGACGGATGCGATCGGCTTCGCCGCGATGACCGTGCTGATCCTCGTGCTGCTCAACGCCATCGTGCAGCCGTTCCTGTACCGGTTCTCCCCTTATCGTGCCATGGCCGCCATTTTTCTGAGCATCGGCGTGATCGGGGGCGCGGTCATCGGACTGTGCAAGGCATTGCCGGAATTCGAAAAGACCGTCGAACAGCTGGCCGAGGCGATCAGCCGACACCAAGCCATTGCGTTAGCGGCATTCTTGATCATCGACGTACTCGCCTTGGCGTTCTCCCGCAAGATATCGCTGCATATTTACGGCAGCAAGGACATCTGAACCAAGCCAGCCGGTAGACTCTTATGGAACGTATTTGGGGTCTTCCGAATCAACGGAAAGCCCCAAATGCATATATCTCCGTACGACGCCGGTTCCTACAATACGGCAGGCGCGTCGTGGAAGTCGAACATGACACCATCTGCCAGACCGCAAATAGCCGGCCAATCGGCATCGGACGAATCGTCGTGCATGGCCCATACCTTCATGCCAACCGACTTGGCGGAATGCATGCCGATCAGCAAATCTTCGAACACGGTGCACTCCCCCGGCTCGACTCCGAGGCGAGATGCAGCCAACAGATACACGTCCGGTTGGTCTTTGCCGACGTCGCCGGCATCATCGACACTGACCACTTCATCGAAGTAGTCGAAAATGCCAACATGCTTCATCGCCGGCTCTCTCAGCATCGGCGGCAGCGATGTGGCAACGGCAAGTTTCGCTCCACTCTCTTTCAATTGAGCGAGATATTCACGTGCATACGGTTTGGCTTCGACCACTGTGGCATACATGACGCGGGCCATATGATCCCACTCATCCATCAGCTCTTCGGGAGTGTCGGTAAGGCTGAAACGCGCAATCGTATATTCGGCGATCTGGCGGAATTGCATGGCCGCGACTTTCGTCATGTAATCGTCCGGCACGTCAATGCCTCGTTTTGAAAGAAAATCGATGTCAACCTGATCCCAAACGCCCATGGAATCAAGCAGCGTGCCGTCAAGATCGAAAATGGCGCCCTTGCCTTGATTGCCTGCCATCGATATCCTCCTTTATTATTGTGCATCTTACGTTAATCGAGAACCGATGATTTGAGCAGTTCTTCGGCATGTTCCAGCGACGCTTCGCTTTCACTGCCGGAGAGCATGCGGGCGATTTCGTGCACACGCGCCTCTCCACGCACTTGATTGATGGTGGTGGCGATTGATCCGTCATCCATTTCACCTTTGGCGACCACGTACTGTTCGTCCGCCCAGGATGCGACCTGTGGCAGATGGGTGACGACTATGACCTGCGCGGATTGAGCGAGTTTCGCCAATCGCGCGCCAAGCTCCACCGCGGTTTTGCCACCGACGCCTGCGTCGACCTCGTCGAAAATGAACGTCATGGGAGGTACGGAACCGCCCGCCACCACATGTTTTTCCGCCGCAACGAGTTCAAGCGCGAGCATGAGCCGGCTCAGCTCGCCGCCGGACGCGCTTTTGCCCATCGGCATTTGCGGAGAACCCGGGAACGGCGTGAACAGAAAATCGATGCCGTCAGCGCCGGAAGCGTCCAAATGTTCACGTTCCGATACACGGATCTCTAGTTTCGATCCGCTCATGGCAAGAGATTCGAGTTCCGCAGTGACTTTGGCGGCGAGTTCCTTCGCGGCGGCGGCACGTCTTTTGCTTACCGCACGCGCCGCCTTCAACGCCTCACCGAACAGTTTTTCACGTTCCGCCTGCAATTGACTAACTTTTTCCGGAGACGCGTCCAGATCCTCCAAGTCGAACACCGCTTGATCTCGCCACGCGATCACGTCCGACAATTCCGGGCCCCAACGACGAACCAATTCGTCAAGCTCATGGATCCGCCCGTTGATGGCGTCCAAGTCTTCCATGCCGAGATCATTGTCGACTTCGCCCGACAAGGTGAACACCACATCAGACAAATCAGTGCTGATGGAATCAAGCCGATCGGCCAGTTCCGAAAACACGCCGTCCACATGAATGGCGCGAAGCGCCTGCGACGCGCGATCAATCAGATCGGTGGCGCTGGATGATTCAACATCGTCAACAACCTGCGAAGCATCCAACGCGCTCAACGCACGGTTCACCCCTTCGGCGATCTCGGCCGCGTTCTCAATGCGATCGCGCCGGGCACGCAACTCGGCCATCTCCCCCGGCTGCGGATCGATGCGGTTGATTCGTTCGATGGACTCGCGCAGGTAATCCGCCTGCTGGCGCATGGACGATTCCTGACTCGACAGTCGTTCCAACCGCTCATCCATGGCACGAAGCGCATTCCAAGCCTTGCCGTATGCGACCAACGCCACATCATCGCCGGCATAGCGGTCCAAAAACTCACGTTGCCGCGTCGAAGACGCGATACGCAACTGGTCGGCCTGACCATGAATCGTCACCAGCTCCGCTGCGATCGACCCCAGTACGGAACGAGGCACGCTACGACCAGACAGCATGCTGCGGGAGCGCCCGGAGGCAGGAACCTTGCGAGACAGGAACAGTTCTCCGTCTTCAGGTTCGAAACCCGCCTCGTGCGCGGCTGCGACCGCGGCCGGTGACGAGGCGACCTCGAACACGCCCTGCGCCCACGCCTCGCTCGCTCCGACCGATACACGGCCACCGTCGGAAGGACCGCCGGAAATCAGCCGAATCGCACTGAGCAGCATCGACTTGCCTGCACCCGTCTCGCCGGTGATCGCCGTCATACCGCCGGCAGGTGCGATCAGCGCGGAACGGATCGGCCCAAGATTATGAATCTCAAGTTCTTCAAGCATCAGTGTTTTTACTCGTTCGTTTCTTTATCTTCCGGAAACACATGCCCATGATGCACTCCCCCGGTTTTACGCGCCTGCTCGCGCCAACCGACAACAGGAAGATCGAATTTCGTGACCAGACGATTCGTGAACGGCACGCCGGAAAGACGGGCCAGGCGCAATGTGCTCTTCGATTCGCGCACCTCAACCCTAGTGCCCCGCGGCAACGCGCATTGGCGACGGCCATCGCAGCAGATCCAACCATCCGACGTGGAATCCTCAAGGATATCAATGGCGAATGTGGAACCGGAGCCAATAATCAAGGGGCGCGCGAACAGGGCATGAGCGGCCAACGGCACCAACTGCAACGCCTTCACGTTCGGCCACATGATCGGTCCTCCGGCGGAGAACGCGTATGCGGTTGAGCCGGTCGGAGTCGACACGATCACGCCATCGCAGCCGAAGGAGCTCATTTCCACATCATCCACACGAATCGACAGTTCGACCATTTTGCCACGGTCTGCACGCTCCAACGTGATGTCATTCAACGCCCAATCCTCAATCGGCTCGCTTGCTCCCGGCAGCCACACATCGACATGCGCAATCATGCGTTCGTCAATGGAATAATCATGCTCGGCAACCCTGCGGATCGCCTCACTCATCTGGAAGCTTTCAAACTCCGCCAAAAAGCCGACATGCCCCAAGTTCACGCCAAGAATCGGCACACTGGTGCAGTGCACCAGTTCAGCCGCTCGAAGAATGGTGCCATCCCCGCCGAGCACCACCACGATCTCAGTACGTTCAGAAACCACCGGCGGCTGCTTGCCGAAATCCGGCGCCTCGATATTGTCAATGATCGACACTTCGAAACCGGCCTGGGTCAGCTGCCCGACAGCCTCCTCAACCACCGTGCCACTCTCCCTCAGACGACTATGCGTCACCACCACCGCATGACGGGTACCGAACATCGTTAATCCCTTTCCAGCAAAAGGAAACGCCCTATGGAAAACGCCCATGAAGACGTCACCGACCTCCAGTGTAATCGAACAAATGAACGAAAACCGGCAATGCGCGTCGAAAACATGCCAAAACCCGCGAACACGCCTCAAATCCGTCTCCGATGCAAGCCACGAATCAGGAATGTCAGCCGTCAAATAGCCTGTTAGTCGCACATATGCTTACAATAGCTCACAGGAACGAAGACCGAACATCGTAAGAAAAGGAGAGAGGAACGGCATGTCAAACCTCGTCTTTGACGAGTCCTCCTCCAATCGTGAGGCCTCACATGGCTACGCATGGTGGTTCTCGGGAGATACTTTCGAGAAGGCCATGGCGGAAGACCGCAAGCCACGCAAGCGCGGCCTCACGCGCCGACTCGTCAACCATCCAGGCCGTCTGACCATCTTCTACTTTCTGACGCTCGCGGCGTTGTCCACTACGTTGCTGATGACGCCCATTGCCACGCCGAAAGACGAAACCACCACGTTCACCACCGCGTTCTTCACCGCAGTATCCGCCATTTCCACATGCGGAATCTCCATCGTCAACTCCACCACGCATTGGACCACCTTCGGCCAAGGCGTGCTCATCTTCGCCGTGCAGATGGGTGGCCTTGGCGTCATGACGTTCGCCTCCTTGATCGCATTGGCCGTGAACCACCATCTCAAGGCCACGCAGCGCATGCTGACCGCCAACGAACTCGGCACTACGAAGCTCGGTGAAATCAAAGGCGTGCTCACCGTAGTCATCACCACCACATTCGTCATCGAAGGCATCACATTCGTCGCATTGTTCCCCGGCCTCTACAAGGTCAACCACGGTAATGTGCGCCACACATTGTGGGAATCGCTGTTCTTCGCGGTCATGGCGTACAACAATGCCGGCTTCACCCCCGACGGAGCCGGGCTGCATGTCAACAACTGGGCGGTCGGCCTGCCGATCCTGGCCAGTGCTTTCTGCGGAACCCTCGGCTTCCCGGTGTTGTTGAACCTGATGCGCTCCTGGCGCATGCGCCGCCCTCCGAAGCGCTGGAGCCTGCACACCAAGCTCACACTGACCACCACGTTCTGCATTGTGATCGCCTCGTTCACGTGGTTCCTGCTGATGGAATGGAACAACAAGCTGCTGTTCGCCGGAGACGGCATCGAGCCGCGCCTCTGGCACGCCATGGTCGCGGCCGTCATGCCACGAAGCTCCGGATTTGACCTGTCGTGGATGCCAGGCGTCAGCGACGCAACCAAAGTGTTCCTGTCCATCGTCATGTTCATCGGCGGTGGCAGCACCTCGACCGCAGGTGGCATCCGCGTCACCACGTTCGCGGTGATTCTGCTGACTTGTCGTGCCGCATTCACCGGACGCCACGACATCAACGCGTTCCACCGCCGCATCCACACGCAGGCGGTTATGACCGCCGTGGCCGTAAGTACGGCATGCCTCATGCTGGTCACCGTGGTGTCGATGGCGCTGATGATCATCACCGACTGCTCGCTGTGCGACGCACTGTTCGATACCTGCTCCGCGTTCGGCCTAGGCGGCTACTCGGTGGGCGTGGCCAGTGAAAGCAGTCCCACGGTGCTATACATTCTCGCCGCAACCATGTTCATCGGGCGTCTCGGACCGCTCACCATCGCCTACGCGATTTCGCGTCCACACAATCTCGAGGCCGTCCGCTACCCCACCGAGCAGATTGTGGTCGGCTGACGATACGGCTTCATATACTTGCAGTTGCCTGCAATCACACATGAATATAGATTTTTGAAGACGGAATTTCGAAAGGTGCATAACATCATGGCCAACAACACCAGAAGCGTTCTCGTAGTTGGTTTGGGGCGTTTTGGCAGCTCTGTGGCCACCACGCTCGACATGATGGGCCAGGATGTGCTCGCCGTCGACAAAGACGGCGAACTGGTGAACCGTTGGTCTTCGCAGATTCCCACCGTGCAGGCCGACATGACCGATGTGATGGCGTTGGAGCAGATCAACGCATCCGATTTCGACACGGCCGTCGTGGCTATCGGCGACAGCGTCGAAGCTTCCGTCATTACCGCCGGCAATCTGCTCGACGCCGGCATCTCCGACATTTGGGCCAAGTCCGTGTCGAAGGAACACGCCCGCATTCTGCAACGCATCGGCGCACGCCACATCATCAACGCGGAAACCGACGCCGGCAAACGCGTCGGACATCTTGTGTCCGGCAACTATCTTGACTACATCGAGCTTGAAGGCGCATACAACGTCGTCAAAATCCATACCCCCGCGCATGTGGTCGGCTACACCATCGAAGACGCTCGCGTGCATGAACGCTTCGGCATTACCGTGGTCGGCATCAAATCGCCGGGCAAGGAATTCGAATACGGTTCGAAAGAGCTCATCATGCACCGCAACGACGAACTCATCATCATGGGCAAGCAGAATCAAATCGACCGGTTCCTACGCAGCTGACACGCTCTTTCCATATGGAAAAATCCGGAATTTCATAATCATGATTTCCGGTTTTTCTTTTACTTATCTTATTTGCCTTGATTACACTGCAGACACGGTTCTCTCAACCGGTCGCTGTTTCACTGCATGACCGCGTACAGCAGATATTCGATATTGCCATGCGTGCCTTCAATGGGAGATACTGTTGTGGCGCGCACGTCAAGCCCGTTGCGTTCCGCGCATACCACGACGGAGGACAGCGCCTGTTCGCGTAATTCCTGGCTTTCGACAATCCCGTTTTTCCCAAGGTTGCCTTTGCCGACCTCGAACTGTGGTTTGACCAGCAGCACGATCTGCGCCTGCGGTGCGGCGATTCTTGCGATCACCGGAATCACATATGTCAGCGAAATAAACGATACGTCGGAAACAATCATTTCCGGACGATACGGCAAATCCTCCGCATACACGTCGCGAATATTGACGCCGCTCATTTCGATAATACGGTCGTCATGCGCGATTTTCGGATCCAATTGCCCATGGCCGACATCCAAAGCGATGACCTGCGCGGCATCATTGCGCAATAGCACGTCGCAGAAACCGCCGGTGGACGCGCCGATATCCAAGCAACGTAATCCTTGCGCGGAACGCAATCCGACGTCGGCGAACCGTTCGAACGCGCCGACAAGCTTGTATGCGCCACGGGAAACGTAGCCGTCTCCCCTATCGGCGGCGATGACGTCATCACCACCGACTTTCGCCGATGCTTTGGTGACGGTGACACCGTTCACACTGACTTTGCCATCCGCGATCAGACGTTGCGCCTTGGAACGACTGTCGGTCAGACCACGTTCCAACAACGCAACGTCAAGACGAACAACCTGAGTGGAATCACTGTTTCGCAATGGTTTTCCAATAATCGGTACGAATTGTTCGTTAGGAAATACGGAATTCCGGAACGATCACGCCACTCACATCTCGCCCGCTGTCGGCCGCGGCCCACATGGCGCAGCATGCGGCACGCAACCCGTCGACGCTGGTGATGTCGGTGACATACAGGCGGTCGCCGTCAACGCGGGCCTTCGCATCGCGGCACAGCCATGCGCCCTCATCATGCACCACTTCAGGAGCGGGCTCGTTCAAGCCCCGCAGATCTTTGGCGATGTAGGTCGGGCGAAGATACGCCGGAGCGAACATGAGTTCGCGCGGATCGGTGACGCCGGTCAACACCGCAAGGGAATCGTACCCGCCCCGATTGCCCGCCTCGATATCGGTGTCGAGACGGTCGCCGATGGCGAGGCACTGTTCCTTGTCCACCGGCTCGCCATCATCATGGGCTGCGAGAATGCGCGCCTCGTCATACATGGCGGATTCCGGCTTGCCTGCGGACGAAACCGGTTCCACACCGGTGGCATTGATCACCGCCATGATCATGGAACCGCATCCCGGCGCGATGCCAAGCTCACGAGGAATGGTCAGATCACGATTGGTCACGAAATAGGTCGCGCCATGCTCAACGGCATAGGCGATTTGGGCCATTTCGTTCCAAGACATGTCGGGATACCATCCTTGGATGGCGGCGACCGGCTGCGCTTCTGCGGAATCGACGACTTCAAGACCTTGCTTGGCCACTTCCTCACGCAGATGCTGGGCGCCAAGCACGAAAACCTTCGAACCTTCAGGCACGGCACGTGCCACCATGCGCGCGGCGACAACCGACGAGGTGATGACCTGCCAGGATTCGACATCCAAATCGAACCCCTTCAGCTGGTCTGCCACCACGGCCTGAAGTCGGGACGAATTGTTGGTGGTGTATTCCACCGTCATGCCCAAGGATTCGGCCTTGCGGATATTCTTGGCAGCATGTTCCACCGGGTTCTTACCACGGTAGACCACGCCGTCAAGATCAAGCAGTGCCAGCGAGTATGCTTCGCTGAGCGGCTGATTCGTGGACTTCAGCATGCGGGCCACGTCACCTCACTTGTTATCTTCGGAGGATTCGGAAGAAGCATCCGAAGACTCTTCGGCCTCTTCAGCCTCACCGTCATCATCGGCGTCATCTTCCGCAGCATCGTCAGCTTCTGCCGGCTCGTCATCGGATTCCGCGCCTGCTTCCGTCTCTTCGGCCTCAAGCTGGGTTTCGTCGTTGGTTTCGCCGTTCTCGTCGATGGCTTCGGATTCGTCTTCCTCATTCTCAGGGTCTTCCGGAGCGTACTGCGCGTCATCTTCGGAAATGCCAAGCACGTCCATGAGTTCGTCGTTCAGCTCCTGCATGTCGTATTCGACAACCAGATCGTCGGAAGTCTCATCATCCTCAACATCGGCGTACTGCAGTTCGAGCTTGTCGAGCAGACGATCCAATGCGATGGCCTCATCGGTACGGCCGGCCTCTTCAAGGAAATACTGTTCGGCCTGCACCGCACGCATGCGGTATTCGCCGGCCAATCCCTTGGAACGGCCCAGCGTGTGCACGATCTCGATGGCCTTGTCCCACATCTTCAGATCGCCCAGAGCGCCAGCGTACACCAAGAACATTTCAGCCTTGGCTTCACCGCGCAGATACTTGGCATCGTCGCTCACAGCCACTTCGATGGCCTTCTTCGGCTCGCCCATGCCACGCTCGCAGTCGGCGATGAACGGCAGATAATCCAGGAAACCGTTCATACGGAACGCGGTGCGGAACTCACGCAAGGCAAGCTTGTAATCACCCTGACGGTATGCCACGAAGGCGAGTGTCTCGCGGGCGAAATCGATGCGGGAAGCCTGGCGGGCCACCCACTTGGCATGTTCGAGGGCCAGCTCCGGGTTGCTCTCCTCAAGCGTGTACGCGGCAAGAATGTGCAGACCAATGTTTTCCGCATGTTCCTTCGACAGGCCACGCAGGCGTTCGCGATCGTCGGTGGTGAGCATACGCCATTCGATGCCCTTCGGCATCTTCGGCTCATCAGGACGACGATGCGTGTACGGGTTCTGCGAGGGGAAGCTCACCGTGCCATCGGAATTGCGGCGCGGCTTGGCCATGTACTCGCCACGCTTCTCCTCACGGTAGGCCATCTTCTCTTCGCGGGTGAACTCACGACGCTCCTCGCCCTGCTGCTGGTCGCGATCCTTGTGGAAGTCACGGCGCTGATCGTCACGACGGAAATCCTTACGATCGCCATCACGGAAATTACGGCGTCCGCCATCACGACGATCATTGCCACGGTGGTCGTCACGACGGAAGTTACGACGATCACCATCACGATGGAAATCACGGCGATCATTATCGCGGTGGAAGTTACGACGGTCGCCATCTTCACGACGGAAGTTACGACGGTCGCCGTCACGGTGGAAGTCTTTACGGTTTCCGTCACGTCGATCGTCACGACGGAAACCGGAACGCTCGCCATCGCGCTGATAGCGAGGATTGTCTCCACGACCGCCACGATAATCGCGATGATCGTCACGACGCTCGCCGTCACGGTTGAACTTGCGCGGACCGTTATGGAAGCGACGCTCCTGGCCTTCCCCCTCACCGTCACGACGGAAATCGCGGTCGCGGTGGAAATTGCCGCCATTGCCCTTGCGGTATCCGCCCTTATGATCGTCGTTGTGGAAGCCGCCGGACTTGTGGCCGTAGGACTTGCCGCCATTGCCACGCGGCTTGAATCCCTTGCCGCCGCGATCGCCCGGCTTGCCCGAGCCGTAGGACTTGTGGTTGCCGTAGGACTTGCCGCGCGATCCGCGCTGTTCTTCTGCCATGCTGTTCCTTATATTCCTTGTATTCCTTGAAAATGGTCTTCGTTTGTTCTTTGCTTACGTTTGTTTGCGCCGCTCGCGATTGCCTCACACGTTTTCGACGACGCCGAGGGCCTTCTTGCCGCGACGAATCAATGCGAAACGGCCATGCAGGAAGTCATTTTCGTTCAAAACCTGCTCTTCGTCTTTAACACGGGCGTTGTTCAGATACACGCCGCCAGCCTTAATCGTCTTGCGCGCTTCGGAAATCGACTTGAACAGTCCGGCCTTCATGCCGGCTTCCGCCACACGGTCGCCCACCGCGGCCTTGGCGAACTCGCCGTCGATCTTCACGCCGTCAAGAGCAGCTTCGAGCGTGGACTCGTCAACGCCCGCAAGATCGCCGCCACGGCCGAACAGCGCACCGGCGGCCTCGATGGCCTGTCGGGTGGCTTCCTCACCATGAACCAGGCTGGTGACCTCCCAAGCCAAGGTGCGTTGCGCCTCACGCGCGCCCGGATTGGTCTTGCTTTCCTCCACAAGACGTTCGATCTCCGCCTTCGGCAAGAACGTGAACACCTTCAGCAGGTTCTCCATCTCGCTGTCAGGGCGGTTGAACCAGAACTGGTAGAACTTGTACGGGCTCAGCATAGTGCCGTCAAGCCAGACGGCGTTGCCTTCGGACTTGCCGAACTTCTTACCCTGAGCGTCGGTGATAATCGGGCTGGTGAACACGTTCACATCCACGCCACGTACCTTGTGGATCAGGTCAAGACCGGACGTGAGGTTGCCCCACTGGTCGGATCCGCCAAGCTCAAGCACGCAATGGTATTCGTCGAACAGGTGCAGGAAGTCGTTGCCCTGCAGCACCTGGTAGCTGAACTCGGTGAAGGAAATGCCATCTTCAGAATTCAGTCGACGGGCAACGGTGTCTTTGGCGAGCATGGTACCCAAACGGAAGTTCTTGCCGACGTCACGCAGGAAGTCGATGACATTCATGGAGGCCGTCCAATCGTAATTGGACACGAAACGGACCGGGTTGCTGCCTTCCACTTCGAGAATGCCGCCGATCTGCGCCTTCAGACGCTCGGCCCAACCAGCCACGACGTCTTTCGGATTGAGCGTACGTTCGCCCGATTGGCGAGGATCGCCGATCAAGCCGGTGGCGCCGCCGACCAGGGCAATCGGATGATGGCCTGCTGCCTGAAGGTGACGCATGTTGATGAGCTGCACCAGATTGCCGATATGCAGAGAGGCAGCGGTCGGATCGAAACCGCAATAATAGGAAATGGGATCTCCGTTCAACGCTTCGGCGAGTCGATCCCTGTCAGTGGACTGGGAAATCAACCCGCGCCATTCCAGTTCATCGAGGACGGACTCGAAACCGGCCTCCTTGAAATCGATGACGTGAGCCATAGCTGTGTTTTCTCCCTATTGAATTGCGGATGATACTGCGTTTTACGCACCCTACAGTTTCGCAGAAGATGAAGACAGGCACACGCGGTGTTTCCCCATCATCCACCAACCATCGTGCATACGGGTAAAGTTAGAAGGAGCATCCCCATATCAAGAAGGGAGATACCTGCATGGACCGCAAAGGCATGAAGGTTGCGGCTAAAAAAGCCCAGAGACAACATTATTGGATAATAGTCGCCATTTGCCTGTTCGCTTCGGTGTTCGTTGTTGCGTACACTTCATCGACGCTCTCGGTCAGCACCAACATTTCGATCAGCACCCCGCAAACGGAGGATTCCACGCAATCCAACGACATGTATGACGTATTGCAGGATCTTGCCGTAGGCAATGAAAACGATGCCCGTGAAAAGGTCAAGCAAAACCAAGAGCAGATCGTCAACAACGATACCGATGCCACGTTCGGCCGTCGCCGCGGAGTAATCGCGTCCCTGCTCAACTCGTTTGCATCCGGCTCGATGGTGATCGCCGTGGCCGACGCCATTAATTCCGTCACCCATAACGGCGGCGTCTCCATCGCCGTGCCGGTAATACTCTCGCTGGCCGTCTACATTTTCGTCTGGCTGTTCATTCAAGAAACATACCGCATCGTCATGGCACGTATGCTGTTGGAAGGACGTTCCTATAACAAGCTTCCGGCAAGTCGCTTCTTCTACCCCATTCACACGCGCAAATGGCCGCGCATGGCATGGACCATGTTTGTGGAAAACGTGTTCCTGTTCCTTTGGAGTCTCACCATCGTCGGCTTCTTCATCAAGCAATATTCCTACCGTATGGTGCCGTACATCGTTGCGGAGAATCCGAATATCGAGGCTTTGGACGCCATTCGCTTGTCCCGACGCATGATGAAAGGGCATAAATGGGAATGCTTCGTGGCGGACTGCTCGTTCCTCGGCTGGTACCTGCTCAACCTTATCACCTTCGGCTTGAGCGGCATCTTCTATTCCAATGGCTACAATGCCGCATTCTTCGCGGAATACTATGTGTACGTGCGTTCGATGGCCAAGACTACCGGCATTGCAGGCAGTGAGATGCTCAACGACGAATACCTGTACTTCAAGGCCGACCCGCAGACGCTCCATACCACGTACGCCGATGTCGCCCAATCCGTAGCACAGCTGGAACAGAATCTTGTTCCAGCGCCCAAGCCGCATGGATTCACAGGATTTCTTTCTGAGTGGCTTGGCATCCGCATTCTGCATGCCAGCGCAGTGAACCGCTATGAAGAGTATCGTGAGAATCTTCACCAGATGCAGATCGGCGAGAATATTCTGAATGGCTCCATTTATCCGGGGCGTCTTGCGCCTGCTCCGATGCCGTTCAAATTCCGTGAATCACGTACCATCAGCGCCGACCGCAGCTACTCACTGGTCAATCTGATCATGATGTTCTTCATCTTTTGCTTCGTCGGCTGGGTGTGGGAGGTAAGTCTCGCATTTATTTCCGAAGACATGTTCGTGAACCGTGGCACGCTGCATGGCCCTTGGCTGCCCATCTATGGCACCGGCGGAGTGATCATTCTGGTTCTGCTCAAAAAGCTGCGCGAAAAGCCAGCGCTTGAATTCGTCGCGGCTATGGTGCTGTGCGGCTGCTTGGAATACTTCTCATCGTGGTATCTGGAGATGACGCATGATGGTCAACGCTGGTGGGATTACACCGGATACTTTCTAAATATCAACGGCCGTATCTGCGCCGAAGGATTATTGACGTTCGGCCTTGGCGGATTGGCCATCGTATATCTGCTGGCTCCGGCCCTCGACAACCTGCTCAGCAGAATCGATGCGCGAAAGCTTGGCATCGTGGCCGCCGTGCTGCTCGTGCTGTATTGCGCCGACCAAGTGTATTCCGCGCAACATCCGAATGTCGGTGCGGGCATCACCGACTACAAGGGATCGGACACGTCGCTGGAAGCGCCCACTCCATACGAAATCCGTAAACGATCCGGTGGACTGTCATAGCGTGATTGTCATGCAAATCGCATATCGCAAACAATAATGAAATCGCCTGTCGTTCTTTCGAGCGGCAGGCGATTTCATGCTGTTGCTTATCGCGCGATTATTTGCGACGCAGCATTTCGTGCAGAGTTTCGATGATCTTGCTGTATTTGATGGAATCCGTGAAACGCAGACGCGGGAATGCGTTAATCATACGACGCTGCTGCTTGTTCAGGATAGATGCGGCAGTGGCCTGCATATTGGCAAGAATCTCCTGCGAGGAGTCCGACCAATCCTGGACCTTGTCTTGCACCTTGTCGCGGAATTTGTCTCGGAAAATGTCTTTGCCCCATTGCAGGGAATCACCGGCTTTCTCCGCATATGCCTGCACGGTTTCGCTGAACTTCGCAAGATTGTCGGCCAAATCGATGATGCCAAGCACTGTAATAATGGTATCCGCGACGATAAACGCCATGAAAATCACGCACATCCAGTGCACTACTGGCAAAGGAATCATCTGTGTAATGCGATTCACTTCAGGCTGTATCACATCGGTGATGAGCACACCCAGCAGACCGAACACAATCGCTCCAAGCAAGCAAATGCGCCCTTGAATGTTGAATCGGCGATGACTGTAATCCCACCATCGTGCGTGGAATAGCTTTTCCATGCCCCATGACGTGACATATTCAAGCATGCATGCACCGATTGAAGAAATGAGAAAAACCGCGAAAGGATTATGCAGATCATGCAGCAGCACAATCGCAAGAACGGCTCCGCAACCGTAGATCGGGCAGATGGGACCATTCAGGAAGCCACGATTCACCAAGCGACGTTCCGAAACGGACACGAGAATCGATTCATATACCCATCCGGCAAATGAATAGAACAGGAACCATAAGAACAGGTATTCCAGCATGAGCATGCTTTCGCGCCGTCACTTTCCACTTGTATGCATATTGACTTTCGGCTTGTAGAAGCGCTCAAGACTGACCGTTTCCCGTGTGGCGCTGATCTTATCCGCGACAGTCACCAAATACCCTTCAAGATACCGAGGCGGTATCGGCGTCAAAGGAAACATATGATTCTCGATGCTGTCACGTTCCACTCTATTGAGATGGAAATCGCGCACGGCATTGCGCATGGCGGTGCCACCATGGGTGAAACCATGCATACGATGACGGCCGCCATCATGCGCATGCCAGTCGTAAAGAAAATAATCGTGCAGCAGAGCGGCGCGAATCAACGAATGCAAATCCACCCTATGCCATAAGTGCAGCCTGTCAGCGATCCATACGGCCAGACAAGCCACACGGATGGAATGAGCAAACGTGGTGACCACGCCATGCTGGTAACAGACTCTTTCGATCTGCATATGATCATGGCACAGTATCTCCTGGCCGTGAAGTCGAACAAGCTGCTGTATCTGCGTTCGTGTCAGTGGCACCGCTTTGCCTTTGCTATGTACTGTTGCTGTAATTATTTGAGCAATGATTCCGGTGTCTTGTATGCCGGGCCGTCGCTGACGGAGTTGGCGAAGGCACGCAGCTGTTCGATGGCGGTTTTCGCGGAAACGATCTGCTCGCGCACGCGCAGCGGAGACGTGCCTCCCTTGCCATTGCGGGCGGAAACAGAACCTTCGGTGGATAGCACTTCGCGCACTTCGGGAGCCTTGTCGGCCGGAAGGAATTCCTTGAAGACCTCGATGAAGTCATCGTCGGTCAGGTCCCACAGTTCCTGGCCGCGGTCTTCGGCGATCTTCACGCATGCACCGGAAAGCTCGTGCGCGTGGCGGAACGGCACACCGTTCTTCACCAGCCATTCGGCGATGTCGGTGGCGAGGGCGAAACCGGTCGGTGCTTCCGCTTCGAGGCGTTCCTTGTTGAAGACCATGGTGCCGACCATGCCGGTGAACGCGGGAAGGAGCACTTCCAGCGTGTCGACCTGGTCGAACACGGCTTCCTTGTCTTCCTGAAGATCACGTGCATAAGCGGTGGGCAGGCCCTTCAGCGTGGTGAGAAGACCAGCCAGATCGCCGATGAGACGGCCGGACTTGCCTCGTGCAAGTTCCGCAATATCCGGGTTCTTCTTCTGCGGCATGATGGACGAGCCGGTGGAATAGGCGTCGTCAAGGCGCACGAACGCGAACTCCTGGGTGTTCCAGATGATGATTTCTTCAGACAGTCGGCTGATGTCGACGCCTGCCATGGCTGCGATGAAAGCGAATTCGGCGACCAGATCACGACTGGCGGTGCCGTCGATGGAGTTCGCGGTTACCTTGGAGAAGCCGAGTTCGCGGGCCACGGCCACCGGCTCCAAGCCGAGGGTGTTGCCGGCGAGGGCGCCGGAACCATACGGGCTTGCGTCGATGCGCTTGTCCCAATCGGCAAGACGTTCCACATCGCGCAGCAGCGGCCACACGTGGGCCATGAGCTGGTGTGCGAGCAGCACCGGCTGGGCGTGCTGCATGTGGGTACGCCCCGGCATGACGGTGCGTCCGGCCTTTTCGGCCTGTTCGGTCAGTGTTGCGGCAAGGCCGAGCAGCATTTTGGCGATGACGCGGCTGTGGCGACGGAGCCACATGCGGATCAGCGCGGCGATCTGGTCGTTGCGGGAGCGGCCGGCGCGGAGCTTGCCTCCAAGCTCGTCTCCGGCGATCTGCAGCAGTCCACGTTCCAATGCGGTGGCTTCGTCCTCATCGTCTTCGATCGGAGCGAACGCACCGGAATCGACACGGCGCTGCAGCTCGTCGAGAGCGTCTTCCATTCGCTGCAGCTCGTCGGCGGTCAATAGTCCCGCACGTCCGAGCGCACGGGCGTGGGCGCGTGAGCCTGCGATGTCGTCGTCGGCAAGACGCCAATCGAACTGGGTGGACTTGCTCAGTCGCGCGAGTTCCGGAGACGGGCCGGACTTGAAACGGCCGCCCCACAGGGCGAGGTGTTCACCATTGGTTGTGCTCTCGGTCATTGTTACTTCATTCTCCTTGCAGATATGACTGAGGGAGAGGATACCAGTCAGGATGGTCCTAACGGTACGCTCTCCCCCATTATCAAGACGATTCGGCGTAAAAAACTCGCTTACTCGACGCTGTTTTCCGGAACCTCGATGCCATTGCCGAACTTGACGTCGCGGGCTGCGGCCACACGGCTCGGCAGACCGTAGATGTCGATGAAGCCGTTGGACGACTTCTGATCGAAGCTGTCGCCGGAATCGTAGGTGGCCAGATTGTAGTCATACAGCGAGGTGTCGGAACGACGACCGGTCACGACGGCGCGGCCGCCATGCAGGATCATGCGGATTTCGCCGGAAACGTACTTCTGGGTGTCTTCGATGAAGGCGTTCAGGGACTGCGTTGCCGGGGAGAACCACTGCGCATCGTAGACGAGTTCGGCCCAGCGCTTGTCGATATCGCGCTTGATGCGGTGCTGCTCGCGTTCGAGGCAGCAGTTCTCGAGTTCCTGGTGGGCGGTGATCAGTGCGATAGCACCAGGAGCCTCGTACAGCTCACGGGACTTGATGCCGACCAGACGGTCCTCGATCAGATCGATACGGCCGATGCCCTGTGCGCCTGCGCGACGGTTCATCTCTTCGATGGCCTGCAGCGGGGTGACGTCGTGACCGTCGATCTTGACAGGAATGCCCTGCTTGAATTCGATGACGACCTCATCTTCGACTGGCGGGAATGCCGGATCGTCGGTATAGGAGTAGCAGTCCTTGGTCGGGCCATTCCACGGATCCTCAAGGAAGCCGGTTTCAATGGCGCGGCCCCACACGTTCTGGTCGATGGAGAACGGGCTCTTCTCGGTCTGCACGATCGGAAGCTTGTGCTCCTTGGCGAATGCGATCTCGACGTCGCGGGTCAGCGACAGGTCGCGGATCGGGCTGATGGCCTTCAGTGTCGGATCAATGGAGGAGATGGACACCTCGAAACGGACTTGGTCGTTGCCCTTGCCGGTGCAGCCATGGGAGATGGTGTCGGCACCGAACTGGTGGGCGGCGCGCACGAGATGCTTGGAGATGAGCGGGCGGGAAATGGCGGAAACCAGCGGATACACACCCTCATACAGGGCGTTGGCCTTCAGCGCCTTCATGCAGTATTCATTGGCGAATTCGTCGCGGGCGTCTACCACATACGCTTCAACGGCACCGCAGGCAAGCGCGCGCTGCTTGATGGTTTCGAGGCTTTCGCCACCCTGGCCGACGTCGAGGGACACGGCCACGACATCCTTGCCGGTGCGTTCCTTTAGGTATGAGATGGCGACGGAGGTATCCAGACCACCGGAATATGCCAAGACGAGACGATTCTGATCGCTCATGGTTTCCCTTTCTAACATCAAACGTTATTCATCAGTATATGCAATGCTCTGTATATTTATGCATATACGGTGCGTCGTGTCCACTATACGGCTATTCAGCCTTTGGACACGACGTCCAATAGCCATTGCGCACGCTGTTTCGCATAATCGTCATCGGCGCAGATCACCATGACGGTATCGTCCCCGGCAATGGTGCCGAGCACTCCATCGATGGGCTGCTTGTCGATCACACTTGCCACATACTGGGCCGCGCCAGACGGCGTGTGGACCACCACCAGATTCCTGGCCGCAGCGACCGAAGTGACCAGTCCCGAAAGCACACGATTCATCTGCTGTTCCGTTTTTGCATCAGGATTGGCCGACGCGCTTTCCTCCGGCTGTCTGCCCAGCGCATAGGCCACGGTTCCGTCAGCCAAACGGGTTTTGGTGGCATGGATCTCGTCAAGATCGCGGCTCAGGGTGGCCTGGGTCACTTCGATGCCCTGATCCGCAAGAATCTGGGACAGCTGCGACTGCGAGGTGACGATGCGCGTCAGCAACGCCTGCTCGATGGCGCTCAATCGAGCGGCCCGTGTGGCAGGACGTTGCAGCGCAGGTGTTTGGTCCGTCATCAGGCCAGCAGGCTTTCATCGCCGCGGGCCTTGCCGGCAAGCCAAGTCAGCAGTGCCTTCTGCGCATGCAGGCGGTTACCGGCCTCATCCCAAACCACGGACTGTGGCCCGTCGATGACTTCGGAGGTGACTTCCTTGCCACGGTATGCCGGCAGGCAATGCTGGAAGATGGCGTCTTCCTTGGCATAAGACATGAGTTCGGCGTTCACCTGATAATCCCAGAACGGCTTGGAACGGATGGCGTATTCCGATTCTTCGCCCATGGAAACCCATGTGTCGGTGAACACGCAGTCGGCGCCGGCGACCGCTTCCTTCGGATCGGTGGTCACCAACACGGAACCGCCGGTTTCGGATGCGATGGCTTCGGCATCGGCAACGATCTGCGGATCCGGCAGATAGCCGTTCGGCCCTGCGACACGCACGTTCATGCCGGCCACGGCGCCACCAAGCAGATAGGAGTTCGACATGTTGTTGGCCGCGTCGCCGAGGTAGGCGATGGTCTGGTTTTTCAGATTGTCGACGCCGCCACGATGCTCGGCAATGGTCTGGAAGTCGGCAAGAATCTGGCAAGGGTGGAATTCATCGGTCAAGGCGTTCACCACCGGATGGGTGGAATACTTGGCCATTTCCTCCACACGATCCTGGCCGAAGGTGCGCCACACCACGCCGTAGGCCATGCGGTCAAGCACGCGTGCGGTGTCGGCAACCGGTTCGCCACGGCCAAGCTGGGAGCCGGACTTGTCGATGACCAGCGGATAGCCGCCCAGTTCGGCAACGCCAATGGAGAAGCTGGAACGGGTTCGGGTACTCGGCTTGTCAAAGATCACCGCGATGCCCTGCGGGCCGGCGAATGGCTGATGGTAGAAACGGTCGTTGTGGAATTTGATGGCGAGTTCGAGCACTTGCTTCTGCTCTTCATGGTTGAGATCGTCATCGCGCAACATGTGGCGCAGTTCAGGAGTTGCCATTGTTGGCTCCTTTCAAAAATATCCAGTCTGCTTTGATTGCCGGCTATGTTCAGTCGTTGGGAAGATCCGTTGGAATCTTCGCGAGGATGGAGATGGCCTGATCGATGTCCTGTTCGGTCACCACCAGCGGAGGAACAAGACGAAGTGCATCTGGCGCCACCGCGTTGACGATCAAACCGTGTTCCAACGCCCAATTCATCGCCGCATGCGCACATGGATGGGCGAGTTCGACCGCGTCGAGCAAGCCACGTCCACGCACGGAGACGAAAAGCGGATTGCCGCAAGCCATGATGCCGTCACGCAATTGCTGGCCACGCGCCTCGGCGTTGGCCACGAGACCGTCTTCCTCAATGGTTTCCAACGTGGCCATCGCGGCGGCCGCTCCGAGCGGATTGCCCGCAAAGGTGGAGCCGTGGGAGCCTGGGGTGAACAGTGCGGAAAGCTTGGCGCCGAAGGAGATCATGCCACCCATCGGGAAACCGCCTGCAACGCCCTTGGCGAAGGTTACGATATCCGGAACCACTCCGCCCGCGAGATCCTCACGCTGGAACGCGAACCAGGATCCGGTGCGTCCGATGCCTGTCTGGACCTCATCGATGATGAGCAGCGCGTTGTTGTCGTCGCACATCTGACGGGCCTTCTTCACGTAGTCGGCGCCGAGCGGACGCACGCCAGCCTCACCTTGGATCAGTTCCATGATGACGGCTGCGACAGGACCTTTGCCATATTTGCCGGGACCGGTTTCGGCAAACGCGTCATGCAATGTGGTCTCGTCACCGGCTTCGACGAATTCGATATTGGGAACCAGCGGTTCGAACGCTTCTCGGATGGTGGGCTTCCACGTTGCGGACAACGCGCCCATGGTACGTCCATGGAAGCCATGGGTCATGGCGATGATACGCGCCGGTTTGCCTCCAATGGCAGGCGATGCGCCCGGCAAGGTGCGGCCATACAGTTTGGCGAGTTTCAGTGCTGCCTCGTTGCCTTCCGCTCCGGAGTTGCCGAAATACACATGAGATCCCTCGGGGGCGCCGGCAAGCTCAATGAGCTTCGACGCCAGTTCAATCTGCGGTTCCGTGGCGAAGTAGTTGCTCACATGAGCGGCTTTGGCTGCCTGCTCGCTGACGGCCTTCACCCATTTCGGGTGGGCGTATCCGAGCGCGTTCACCGCGATGCCCGCAAGGAAATCGAGGTATTCATTGCCATCGATGTCCCAGATGTGCGCGCCTTCGCCATGATCCATAACACGCAGCGGAGTACCGAACACGTTCATGTGCACCCGGGAGTACTCCCCCAGCCACTTGGCGTCCTCGCTGCCGAGGTTTTCCAACTGTTCAGTTGCCATACGAACTCCTCATTTCAATACCGTCTTCGGGAACGACCATGGTTCCAATGCCGTCTGTGGTGAAAATCTCATTCAGGATGGAATGCGGTTTGCGTCCGTCGATGATGTGGGCGCGTGGCACGCCTCCATCGATGGCTCTGACGCAGGCTTCCATCTTGGGGCGCATGCCGCTCTCCAGATCCGGCAACATGTCGCGTAGGTTCTCCACGCCGATGCGACCAATCAGAGAATCCCTGTCCGGCCAATCGGCGTACAGGCCATCCACATCGGTCAGCACGACCAGCTTGCTGGCTCCAAGAGCGGCCGCAAGCGCCGCAGCCGCGGAATCGGCATTCACATTCAACACTTCGGTAGCATCATCCTCATTTGGAGCCACCGAGGAAACAACAGGAATGCGTCCGGCATTGATCAGGTCCTCAACCGCGGATGCGTCGACGCTCACCACGTCGCCGACCAAACCAATATCAGTTGGCGATCCATCGATGATCGGCTTGCGCTGCATGGCGGAAAACAGCGCACCATCCTCGCCGGAAAGACCGACCGCGAACGGACCATGGGCGTTGATCAACCCGACAAGTTCACGGGAAACCTTGCCCGTCAAAACCATACGCACCACATCCATGGCCTCCGGCGTGGTGACCCTCAGACCTCCCTTGAATTCCGACTTAATGCCCAAAGCCTTGAGCATGTGCGAGATCTGCGGGCCTCCGCCATGCACCACAACCGGATGCAAGCCGACCTGTCGCAGAAACACCATATCTTCAGCGAAACAGGCTTTGAGATGATCGTCGATCATCGCATTGCCGCCATATTTGATGACGATGCGCTGTCCGGCGAATTCCTCAAGCCATGGCAGTGCCTCAATCAGCACTTCCGCCTTTTGGTCGGCACGCAAATCGGTATGCACGTCAAAATGGAATCCAGGTCCTTTGAGTTCCTTGGTCATTACCGTTCAATCAGCTTTCGTAATCTGCATTAATGTGTACGTATTCGTGGGTCAAATCGTCGGTCCAGACAGTTGCTTCCGCATTTCCCGCATGCAAATCGATGTCGATGTGCACCTCGCGCGGAGTCATGTCGACTTCGGATCGGTCGCGTCCGGCTCCGCCGTTCTCACAGATACGCACGCCATTGACATCAACCGTGACTTTATTGGAATCGTATGGCGCGACTTCCGGCGGCACGGTGCCCAACGAGCTGACGATACGTCCCCAATTCGGGTCATTGCCGGAAATGGCGCATTTCAGCAGGTTGGACGCGGCCACCGCACGACCGCAGGCAAGCGCCGCATCCTCCGTGGTGGCGCCGATCACCTTGACACGGATGTCGTGGCTCGCGCCTTCGCCATCGCCGATGATCTGGCGTGCCAGAGACGCCGTAGCCTGCGCAACGAGATCGTTGAATTCGTCCGGATCGGGTTCGATGCCCGAAGCGCCGGATGCGAGCAGGAGCACCGTATCGTTGGTAGACATGCATCCATCCACATCGATGCGGTTGAACGACATCTCCACTCCGGCATTCAATGCCGCCTGCAACTGGCCGGCGCTCACCACGGCATCCGTAGTGATGACGCACAGCATGGTGGCCAACTGCGGGGCAATCATGCCCGACCCCTTGACCATACCTCCGACATGGAAGCCGTTGGAGCCTTCCAACTCAACGGTTTTCGGCTTGGTGTCGGTGGTCATGATGGCATGGGACGCATCCGCACCGGCCTGAGCGGTATCGGCAAGGGCCGCGAACGCTTTGTCTGCGCCAGAAAGCACATGGTCAAGAGGCAGAAGCTCACCGATCAGGCCCGTGGAGCAGACCGCGATATCGCTGTCTTTGGCACCTACAAGCGCCGCGACCTTTTGGGCCGTGGCCTTGGACTGCTCATATCCCGGCTGGCCGGTGCATGCGTTTGCGCCTCCGGAATTAAGGATGACGGCTTTCACATGACCGTCGGCCACGATCTTGCGCGTCCACTGCACGGGAGCTGCGCAGAAACGGTTCGAAGTGAACACTCCGGCAGCCATATCCAGCGGACCGTTATTGACCACAAGAGCCAGATCCTTCTTACCTTCGACTGCGGAAATACCGGCTTCCACGCCAGCCGCGGAAAAACCTTGCGCAAACGTTACGCTCATGGCGCCACTCCAATCTTTGTCAGGCCTGCATCTTCAGGAAGTCCCAGTGCTACGTTCAACGACTGCACCGCCTGTCCGGCCGTGCCGCGGTTGAGATTGTCAATTGCCGCGAAGGCCAGCAAACGCCCCGCCTTACGGTCGATGGCCACCTGAATATGGGCCGCGTTCGATCCGATGATATTGGCGGTGGCCGGCATGACGCCTTCCGGTAAAACAATCATGAAATCCTGATCCGCATATGCGTCAGTCCAAACCTGCCTGATTTCAGCATCTGACATATTCAATGCTGTATCGGTTAGTTTGGCGGAAACCGAAGCGAGAATGCCACGGGCCATTGGCACAAGAATCGGGGTGAATCCCAGCGTGAACTCGTTTGCCGCGGATGCGTTCTTTCCTGCAGCATGGGCGAAGTTCTGCAAAATCTCAGGAATATGACGATGAGTACCGCCGACAGAATACGGTAATGCGGAACCGAATGCCTCAGCTGCAAGCAAATTGACGCGCTTCAGATTCTTCCCTGCGCCGGAGTAGCCGACCACCAGATCGGCAACAATATCCGCCGGTTCAACAAGCCCTTGGGCAATGCCCGGCTGCAGCGCTAATGTGGTTGCGGTCACATTGCATCCTGGACCGGCAATACGCTTGGTTCCTGGAATCACCTCACGCTGGTGCTGGTAAGAACCATCTTCGGATATGCCGGTAATGAGCTCAGGCATGCCGTAAGTCCAGTGCTCATAGAAGTCGCCGCCGTAGAACTCATCCCATGCGGTTTTTTCCTCAAGCCTATGGTCGGCTCCCAAATCCACCACCACGGCATTCGGATCAAGCTGGGAAGCCAATGCACCGGATGCCCCATGAGGCAGCGCAAGGATGATCACGTCATGCCCGTTCAGTACCTCCGGAGTGGTGTCTTCCACCACAAGGTCGGCAAGCTGCGGAATATGTGGCATATGCTTGCCAAGCTTGTCCCCAACGGATGAATGCCCGGCCACGCACGTCACTTCGAAATTTGGATGGGCCGCGAGGATACGGAGGGCCTCGCCTCCCGCATACCCTGTCGCGCCGGCCACGGCTACTGTGTATTTGGCCATGTCACGTCTCTTTCCATTGACTCACTGAAAACACATTCAGCATACACTTTATGCACTACATTGCATAATTATGCATTCATTTCGTGTCGCATAGTGGTCATTGCGCGACTATGACAATTATTAAAGGACTAGAAAACACGCCGAATCAGGCAGCGATCGACTCGTCTCCCTGCCCCGATCCCGCACCGCCAAGCATGTACTGCAAGGTCTCGTTATACAGGTCGGCAACGGATAGTCCATGCATCGCCAACCAAATCACGGCCAAAGTATACAGCACGTTGATGATCACCGCGGCGAGAGCCAAGCCATACCCTTTCATGTGGAGCTTCTTGGTACGCCACATCGAGATTGCGCCGACCAACGCGGGAAGGACCGGCACCGGCATCAGCACGGCAAGCACGAGAGACATGATCGCATAGGCATCCCAATGGCCGTATGCGGGATTCTGCCGGGGATCGTTGAGATCCAGATTCGGCAGATAGGGCATATTGCCCTGTTGTGGATATTGGTTCGGATCATACGGATTTGCCCCATACGGGTTGGCACCGTATGGATTCTGTTGTCCGTTCGCATTGTACGGAGGCATCGGTTGCTGCCCATTTGAAGGGTATTGCCCCGTTTGGTATTGCATATTCTGCTGCTGTACAGCATCCGCAGGTTGCGGTTCAGGTTCAGGCGCACCATACACGTATGGATCGTAGCCGGCTGGCAGCTGGCTGCTCATCGCACCATATTCGGGTTGGTTGATTTGACCATACTCCGGCTGTGAAGACGCAGCGGCATCGGAAGATGACGAAACCAGAGCAGCATCAGCCGTCTCCTGACGTTCGTCGGTGTTGGTCGGCTGATACTGTTCCGGTTCGTTCATAATCATCCTCTGTTCTTGGGAAGGTCGGGATCAGGCGCGCAGCTGCGCACCCAGCTTGGACGCTTCATCCACAATACGCTTGCGGATGGCTTCGCTGTCTTCGGATGCGAGAGTCTTATCCGGAGCGCGGAATGTGACCGCATAGGCCAAAGACTTTTCGTCCTCGCCCAGCTGGTCGCCGGTGTACACGTCGAACAGCTCGATGCTTTCGAGGCTGCTTCCAGCGGCATCGACAATAACCTGCTTGAGTTCAGCGGCCGTAACGTTGGTGGACACCGTGAAAGCCAGGTCCTGCTTGACCGGCGGGAAGGTGGAAATCGGCTTGGCCTGCACCGGCTTGCCGCTCAACGTGGCGAACAGCGCGGTCAAATCCAATTCGAAGGCCGCGGAATGGGCCGGGAAGCCCAACGCCTCGTTGACATGCGGGTGAAGCTCGCCGACCATACCGACGAATACGTCACCAGCCATCACACGAGCCGCACGACCCGGATGCCATTGCGCCGGCACATCTTCAGCCTTCGGCTGATCCAGCGTGAGAGCTGCACCAATACGGTCGGAGATGCGCTGCACCGCCTCGACGGCGTCAGACCAATCCACTGCGCGGCGCTCGCCCAGCCAACCGGAGTCAACGGCGTTGCCGGTCAGAATGCCAGCAACATGCATCGGCTGGTCCGGAAGACCGGCATCAAGCGCGGCAAGCTGCTCGTCCGTCGGCTTGACTGCACCCGGCAGTGCCGGAATCGCCGGAGCGTTCGGATCCCACAGATACACGTGGCCGATCTCATACAGCGACACATTCTCCACGCCGCGACGCAGATTGCGCTGAACGGTCTGTGCCAACGTCGGAATAATGTCACGACGCAGGAACGGACGATCACCGGCGAGCGGGTTGGCGATCTCCACGCTGACGTTCTTCGTCTCAGCGACGTCCAGCGCGAAGTTCTTGTAATCCTCATCGCCGACGAACGGGTAGCTCAACGTTTCCACCATGCCGTATTCGGCAAGTTCATCGGCAACCTGGCGCTTGCGCAGCTGCTCAGCAGTCAGACCGACCTGACCTTCGACCGGTGCCGGCGGCACGGTGACGGGAATCTCGTCATATCCGACAAGACGCGCCACTTCCTCAACCAGATCGCACGGCTCGTTCAAGTCGGGGCGCCAACTTGGAGGCGCCACGGAAAACTCGCCGTTGCCGCCTCCTGCGACGGAGCAACCGATGTCGGTAAGAATGTCGCTGATGGTGTTCACGTCCGTGTCAAGTCCGGCCACACGAGCCACTTCCGAAGCCTTGAACAGGATCGGACGGCGGTTAGAGACGGTATTGAAGTCGGTCGGGTGCTCGCTCGGCTCGCCATTGCCGTACCTAACCATCAGTTCGGCGGCCATTTGGGCGGCTGCCGGCTGCAGCTGGTCGTCCACACCGCGTTCGAAACGACGGGAGGCTTCGGACGGAATCTTGTGACGGCGTGCGGAACGCGCGATCGACACCTGATCGAAGTGCGCGGATTCCAGCAGGATGTTCTTGGTTTCGGCAGTGACCTCGCCATACATGCCGCCCATCACGCCTGCGATGCCAAGCACACGGGAGCCGCGTTCGCCATTCGGGGAATCGGTGATCAGCAGATCCTCGACGCTCAAATCGTGATCCTTGCCATCCAACGTGGTGAGCTTCTCACCTTCGTTGGCGCGACGCACCACGATCGGTCCTTCGATCTTATCCAGATCGTAGGCATGCATCGGCTGTCCCAAGTCGAGCATCACGTAGTTGGTGACATCCACTGCCAAGGAGATGGAACGCATGCCTGCGCGGGTCAGGCGGCGACGCATCCAATTCGGCGTATGGCTGGCCGGATCGAAGCCCTTGACCGCGCGAGCGTAATAGCGATCGCATCCAACCACACCGTGAATCGGATTATTGTCGTCGACGATCACTTCGATGTCGGTCTTGGTGCCTTCCGGCAGGCCCTTGGTGATCGGCGCCTTCTCGTTCAGGGCGACAGCCGGATCGGTGTAGGCCGCACCGGTGGAATGATGGTATTCGCGAGACACGCCACGGTATGAGAACGCGTAGCCGCGATCCGGAGTGATGTTGATCTCCAGCAGCGGCTCGTCCAAGTGCAGCAGGTGCATGGCGTCGTCGCCCGGCTGGAGCTTCTCATACTCTTCCGGGGTGAAGCCGTACTTGCGAAGCAGGATGATGCCGTCATGGCTATCACCCAATCCAAGCTCACGTTCGGAAGCGCACATGCCGTTGGAGATATGGCCGTAGGTCTTGCGCGGTTCGATCTTGAAATCGCCCGGCAGCACAGCGCCAGGAAGCGTTACGACGACCTTTTCGCCGGCAGCCATGTTCGGCGCGCCGCAGATGATGCCGCGCGGCACCTTGTTGCCGTTCTCATCGGTTTCGTTGTATTCGTCGCCGACGTCAACGTGGCACCAGTTGATGATCTTGCCGTTCTTCTGCGGTTCCGGAGTGGCGTCGACCACGTAGCCGACGACGATCGGACCGACCAGCTGGGAGGTGTGGATCTCTTCCTCTTCGAGACCGACCTTCACCAGATCTTTGGCAAGCTGTTCGTACGTAAGGCCTTCCGGAACCTCGACATGGTCCTTGAGCCAATCAATGTCAACCATTGGCATGGGTCAATCACTCCCCCATCACAAACTGTTCGCTGAATCGCACGTCGCCTTCGACCAGGTCGTGCATGTCGTTGATGTCGTGGCGCAGCAGCAGGGTACGTTCCACGCCGACGCCGAAGGCGAAGCCGGTGTAGACCTCGGGATCGAGGCCAGCGGACTTCAACACGTTCGGGTTGACCATACCGCAGCCGCCCCATTCGAGCCAGCCTGCGCCGCCCTTCTTGTCAGGGAACCACAGGTCGAGTTCGGCGCTCGGCTCGGTGAACGGGAAGTAGCTCGGACGCAGACGGGTCTTGGCTTCCGGGCCGAACATGGCCACGGCAAGCTTATCGAGCACGCCCTTCAGGTCGGCCATGGTCAGATGCTTGTCGACCGCAAGAGCCTCCACCTGGTGGAACACCGGCGTATGGGTGGCGTCGAGCTCATCGGTGCGGAACACGCGGCCTGGGCATGCGATGTACAGCGGCACGCCACGGGTGAGCAGACCACGCACCTGATCGGAGGAGGTCTGGGTGCGCAGCACCATGTTGGATCCGACGAATCCTGCGGCGTCCTTGGCCTGATTGCCCTTGACGTAGAAGGTATCCTGCATCTGGCGTGCCGGATGATCGGGGCCGAAGTTCAGCGCGTCGAAGTCGTACCATTCGGTTTCCACTTCAGGACCGTCGGAAATCTGCCAGCCCATGGAGATGAAGAAGTCTTCGACATCCTCCATCAGTTTCGGCAACGGATGGCGCGCGCCAAGCGGCTTGCGATTGACCGGAAGGGTCATGTCCACGGTTTCGGCGGCAAGCGCACGGGCCTCTTCCTCGGCCTTGACCTGCTGTTCCTTGGTGCCATACGCACGACCGAAATCGGCGCGCAGCTTGCCCATGATCTTGCCGGCGTCTTTCTTCTGGTCCTTCGGCAGCGCGCCGATGGCCTTGCTGGCCTGCGTCATCGCGGATTCCGCTCCGGCGTACTGCGTCTTGATGGCTTTCAATTCCTCCATGCTGGAGGCGTTTTCGATTTTCGCGATGCCCTCGGCAACCGCATCGGTTACCGCTTGGGCGTCGAATACCGCACCTTCTGCCACGAGATACCTTTCTCATTTCCCGTTTGTTTTACGCGAAAAACGCGCAATTTCAACGTTTTCCGACTTTACATTCTTTCAACATGACTCGACATAGCCAAGCTCAGCAGCATTACCGCCGAACTGGTGCCGAGGTTCAAGGATTCCGCTTTGCCATAGAGCGGTATGGACACGATCCTATCGGTTCGTTCCAAAACTTCCTTGGTCAATCCGCGTGCCTCATTGCCGAACAACACCGCTTTGGCGCCGGCAAGCGTTTCCGGCGCGGCGATTACATCCGTCAGGGATTCCGGCTGTCGGGAATCCGTGCCATATACATCGGCCGCATACACTGCCAGCTCGTGAGTATCGCACCATGCGAAGAAGTCGTCCGTTCCCATGGTCAGAATCGGAAGGTGGAACAGTGATCCCACGGTGGAGCGGATCACTTTCGGATTGAACACGTCCACGCAGTCGTCGACCAATACCACGGCGGAGCAGCCGGCCGCGTCGGCGGAACGAATCACGGTTCCGGCGTTACCGGGATCGCGGACCTGCCAAAACGCGGCGACCATCGCATGCTCGTCGAAATCGTCCGGAGCGGCGGACGAATCGAGGAAAGCCTGCATGTCCGCGACGGCAAGCACGCCTTGCGCGTCGGCGCTCATACGGTGCATCACCGCATGAGTGACCTTGTGCACATACACGCCGGATTGCATGGCCTTGCCCGCCATCTGTGCGACGGCAGGTGTCGCAAACGAGGCATCGGGCTGTGCCGACTCGACCTCAACGTAGAGGTCCTCGACAAGTCCTGGATGCCATGTCAGCAGCTCGCGCACCGATTGCGGTCCTTCCACCATGAAACGGCCAGACCGTTTCCGCCCTTTTCGATCGGCGAGTTCGGACACGCGGCGAACGCGCTCCGACTTGGGATTCGCAATGACTTCGGATTTTATAGGCATACGCGTTAGCCTAACACCATTGCCACAACGAATGCCCCATCCATGTCACGTTTTTAATTCAGAAAACTTTCCAGATTCATTCCAGCAGCAGTCGCAGCAGACCAGCCAGAGGGCGCAGTTCGGTCGCGATATGCAGGGTCCGACAAATGATTCCAGCGACTCTGCCGACTCGCAGGATTCCAATACCGATAACAATTCTCCGGATTCGCAGCAGTCCGGCAACGCACAGAGCGATGCCCCAGCGCTGGCAAAACCACTATGCTGTTACTGATTTCCGGGCTTGCGAATCCCACAGAGGGAAAAGTGTTGTGCAACGGCAGCGATTTGTCACAGCAGGATCGTCACCCTTCGCCTTGCCCCGTATTCGACATGTCATGAATTTGGCAGGTCGGGTACGGGGCTTTTGCGCATCCATGAAAGACATGCACGGCTTGCGAGTGTTTCTTGCCACTTTCGATTGGTTTGCGAGCATCAGTTCGTTACACTGATTATCTGATTATTGTCTGATTGCGGTTGGGAGTGCGACATCATCCCATGAATGTTGGAGGTACAAGCATGGATGTCACGGTGTATTTAGGAGCTCACGAAGGCGACAACCCCGTATATAAGCAAGCCGTGGTGGAACTGGCCACATGGATCGCCCAAAACGGGCACCGCTTGGTATATGGCGGTTCCGACGAGGGACTGATGGCGGTGATTGCCGACACCGTGCTTGAGCAGGGTGGCGAGGTGACCGGCATCGAGGCGCAGATGTTCGTGGACAAGGGTGTCGCGCACAAGAATCTGACCCAGCTCACCATCGTGCCGAATATCACCGAACGGCGTACTCGCATGATCGAGCTTGGCGACGTGTTCATCGCCTTCCCCGGCGGCACGGGAACGTTGGAGGAGATCAGTGAGGTTGTGTCGAAGGTTTGCCTTGACCAGTTGACGCAGCCTTGCATTTTCTACAATCTCAACGGTTTCTACGATGACATGAAGGCGTTGCTGCAGCGCATGATCGACGATGGCTTCTCCACAGGGGAACGCCAGCATGGTATCTATTTCGCTTCGGATCTTGCCGAGATAGAGCATATTATCGCCATGCACAAGGCATAGGCGGCTCAGTAAGGTCGTTTTTATTCGACAGGTTTTTCAAGAAAACGGGGACGCCCAAACGACCCTCATAATCGGCCGGAATATCCTCCAACCGGCCCATCACAACCAACATGCATCCACATGCCCCGCAGCGCATCCGGTCAACTCCGGGATGCTTCGTTTGCCGAACTTACTGATCGGATGGAACCCGTATCCGTCGGCCACGCGAAGAATGGATTTGCGTTTTATTGTCTGCATGATTTACAGTTTCGTTACCATGAACATCCCGTTTGTCCTGCTGTACATTTTCCTCGGCGACGTGCTCCTGTTCTCCGCCTATTCGCTCTGGGAGAAAGACAAAAACAATCGGAGGTAATGCAGAATGGACAGCAAGGCACTTCTTTCCTTGAACCATTTAAGCGTCTGGTACACCGCAGATCACCCCTTACTTTCTGATTTGCACTGGATCTAGGGGCAGCGGAAGATCAGTCATTTCAGTATTTCACATTCCGGGAATATCTAACGTATGTGGCGGCGTCCTATGGTGTCCCGCTGCCAGATGTGTCTGACCTCATAAGGGGATTTCACTTTGAGGACTATGCCAATGTTCTTCTATCGGTCGCGGATCTTCTTCCACTGCCTGCCATAGCGCTTGCCCGCGGAGTAGCCGCGCGTGAAATGCTTGTACTGCCGCTCCGCTTCCTTGCGATGCTTCTCACAGTATTGCTCGCCGTCCTCGCAAAGGTTCGGGCAGCCGGGGTGGCGGCAGGGGCGTCTTGGTTTTCTCGGCATGCGTGCCGCCTCCTTTCGGACAATAGAAAAGCCCCGAAAGGATTGCTCCTTTAGAGGCTTGAAATAGGTCGTCCGGACCGCGTTCTCCTTCTTTCGGCTTGTTATCTACGATGGGCGCCATGGGTGCTTATAGAGAGTGGTTCGCGGTAACGCTACGCTTGCAAGACGGTTGAAACCTGAGTATTTATTTAATCCAGTTAGGCGTAGTGCTTTGTGATGCACATTGGCAATAAAAATCTTGAAAGACGATAAGCGGCTATGCGGGAATTACTACATGAGGATGATTTCCTACGATATACCCTGCAGAGCAAAGGCAAGGTATATTTGTGGGAAACGAGTAATCAATATGCATGAACGGCGCATGTCACCAAGGAGATGGTTTCGACATGGACAAGGATTTCCTTGCGATTTTTAATGCCATAAAGGCTGATGGGGCGAATGCAGACTACACCAAGCGCGGCATCGATCCGCTCTACTCCGTCGGGGCTGGCGCTCGCATCGTGGTCATCGGGCAGGCACCAGGCGCGGTGGCGGAAGAGACGCGCATCCCCTGGAACGACAAGTCAGGAGAGCGTCTGCGCGATTGGCTGGGTGTTTCTCGCGAGACGTTTTATGATCCTGAGCGGGTGGCGCTTCTCCCCATGGACTTTTATTTTCCGGGACATGGCAGGTCGGGCGATCTACCGCCGCGCAAGGGATTCGCCGAGCAGTGGCATCCTGCACTCTTGGCGCTCATGCCCAATGTTCGGCTCACTGTGCTTGTGGGCGCATATGCCGTCCGCAGGTACCTGCATCTCAAGAATTCGGACAGCCTTACAACCGTGGTGCGCGATTATGATGCCTATATCGGCCGGGGATTCTTCCCTTTGGTGCATCCGTCGCCGCGCAACCAGCTATGGATGAGCAGGAATCCTTGGTTCGAGGCCGAGACCTTGCCTGCACTCAAGGCACAGGTCAACGCGGCGCTTGAACAGAGGTAAGTGGTTACGAAATCATCTGTGACGATAACTTCCAGCCATACAAGGAGGTTCATTCATGCAGAGAAGGACGTTGGGGACTCGTGAGGCGCTTGAAGGCATCCTCGAAGATGCCGCGACGCCAACGAGAGCGTTCGCGAGTGACTATGGTTATGACCTCGTCAGTCTTCTGCTGCCCGGTGATGAATGCTCGTATGTGATGGGCAACCCGCCGTTCATCGGCCATCAGCAGCACACGCAGCAGATCAAGGATGATATGGAACTGGTGTGCGGCAAGGCCGGAGGCTCGCTGGATTATGTGGCTGGATGGTATTTTAAAGCTATTGATTTCCTTGACGGGAATCCCTCCGCGCAATTCGCGTTCGTATCCACGAATAGCATCACACAAGGCCAGCACAAGTCGCCCCGCTATTCAAGCATGTGGTCGAACGAGGGTGGCGTATCCGGTTCGCTCACCGTACGTTCTGCTGGGACGCTCAGACTACGGACAATGCGAACGTGCATGTCGTCATTGTCGGATTCGACAGAGGCACAAACGCTCCTGCGTTGTATGAATACGACGACATTAACGGTGAACCTGTGGAAGCACGTCCGGCTCATATCAACGGTTATTTATTGGATGCGTCTGATGTGTTCGTGGAGGCGAGGAGTCAGAAGACCGGTCCGTAAGGTCTTTGCCGTCCCGGATGGAAGAAATTCTGTAGGAATAAGGAGAGCCTCCCCAATTTGGAGAGGCTCTCCTTATAACCAATCTGGCTACCTTCTGATTACCCTTGGAGTCCAAAACAGCTTGATTTCAAGGGAAACTGGGTATAGGCCTCAGATGTGGAAGTACAGCTCGTACTCCAGCGGGGTCGGAGCCAGGCGGGCCTGGTCGATTTCGCCACGCTTGATGCCGATCCAGGTTTCGATCAGGTCGTCGGTGAAGACGTCGCCTGCGGTGAGGAAGTCATGATCTTCCTCAAGGGCATCCATGGCCTCTGCCAGGGAGCTCGGAACCTGCTTGATGCCTGCGTGCTCTTCCGGCGGCAGCTCGTACAGATCCTTGTCGACCGGCTCCGGAGGCTCGATGTGGTTCAGGATGCCGTCCAGACCTGCCATCAGCTGTGCGGAGAAGGCGAGGAACGGGTTGCAGGACGGATCCGGAGCACGGAACTCGATGCGCTTTGCAGCCGGGGAGGTGCCGGCCAGCGGGATACGGATGGCGGCGGAGCGGTTGCGTGCGGAGTACACCAAGTTGACCGGAGCTTCGAAGCCCGGGACCAGACGGTGGTAGGAGTTCAGGGACGGGTTGGTGAAGGCCAGCACGGAGGAGGAGTGCTTGATCAGGCCGCCGATGTACCAGCGGGCAAGGTCGGACAGACCACCGTAGTTCTTCTCATCGTAGAACAGCGGCTTGCCGTCCTTCCACAGGGACTGGTGGCAATGCATGCCGGTGCCGTTGTCGCCTGCGATCGGCTTCGGCATGAAGGTTGCGGCCTTGCCTGCCAGAGCGGCGGTCTCGTGAACGACGTACTTGTACTTCATCAGGTCATCGCCTGCGTGCTGCAGAGAGTTGAAGCGGTAGTTGATCTCCTGCTGGCCAGCGCCGGCGACCTCGTGATGGGAACGCTCGAGGATCAGACCGACCTTCTGCAGGTTGGCGACCATGTCGTCACGCAGATCCTGGGTGTGGTCGATCGGCGGAACCGGGAAGTAGCCGCGCTTGACGCGGTTCTTGAATGCGATGTTCGGGGTGCCGTCGTCTTCGGTGTCGACGCCGGAGTTCCACGGAGCTTCGATGGAGTCGACCTCGTAGAAGGAGCGCTGCATGCTGTTCTCGAAGCGCACCTTGTCGAAGATGAAGAACTCGGCTTCCGGAGCGAAGGAAGCGGTGTCGGCGATGCCGGTGGACTTCAGGTAGGCCTCGGCCTTGCCTGCAACCTGACGCGGATCGCGGGAGTACGGCTCGTCGGTCAGCGGGTCGACGATGGAGAAGGCCACGTCGAGGGTCTTGTGCTTGCGGAACGGATCGACGAATGCGGTGGAAACGTCCGGCACCAGCTTCATATCGGATTCATTGATGGCCTGGAAGCCTTCCACGGAGGAGCCATCGAACGGCATGCCGTCGGTGAAGGCGTCCTTCAGGAATTCGCTTGCCGGCACGGTGAAGTGCTGCTGAACACCGATCAGATCAGTGAAGCGAACGGAGACATACTCGATGCCTTCCTTGTTGATAAGGGCCTCAGCATCAGCCTTGGTTTCAAGTGCAGTCACGGGACCGCTCCTTTCGAATAAGTAACTTACAGGCTCTTAGTCTAGGAACGCGCGTTTCGCTCACTCGCCAATTGGGTTACGAGAATGTTTCGTAATGACATATTCGAAGGATGATTTCGCGAAAAACTGGGGTTCAATTGTTACGAACGCTCGTATTTGCCTCTGCAAAACCGTTCAATTTGTGGACATTCGTGTCGTCATGTCGCTTGCGACGTCCATTTCTTTTCTCAAAAACCTTACCGCATGCGCGCAGGCCAGCGGAAGGTAACGGAGATATGAAAAAGGAACCTCGATAACGTGTTCATCGAGGTTCCCATATGTAAGCCGGCTTTACGATTCCAGGAAAATCAGCGGCCACGCATAGCACGACGGCTGATGCGCTGCGGGTGCATCGGGTCGACGCCCTTCGGAATGCCCATGCCGTTCTTCATCTGCAGAGTGCGCAGACGCTCGTTGAGGATGTTCAGCTCGGTCTTGGTAAGCATGAAGCGGCTCTTCGGATGGATGGCTGCCATCAGCTTGTTCTTGTGGCTGGTCGGCTGGTAGCTCTTGCACTTGAGCACGGTCTTGCGCAGATTCTTCAGGCTCGTCTGATTCTTGCCCTGGCCGACGTAGATACGGTAGACGGGAATATCGGAACCGGCGGTCACACCCTTGATATTCTGCTCCTGACGGTCCATGGCACGCTTGACGCGATTGTAATCGCCCTCGCCGAGCAGATAAATGCCGTTGTAACCGGTGCCGCGCCAAATGGCGTCTTTGGTCTTCGGATCAACCCACACCGGCTCCTGCGGAAAGTTGAAGCCAGCCTTGTTAATGTTGCCGAGCACGCTGATGGCAGCACCCTGACGCCCTTCAAGCTTGGCGTATCCGACTTTGTCGGCACGGTTGGTGAGCATCATGGTGGCGAACAGCAGGCCAAGCATGATGGCGAGGATCATGGACGTGATCCATCCGATCACCGACCACTTGAACACGATGCCAAGCACCACGAACACAACGATCGGCGCCACGAACACGCCGCCGCACAACCACGGAAGAGCCTTATCTTCGGCGTGGGTGTACTTGAAGATCTGAATGATCTGCTTGATGGTGCTTTGCTTCTTCTTTGGCTCTTCTTTGTCTGCCATCGACTTCCTCACTTGGTTATGCGGTTACTCACACTGGAACGGTAGTTTATCAGGAACCATGCCATATCGCACGGTTTCCGCCGTTTTTCCTTGATTGACGGGGATTATCGGGTATGCAGAGGCCTGCCATCCGCCTTAAGCAGCGCCTCGCCGAACGATTCACTAAAGGTGGGATGCGGGTGAATGAGCCTCGCCGCGGCGGCGAGCGGCACCCGGTTGCCGACCAATTGTTCGGCTTCCGCGATCAGATCGCTGGCGATCGGGCTGACGATATGCACGCCAAGCACGAGGGGAACATCCGGAGCGCCTGCCAGCGCACCGCTGACGATGGTCATGGATCCGCCTTCCCCACTCATGAGCATACGCGAGTTGGACAACATGGGATATGCGGTTTCCTGCGGATTGATGATGGTTTCACACGATTTCGCATCGTCGAGTGCAAGACCGACGCTTGCCGCTTCAGGGAAAGAGAACACGACTTGCGGCACGGTTTCGTCGGATACCGGCTTGGGGTCAAGTCCTGCGATGGTTTCGGCGATGGTGATGCCCTGTTCAAACGCGCGATGAGCCAAAGCATGCCCCGGAGTGATGTCGCCCAAGGCCCATACGCCCTCCACATTCGTACGCCCATACGCGTCGGTCGAAACATAACCGCGTTCCTCCAATTCGATGCCGTTGGATGTGAACCAGCCGGCATCGGTGTTCGGCATACGTCCGATAGCAGCAAGCACCACTTCACCATATGCGGTGCGCTCCTCCTCGCCGCCGCCTTGCCTGTAATGCACGGTGGCGCCCAAATTCGCACCGGTATCCACGTAATCCACCGACGTACGCGTCACCACGCTGATGCCGCGACGTTTGAGCTCGCGGGTCAACGTCATCGAAGCCCGCTTCTCCCAAGACGACAGCACGCGGTCCTTGCGGATCAGCAACGTCACTTCGCATCCCGCGGCATTCCACAACGAAGCGAATTCCAACGCCACCGCACCCGCTCCGACAATCACCGCACTGGACGGGAACGTATCCAATTCCAAAGCCTGCGTCGAATCGATCAACGCGCCTGAAAACGGGTTGCCCGGCAATGGTAACGGTCGCGATCCGGTCGCCAGCACAATATCTTCGCCTTTGATGGTAAGCTCCGACCCGACGGGTTCCTCCACTCCCGCCTTGAAGGAACGCATGACCTGCGCTTCTCCCCCGGCCGGCGCGACATGCACATCATGAACGTCCCTCAACTCAGCCTCGCCGCGGAACACCGTGACGCCGCGATGCGACAGCAATCCCGCCAACCCCTTCGTCATCGTCTCCACCGTGGACGTACGGAAGTCACGTAATTTGCCGAAATCAATGCTCTGTAAGGTGGCACTGATGCCCATACGTTCCGCCTGGCGTATGTTCTGCGCACTGTGTGCGGCCGTCAGCAACGCCTTCGACGGAATGCAACCACAATTGAGGCAGGTGCCTCCCAACGTTTTGTCGCGTTCGATGAGCGCCACCGTTTTGCCGAGCTGCGCGGCGCGCAATGCCGTGGAATATCCTCCTGGCCCCGCTCCGATGATGACAATGTCGAAATGCTGTTCAGTCATGCCTGCCCTCGTTGATTCGTGCGTTACAACTGGTTACATGGTAATGGAAAAGCCGTCGGTTTTCGCCGACGGCTTGAAAAAGCAACTGCGATTCTCGCAGAATGGATCACTCGGGCCAGTGTCCACGCTTCTGATAGCGCGGCTTCGGCAGACGCCAGCGACGCATCTGGATGGCACGGCTCCACGCGTAGGAACCGGAACGCATGCCCTTGGCCACGGACTGCTCGCCGAACTTTTCAATGAGCTTCTTCTTGAGCTTGCGCCACATGATCACGATGTCGATGATCACCGCAAACAGATAGATGTACATAAGCAGCATCAACGGCAATGCCAACGCCGGCCACTTGTAGGTCACGAAAATCGAACCGATCAAAATGACGAAGGCGACCGGAATGAAGAACTCACCCAAGTTGAAGCGGGCATCGACGTAGTCGCGGATGTATATACGCCACGGCAGACGCTCGGACTTCGGCATATGGTTGATGTCGCCCTTCTGCATGGCATCGTATTCGGCGTTTTCACGCTCGCGCATACGCGCCTTGGCGGCCTTGCGGCTCGCTTCACGATCCTTGGGAACCAGCGGACGGAGATTCTGCGCCTGGGCATCCTTGCGCTTCGGCGTCGGACGCCCCTTGCCGGCAGTAGGCTCCGCAGCCTTCTTCCCGACAGGCTCCTGGTCCGCATCTTCCTTCTTATTAAACACACTCATGCCTATAGAGCGTAAATTGACGTATCGACGCCTTGCCTCATTCATGTCAACGATTGGACGTGATTGGTTCGACGGATACAATGGTCATTCGATAGCATGCGGCGGCACGTTTCCAAGATGCGTATATGCCGCATATATAAGAAGGAGCAGTATGGCAGTTTTACATGCCGATGAGATTCGCGCGCGCGTCGAAACGGATTTTGACCGCATTGTCGACGTGCTGAACAAGAAAATCGCGTTGCAGTCCATTTCCGCAAAAGGCATTACCGCGGATCATATGAAACAGTCCGCGCAATTCGTGGCCGAAGAGCTGAACAAGGTAGGTGTCGATGCGCATGTGGTGCAGTCGCACAATCCCGATGGCACGCCGGGCGCTTGGGAGGTCATCGGTTCGAAAATCGTCGATATCGACGCTCCAACCGTGCTGTTGTACGCGCATCACGACGTGCAGCCGGTGCCCGATGCCAGCGTATGGAACACCGACCCATTCGTCGGCACGGTAATCGACACACGCCTGTACGGACGCGGCGCGGCCGATGATGGCGGCGGAATCGCCATTCATTCCGGCGCATTGCAGGCGCTCGGCGACGATTTGAAGGTCAATATCAAGGTCTTCATCGAAGGCGAAGAGGAAATGGGATCGCCAAGCTTCATTCCCTTCATCGAGGAGCATAAGGACGAATTCGATTCCGATGTGATCATCGTCGCCGACTCGGGCAATTGGTCCGCTGAAATCCCCTCGCTCACCACGTCGCTGCGAGGCAATACCGATATTGACGTGCACGTCAAGGCGCTGCATCATCCGGTGCATTCCGGCCAGTACGGCGGACCGATCCTCGATGCGAACACGCTTGCCTCCATGCTGATCGCTTCCATGTATGACGAGCATGGCGATTTGGTGGTGCCGGGCATCGCATCGGAGGAACCGATCGGCGGACTGCAGCGAGATATGGATGAGGCAACCGTACGTGCGGACGCCGGCATCGTCGACTCTTATCATCTGGCCGGTACCGGTTCCCTGGCCGCACGTCTGTGGACCAAGCCGAGCGTGACCGTCATCGGCTTCGATGCTCATCCAGTGGAGGGATCGTTCAACGTGATCTCCCCTGAAACGACGTTCCGTCTCAGCCTGCGCACCGCTCCAAACCAGCGTCCGGAAGAGGCTCAGGAAGCACTTGCCAGGTTCATGGTCGAGCATGCTCCGTTTGGCGCCGAAGTGTGGGTCGACAAGCTTGATAATGGCATGGGTTGGGCCATGGATCCAAATGCCGAGGCTACCAAAGACGCCATGGACGCCATGGAAGAGGCGTTTGGCGTGGCTCCGGTCAATAAGGGCGAAGGTGGCTCGATTCCGTTCATTCCGGAATTGCAGCGTATTTTCCCGGACGCGCAGGTGCTGGTCACCGGTCCCGAGGATCCGAAGGCCAACGCGCACAGCCCGAACGAATCCATCAGTCTTCCCAGCCTGAAAAACAATGTGATCACCGAAGCGCTGCTGCTTGACAAGCTTGCCAAGTAGCGGATATCACATATCTTTTTGAGAAAAACAACGGGCAAATGCGAAGGGCGTTCCATTCCATACAACGAATGAAACGCCCTTCGCAAATCCGCCGCGCATTCAACAAACCTCGTACTGCGCAGCCCTGCTCCGATTAATTGCCAGTGCCGGTAAAAGCCCAATGCCAGTAACCGGTGAAATAAGCGCAAGACAACGCAATCACCGGCACGGCCACGCAAATCACGTAAAACAGCCAATCGACGGCATGTAAGCTCGATTTCCTAGCCTGGCTTCGCGGAGCGTCCGCGCCGAAACCACGAGCTTCCATGGCGGTGGCGAGTTTCGTGCCGCGTCGAATCGACACGACCAGCAGACTGAACGCCTGCGAGAACACACGTTTGACGGCGCTGCCGTCGCCCAATCCACGAGAACGACGGGACTGCCCAAGCGCACGCCAATCATCCTGCAGCAAAGTAAACATGCGCATGCCAGCCAAACCGCCATACACGAAACGCGACGGCAAATGCAGAATCTGCACCAGACCATCGGCCAAATCAGTCGGATCAAGACCAAGCGCAAGAATCACGCCGGGAACGGCAATGGCCGCCACACGCAGGAACGTGGCCAACGCCAAGTACAACGATCCCTGCGAAATCACAACGACATCACCGAGATTGACCAGCACGGCCCCGGAGGTCTTGCCATACAACGACACGGAAATGAAACTTCCCGAAGCGGCAATCCACACCGGCCAGGTTTTACGAAGCACCGTCCACGGAGCGACGCCGCCAATCCAGAGCAACAACACCTCCAATGCGAGTGCCACGGACGCGGAGACCACGTCCAGCGTCACGAACATGGGAATACATAGTATCAGCGCGCCGATGAAACGGCTGACCGGATTGATTTTTGCCACGAACCATGACGGCGATGCCGGCTTGGCATCGTCATGACGTTCCTTGTGCGGTACCACGCTGATAGTTTCCAACTGTTCCATCTCACTCCCCCTCGCTTACGAGAACGCGACGCGCTCCCAACGTTTCGATCAATGGTTCGTCATGGGTGACCATGATGACGGAACAGCCGGCGTCACGCGCACCGGCGATCAGTTTCACCATTTCCGTCCATGTGGTGAAGTCTTGGCCGAACGTCGGCTCGTCCATCACCAAGACTTTCGGCGCGGCGGCCAGCATGGAGGCAACGGAAAGCCTTCTTTTTTCGCCGCCCGATAATGTGAACGGATTAGCTTGAGCGAATCTAGCAAGATTCATACGCTCAAGCATGTTGTCGGCTATAGCGTAAGACTCTTCTTCGCTCTTGCCCATGGATTTGGGGCCGACCGCCGCTTCGTCACGCACGCTGGATGCGACGAACTGGTGTTCCGGCTCCTGGAACACCATGCCGATCCGTCCGAGCAGATCCCGACTTTTCCAAGTGAAGACGTCGTTCTCCCTACGTGCGGGAACCATGGTCTCATCCATGCTCACACGGCCGGAAATCGGCTTGAGCAAGCCGGCCAAAGTCAACGCGAGCGTGGATTTTCCCACGCCGTTTTTGCCGGTCAGTGCGGTGATCTCGCCAGCATGGAACACGAGGTTCACATGCTCGCCAAGCGCGAAGTCACGCCCGAAGCTGAGATCCTCCGTTCGCAGAACAACATCTCCCGACGATTGGCTGGATTCGGGGGTATGACTTTCGATGGTGCGTCCTGGAACCCATGCGCCGCCCTTTGCGAGCACCGATGCCATGCTGCCGAACACTTCTTCCGGAGTGCCGTCTGCGATGACGCCGCTGACATGCGAGTCGGCCTCCGGCTTGCCGAGTACGATAACCCGATCCACCAGATCAAGCCATACGTCAATATGGTGTTCCACCACCACCAAGGTTTCACGGGTCTGTTCCAGCACATGGCGTACCGCATCATGCACTTCCTTGACGCCCTCCGGATCGAGGTTGGCCGTCGGTTCGTCGAGCAGCAGCAGTCCGGGATGCATGGCGAGCACGCCGGCCAAGGCCAGACGCTGGCGCTGGCCGCCGGACAGTCTGCGTGTGGAGCGGTCAAGTTTCATGTAGCCGAGTCCAACAATGTCGAGCGAGGAACGGACCCTGCTCCAAATCTCATCTTTCGGCAGATTCAGATTTTCACAACCGAAAGCGGTGTCATCGCCCACACGTTCCAGAATCGTCTGCGCGTCAGGATCCTGCAACACCAATCCGGAACGTCCGCGTGCCTGACGGGCGTCCACTCCGTCAATCAGCAGCTCTCCTTCAAGCTCGCCTTCGTCATCGCCGCCGAGCACGCCGGCAAGACCGGACATCAACGTCGATTTTCCAGCGCCGGAAGCGCCCAACAACAACACGCGCTCCCCTGGCTGTATGGTGAAATCCACATGCCTTAACGCGAAATCCTTACGTGAGGCGTGTCGCCATCCCCAATCGCGTGCGACCACCCCGGCTGCGGAAAACGATTTTTCTGCATCAGTACCCATGAATCGTTCTTTCATCCCTCTTGCATTCCGCGTTTGCAGAACGAACACGCATCAAAGAAGTCCCGTATCCACCACTGTGAATGCGATACGGGACTTCATTAACGAATCGTCATACCAAGGCCTTCGCACGGCCGGATTCGAAACGGTCAAGCACGCCTGTTTTAGCGATGGCCTGCTGCAGCAGATACATCAGGACTCCAGCCACCAGAGCGCCGGAAATAACGGAAGTGACGCAGCTGACGACAATACGCAAACCTGCCCAAGCAGGATTCACGGTCCAGTTATACAGGAAGCATCCCAAGCCGGCGAGGGTTCCAGCGATGGTGGTCGACAGCAAATCCCAACGTTTGTATGCAAAAATCGCAAAACCGATTTCGGCAGTGAGGCCTTGGCAGATACCGATAATCAAAGAACCGCCGATGCCCCACGGATTGCCCATGGCAAGCTCCAGAGCGGCGGCAAGGGTTTCAGCGAACAACGCAGCACCAGGCTTTCGCACGATGATGGCGGCCAGCGGACCCGCAAACAGCCAGATGCCGTTCAACAAGCCTTCGAAGCCCGGCGTCACCGCTTCGAAAAGCGTAATCGGAGCGGCGCAGATGACATCCCAGCCCCAGAAAATCACGCCAGCCGCAACCGCGATGATAGCGGCCACGACGATGTCAACAACTCGCCATTTATTGTTATGCTTCTTCACCACGGAAAATTCATTTACGGTCATGAATGTGCCTTTCTCTATGTCAAGGCACGGGAAAAGAGAGACGTCCGTGCGCCGGCATTACCCGGTATACGTTCATACGGTTGAAGCGCTTGCTTCCTCTCAGCCATACGGCCCCCGTGTCTGCGCTTGATACTACACAAGGCACAAGATTTTCACAAGGGTCATTTCATTTCGCTTCGTTTTCCACCCAGACGTTCCCCGGATGAGCTGTGAATCCGCAGCCGCATTAGGCCACTGTCCATACCGCAGGTCATGACGGCCTGGATACGTGCCCCGCACATCACATAGGTCTGTGCATCAACGATTCGGCCAGATTCCTGAACGTCTCGCCAATGCCATCGGCGCGCAACGCGCCATCCTCGTTCAACACGGCGGGGCGGCCGGCCTCACCGGTCTCACGCAATTCCGGCTCCAACGGTAGCTGTGCGAGCAAAGGAACATCATAGCCAAGGCTTTCGGTCAACTGCTCCGACACACGCGCACCCCCACCTTCGCCGAAAATCCGCAGGCGTTCGCCCTGATGCTCGTAATAGCTCATGTTCTCCACAACGCCGCGTACCTTCATCGGTACCTGCAATGCCACCAGGCCGGAGCGGACCGCAATGTCCGAGGCGGATGGCTGCGGCGTGGTGACCACCACCAGTTCCGCGTTCGGCAGAGCCTGCGCCACGGAAATCGCCATGTCGCCGGTACCTGGTGCCAAGTCGAGCAGCAGCACGTCAGGCTCGCCCCACCATACGTCTGAAAGGAATTGTTCAAGAGAACGCTGCAATCGCGGGCCTCGCCAAAGGATCGCACGATCGGCGCCGGCAAACATGCCGATGGAAATCAATTTCACACCCCATGCGGTAACTGGCATGAGCATGCCGTTCAGATTGGTGGGTTGCGCATGCACGCCGAACAGTCGCGGCAGTGAGAAACCATAGATGTCGGCGTCGATGGCGGCCGTGTCGTACCCCAATGCGGCAAATGTGGCAGCAAGATTCGCAGTGACGGAAGACTTGCCGACGCCTCCTTTGCCGGATGCTATGGCGAAAATACGGGTTTTGATGCCCGGCTTGTTGAACGGATTCTGTTTGCGTTCGGCCTTGAGGCCTGCCACAAGTTGGGTGAGCTTGTCTTGACTCATGGACCCGACTTCGATGCGCGGCAGCAATGTCGCTTCCGGATATGACGACACCGCTCCGTTGATCTGGTTGGTGATAGTCTGCGACAGTGGACAGCCTTCCACCGTCAGTTCGACCTCCACACGAACCTCGTAGGTGTTCGCCTTACCTTCCACCGGTATCGCGTCTATGGCTGCGATCATGCCCAAATCGGTCACGGATCGGCCCAGTTCCGGGTCGATTACTTTGCTGAGTCGCTCATAGATGCGCGCTTCGATGGTGCGCTCGTCAGTCATGGTTCCTCCTTTAGCCGCGTACCAGACTAGCGTCTGGAAGCGCGGCATGCCAGAGCCTTCTTGTGATTACGTTGCCAATTTGACGTGCCGGTGTCATACCGTTCCGTTTTCCAGCAGTATTTTGAACTGGTCCTCGTTTAGCATGGGAACGCCTAATTCCTCGGCTTTGGCGGCTTTGGCACCAGCGTTTTCGCCGACGACCACCCAATCGGTTTTCTTGCTGACCGATCCTGCGGCCTTTCCACCGCGGGAGATAATCGCCTCTTTGGCGGAATCCCGCGAGAAATCAACCAACGAACCAGTGACGACCACTGTCTTGCCTTCCAGTGTCTGCGGCAGAGCACTGGTCTGTGCCTGTCCGACTCCCACTCCGGCTGCCTTCCATGCTTCCAGCACCATGCCACGCCAATCGCCTGGATTCTTGGCCGAAGCAAACCAAGTGACCACGGATTCGGCAATTTCCGGACCGATGCCGTCTATCTGTGACAGTTCATCCACGCTGGCTTGTTCGATGGCGTCGAGCGAACCGAATGTGTTGGCGATGGTACGCGCCGTGGGAGGACCGAGCCGTCGAATGGACAGGGCCACAAGCACACGCCATAGGTCGGCATGGCGCGCCTTGTCCATTTCGTCAAGCATTTTCCTCGTGTTTTCCGCGGGGCGTATATATATCGGCTGCACACTGGATGTTCCGGAACGCGACACCTTGGTTTCCTCGCGAACGACCACGGCATCTTCAGGCACGTCATATTCGGGATATTCCGCGGATTCGTCGACGGAGTCCTTACGTTTTCTTGCAACTGTAGGAGCTGTCCAGAACGCCGGAACCTGATGCCACAGTCCCGATCCGCCAATGCGTTTGCGTATCTTTTTCGGTTTGCCGTTCTTGCCGATGGTTTCGTGGATTTCGATGATCGGCGCTTCACGCCATACGCGAACATCCTGCAGATCGGCGGACGTCAACGAAAACAGACCGGCTTCGCTGGACAGCACCGGTGTTTGGCGGGCCGGCAGCTCCAGACCTTCCACAGGCTCGTACGGTTCGGGCTCCGCGCCCGGCTCCACCACGATTTCCGTGATGTTCGGCGCGTAGGTGGCCGTCGAATCGGGACGGTCCTCTTCCGGATTCGTCAAAGCGATGGCGGATTGGTCGCCTAAATGCTCGATATCGAACGCTTTCCTGGAGGCCAGATTGATGATGCGTTCGGTCAACTGTGCCGGGCAGGATTCCACGTTCGGGCAGCGGATGTCCTTGTCCCCCTCTTTGGCCGGAGCGAGTTCCGCCCCGCAGCTCGGGCAGTGCGAAGGCATCACGAAACGGCGCAGCTGGCCTTCGTGTCCTTCCCTGCGTTCCAGCACAGGACCTACGAGTTCGGGAATCACATCGCCCGCCTTACGCACCACAACGGTGTCTCCGATGAGCACACCCTTGCGTTCCACTTCGAATGGATTGTGCAAGGTGGTTCTCGACACCGTCGAACCCGCAACATATACGGGCTTCAATATGGCCACTGGGGTCACACGGCCGGTGCGCCCCACCTGCACGGTGATGTCAAGCAGTTCCGTATTGACTTCCTCCGGCGGGTACTTGTAGGCGATGGACCAACGCGGAGCACGCGAGGTCGCGCCCAACGATCGTTGCAATCCCAAATCATCCACTTTTACGACAATGCCGTCGAGCGCGTGTTCGATGTCTCCACGATGCTCGCCGTAGTAATCGATCATGTCGAGAATCTGGCTGAATGTGGTGACCTCACGGTTATGTGGCGAAACGGGTATGCCCCACTTCTTATACAACCCATACGCTTCGGATTGGTTGTTGACCGCATCATGGTCGGCACCACGTTTGGCGCCCCACTGGAGCGTTCCAATGCCATGCGCATAGAAGCTCAGCCTTCTGGTGGCGGTGATGCGCGGATCCTTCTGCCGCAGGCTTCCGGCAGCCGCGTTACGTGGATTGGCGAAAGGCGCGCGCCCAGCATCCTCGTTTTCTTTGTTGAGCGTGTTGAAATCGTCCCATCGCATGAAGACCTCACCGCGGATCTCCACGAATTCGGGAATGTCTTCTTCCGGTCCCGCAAGATTCTGCGGAATGGTGGAGATGGTGCGCACATTGAGCGTGATATCCTCGCCGATCACGCCGTCACCTCTGGTCAGACCTTGCTCGAGCACGCCGTTACGGTAGATGAGGTTAAGCGCAAGACCGTCGATTTTCACTTCGCATGTCATCGGCAAAGGCTTCGTCTCAGGCCAATCAAGTCCCCGAATAACACCGTCGTACCATTCATGCAGTTCCTCAAGCGAAAAGACATCGTCAAGACTCATCATGCGAGACGGGTGGCGTACCGATGCGAAATCATTGGAGAAGGTGCCTCCGACACGATGCGTCGGCGATTGCGCGGAATCGAGGGATGGGAACTGGGCTTCCAACGCCTGTAGACAACGTATTCTCGCATCATAGGCGGCGTCGGACGAGACCGGCGCGTCATCGATGTAGTATGCGATCTGGTCGGATTCCACCCACGCCGCCACACGCGCCCACAATCGAGCCGCGGCTTCAGCACTGATGGACGAGACATCAAGTCGGGTCAACCGCATAGCGTCGGCATCGGTTGGCTGCAATGCGGCGATCCAGCGTTCACTGCCCGGCGCATATGAGCTGACTCCCCCGTCGGGAACCACAGCGGTTGACGCGGAGCCCGTATCGCCGCCCATTTCAGAAGCGTCAAAATCCCATGCGAGTTGTTCGGAATCGTCATGCCTTGTCATTGTCATTGCCTTGTCACTGTCTTCAATGTTTTGCCGGTCAGAGCCGCCATGCACACATTATCGCACAAATGTTCGATTTGCTGCATCGCCAACGTCTGTTTGGCGCACTGCGGAAAGCACGCCGTTCAGTTGTTCAACGACCTCAGGAACTGCATCTGCACCACGTCGGCACCGTCGCGCTCCTCGTCATCCATCCTTGAAGCGGCAACCGAAAGCGTACGTGCCGGCACGAACATGCCTTCATCCACACAGACCCGCGCGGCCTTTCGTACCAAGGATGCGACCTGGGTATTGGGCCATACCGGCAGTCCCGCTTGGGTAAGCACGTGCATGGCTTCCGGAACGTCGGTGGGCACCGGAATGCATTGCGATTGCGCGCGTCCGATCAATTCCTGCAGCTCGCTCTCCAGCATGGCGATTCGCCCGGGGGCAATCTCCTCGCTCATGATGTACGCGGCGGCCGCGATGTCGAAGTGGTCGCACATCCATTCCGCATAGGCGAGTCTGTAATAGGCGAACGACGCATCCTCACGGTCAAGTGCGACGTGCAACGCGTTGAGGCAAGCCGCTCTGGCCGGATCCCAATCCTCGGCGCGCGCCAGTTGAACCGCCAGCTTGAGATGGGAAAGCGGGTAGGCCGGCGCATATCGCACCATCGCATTGAGATGCGGCAACGCGGCCTTCACGCCTTTGACCTGTGCAAGCACGTCGGCGAGTTCCATATGCGCGTAGAACAGATTGTCCGGAATCAGCACGGTCCGTTCGCCTTCCGTGGCGAACATGCGATTGTAGATGACGCGTTCCGCATACGAGTTGAAATACCGCGGCACGCCCGGATTCGAAGCGAACAGTCGGTCCATTCGCCCCAACGCCGCTTCGGCCAGTTCCACGCTTTGGTCGACCTGTCCTGAGAACAGCAGGTCTCTCGCCTTGATGCGTTCCGCGTCAAGCTCGTCGGCCAAGCGGAAGGAGAAGTCCGGAGTGTCTTTGCCATCGATGAGCGCACTCGTCACCTGCGGAGCCAACGACGTCAATTCCGGGTCGGCAATGGTGTTGATGACGTCCATGGCCTGCTTTGCCTTGGCCACCGATTCCAGATGGGAGTCCTGCGCGATTCTGTGGAATTCGCCAACCGCGCGCTGCAGCAGGTCGACGCGCTGAATGGACAACCCCGACATGTCACGGCAGCCGAACAGCTGTGCCGTGTCATGGTCGAATATGGCGTCGGAAAGCTCAGGCTCCTCCTGACTTCCGGATGGGGAGAAACGACTATCGCGCAAATCGAACGTGGCGTCCACTGGCTTCAATGCGCCGAGGCCGTCCACATCCATTTCCGCATCGAACATACGGTATGTGCCTGTTGGATCAGACAATCCGCACTCGCCCAGACGCTCCATGAATTCGCTTCTGGTGAAGGTGACCGTCACCAGATTGCGTACGGTCGGATTCTTGCGAAGCTGGCTTAATGGATCATCACCATTCCCATCGAAATCGCCGAAGCCGATCAGTCCCGCGTCAAGAGCGCCATCATGCACGCCCTGTGCGGAACCGTCGTCCACGCTAGAGGAATCGTCCGCAGTCTCGTCGGGAACCGCGAACGTCACTTCGTCGAAGTCGATATCCCGCATCAGATCCTCGAATTGGCTGTTCAACGCATCATCCGTATCCTCGGAGTTGACGCCATCAACGCCCATGTCGGCGGATCTCGGCGCCACCGGACGGGACGGGTCTCCGTGGAAATCGCCGTCCTTCGGATCGGCCTTGGACCCAGAAACACCCATATCTCCAGTACGAATGCGTTCGAAAGCCGCCAAAGCCTCGCTCATCAGCTCGCTGATGGCGGAATCCTGCTCGGCCACGGCCTCTTCCAAACCAATCGAATCGATATGCATCGACACACGCTGTATGCCCGGATCGGCGCCAAAACTCAACGCGGCCATCATCAGCCCAACACGCAGATTGTAGTCCGCGCTCATGCGGGCACGTTCGGCGTCCGTCATATCCACCCATGCGTGGCGGGACACGTCATATTTGGTGGATGGCATCATGGAAACGCCGGCAGAGGTGAAACCGATGGCCATATTGCCGTCTTGGAGGCTGCATCGGAAGTCCACGTCGAAGCGGTATGGCAGGCGCATGCTGCGCAATAGTCTCGACATTGTCTGGCGGTATACCCATTCCGAACCGCCTTCGGCTCCGAAGGCGGTACCATCCTCGCCGTCCTTCGTGTTTTCGGCGATGGAACGTCTGGTTTCCGCGGCGATGTCCACCAGGCGCATGACGGCTTGGACGCCGTCATCCTGCTGTGAGTCGAGGATCGCGCCGAATTCGTCGTCCGGTTTCAATGCGATCAGCGCCGGATTTTCCAGTAGCGCCATGTCGATTTGCGCGGCTTCCGCGCGGGTTACGGTGTCTTCTGTGGGCAGCTTGCCGATACGGGCGTTGCGTTCCAGCCATGAACTGACTGCGGCGAAACGGTTGAGGTTGCCTTCGATGTTCAGCGCGCGCAGCGATGCCGAGAACGGCAGTGTGGAATCCCAAGCGAAGAAATAGCAGCCCGAGTAGCTGGACGTGTATAGGTGCAATGGTTCCGCGCCGTGTACTGCTTCGAGCCCTTGGTCTTTGTCAAGGGCGCCTGCCTCGCGCATGAGGTCGGCGAAATAATCCTCAAGTCCGGATGCGCGCATGCCATGGGAGCGTGCGCTCATCGTGTCTCTGATGGATCGGCGGATCGCGCCCATCGGCGCCTCTCGGTTGAGCCTGCGGAAGATGTTGCCCGTGCCGAATCCCACGAGTAGCCCGTTCATTTGCGGCAGCATGTAGGCTGCGAAGAATGCGATGGTGATGGCATCCCTGTATTCCAGATCGAATCGCATGGTTTCCGGCAGGTTGGCACGCATCTGTTCGAGCGTGTAGCGGTTGCCGACTTTCAGCCAGGATGCGAGCCACATCATGCGGCCATCGGGCATGCGTCCCACGACACCGCCTTGCGACGCGCGCACCATCTTCGGCGCGCCGTTTGTCGCGTGTCCGAATCGTGGACCGTCTGGCAGGGTGAGGGTTTCTTCTTTGACGAATATGAATCGTGGTTCCAGATCCTGCACGTCCATTTCGGGATTGGTGCCCGCGAAGACGCGTGCTTTGCTGTCGGCGAGCGCGATTTGCGCGAAGTGGTTGTTGTCGGTGAATAGTCCGATGGAGAAGGCTTTGCCTTGGGTTTGTGGCAGTTGCGCCCAGCCGAGTTGGAGTGTGCTTGGTATGCCTTCGAAGCCTTTGATGATGCGTCGTTTGATGAGTGGGTTGAGTTTGATGGCGTTGCGGGTGAGTTCATCGACGATGTCGTCTGGCGTGTCGAGGGCTTTGCCGAAGGGGTTGGCGTCGGCGGTGTTGTGGGGGTGTTTGTTGTGGTTGATGAGTTGTCGTACCCCTTGCATGGCGTGGTTGAGCATGGTCCGTCCTTGGTGTGGATGGTGTGCTGATGGCGATGCTGGTGTGAGGTGTGACATGTGGGCCATTCTTTCAATTCAATGCGACATGCAGCCTTTAGAATAAAGTTCGTGACTTTTTCGAAACAGCGTTTTCAGGCGCGTCATCGTGTGTGCGCAGCTATTGTAGCCGCTTTTGTTGTGGTGGTGTTGGTTGAGTGCGTGTTGTGTAATGTGCCGTTTTTCCGCTCGTTGGCGGCGTCGGGTGATTCGGCGGCTGCGTATAACACGTTGGGGCCGGGGCTTGAGCGTCGTGATGACGGGTTGTTGGAGGTTACTGATCCGACGCAGGCGTATTTGCAGGTGGCTGCGGATGGTTCGTCTGAGTATGTGCGGATCGTGCCGGTGTCCGATGAGGTTATGGGTGGTGTGCCTGCCGGTTCGCGCGTGTTGCGTACGGTGCGTGTTCGTGCGGATGCGGATCGTGTGGCTGGTTCGTTGTGTTCGGTGTCGTTGGATTCGTCTCGTTCGTTGTATGTGAGGGCTGCGGCCGGTCGTACGGTGCGCGTGCAGGTGGTGGAGCCGAAGGGGTCATTGATTCCGTTTGATGCGGTTCGCGCGAATGTGCGTGTGCCGTTTTCGGTGAGTCCGTTGCGTGTGGCGTTGTTGGTGTTGGTGATGGTGTTGGTGGCGTTGTGGCGTCCGGGCTCGCGCCTGTGGAAGGTGCCGTTGAATACGTCGAGTGTGCGTCAGCGTGTGACGTTGGGCGTGTTGTTGACGGTTCCTGGGTTGGTGACTGTTGCGGCGGTGGCGTGGCAGTTGGTGTCTGCGGTGCCGTTGAGTTTTCATACGGATGGCATGTATACGTATGATTACGATCAGTATGATCATGTGGCTCGGGCGTTGCTTGATGGTCATGCGTGGCTTGATTTGGATGTGCCCGACGCGTTGCGCGATGCGGATAATCCGTATGATGTGACGACTCGTCAGCAATTGCTTGCCGATGGTGTGAGTCCGGTGTATTGGGATTATGCGTTTTTTGATGGTCGTTGGTATTCGTATTTTGGCGTGGTGCCGGCGTTGCTGTTGTTTGTGCCGTATCGTGCGATAACGTCGTTGTGGGTTGATGGTGGTCTGATGATGCCGTCTGGCGCTGCGGTGCCGCTGCTGATGTTTGTTTTTTTGGTGTTCGCGTGCCTGTTGACGATTCGCGTGATCGAGCGTGTGCGTCCGCATGTTTCGCTGGCTGCGGTCAGTATGTTGTGCGTGTTTGTGGTTTTGGCGTCGAACGCCCCGTACTTGTGGTATCGGACGAATTTTTATTCGGTGCCGATTGCGGCGTCCTTGTTGTTGAGCACGTTGGGCTTATGGCTATGGATGGGTGCGGTGCACCCGAACGCGGCCGATGCCGGTGGCGATGGTGGTGCGAATACGGTCGAATCGTTGTCGCTGCCTCGTTTGGCTGCCGGTTCGGTGTGTATTGCCGCGAATGTGGGTTGCCGTCCGTCGTTTGTGGTGGTGGCGTTTGCCGCGTTCCCGTTGTTCTGGCCGCAGATTCGTGCGATTGTGGGGCAGTTGCGTGCCATCGCGTCTGGTTCCGGCGTGCGTGGGCGTGCGCGCACCGTGTTGCATGCGTTGCGCACGCCTTTGGCCGTGCTGGTGCCCGCATTGGTTGTGGTGGTGCCCTTGTTCGCCTATAACATGGTGCGTTTCTCCTCACCGTTCGATTTCGGTTCGTCGTATCAGCTGACGGTTACGGATATGACGAGTTACCATCAGTCGTGGTCGAATTTTGTTTGGACGGTCGCATATTACCTGTTTCTGCCGTTGCGTTGGACGGATACGTTCCCGTTCCTTGCCGTCGATCCCGCGCCTTTGAAGGATTGGGGGTTTGCGGAGGCGATGCCCGGAGGCCTGTTCGTCATGGTTCCGCTTGCTTTGGCTGCGTTGGCTTGCCCGTTCCTACGTAAGCGCATGCGCGTTCGTGGCCATGCCGGCATGTGGCCCACATTGGTGATGTTCCTGCTGTTGGGTTTGCTGATCGTGGCTCTTGACGCGCGGCTGGGTGGCCTTGGATGGCGTTATATCGCCGATTTCGGCTGGCTGTTTGCGTTGGCTTCGCTTCCTTTGATGCTTATTGCGCTGGATTGCGAACGTCCGCGGCTTCGCTGGCTGTTGCGCGTGCTGGTGTTGGCACTGCTGTTGTTCACGTTGTCGTTGACGGTGTTGTCGTTGTTCCTGTACGGCCGCGACGACGAGTTGATTCGTAATAATTCCGGTTTGTTTCATGACGTGCAGTCGTGGTTCACCCTGATGTAAGTTACGGCGTTTTCAGGGTTATTTCAGGGTTTTATCACAATTTTTCCAATAAATCATTCGGCTTGTTCCGAGTTTTCCGGATAACAGTGGCGATGTAACTGTTCGCTGTGAGATGAACCCTTGTTGGAGACATCAGTCATGAAATCGCTTCCACTTTTGTCGAACCATCCTCGTGTAAGACGCTGGACCGCGGCCGTCGTCGCATCATCCGTCGCATTGGGCGTCTGCCTCGCCAGCTACGACAATGTCGATGCGGCCATCAAACAAAACAGGATTGAACGACTGAACGCACGTATCGAGAACGTGTACACAGCCGACTATCAGGATATGGCCGACGACAAGCTCGAGCAGGAAAAAAGCAGGTCCTCCGCAACAGAGGATGACATGTTTGTCACCGAAGATCCGTACGGCACCAACACCACGTCACTGTATGTGTATTTCACTACCGACGACGCGGTTGCCGTCTCCTATACCGTGCATGCAGACGGCTATACGGATTTCACCCGTGACGCCTATCAGGAATCGCAATACAGCAAAACCCACGAATTCCAGCTGCTCGGCCTCATTCCCGGCGAGAAGAACACCGTCGCCATCACGCTGACCGATGCCGACGGCAAGTCCCGCACGCATGCCATCGAACACAGGGGCGCATCCCTGCTGGGCAATGAGGAGGTGCAGTTGGAGAAGACCGTCGCAGCCGATTCAGGTGAGGATCTGGGCGGCGGCCTGTATGCGATTCTCGGCAATGATTCCGACGAACAGGATTTCATGTTCTACTACGATACGAACGGCGTGCTGCGCGGTGAGATTCCGGTGCTCTACTATCGTTCGCACCGTCTGCTGTGCGATGATGACGGTCTCATGTGGTTCTCCGCGTCCACGCATCATATGGTGGCGATGAACCGTCTCGGCAAGCTGGAGAAGATCTACGATCTGGGATCCGACTACATTCTGCATCATGATTATGCGATGGATTCCAACGGCGACATCGTGCTGCTGGCCACCGAGCTCGGCCGTGACGACAACGCCGTGCAGGATCAGGTCATCAAGCTCAGCACTTCCACCGGAAGTGTAACCCGCTTGGTGGATTTCGGTGAGCTGTTCGCCGACTATAAGGCCTCCACCACGCATGCGGGAACCGACGAGTCGGATTCGAATGCCAAGAATCGTTGGGATTGGCTGCACTGCAATACCATTCAATTGTTGGATGACGGTTCCGCATTGTTCTCCGCCCGTGAGACGTCCACCATCATCAAGGTGGATGATTTGGAATCGGATCCGACGCTTGATTATATGATCGGCGAGCCATCCGTGTGGGCCGGCACCGATGAGGCCAGCAGTTTCCTGACGAAGTCCGGTGATTTTTCGGATACCGGCGGCCAGCATTCTATCACGTATGTCGCCGATGATTCGCTGCCTGACGGCCAGTATTACATGTATATGTTCGATAACAATTTCGGCACTTCGTTGACGCGTCCTGATTTTGACTGGTCGGTGATCGACGGCATTTCGACCGAATTGTCGTCCGATACGGCAAATTCGCGGTATCGCAAGTATCTGGTCAACGAGAATGCCGGCACGTATACGGAAGTGTCATCGTTCGACGTGCCATATTCGCCGTATGTCAGTTCCGCGCAGGAATTGGATAATGGCCAGATCCTCATCGACTCGGGCATGAAGGGTCTGTTCGGCCAGTACAACAAGGATGGTGATCTGCTGGCGCAGTTCAAGATGACGTTGAACAGTGCGTACATCTACCGCGTGTACAAGTACGATTTCTCGGGATTCTATTTCGCCTGACATCCTGTCCGCAGGCTTGACGGGGCCGGGAATCTAAACTCCTTGTGGGAGTTTGGATTTCCGGCCCCGTTTCGTATGCAATGGGTTCGGCACGCCCGTACAATGGTTGCCATGGGTTTTTTCGATTCGCTGTTTTCATCCAAACGTCCCGAAGCGACGCATGACGTCACGTTCACGCTAGATCAGGCAGGCCACACGTATGAGGATGGCAATGTCGGTCTGGAGCCGACATCGTTGACGATCACTCCGGAAAGCAAACGTGTGGCTGTGATCGGGTTGAATGGTTCCGGTAAGACCACGTTGCTGCAGCTGTTGGATGGCGCATTGTCTGCGACGTCCGGTTCGGTGCGTATCGACGCGAATGGTGCTGCGTATGATCCGTCGGTGAAACGTGATCTGAAACGTATCGAATCGATGATCGGCCGCGTTCGTCGCGAGGAAATTCCGAACAGTTATTACAAAGCGGATTCCATTCGCGAGGCGATTGATGAACCGTTGAAGAAGCATAAGGTGCCGGAAAGCGAACGCCAGGCGATCATCGGCAATCTGTTCGCGCATTTCGATCTGGCGGCGGTCGCACGTGAGCCCGCCTCCGCATTGGATAGCGAGAAACGTCATCTGCTGGCGATCGCTTCCGCATTGAGCTTCTCCCCCGCGGTGATCGTTGCCGACGAGCCGACCAAGGGTTTGGACGAGGTGGCGTCCGCGCATGTGGCGAAAGCTCTGTTCAGTTACGACAAACAGGTAGTGTTCGCCACGCATGACACGGAGCTGATCACACGCGCGGAATATGCGATCGACCGCACGCTGGTGGTCGACGATCATCAGGTGGTGTTCGACGGTGGCCCGCATGAGGCCGTGGCCTTTTACACGGACCTCATCCGCGCTAAATATGAGGCTTCCAAAGCCTGACCATACCCACGGATTATTCCCGTTCCCCACATGTTGCGGCTCCTTCATCGGTGTCGACGATGGAACCACAACATGTTTCAGCCGATCATTGTGTTGACGGTGTCAAGCACCGTCTGAACGTTATGCCTGAATTCGTCGGGTTCCGGCAATAACGAGATCGCGAGATAGCCGTTCGACGTCATATCGAAGAAATAGCCGGGCTGTCCTGAAATTCCGTGCTTTTCGATCATGGACAACACCAGTTCGTTCTCGTCAAGCACGCTGGGCACGCGCAAAAGCACATTCCATCCGCCTTCGGCACGCAACACGCTGACCATGCCCTGCTCGTCATCATCCAGCATGGTATGCAAGGCTGCGAGGTTGGTTTGCACGCGCTCTCGCACGCGCGCGGTCTGCGCGGCTGCGGCGCCCAGCATGGCGGGGATCTGTTTGGCGATGATCTCACTCATTGGCAGATAGTCGTCGGCGACCACGTCGAGTCTGCGCTTGGCCTCATCCACTTCAGCCGCCGGGCCGGACACTTGGATCCAACCCACTTTGGCATGTGGCGCGGCCAACGTCTTCGAGAACCCATCCAATGCGAATGTGAGCGTGCCGGTCTCCCCCGCGAGACGCGCGTTGCCATCGAATGGTTCAAGATCATAGTCGTAGAACACCTCATCGGCGATGATGGCCACCTCATGGTCATGACAAAGCCGCACAATGGCCTCACGTTCCGACGCTTTGACGTACGATCCGGTCGGATTGTTGGGATTGATGAGCACCAGCGCGCGGATGCGGCCGCCATCCTCACCTTCAAGCGCTTCGCGTAGTTCGGCCACGTCGATGTACCAGGATCCGTCGAAACGTTGCTGGTACTCGATCATGTCGACGCATTCAAGTCGTGCGATCGATTCGATGAGCGGATATCCCGGCTTCGGTGCGAGCACGGCGTCACCTGCATTGCAGAGCAGTTTGATCAGCCATGAGTACGCTTCGGACGTCGAGCTCAATATGTATAGGTCGTCGGCGGTAGCGGTATTGCCTTGCTCATGCAGGAATGCGGCCAGCGCTTCGCGTGCGTATCGTTGCCCGCGTGGCTCCGCTCCGTAGATGTCCGGCAATAGTTCCGACGCGAGCGCATGTTTGGTTGGATTGGAGTCGTTGAGTTTGCCGAGTGTGATGCCGTTTGCTTTGGCTTCCGCTTCGGCTTTGGCGATGGGATTGGGCTCGCTGATATCGACTCTGGAGGAAAAACGCATGGTCTCCACCATACTCTCTGGGTTGCGCAAGTGTTGCATCGAGCAAGAAGGATGCATTCGCCATGCGATCATCAGAGGAATAACAAGAGCCGTCCGACGGATGCATCGGACGGCTCTCGCTTATATGAAGGTTAGGAACCTTTATGGTTCACGACATCACTTCTGCTTGATGCTTGCGTAGTACGCAGCGCCGATGATGCCAGCCTCATTGTGCAGCTTGGCTGCGACGATCGGGGTCTTGATGTCGATGTACGGCAGGAACTTCTCGGACACGCGGGACACGCCACCGCCGACGACGAACAGCTGCGGATCCAAGTAGAACTCCAACAGGGAATAATACTTGGTCAGACGCTTGGCCCACTTCTTGTAGCCCATATCGAGCTTTTCACGAATGGAGGATGCCGCGTACTTCTCGGCGTCACCCTTGCCCTTGAGCAGTTCCAAATGGCCGAGCTCAGTGTTCGGAATGAGCTCGCCGTTGAAGATCAGCGCGGTGCCGATGCCGGTGCCCAGCGTGGTGGCGACGACCAGGCCGTCCTGGCCCTTGGCTGCGCCGAACTGCTGTTCGGCAAGACCGGCCGCATCAGCGTCGTTCACCACGGTGACCGGACGGCCGCAAGCTTCGGAGAACACTTCGGTGACGTCCACGCCAACCCAAGACTGGTCCAGATTGGCCATATAGCCGAGCTTCTCGCCAACATGAATCGGAGCGGGGAATGCGATGCCGACCGGAGCGGACTCAGGAACCTCAAAATGCTCGAGCTGCTGGCGAACGATTTCGCCAACGGCCTTCGGAGTGGAAACCTCCGGGGTGAGGATCTTCAGACGCGGTTCAGCAAATTCGCCCTTCTCGAGGTTAACCGGGGCTGCCTTAATGCCGGAGCCGCCAATGTCAACGCCAAATGCCTGTGCAGTTTCAATCATCTTCGACCTCTCCTATCAAGGTACATAGTGGGTATATCGAACCGGTAAACGCCATAGTAACTCGCCCCATGCCCCAAAACGCGCCGACAATACACAATTGGTGAATACGATTGCATAATCTGTCGCAATGAAACGCAAATATTTGCGATTGTTTTCTGCAAACGATTCGCCCCATGCCAACGCAACGCATCGGCATGGGGCGAATCATAAGAAAATAACCGTCTGAAGACGGTGTAGCCACATTACTTGAGCGGCGGCATCGGCTTCCAATCCGGATCATGCAGCAGCTTGCGCGAATCCCACCAACCCTTGGCAATCTGCACCAAGCCGGTCTTGGCATGCTCACGGTCCACCATCACCAAGCGAATGACCTCCTTGGCGGCGGTCAGCAACGTGCCAAAGCCGAACATCAGCGGACGGTAATCGCCGAACGACATGAAATAGCGTGCCATGTAGCCACGGTTGCGCATGATGTGGTAGCGGTTCATGTCGGAAGTGGAGTTGAGCTGACGCACGCCGGCGATATCCCAGTTACCGATCTCGCGCGTACGTCGCAGGATCACGTCGGGCACCACGATCGGATTGGTGACCTTGCTGGCGCGATAGCCGTACATCGTATCGTCCCAGTAGATGAAGAAGCGGGGATCCGGCAAACCGATCTGTTCCACGATATTACGGCGGAACAGGCCGCCTTCAAAGCATAAGGTGTCCATCACACGATAGCCGGGACGCCCGAACGCGGCCGGAGCGATCGGATTGGGAATGCCAAGAGGCACGATGAAATCGTACTGCCAGTAGAACGGGCCTCCGTCGTAGTCGTATCGGCTTCCCTGGATCACATCATGGCTGCCGGTCCACTTGGCGAGCCTTTCGATGGCCTCAGGCATCACGGCCACGTCGTCGTCCATCACCCAGAACCACTCCGCACCCAGCTCGTATGCCTTCTTCACACCTGCGGAGAAGCCGCCTGCGCCGCCGAGGTTGTCGGATTGCGGCGCGTACACCACACGGCTTTCGTTGCCCGACTGGTCGGCGATGGTATTGCCCCACTGCGCGGTGACCGCTTCACGGAAATCGTCGACCATGCCTTGGGTCGCCTCGCTGTGCTCGTTGTCCACGACGATGATACGCCATGGCGCCACAGTGAGTTTTTCGATGGATTCGAACAGGGTGGCGAGCAGCTGCTGACGCCTGTACGTCACCACGACGATAGCCAGCTTTTCGATGGTGTTCTTCGCAACTTGCTTTTCAGTCATACGTTCCATTCTTGCACTCGCCCTCAACCGAACATCGCCTGTGTTCGCATCATGCGGCACGATTCCATTCGACGGACGGGCTCTTGCACATTTCGTGCGGCTTTGCCATAATGTACGGCGTAATGCAGGGGAACCCGTGTTCGTCGGGTTGAGATGGGCCAAGCGAGGCCCGAACCCTTTGAACCTGATGGTTAACACCAGCGTAGGGAGGCATGTCTAGTGACTGCTGTGACATCAACAACCAATTTCGATTATGCGTTCGACGCCACCAAAGGCATCCAACGCAACAATCTTCCGCCGTTCGCGCAGCGCATGCGCAAGGCCGCCGACCTGGTTTGGGAGGAAGGCTACCAGCAGCCGTTCATCCGCGAGCTTGGCGAAGGCACACTGCAACGCGAGCGTTTCGCCTTCTATCTGCTGCAGGATTTTCGTTATGTAAACGATTACGCCAGAGTGCACGCCTTGGGATTGGCCAAGGCCACCGACCCTGAAATCATGGCGTTCATGCTCAAGGTGCAAAACGGCGCCCTGCAGGTGGAGACCGAAGTGCACCGCTCCTACTTGGCCAGCTATGGCATCACCGAAGAGCAGATGAACAATGTACGCCAGTCGGCCTTCGCGCGCGCCTACACGTCGAACATTCTCTCCATCGCCTACGGCAAAGACATTCTCGACATTCTCGTGGCCGTGCTGCCGTGCGCCTGGGTGTATGCGGATTACGGCTACCGTCTTGCCGCCGAGTTCGCGGACACGCTCGACGACAATCCGTACAAGAGCTGGATCGACATGTATAAGACCGACGAGTTCTGGCAGGATTCCGTGTGGCTGCTCGAACATATCGAGAAACTGGTGGCCGACGCGAGCGAGGAGCGCAAGCGCGAGCTGATCGACATTTTCGTGACCGGCGTGGAGAACGAATACATGTTCTGGGCCAGCGCGTACGACATGCAGTACACATGGAAGCCCGAATGGAATCAGGCGCGCTGATAGCACTCCTTCATGGGGTTTCCTGACTTTCGATTGTTTATTTTCATTGCAGCAAGGCGGGTGTCTTCTGATTGGTTTTCAGAAAGCACCCGCCCTGTTATGTTTGGTCGCGTCAGTTTCCCGCTTTACTCGCGCACGAGGCGGATATGTTCCACGTCGTCGCGATGGGAGCGGCGGTAGAGCACGAAACGGTTGCCGATGACCTGCACGAGTTCCGCGTTCAGTTCTTCAGCCAATCCCTCGCCTGCCTCCTTGGCGGTCAGACCGGATCCGTCGAGCACGGAGCACTTGATGAGCTCACGCTTTTCGATGGTTTCGTCCGCCTGCTTGATGGCGTTTTCGCTCAGATCGTTCTTGCCGACCTGGATGAGCGGATTGAGCTTGGTGGCCAGGCCTCGCAGCTGCTTGACCTGCTTTTTGGTTAATGCCATAACTAATTCCATTCTTATCTGTGATGCTTGCTCAAGAGTAGCGTGAGGACGGTAAAATCCGCCGACTGCCTTCAGTTTAGTCCAGCGATCAGAACCAACGCAGCCACATATGCCACAACCACACCGCCCGCGGCAATGTCTCGTTTGGCGATGCTCATCACGCGCCAATGTGTGCGTGCGATACCCTCTTCATAGCATCGCGCGTCAAGTGCGAGACTGAGATTGTTGGCATGGCGTATCGCCCCTGCGAACACCGGAATGATGATGGAAACCATCGCCTTGATACGCTGCACGAACGTTCCCGTTTCGATGCTGCCACCTCGAGCTGATTGCGCATCCACAATGGCTTTCGCTTCGCCTCCTAACGTGGGCAGGAACCGCAGTGCGAGGCTCATCACCAACGCGATCTCCTGCGCATGTATGCCGAATTTTGCGAAAGGTTTGAGCAACGCTTCGAATGCGTCGGTAATGGCCGTGGGAGTGGTCGTGGCAAGGAATACCGCTCCGACGATAATGACCGCAACGAATCTGCAGGCGTACAGTATAGCGATACGCACACCGTCGTCGGTGATTGGAATCGGTCCGATGTTCGCAAGAACATTGCCGGATCGTACGAAGAACACATTGAGCAGTCCGCAGAACACGAACAATGCAAGGAACATGTGAATCGATTTGAACAGTTGTTTCACGCCGATGCCTGATGTCGCAACGATCATGCCGGTCAACAGTGCGGCCACCAGTAACTGCCAGAAGGAGCGGATGGCGAATGCGGAGAACATGACCGCCAACGCGCTCACCATCTTCACGCGCGGGTCAAGCCGTTCCATAAAACTACGGTTTTCACGGACGTCTTCCTTTGCATGTCCGGAGCCAAGCGTGTGCAGATTCTTCGAACCTGCCGTTTCGGAAGTGACATTGGTTCCGATATCTCGAGTGACGTCATTACCGTTTTGTCTGCGATCAAGCGCGATCACCCGATCGGCGAGCACGTCGATTTCCGTTTGCGAATGGGAAATGATAAGTACGGTGACGCCTTGGGAATGAAGGGTTTGGATGAGATTGTGCACGCGGGTTGTGGCCGCTTCATCAAGTCCCGCGGTCGGCTCGTCCATAATGAGAATCCGCGGTTGGCATGCGATGACGCCCGCTATGGCAACGAGTCGTTGCTGCCCGCCGGAAAGGTCGAATGGCGAACGGTCGGCAAGATGTTCAATATGCAGCAATGCCATGGCTTGGCTGACATGTTCATCCACTTGCGCTTCATCAAGCCGTTGGTTGCGCGGACCGTAGGCGACGTCCTCGGCTACGGTTTCGGCGAAAAGCTGACGTTCGGGGTGCTGCATGACGTAGCCGATGGTGGCGCGCAGTTTCTCGCGGTCCGCACGCTTGAGCGGCTGCATATTGCCGTTGGCGCGTTGGCGTGCGACGGGAATGGTGTTGACGGTAATGCTGCCAGATTGCGGCTGTTCCAGCGCGCAGAGAAGACGCGCGAGGGTGGTTTTGCCTGCACCGTTATGCCCTGTGATGGCCACGGTTTCACCCTCATTGATGGTTATGGAAAGCTTATCGAGCACAGGCTTGCTACTGTTTGGATATTGATATATCAGATTATGGATTTCAATGATTGGTACAGCTGATGTTGGCTTCGATGCGCCATTTGCAATATTGGATTTGGCAATTGGGTTGTCTTCTTGCGCTGTGCCTGATTCGTCCATTTCCGGAATACTTGCAGTATTACCGCGAGCGCTTTGCACGATACGCCCGTTATCCAGGCGAATGATGCGGTCGGCATTGACGAATTCGTCACGATGGTGGGTGACGAGAATGATGGTTGTGCCGTGCTGCTGCAATTCGTCAAGAATATGCATGATGTCGGCACGGCCTTGCGGATCGAGCATGGCGGTAGGCTCGTCGAGCACGAGGATTTCGGGATTCATGGCAAGCATGCCGGCGATGGCGACGCGCTGTTGTTGGCCTCCGCTCATTCGCGTGGGATCGGCTTCTCGCCGTTCGCTCATGTCAACTGCGTCAAGTGACATGGCGATCCGCATATCGATATCATCATGCGCAATGGCGAGGTTTTCCGGACCGAAGGCAACATCATCCTCGGTAATGGTGGTGACGATCTGATCTTCCGGATGTTGGAAAACCGCCCCGATACCATGCCGGGCGCTGCGGTAAGCGTCAGCGTGCGCGCCGGTTTCATCGAAGACGTTGTTTCCCAACAGCGTGACATGTCCGGCATCGGGTGCCGCAAGTCCTGCGATGATGCGTGAGAGTGTGGATTTGCCCGACCCGTTTGGTCCTGCCAGGCACACGCGTTCTCCTTGGCGAACGGTCAGGTTCACACCGTCGAGTGCCCAAGTCGCGCCGGAGTCGTAGGTGAAACGAATATCGTGCAGTTCGACCGCGATGGTGTTCGTGGCGCTGTCAGGATTCATGGAAAAAGTCTTTCATATAACGGAAGGAACCTTCCATAGGTCGGAAGGTTCCTTTCTATTCATCAATATGGTGAACGAGGCTCAGCGGTTCAACAGGTTGGAGATCGGCTTGTAGATCAGGAAGGTGACCACACCATGGATGGTGAATTTCAACGCGTTGAACGGCAGAAGCGCCGGCACGATCAATGCCACGACCTGTGCGGTGGTCATATGCGCGTAGAACGGTGTGACGATTATATTGCCCACAATCGCCATCGCCAAGGCTGCGATCGCACCGACGATGATGCCGATGACCGCGCCTTTGCGGGTCTTGTTCCTGCGGTAGATCAGTGCTGCCGGCACGGATAATGCCAAAGCCACGAGCACGGCCATAAGCGTGCCCCATGGGTTGGTAAACAGGTGCGGCAGGAAACCAAGCACGCTGACGATTACCGCCGCCGCTGGCCCGTAGGCGAAACCTGCCACCAGGCCGACAATGCCGGATGGATCATATTTCAGCCATTCAACGCCTGGCACAATGGGAAATTCCACAAAGCTGACGGCCATCGACAGCGCCACGAACAGCGCATACATGGCGATGCGTTTGGTGGACCAGCGTCCAGAGTCGGCCACGCCTGTGGAATGCGCGTTGTCGGGGCGCGTCATGCTTTCGCTGGCGATTTCGGCGTCGTTGTTTTGGGTATTGTTTGGTGAGGATACACTCATGTTGAGCCCCGTTTCTTCCATCCGGACTTTGACCGTTGGCTCCGGATTCTCACCGGATCAGCCGCTTTCGCGGGTCGCGGGCTTCGGCATGGGACCGTTATGAACGTCAGTCGTACCGTTACCGCCAGTAAGGATTTTCACCTTCCCTGAAACTTGCACGATTATATATACGCCTATCGTCGGAAATATGCAAACCGCGTCTCACTGGCGTCTATTATCAGCAGGCATCAATCTTTAATCCGGAAACCATGATCTTAGCCTCATATGCCTTTTGCCTATGGCATGAACGTCGCCTCATGGTGTGTTGCCGCAGTGTGCGCTTTGCCTGTTGCTTTCGTATCGTGTGCGTTCAAGCAAGCGGCAGGTACGTTGATTGTTATGCCAGCAGGTCGAGCAAGTCGTCTTTGCTGAGTGTGCCGACGCCTCCAGATGCGGTGCCGTCGGTGAACTGTTGGGCAAGCTCGCTTTTCTTCTCCTGCAGTTTGAGGATGCGTTCCTCAATGGTGTCTTTGGCTACGATCTGGTACACGTTCACATCCTGCGTCTGTCCGATGCGGTGCGCACGATCGGTGGCCTGGTTCTGCGCGGCCGCGTTCCACCACGGGTCGGCGTGCACCACTACGGACGCACCCACAAGGTTCAGCCCCGTATTGCCCGCTTTGAGCGAGATGAGGAACACGGGAACATCGTTGCCATTGAATTCGTCCACCAGTTCCACACGGCGTTTCTTCGGTGTCTCGCCGGTGATGGTGTAGAAGTCCACGCCCTGTTCAGCCAAACGTGTACCAATCAGGTCAAGGAATGAAGTGAACTGCGAGAATACAAGCACTTTCTTGCTTTCGTCCATGCACGTGGATACGAGTTCGCAGATGGCGTCAAGTTTGGCGGAAGCGTTTTTCGCATCCGCATAGACGAGTCTCGGATCGCAACAGATTTCGCGCAACAGTGTGAATTCCGCAAGGATTCGAATCTTCTTCGTATTGAAGTCGGCGTCCTTGGTTTTGGTAAGGGTGGCGCGCAACCGTTGCTCGTGCGCCGCATAGAGTTTGCGCTGTTCGCCTTCCAGTTTGACGGTGAGCACGTTTTCGAACTTGTCAGGTAAATCGGTCAGCACGTCTTTTTTCAGACGTCGCTTAATGAACAGTCCGACCAAAGCCTGCAGTTTGTCAGCCATGACGGAATGTTCAGAACCGGGTGCCATGATCGGCTGTTCGTATTTTTCTCGGAACTTCGTGTAGGTTCCCAGCAATCCGGGCATGAGGAAGTCGAAGATGCTCCACAGTTCGCTCAACCGGTTTTCGATGGGGGTTCCCGTCAATGCGAACCGGTGTTCGGCGGTGATCTGTTTGACGGCTTTCGCCAACTTCGTGGCATGGTTTTTGATGTATTGCGCCTCGTCGAGTGCCATCAATGCGAATCGGCAGTCGGCATAATCATCCACATCTCGACGCAGCAAATCGTAAGAGGTGATCACCACATCGGTTTGCTGCGTTTCGTTGGTTTCAGTCGAATTGTTCCATTGCTGTGCCACGGCTGCGATGAGCTTGCGCCGTTGCGCTTTCGTGCCGGCCACGACTTCGATGGTCAGATCTTGCGTGAATTTTTCGCATTCGGCGGCCCAGTTGTATACCAAGGACGCCGGGCAGACGATCAACGCGGGACCACTGCCCTTGCGAGCTTCCACCAGTGACAGCAATTGCACGGATTTGCCCAAACCCATTTCGTCGGCGAGAATGCCACCGAAACCTTTGTCCCACAAGGTGGAAAGCCATTGGAAGCCTTCCACCTGGTATGGGCGCAGTACGTTTTTGAGGTTGCGGGGCACTTCGTATCGTTTTGGGTCGATGATTTTCACATCGTTGACATAGTCGACGAACGATTCGCTTTTGCCGTCGTCATCAACTTGAGCATCCAAGAGGAACGCCCGATATCCGGGAATGGTGATTCTTCCGGAATCAATCTGTTGCTCATCAAGGTCAAGATCTGTGACAATCTGATCAAGTTCATGCAGATCGGCATTCTTCAGATCAACGAACGTACCGTCCTTGAATCGATGGTAGCGGCGGTTCCTGCGGTAGGAATTCAGCAACGCGCCGACCTCGTTCATCGGCACTTCGTCGGCTATCGGCGAAATCTCAACCAGATTCGAGTCGATGGACAGTCCGACCTTCACTGTAGGGCTGCCTGGCATCATCATGCCGTCGAACGCGGCCGTGGAGAACACCTGCCCGACCGAGCGCAAGATATCCACGCCTTCGGTGAGCAAGAGCAGAATAGTCTGTTCGTCTTCCTCACGAATCCGCGCCACGTCAATGGAACTCCATGTCGGGAAAAGCTGGCGAACCACCTGCACCGCGAATGATTCGCGGGCCGTATCTCGTTTGATGAGCGCCGCTTTCGACCGCGAGTCCGGATTAATCACGCCTCGTAGCGCTTTGGCGGTCGGCACCAACTGGAACACAAAATCGCCGTATCGTGCCACAGCCTCGCAGGTGATGCCCTGCAGATCACGGTCCAAGTAGAATTCGATCTGGCAGTCGGCTCCCATCTGTTCGGCGACTTCCTGTGGAATGTCGAAACCAATGCCCGCTTCGGTAAGTTTTGGCAGTATTGTTCGTGCGAACATGGGCCAGTCGTTTTCCGCAATGAACACACCATCGCTAACGTTCGACGCGCACAATGTCATCAACGCGTCCACTGCGGGAAGGATGCTGTCGGTACAACGGAAGAGTCCGCTCACTGGCATCATATGGGAATCCATCGGAGTGCCGTTATGCTCGGCACTCATGAGGTACACGCCCCGCTGCCCAACAATCCGATCCGTGATGGTACGGTTCGACGTGATACGCACGCCCGACGAAGCGCCTTCCTTCACATATTCGGCGATGAACCGAAATTGCGGATTGCCATCGAATATGGCGATAGTATGCGATCTGGACTCCCCTGGCGTGGCCACTTCGACATAGCCCGGAGCGGCGTCATCCGTATGGGCGAAATCATCCGGAGTGAGCTGCCGCGCCCTCTCACGCCCCTCATGCTTGGGAGCTTCCAGCGGCCCGCGTGCTATCAGCACGTCTTCGATGTAGTCCTGTTGCGATTCCGCTCCGAACAGGTTCAGCAGATCGCACAATTCCCCATCGGTAAGCATGATTTCACGTTCGATACGCACGTCTGGCGCGTAATAGTAGTTGTTCTGCAGCTGTGCAGCAACACGTGAACCAACAACGCCTTGCAGGAATCGGAACAGCCGCAGCGAGAACGGTTCGAGCATATCCGGAGTGTGGGTGAACGAGAGTTTCTGCCCGTATGACACGTACGCCCCGTCGTGCATGTCGGCTACGAATTTGGAAATGCTTTTGATGATATAGCTTACGTCGCTGCAGCCGATTTTCAACGTCAGGCTCCACAGCTCACGGTTCATGATCAGCGTGGGCTCCAGACGCACGCTTCCCGGTTTCACTATGATGGAACCGCTCTTGCGTTTTGTTTTCGTGGCCCCTTGCGTAATGACGCCTCGTTGCTCGTCGGCGAGACGGCTTTTCGCGTCAACGATGCGCTTGAGCACGTCAAGCTGCGCGCTTTGACCGGTATTGTCATTCTTCGCATCCAGCGCACGCATGTAGTCGGAGAGGATAGGCGAGGTCACGTCACTTCGCTTGAATCCGCGGAACCGTTCGGGCTGGTCAAGAAACAGCAGCAGCATTGCGGCGACATGCTTGCACATGCCGGTATAGCGGCGTCCCCCAGCCGGATCCGAATCGAACTCGTCATCGTCCTGCACATGACCGAACGTCGATCCTGAACCGAAATCATCATAATCATCGACATAATCGTATTCATCGTCATCATCGTCGAAACTGCGATATTTTGGATTGTTGCGGTAGCTGGGCGAATATGCCGACGAATACGTGCCATAACCGTGCTGCGAACCGTTGAACGCGGGGCACGAGCAATACCTGGCCAAGAAAAGCTCATCATGCAAATCAAGCGTGGCCTGCACTTCGTATCGGCTGGACGGTGAGGTGGTGCCCCGCATATTGGCATGCAGGGTGATGCGGTCGGAATCGGAGTTGTTCAGGCAATGCAGATCCGACATTTTCGCACGCCACTGGTTGGCGATTCCACGGGCACGCTGCAATACAGGCTGACTGCATTCGCTGCGTAGTTCGTCGGAAAGCCATGACAAAGTATCCGCCAACTGAACCCCAATCGTTCGCACATTTGTTCTTATGAAAGAGTATCAGCACAGCGGAACAGGAAAGCCGTGGCTGCAATCCCAGCCACGGCTTCGCTCCATACCGGTTATATCAGCGGCAACGCTTGGTGAGCGGCTGCCATGGATCGAGTTCCACCGGTTCGGATTCCAGCAGCGGCCCGATCTACGCTGGTTGGTAATGGAGCCCTGCTTCAGTCCTATGGAGAAGTCGCGCGGCAGCGAGCGCTGACCCTTGTAATCGGTGGCGGCTTCGAGCACGCCCACAGATACCGTCGCGTTGACCGTGGAACCGACCGATAATACCGGTGCAGTCACGAGAACCGCTATAGCCTGCGCAGCTGCGCGATATCATCGCGCAGCTGGTTGACGGTGTCCGTCAGTTCCCGCACATTGTGGCGCAACTGTTCCGTTTCCGATTCCGCCTCATCCGCGCGCTTGTCGGTCTCGTCACGAACACGGTCGACAATCCATGAAGCCAGCGTCGCGGTGACGATGCCGATCAGGGCAACGCCGGTTATCATCAGTCCGATGGCGATGCATCTTCCCTGCCATGTCACCGGGGACAAATCGCCATAGCCGACTGTGGTGACGGTCACGAACGACCACCATATCGCTTCACCGAAATCGGTGATGGAAGCGCCCGGAACCCCACGTTCCACATCCAATTCGGCAAGGGCGCCGATATACATCAGTAGTGTCACGCTGCAGCATGTGTACAGTGTGATGCGACCACGCACCGCCATGCCACCGGTACGATTGAGCACGTTGAGCACTGCCACCAGACGCAGCAGTCTCAACGGCCTGAAGACGGGCAATGCGATGGACACCAGCATCAGCAGATTGTCTTTGAACCAGGTTTTCTTATCTTCCGCCAGCAGGATCGAAACGACGCAGTCGGCGATGAACACCATCCAGATGATGTTGATCACCATTTCACACAACAGGATATGCGTCCTCGCCAGAACTTCCCACGAATACGCGAACAGGAACACCAACGCCAATGCCATCATGAACCATTCCGTCGCACGACGCCATTTGTTCAATGTCATACCCTTCCTTTCTTCCCGACTGCCATCATACGGGTCTCCCCGCACGCGCGACCGTCAGCTTTTGATGGGCATGCGATTGTCGAGCGACTGACCGTTGGCGTAGCAGCGGACGTTGCCTAATGCAATGGAGATGACACTGCGTTCGGTGATCTCAAGATGGTTGCCTCCCGCCACATGTGGGGTGATGAGGCATTTCGGCTCGCACCACAGCGGTGAGTCGGCCGGCAGCGGCTCCGGTTCGGTCACATCGAGCGCGGCGCCATGGATTCGTCCTTCCGCGAGCGCGTCGGCAAGCGCCTGACTTTCAATGGCGTCGCCGCGGCCCGCGTTGATGATGATGGCGTCAGGTTTGAGAGATGCGATACGTTCCGCATTGAGCAGGTGGTACGTTGTCGGAGTGGATGGTACGCACATGGCGATCACATCGGCGTATTGCAGGACGTCGTCGAGGGAATCGAAACCGACCATATGATCGATGCCCGGCGCTTCGACGGCGGGATTACGGCGAATGCCGATGGTTGTCATTCCGACGTTTTTGCAGAGTCGTGCGAAGTGTGATCCGATGTCGCCGGTTCCGATGACGAGCGCCGTTTTTCCGTTGGGGCTGATGGCGCGTCCTGCGTCCTGCCACATGGCGTTCGGGTTGCTTGCCGCGTAGATGTGCAGGTTCTTCATGATGGCCCACATCATGGCGAACATGTGTTCGGAGACGCTTTGTCCGTAGGCTCCGGTGGCATTGGTGAGCATGGATCCGGGCTGCAGGATGCCGGGTCGCTGGTATTTGTCGACGCCGGCACTCCAGGTTTGCAACCATTCGAGTTTGGGGCATTGCGCGCATTCCTCGGGCGCGATGTTGCCGATGACTGCGGTGGCTTTGGCTTTGAGTTCCTCCGGTACTGCGGCGGTCCAGCTCATGCTTCCCCGTCGGGCCGAATCGCCGACGAATTCCTGTGGCATGTCTTTCGCGGCACGTATGAATTGCGCACGTTCGGATTCGGTCAACGGCAGGCAGTTGACGATCAATTTGCGGTCGTTCCATATTCCCATGCGTTTTACCCTATGACAATCGTCGGATATAGGGTTTCACGTTGGGTTCTGGGTCAGACGCCGAGTTCGTCGGTGTCAAGGATGATGGTGACAGGACCGTCGTTGGCGAGCCGCACGCGCATGTGGGAGCCGAATCGTCCTTCTTTTACTTCGAGTCCTTGCGCGCGCAGGGCGTCGTTGAATCCGTGCCATGTCTGTTCGGCGTGCGCGGGCGCTCCGGCTTTCACGAAGCTTGGGCGGTTGCCTTTGCGCACGTCCGCGTATAGCGTGAATTGGGAGATGGACAGCACACTGCCGTTCACGTCGTGGATGGAACGGTTCATTTTGCCGTTCTCGTCTTCGAAGACGCGTAGGTTGGCGATTTTGCGGGCGAGCCAGTCGATTTGTTTCGCTCCGTCCGTGTCTTCCACTCCGACGAGCAGCACATAGCCGATGCCTATATGCTGTGGTTCGAATGTGGTGTCGACTTCTCCGCTTGTCTCGTCGACCACGTCGACGGATCCTTCACTGACCTTCTGCAATACGATGCGCATAGTCCGTCCCGCTCTTTTCAGCCGGCGTAGTCGACGATGGCCTGCGTGACCTGTTTCAGGTAGTCGAGCGACGTCTGCCAATCGTCCGGCACTTCGATGGAATGGTTGGCACCAGCATACGTGCGCACATGGTCGGTGAGCAGATGCGCTTTGGCGTCATCGTAGTATGGGTCGGCGTCACCTGCGCAGATTAGTGGCATAGGGCTGCTGGCAGTTCCTGGCAGTGGTGCGGGAATGACCGACTTGTGCTTGTCGAATGGCGGCGGGTTGAGTACCGGGGTGAGCAGCACCACGCGCAATCCTAGTTTTGCGGAATGCGGATATGAGAGTGTGGAGAGCGATTTGGTGACGACCAGCAAATGCGGCTCCTCACCCGATTCGGCAGCATGTTCGAGCGCCGCTTTGCGCCATTCGTCGACCACGCGTTCCATGCAGGCGATCATTTCCGGAAACTCGACGCTTTCCGTCAGTTTCAGGTCGAGCCGGTCCACGAACCATCCGTTGGCCGCAAGCGCCTGCGCGGCCCAATACAGCAATGGCCGATCCACGGTGTAGCCTATGCCCGGCATGATAAGCACATGCTTGCCGGTTTCAGTGTTCTTCACGCGGTTCTTACCCCATGGGGTGACCGCCGGCGTCACATTCTTCGTTTTCGCTGGTTTCGCGCTGTTCTTACCCATGCTGCTTCCCAAGCCGCCTCTCCATGCATTCCGGACGTAACCAATCGTCACGACTGGCATCGTTCCAGTAATGCATGCTAGGCGGCACCGACTACAATCCCCTCCACTCCACAAAGCACACATCGAACGGACTATAGTAAAAGAAAGTGTGTTTTTAGGGTTCGGAGGCGCCATGGAACATCGAACGTTCCACCGCATTCTCGCCGCAATCATAGCAGTCCTGATCGTTCTGGCAGGATACGGCGTCTACTATGTCAACGACTACCATCACGCCGTCAACGTCGGCAACGCAATCCAATCCAATCCAACGGTGAAAGTCACCGACATCGAAGACGGATGGCTATTCGACGGCCCCGGCACAACAACGGCGATGGTGTTCTACCCCGGCGCGAAAGTCGAAGCAAGCGCCTACGCGCCGCTCATGCAGGAAACCGCCGCGTCAGGAATCGACTGCTTCCTAATGAAAATGCCCGCCAACCTCGCCATCTTCGGCATCAACCGCGCAGACGTGGTACGCAGCGATATCGCCGGCTACTCATACGACCACTGGTACATAGCCGGCCATTCGCTCGGCGGCACGATGGCAGCAAACTACATCAGCAAACATACCGACAACTGGGACGGACTCATCCTCCTCGCCTCCTACCCAACCGATGACCTAAGCAAAACAAAACTACGCGTACTATCCGCATACGGCAGCAAAGACGACATACTGAACCGCAAAAAAGTCGAATCCGCGCGGCAGCGCATGCCGAAGCAATATTACGAACGGGTGATCAAGGGCGGCAACCATGCGCAGTTCGGCAGCTATGGCGTGCAGCAGGGCGATGGTGTGGCCGCTATTCCCGGTGATGACCAGATTGATCGGACCGTGGCGCTTATTAGGCAGTTCGTCACCAACAGTCTTTGAATTGTCCCCGTTTCCGATCGCAATCCGTTGCGACTTTTCTGTAAGTGATGAGTACGGGGTCGGCCCCGCTACTCTGGGAGCGCAATTTCACTTCGAACAGTTGAGTACATGTGTTGGCGCGGTACCGTGAAAGTATGGCAACACACATGCTGAACATCAAACGAATCTACGACAACCCTGTCGACGATGACGGCTACCGTATCCTTGTGGACCGCATCTGGCCGCGCGGTGTTTCCAAGGAACGCGCGAAGCTCGACCGATGGGCCAAAACGGAGGTGACGCCCACCACCGATTTGCGTAAATGGTTCGCGCACGATCCGGCGAAGTTCGACGAATTCAAAGCACGCTACATAGAGCAGCTCGATTCACGTCCCGAAGCGGCGCGATTCGCCGACGACGTACGCAATCTGCTACGCGACACCAACGTTACCCTGCTGTACGCGGCACGCGATCCGCGCGTCAACCACGCCGTCATCCTACGTGACTGGCTGTTGGAACGGCTCACCTGACACGTACACTCACATACTCGCTCACGCACGTTCCGCATCACGTCCATTACAACGATTACCAGCTATTACGAAACACGCGTTTTCATAGGATGAAACTTTCGTTACACGTCTGCCCTATACCATCACGCGATGGGCGCCATGGCGTTGGCGTTTAAACGTTCGATGCATACTTTCAGGTCCATCAGTTCCTTACCAAACACCAAGAACAAGGGCTTCGGCCGGTCGAACGGCGGTCGGGCAAGGTCTTCCGGCTGGACGTATCCGTTCTGTTCGACGTAGTCGATGATTCTGTTCATCAGCGCGTTCTGCGCGGGACTGAGCGAATGGTTGTTGATGAATTCGCCAAACGCCTTCATTGTCGCCTGATGGTCGAGTTTAATGATACGGCGCACCGACAGTCCGAGAGGAACGTCTCCGAACGCCTTCTGGTATTCCTCTCTGGAACCAAGCTCATGAATCATGATGTTTTCAAGGTTCGAGAAGTCCTTGCCGGAAAGTGGCTCGTTGTAGTGGAGTTTACGGATGACCTCATCGTTGCTGTGCTCGTTGATGTATCGGTTGAGCTTCTGCTTGTAGTCTTCGTAATGCTCGGCTGTGTCGAATTCCCGTCCTTCCGATCGGTCGATGACAGGGTCCTTCAGGTCCGTGATGACCATTTTCCTGGCAGTGGAGTCCGCAATGAAGCGAATCAGATCGCGCAGTGTCATACGAATCCGCTCCAGTTCCTCAAGGGAGGCCCCATCGAGGTAATCCGGATTGTCGGCGACCAATTTGATTTCCGTTTCCCGCTCTTTGACTTGAGGAATGGTCATGCGTTCCTTGAGCCTCGTGGCAATGGCACGAATTTTCGTCTTATGTCTCGCGGCGGTCCGTCCTCTGACGGAAGCCACCATAAGGCCGTACATCAGCGCGTCGAAACGTAACGCATACTCGTCTTCGCCGTCGTAATGCGTAAGAGAAGCGACTTCACCGGTCAGATCGTGCACGTCAATGTCGCTTAAATGTTCGAACGTTTTAATGTTCCGGTATTTTTCCACGTATTCGCGCCGCAATCGCACTGATACCTTGGATTCGTCCAAGGATGCGACTTGTCCGTGAATGTCGTTGACGAGTTCGTCACGCCATGCCATGAGGTTTTCGTCGGAAGTGAATTCGCTCGACTGTAATGCGTGGACCAATTCGGTTTTGCGTGAGAATATCCTCTCACTGAGGGACGCGACCGGCTTCTCATCGGCATCGTTCTTCTGCTCGCGGAAGAATTCGAAATTACCGCAATAGTCGAAAATGTAGAAGCGCTTCTTGTCCACGTATTCGCCGTCGATGCCGTCCACGCAGTCGAGTCCTTCACATAGGCGTGTGCCACGACCGATCATCTGCCAGAATTTGATACGCGAACGAACTTTTTTGAAGAACACGAGATTCACGACTTCCGGCACGTCCACGCCGGTGTCCATCATGTCCACCGAAACGGTGATGACGGGCATGGTTTTGCGTTTGAAATCCTGGATGATCGCGTGCGAGTAGTCTTCGCTGTGCACCACGACCTTGATGAAGCCGCCACGAGCAAGCTTGGGATATAGTGCGCCGAATCGTTCCACGATGAAACGCGCGTGTTTTTGGTTCTGCGCGAAAATGATGGTTTTGCCTATCTGTTCTCCGCCCATGGTTTTGATGCCATGTTCCATGAGGTCTTGCAATACGGCGTCTACCGTGCCGGCGTTCATGACGAATCTGTTCAATGCGTCCGCGTCGATATGGTCGGGTACTTCGACTCCGCCCTCGCCATCGTCTTCGCCGAAATCATCTTCGTAACGTTCCTTGTCCTCTTCGGACAGGTCATCGTATATGATGCCTTCGTCGGTGAATTTGGTTTTTGCTTCGATGTTGTAGAACGGTACGAGATAGTGGTCTCGTTCCACGGCGGTTTTGTATTCGTACAGATACGTTGGCACGCCATGTTCCGCTTGGAAGAAGTCATAGGTGTTGCGGTCCACTTCATCGCGTGGTGTGGCGGTCAAGCCTACGACCAACGCGTCGAAATGGTCGAAAATATCCTTGTATTTTTTGAAGATAGACCGGTGTGCTTCGTCCACGATGATCAGGTCGAAATGTCCCGGAGAAAACGCAGGCTTTCCGTCGGATGCTGTTTCGGTGTCGGTTGCACCGATCATCGTCTGGTAGGTGGAGAACACCACCCGGGCGTCGACGTCGTGCTTGTTGTCGCACAGATTGCATAGCGACCAGTCGGGATAGTATTCGCCGTAAGCGCTTTTCGCCTGCTTGACCAGTTCGACACGATCGGCAAGGAACAGCACGTTTTTCACAAGCCGCGCGCGCATGAGCACGTCGGTAAGTGCGGCGGATACGCGGGTTTTGCCTGTTCCCGTGGCCATGACGAGCAGTCCACGACGCTTGCCTTTCCACAGGTTATCGCAGAACGCTTTGATCGCTTCGATTTGGTAGTAGCGTCCGGCGACTTTCTCGTTAACCGGAACAGTCCGCGGGTCGATGGCTTCCCTGCGCCGGTTCATAATGCGTTGCAGGTCATCCTGCGAGAACACTCCCCCGACCGGGCGTGATGGTCCGTTCTCGTCATCTACGAATTCCGTGGCGTATCCGTTGCTCAGGAAAATCAGCGGACGGTATCCGAATTCGCGTTCCAGACATTTCGCGTACTGTCTGGATTGTTCCAGTCCTTTCTTCGGATCATACGAGGTTCGTTTCGCCTCGATGATCGCCAGCGGCTTGCCGTCTCTGCCTTTGAGGTAGTAGTCGACATAGCCGACCTGCCCCTCATGGTCTTCCATACCGGTGACCTTGCGTTCTTTGACGACCTCAGCCTCGGAATCAACATCCCATCCGGCGAGCCGCAAATCAAGGTCGATGAACCGTTGCCGCGTCTCGTATTCGCTGATATCCATCTCGCTGTCCGGCATGGGTGGACGCGGAGCCTTCTGCACGGACAGCGCGGCTCGGGATTCCTCAAGCTGACGTTCGAGTTCCTGGATACGTTCGGTTTTGGCGCTCAGTTCCTTGGCGAGTTCCTGTTTCGCGGCGTCTTCTTTGGCTTGGACTTCCTTACGGGAGAGCGCTTGTTGGACGCACGGCACTTGTTTCGGATCGAAGGCGCGCTTTTCGTACCATTTGCCGTACGAGTAGTCGATCCATTGGATGAACACGAACAGGAGTTTCAGATCGAACATCGCGTCCTTGGGACTGATGCGTGTCTTGCCATGGACGGTGATGTTTCCGGCTTTGACGATGTACTGGAACGAATCCAACATTTTCTGGTTGCCGATCGCGCGTTCGAAAGTGGGTTCGTGGATTAGCGATTGGAGATTGTCGCGATACGGCATTTGGATGGAACGGTCCGCCGCGTACACCCATTTCACCGCCAGTTCGAACGCTTTGCGCGTGGCCATGGCGCACATGGTCGGAGAAATGGAGAACGCTTTTTCGGCTTCGACGCATGGAATGGCGAACTGCTCGTAATCATCCTGACCCAGCAGGAACGAGAAATTGCTCATGATATGCCCCTCCAGCCCCATCACACCGCGGAAAACACCATATGAGTTCATCATACCGCTTCCACGGCTTGCATAGGGTGTTATTCCAGTGTTTTTCCAATCGTTTCTAGTCTGTGTCAGCCACAGAAAAGAAGCTTGCATGCATAATTCCAGAGAGGCTGTTGAGAAGGTGGAGCATTCCGCCAAATCGCGATTTATCGACCTGCGCGACGAAAGCAGCAAATTTGTATTGAAGGCTTAACGGAGGAAGGGGAACTGTCATCGTCTCTAAGTCGTCTTTTGTAATTGCTTCTCTAGTTGCACCAGCCATTCTTGAATGTTCAAGAAGAAAACGCTGATATGAATCACTTGTAAAAATAGAATTTAAGACACGCGGCAACATTCTATTTGGATCACAACGCACAATAGAAACATGTTGATTGACACGGCCTCCTGCCAAATAATCAGGAAGAAGACAGGAACGGGCAACTGATGCACCAGTGATATTCAAAAGAACGTCTCCCTTGTGCAAGGTAACATTATCCAGCTTTTTTGCTTGAATTTCATCGATATAAGCTAAATCTTTTGATTCAAAATATCCATTATGAACATTCATGCTTCTAATCAATGGAATACCTGATGTTTTATAAGCAGCTTTACCGCCACGAGGCGTAGCGCCAGAGCCGAGTTTAGTGCAAAGAGAAGCTAATGTGATGCGCGCCCATCTGTTCTCTTCGACTGGGTCTCCGAACATTTCGATAAACCGGGATTTGACGAGAGCATCAAGGTCCATAAGATGCGATTCCGCTATCGTCACTTGATTCGAAATCATTTCGAGGTTCCGAACAATACTCCTTTGAATTTCTATCGAGGGTAACGTGACCTGCATATTACGCAAAATGGTCAGATTGATGTTGTTCTGTGCAGCGCCCCTGCCCGATGATTTCGATATCGATTCTCGGGATTTTAAATAATGGTATAAAAAATCGCGATCAAGTGAATCATCTTTAATTTTGAGACCAGCAATTGCTTGATTCGTTGTCGCAGGAATCTTCAAGATGCTCACAGCACCAATCGAAGCGAATATTGAATATAGCAGGGTTCCAGACTCAAGCATTTTCACAGAAGAGTTGTTAAATCCAGCGTCTGTTATGCGCTCTTCAGTTGATGAAACATACTTTTCGGACATGTCTCCAATCTTCACCCAAGGTATGGTTCCATCTTTCCAGTATTCAGCAACGGAACGTTTGGGAGTTCCACCGGAGCATATCTCGCACAGCTCTCCGAGCTTCACTTTCTTTCCGACAAATTGGGGTTTGCTCGACTTCATGAGATGAATTTGCGGTGGGAACGCTTGACATTATCCTGATCAACCTGCGCATAGCAAAGCGTGGTATCGATTTTGCTGTGTCCAAGCAATACTTGCACTTGTTCTATCGGCATGCCCTTGTCTATGGCCTTCGTAGCCAAGGTACGTCGGAACTTGTGCGGATGCACGTGTTTGACGCCCGAATCGTCGCCGAGTTTGCGGAGTCTGGCTTCAACTCCGCTGATTTCCAACCTTTTGAAGGGACGATGCAGGGAAACGAACAAGGCGGGCTCGTCATCCATTCGCTGTTCAAGGTATACGAGCAGATGAGTTTTCGCACGGGCATCGAAGTAGACTCGTCGTTCCTTGTCTCCTTTGCCGTGGACCACACATTCGCGTGCATCGAAGTCGATATCACGACGATTCAGCTGCACCAGCTCGCCTACCCTGATGCCCGTAGACGTCAATAAATCAATCATTGCAAGGTCACGCGTCTCCTTGCAGGAGTCACGGAGTTGTTCAAGCGATTCGTCCGAATACACGGGTTTCAACGTTCTCGAAGTCCTGATTTTCTTGATTCTACGTACAGGGCTTTTGTAAATGTAGTCTTCCTCTTCAAGCCAGGAGAAGCAACTGGAGATGACGCGGCGGATGTTGTCGATTGTTGTCTTGCCTACGCGGCCATCACGCGAATATCGTGTGAGATAGTCGCGAATATCGTCGGTGGTGATGTCGTGAGCCGGCTTGGAGATTTCCGTAGCAAAACGGGACAATGTGGTCGCATAGTAACGCAACGACCGTTCTGAACAACCTTCGAGCTTCTTCGCGGCAAGAAACAAGTCTATGCATTCGGTCATTGTTTCGGGACCGCGTGGATTCCCACCTTTCTCAGTTAGACAGGCCACAAGCACCGTATGAAGTTCCGAAGCCTGCTCATCATTCAGCATAGGGGCCATAAGACGGTCAATTCGTTCGATTGTCTGTTGCATGAGAAAAGGCACCTCCTTGTTGGTTTCCCTACAAAAAAGGTGCCGTAAGCCATCGAGAACCTTGCAATATCAGGGTTTAACGAACTCTAATCTCCGAAATACTCCTGAGCGAGGCTATCGTAAAGCATTTGCAGTTTTTCGATCTGTTGTTGGGCGACAAATCGCGATTTATCGACCTGCGCGACGAAAGCAGCAAATTTGTATTGAAGGCTTAACGGAGGAAGGGGAACTGTCATCGTCTCTAAGTCGTCTTTTGTAATTGCTTCTCTAGTTGCACCAGCCATTCTTGAATGTTCAAGAAGAAAACGCTGATATGAATCACTTGTAAAAATAGAATTTAAGACACGCGGCAACATTCTATTTGGATCACAACGCACAATAGAAACATGTTGATTGACACGGCCTCCTGCCAAATAATCAGGAAGAAGACAGGAACGGGCAACTGATGCACCAGTGATATTCAAAAGAACGTCTCCCTTGTGCAAGGTAACATTATCCAGCTTTTTTGCTTGAATTTCATCGATATAAGCTAAATCTTTTGATTCAAAATATCCATTATGAACATTCATGCTTCTAATCAATGGAATACCTGATGTTTTATAAGCAGCTTTACCGCCACGAGGCGTAGCGCCAGAGCCGAGTTTAGTGCAAAGAGAAGCTAATGTGATGCGCGCCCATCTGTTCTCTTCGACTGGGTCTCCGAACATTTCGATAAACCGGGATTTGACGAGAGCATCAAGGTCCATAAGATGCGATTCCGCTATCGTCACTTGATTCGAAATCATTTCGAGGTTCCGAACAATACTCCTTTGAATTTCTATCGAGGGTAACGTGACCTGCATATTACGCAAAATGGTCAGATTGATGTTGTTCTGTGCAGCGCCCCTGCCCGATGATTTCGATATCGATTCTCGGGATTTTAAATAATGGTATAAAAAATCGCGATCAAGTGAATCATCTTTAATTTTGAGACCAGCAATTGCTTGATTCGTTGTCGCAGGAATCTTCAAGATGCTCACAGCACCAATCGAAGCGAATATTGAATATAGCAGGGTTCCAGACTCAAGCATTTTCACAGAAGAGTTGTTAAATCCAGCGTCTGTTATGCGCTCTTCAGTTGATGAAACATACTTTTCGGACATGTCTCCAATCTTCACCCAAGGTATGGTTCCATCTTTCCAGTATTCAGCAACGGAACGTTTGGGAGTTCCACCGGAGCATATCTCGCACAGCTCTCCGAGCTTCACTTTCTTTCCGACAAATTGGGGTTTGTCAGTCATTCTGGCCTCCTCCGAGCATTTTGTGCAGTTCCGCGAGGCTTTCCGTCATCTGCCTGTTCAAATCATCAAGATCGGCGAGGATTTCCTCAGTCGGTGGATATTCAATACGTTCGTACTTTGTTTCCGCGTACTTGTTGAAGCTGAAATCGTAATCGTTTTCCACAATTTCGCTCTTCGGCACCAGAAAGCTCTTATCAGTACGGGCGCGCTGTTCTTCCGTGTCGAGGTTTCCCCATCGCTCGAGAATGTCGGGAATGTCGTTGTGCTTCTCGTCCGAATCGCGCTTGTCGTCGAGCGTGTATCCGTCGCCTTCCATGTTGTAGAGCCAAACCTTGTCCGTGCCGCCTGCGTCCGTCTTCGTGAACACGAGAATAGCGGTACTTACGCCTGAATACGGCTTGAACACTCCTGACGGCATGTAGATAATCGCTTCGAACCTCTGGTTGTCCACCAGTTCGGCGCGCAACTGCCGGTAGGCCTTCGAGTTGGAGCGGAACAGCACGCCGTTCGGCACGATGCACACACAACGGCCACCAAGCTTGAGCATGCGCAGGAACAATGCGACGAACAGCAGCTCCGTCTGCTTGGTTTCCACAACCGCCTTCAACGAGTCGTCTATGTCCTCAACATCCACGCTGCCAGTGAACGGCGGATTGGCAAGAATCAAATCAAACTTGTCGCGGATGGTGTTCAGATGGGACAAGCTGTCCTGGTTGCGGATGTCAGGATGATCGATGGAATGCAACAGCAGGTTCATCGCGGAAATGCGCACCATGGTCTGGTCCGTATCGAAGCCGGTGAACTGTTCGCCGGAGAATGTCTTCCACTGTTCCTCGGTCATCTCCTGGTCATGGTTCTTTCTGATGGATTCCGCTGCGGAAATAAGGAATCCCGCCGTGCCGCACGCCGGATCGCAGATAAGCTGGCCGGGTTTCGGACCGGCAAGCGCCACCATCATGTTCCTGATGTGCTGTGGTGTGCGGAACTGGCCGTTCGTGCCCGCGGTGTTGAGCTTGCTCAGCATGTATTCGTACAGATCGCCAAGATCGTCAGCGTCCTGCACGTAGTTCGACAGCAGATCGTCGATGCCGGAAACGGCCTTTTCAAGCGTCTTGGGCTTGTTGAAACCGAAGGCAGCGTCCTCCATGCTTTCCGCAAAGGCGTTATCCGAATGCATGGTTTTGATGAACGGGAACGCCTTCTGGCTGACCACGTCAAACATCTGCTCCGCAGGAAGATCCTTGAACCGGCTCCAACGGATTGCCTGTCCTTCCTCCGTTTGCGGGAACACATGCTTAGCAGTCATCCCCAGCATTTCCATGTTCTCGGCTTCGAGCTCCTTGTCATCCAAGGATTTCATGAACATGAGATACGTCAGCTGCATGATGACCTCGATGGGGTTGGTGACACCACCCTCCCACATGCGCTGCCAGATGTCGTCAACCTTGTTCTTCGTCGCTCCGGTAATCATTTACTATCGTCCTTGCTCGTTTCCTACATTACGTAGTCTACCGGCATTATCGTTTGGCCATCGCATCCAGCCAGCCGAAATTATGTACATTTAACGCCCAATCAGCTCTCTCAGAGTTTCCCGAAATGCGTGTTCTGCAAATCACGGATATGTTCGCGCCGAACTGCCTTATCCGTAATATTCAGGCTTTCCAACCTGTCCGCCACTGCGTTCACGTCAGGCCCCATGCATTGCGGATGGTCAAGCACTGTAGATCTCAGATCATTCGTATGCACCACGAACTCACGATCGGAATGAGTTTCACTTTGAACTTGGTACGATTCGCAAAACATACAATCGAAATGAAAACCGAATCTTCCAATCCCAATAATTCCTTCAAGCATTGAATGTGCCCGTAATTCTGCCGCAAAGGCGAATGGATTTTTTGTTCTTGCCAAGGTACATGAACCATTCAGAATATTTGGAATCGCCGTAAATCGTGCCGGTATAGTTCTTCGTCTCCACTACGTAAATGCCATACGCTGAAACAACCACATGGTCAATCTGATGCAGCCCCGTCGAATCCTTGAGCACCAAATCATCCAGCAAACGGTACTCTGATTGCGGCAGTTTCCTCAGTTCCTCACTGGCCCAATGCTTGCCAGCCCTGCCAGTAATTTGATTGCCCCAAATCGTTACGATTGTCGCAAGAATCAGAATCGGCAGAACAATCGCGACATACCAAATAGTCAAATTCGACTGAGCAAAAGCAACGGTGGCAAAACGCATCACTGCGACCCTTCTTCCTTGAACAACCCTCACTTGCAGCATACCCCCTCTTTCGCTCACATCCGAATAGAATGATGGAAAATCGCAAGACGTGCGCAAATCCAATCGAAAAGCAGGAGGTTCTCGATACGTTTGCTGACGAATCAGCCGTATCAACCAAAACGCAACAATGCAGATACAAAGGCACGAATGCGAAACATGAAAGTGGCAGCCGGGCAGTTCACCGTAACGGAAAAGCCGGAGCACAACATCAGCATCATCAGTGGGTTCACCAGCGAGCGGCACGCAATCATGCACGGATATTGTTGCTGCCGGAAGGTCTGATCGCCCGAAGTGACGATGACCCACGCTACACGGCCGACCACGCGCAAACCATAGACGGCCCGTTCGTCACCGCGCTGCGTGGCATCAGCGAAGCCAACAATCTCGCCATCATGGGCACGGTCCACCTTCACGAGGACACCGCCGACCTGCCGTACAACTGTTTCCTCGTCATCGACCATGGCCGGATACTTCTCGAATACCGCAAAATCCATTTGTATAATGCGTTCGGCGAGCGCGAATCCGATTCAATCGCGCCGGGGCACGAGATTCCACCGCTCGTGGATATCGATGGTTGGAAGTTCGGTGTGATGACCTGTTACGATATCCGTTTTCTGGAGCTGGCTCGCCGTCACGCGGTGGCCGGCGCCGACGTGTTGGTTGTAAGTGCGGCTTGGGCGCGTGGCGAGGGCAAGGTGGATCATTGGACGACCTTATGCAAGGCGCGTGCGTTGGAGAATACCTGCTATCTTATGGCGTGCAGCGAGCATAGTGGGCATGACATCGGCCATAGTATGGTAGTTGATCCGGCCGCGCGAATTCTTGCGCAGTCCGGCGAACGCGACGAACTGATTTACACCGACCTGAATCGGAATCAGCTGGAGGACGTGCGCCGAATACTTCCCGTGCTCAAGAATCGTCGTATCACGTTGTAATCGCCTGTACGCACAACAGGACGCACAGGCGCTGGCGTTATTACTGTCCGGATGAGAAACGTGCGAGGACTCCGGACTTGGCCAAGGCACGGTACAGTCCCCATGATCCGAAACCGGCGAATACGGCCGCGCTTAGCAGTTCGCATGCGGTGCCGATGAGCCCGCGTGGACTGAAGAATGAGAATGCCTGGTAGTAGAACAACAACAAGTAGAAGTTGTAGACGACGCCGACCGTCAAGGCTGCCAGAATGGTGATGCTGAGTGTCCAACGACGATAACGGAACAGTGCGACACTGCTTCGGCGGCGGACGCTCCGACGGCGATGTCGATCACACGCCATGTCAATGGTCTACGTTTTTCCTGCGGCACGCCTTTGGCTGCACGCATAAACTGCGCTTGTTCGGATGGCGTCAACGGCAGGCAATTGACGATAAGTTTGCGATTATTCTCGATTCCCACCTATCCCACCTTAGGACAGACATGAGATAAGCCTTTCACATGTGAGTGGCGAATAGATTCAGCCGGGTCTGACTTGACCCGGCTGAATCACATGTATGCGCCCGTCTGTTCAGGCGAGGGACTCGTACGCTTGCACGTCGACCGGCTCGAGCCATTCGTTGCTCATCACGTTCGGATCTCCTGCTGAAACCATGAATGCCAGATGGGAGAAGGATTCGCCCGGAGCCGCACCATGCCAGTGCTTGGTGTCGGCGGGAATGCACACGGCTTCGCCTGCCTTGAGTTCCCTGGGCTCCTGGCCTTCGATCTGGTAGTAGCCTCGGCCGCCCACGGCGATGAGCACTTGGGCTCCACCGTGGTGGATGTGCCAGTTGTTGCGGCATCCCGACTCGAAGGTGACGTTGTGGATGGAGATTTCGGGAGCGTCAAGCACCGGTGCAAGATAACTTTGACCTACGAAATACTGGGCGAAGCCGTCGTTCGGCTCTCCCATCGGAAATGCGCTTGGGTTTTCCATAATGGTCCTTTCGTATCAATACGTGTTCATTGAACCTCTCTGAAAAACCAATGTCCAATAAGTGTCGAACATGCTTTTCCATGCAACAAATGCATATAGAGAAAGCTGCGACACGTATTGGATTAATAACCGACGCAACGGTACCGTGGAACATATTGACGTCGTTCATTCCATCTATTTCAGGCAAGGGAGCTGCACAACCATGACAGACATGCAATACGCGCCATTGGGCCGGTCGGGAATCAACGTTTCCAAGGTCTGCCTTGGAGGCATGAGCTTCGGTAAGGCCTCGCCGGATTTCCATCAGTGGACCATCGACCAGCAGGGAACGGAACAAGTCATCGGCCACGCCATCGACCGAGGCATCAACTTCATCGACACCGCGAACTGCTATGCCTTCGGCACTTCCGAGGAATACATCGGTCAGGCGTTACGCAATCTCAATGTGGCGCGAGATCAGGTGGTGCTTGCCAGCAAGGTGTACTTCAATGATGGGCATCTTTCCAAAGAAGCCATCAACCGAGAGATCGACGGCACGCTCAAGCGTTTGGGCACCGACTATCTCGACCTCTACATCATCCACCGTTTCGACTATACCACCCCCGCCGAGGAAACCATGGAAGCCCTGGACGCGCTAGTCAAAGCAGGCAAAGTACGCGCATTGGGCGCCAGCGAAATGTATGCGTACCAGTTCCACAACCTGCAGGCCGTGGCCGACGCCAATGGGTGGACCCGATTCACCAGCATGCAGTGCCACTACAATCTGCTCTACCGCGAAGACGAACGCGAGCTCATCCCCGTATGCCAGCAGTACGACGTTGCTTTGACGCCCTACTCTCCCATGGCTTCCGGACATCTGGCACGCCCGACATGGAATTCGAATTCCACCCGCGGCACCACCGATGGCACCATGCACAACAAGTATGACCAAGCGAAGGCGCAAGACATGCCCATCGTCGAGCGCGTGCATGAGGTGTCCGAGCGCCACGGAGTGCCCATGGCTCAGGTCGCGCTTGCATGGCATTGGGCCAAAGGCGTGACCGCACCGATCGTGGGCTGCTCGAAGCCGGCTCGCGTGGATGACGCCATCGCCGCGTTGAACGTTCAGCTTACGGAAGATGACATTGCCTACATCGAGGAGCCGTACACCGCGCACGAATTGGTCGGGCCGCTTTCCCGCCCCGGTGAAAAGGCCTTGGCCGGCACCCTGGCGCCCACGCTCAAGGAAACAACCCGAAACTAAAACCATATGTGACGGTATCTGCCTTATATATGGCAGATACCGCTCCCCGTCTCCACGTATCTCGCCTATATATGGCAGATAGCACCGGACAGCCTCGCAAATCTGCCATATATAGTTGAGTTAGAGGCCGAGACCCTCCACCCAAGAAGTCACTTCGTCGGCCGATACGCTGGACGAGAACCTCTGACCATCCTGCCAGTCGCCAGCTCCCGCCATATCCGCCAAATCAGAACCGCTGCTCCCCAACGGAGATGACGCAGAAGTGGCGAACGGAATGACTTTCTCGCCGGTGAAGTCATTGTCAGTCACAAAATGATTGACCGGCCATACGGCCCCGCCCCACCAGATCGGATACCCGATGAATACAGTGTCGTACTTATCCCACCCATCTGGCGAGGTAACGTTCAAAAGAACATCGCGCAGGCTTTCATCATTATGCTCGCCGTTCACTCGACTGAATTCGTCGTTCCAGTTCAGATCACCACTGGAATATTCCCGCTCCGGGGTGGGCTCGAACAAATCACCGTTCGCCGCATCCGCAATGGCCTTGGCCACGTCGGCGGTGTGACCCGTAGCGGAATAATAGGCCACGAGCACATGACTTCCACTCTGCCGGCCTCCCCGCGCATTCGGCTGTGAGCTTGTGGAACAACTTGCCGCAGTGCAGGATTCCATCGACTACATCGACTACAAACAGGAGTTCTATGACGGCGTGCTTGCAGGAACAACCGAATACTACAGCAATCTCATCGACGTAAACGGCGGTACAGAAACAGATCCGCCCGCCTGCGAGCATCTGCTCGACTGAGTACTCCATTTTACGCGCAAAGCCATGAGCTCTCTCAACATGTAGTTAAAAAAACATACGTCAGCATTAAATACTAAATCAGACTGCTTACACGTGGCCACGCAACCAATCTGATTCTCTATCGGCTAAAAACTCCTCACAATCATAAGTCGCGCAGATCCACGACTGCATCCCACAATATGCATGTCCGCGCAGCCCCTACACGTCGGAATCGGAAAAGTCGCTAAAGTCATCCAAAGATGACACCCGCTTGCAAATAACTATACGGATATTCCACTCGTGGCAGACTGGCGTTGTGTATAGGAGGGAAAATGAAACTAATCGCCATACTGTTGTCCATCGTCATGACGGGTGCGCCTAACTCCATGACTAATCAAGGTAGTCTTTTTACATCAGCAAACGCTCTCAATACGTATTCCGCCAAGATATATCCCAAGTGCCCTCCAAGTCTACACTGGCTCTGTCGAGTCTTCTGACATGACGACAGGAAAACGCGCATGAAACTGCCATGCCCCTTTTTCAGAAGATGATTTAACGAATCCCCCTATGGATTCGATCCATTTTATGTGCAGCAACAAACCGTTTCCAGACCTCGGCTTGTCAAGGAATAGGTTTTTTGAAGAAACATCATTCACTTGATCCACATGAATTAAATTATCGTCATCCCAAAAAACAATAAGACGGTATTCTCCTCCTGGACTTCCATGTACAGCAATGTTTGTATATAACTCATGAATCAAAGAAAGAACCTCACGAGAAAAAGCATCATCAAGATCCGTTGAATCTTTGATCATTATTCTTGTCTTTCCATGAAACCCAAGCTCCCTTAGGAAAGAGTCGCCTTGCTCGCCGACGACCCACAGTCCAGAGAGGCTCATGTTATCCGCTTGCGCTGATTTTGTTTTTCCATCATTCATCAAATCGACAACATCTCGTACCGCATCCAGAGTTTCTACAACAAGAGCCCTAACTCCCCTTATCTCTTTCTCATCAAAGGTCTTGGTTTTCTCAGCATCCAAAATCACACTATCCAGCAAAATTGCCATGTATGCCAGGTTACCGGCCACAGAATCGTGTATTCTACTGGCGACCGCATTCTCTTTTCGCAGGTACTCGACATGCTGACTTAATTCTTCATATCTTAGTTTGTTTTGTTTGAACTGTGCGGCAAGTTCTTTCCACGCAAGCATTTTTCCGATGAAGTATGCGAAGAACATGACAAGAATCAACATGAAATATTCATTGACAGCCACACCGTCAGCATCAAAGCGCCATATTCGAGCCAATGCTACAGCAGAAGGGTAGAACATTCCCCATAATGACTCAATTCGCAGTCCTACATACCCTAAAGCCAGCCAAGTTCCCCATAAAAAGCTGGGGCCGCCATCATCCGGAATGAGACAGCATATTGCAAAAGTCAAAAAAATGATGTTACAGCATACGATTGGCTGTCGTGAAATCAGAATAATAGCTAGCACATGCGCAGCAACAAGGAAAAATGTCACCACACCTGCAGGAGGGAAAAACAGCGTCTCCGTAATAGTCATGGCGACACAAACCGCTATAAGCAGATACTGGGCATGTTCGACGCACCATGAGGTAAACGGCTTTATCCCTTTAATACTCACGGCTATTTACTTCCATCCATTGAATTACCGCTTGAGTCCTATTTTTAGCCCCTAATTTCTTCATGACCCTTCGAATATATGTTTTCACCGTAGGTTCCCCTATGCCAAGCTTGATGCCGATCTCCTTTGAGGTAAAACCCAGGGAACACAGCCCCATAACCTCTCGTTCCCTTTTCGCAAACGTTTCATAGTTGACATTTCCACTTTTGGCAGTCAATAATCTCTCATGCGACTCCTGCGCACTTTCGGAAGATGCATATTTAACATCCGCCCGCCGCCCATTCACTATTGCACATAAGACATGGCAAAGACCTTTCACATTCGCCTTATCCACAAGACAGCTCGCTCCGTTTTCCAGAGCAGGCACACAGTAACGGTCCAGAGAAAAAGCAGTCATGCCCACTAAATCAACCTGAGCAGTCTCCTCACGAATGGTCCGGCACACATCGCAACCGCTCATTCCCTCTAGAGACATATCCACAAGCAATACATCAGGACGCGTCCGCGAGTTAAGACTCTTACTCACCGCGGTCAGACCATCCGATACAGCCCAACACACGTTAGCCTGCGGAAGAATACGCTCAATCATCATCTTCATAACACCAAGCGTCAATCTGTCATTGTCCACGATAGCGATTCTTATTCGTTTTCCCAAATACATCGTCACTCACCTTCACCCCTAAGCATACAAATATAGCCACGCATTGCATCACGTACAGGCCATCACCCAGCCAGCAGCAATAGCTATTTTCAAACACGGAAAAGCGAAAAATCCTCATTTTCCAGAACCGGCATCCAAGATCCCCATTCCCCTGATCGCCCAGAATCACTTAACGCTAAAAGCACACCGGCCGATCCCGTCCCCAAATCCATGGAACACTTGTATCCATAAAGTCCCGGGAAAACAATGTTTCCATTGTTCTTCATCAGGTAAAGATTCAATCCATCAATAATCCGCTCCCACAGCTCATCATCAATACCTAAGTCGCGCAACGCTATTGCAGCAGGCAACAGTCCCACATAACCCCCGAATAAGCCACCATTAAACGTGCAAACCATATCTGAACCTTGGGAAAGCCTTCTAAGAAACTCCTCATTAAGGAATTCCATTGACTCATTACCATCTTTATAGACTTCAATAAAAGCTAGGGCCACACCAGAAGTTCCACAATCCAGATAAGGCATTGTTCTGGGTTTATTCTTCAAATGATCCACGTAATACATCGGACGCTCCTTGTTATCCGCATTGGCAAGATGCGTTAGCGTAAGACGAAAAATGCTTTCCGCACGGGAGCGCAAAGCATCGTCTTTCCTGCAAAGAGAAGCCTTCCACAGGAACAGACCTGCACCCAACCAGCCCTTCATTAAGGTAAAGTCCGCTTTCGAACTCAGCATGTCTTGCGAAGTTAAACCACAATCGCATCTCTCATACACCTTGGAAAGAATATACGACAACATTTTTTCTTCATGCGAGTTCCTAGATGCTCCCAATGACAGAAGAGCCATGCCAATGCCAGACAAACCAGAGTACAAGGAATAGTCGTCAATGCCTGCCAAATAATCAATGTGAGAGATTCCGATATAAGAAAGCATTTTATGACATTCCTCGCGAGAAAACACCTCATATGCAGCCATGGCCACACCTACCGTACCGTTAAACAATCCCGCGCGGAACGACGTACCGTCTTTCAATTTACGTAATACCGATATATATTTCTCCCGCGCAATAGCATAAAACCATTCCGAGTTTTCCAAACATGAAGATTTCAGCAAAGCCAAGCTCACACCGGCAAAACCAGACCCAATGCTATATTTAGACATCTCATCGCCATACATTGAAATATCACCTTTGACAGGATATTCACCTCGCAAGTCAAGACCAGAGACAATCCCTTTATAAAGAAGTCTCATAAAGGTTTCAATATTCTCAGGATCTAAAAGCTTGTCACAAGCCTGTAACGCTTTGTCGATAAATGGTCCATGAGACAATAACGGAGTCAAGCCAAGCATTCGCGATCTGACAGACCGAAGAAAAGAAACTGCCTCATTCCCAAAGTGCTTTTGCACCATATAATCCTGACAGAACAACAACGAAGGAGCCAGATAATAAAGGGGACATATGGGAACAAAAAGGCGGTGCACTATAACCGCGAAGGCATACCAATCTTGTTGTTCATAGTTGCATACAGCATCGTTGGTAAATCCTGGAGTAGCGATATCTACTTGAAAATCTTGGGAAAGTTTTTTCGCCGCCTCAAAATCAATCAGTTTAATTTCTAAAGAATCATTAATCAGCACATTTGATAAGCTCAAATCTCCAACCGCAAATCCAATTCCATGCATTTTCGCAATTGCACTTTCCAATTTGGTTGCGATCTCTTTACACCCTCGCCAATAAGAATCAGAGCAATCCGTCCGAGCAGAGCATCCATCGAAAGGGAATTCCATTGCTATGTACTGCTGCAAATCTCGACCTTCAAAAAAATCCTCAACTAAAAATGCATGATTCCAGACATCAAAACAATCGACAGCATTCACAACATCAGAGAGCGGACTCAAGGAACGAAGGATTTGATATTCATGCTTGATTCGATGAAAAGCATCCAAACATGACCTATCACTGACCCCAACATTTTTTCGCCCTTCTTTAAGGATATATTTTTTGCCGTTTCGCGAAGCGAGATACACCCCACCGTTATTACTAAAATGGACAGCGGAGTCTATTTGATAATCCGTTAATTTTCCATTTGAGTATTCAATAAAATAATTATTCTCTTTAACATATATAGGTTCATCAACGAAAGAAGGCAAGGAATACAGCGGTAATTCTTTATCCGGTATTAAATCACCCTGAGGAGTCACTATCACAGGTACATTCTTTTCGTTTGAAAAGCGCGGCTTCAGAGCACCATATCTGAAAAATACATTACTATTTTGCCATTGTTTATCAGTTAAGATATAAGGACCATCATCATATTTACAAACAATGGTTTTTAAATCTTTTAGTAGCTGAATAAAAATATGTTCAGAACTGGGGTAAATAGTTATGAATTTACCTGACTCAAGTCTATCCGCATATTTTCCATTCGCCTGAATGAAACAAGTTCTACTTGAAAGATATTTAAAAGAAATAGATTTAACGAAAAGATATTCAGCAACATCATAGAGAACATTCTGAGCATCATAAATTGTAGAAGTGATATGAATTTTCCAACCTTGAGGAGGAAAAGAGTACATCAGACAATTGACATAAGTCCAATGCCCATCAGACCTAACGCCCCATTGCTCTGAGTTGTCATTCGTCGGCAAAACATAAGCATCTTCACAAGCATAAACAGGTTCGCTATAGTATATGGTCTCCTTATCTGCCGAGAAACGGAGGTAATCATCCGCCGAGTAACCAACCATCACAATTCCCTCTTCCCCTATATCAATCCTTCAAGAGTTGATTTTGAACAAAAAATCTATACGCTGGACATCTTTCAATGAGCTCTCGATGATCCCCCTGATCCAAAAGATAACCATCTTCAATAAAGAAAATAACGTCTGAGTCTATTATCGTAGACAAGCGATGTGAAATGACAATTGAAATATCATACTCATGCGATCTTAATAGGTTATCAAGCACACGTCTTTCTGTCTTCACATCAAGATTCGACGTTGCCTCATCCAAAATAAGTATCGGAGCTTTCCTTAAACAAGCTCTCGCAATCTGCAATCTCTGTCGCTGTCCACCAGACAAAGACATCCCCTGCTCACCAACACCCTTTTCCAAATCACCAACGGAAATAATTTCATCTAAGCAAGCATTTTTCAAACATTTATTAATGTCTTTTTCTGATGGCACAAAATCAAGACCAAAAAATAAATTTTCTTTAATTGTTGTAGAGAAAAGGAGATTATCTTGAGAGACGACAGTAAACCACCTTCTCCACTCTTCTAGATGCTGCCCATCAAGCAAGCTCTCATTGATAGCAATGGCTCCAGAATTTGCACTATATAGACCTGTTATTGTATTAATAATAGTCGTTTTCCCGGATCCAGATGGTCCAATAATTGCATATCGACCACCCTTTTCCAACCTCATACTAACATCATGAAGAACTTCATTATCATTGTAACCAAATGAAACGCTTTTCAGTTCCAAATAATCAACATTATTATACGCAAAGTTTTTCATTCTACTTCTCTTGAGATCCGATGACACGGTTGATTCTTTTTAAGGAACCTTTGATTGTTTGACAACTCAAATAAAAGGTAAATAAACCACCTACTGGAGTAACCAGCTGAAAGAATAACATTACATATGCAACAAACGAACCGTATGTCAAGAGATGTACGTCCATCAGATGAACACCATAGCAAACAATGACCCCAGTACAAAAAATCGAAATCAGATTTTGAACGGGCGTAACAAAAGAATATACTTTGTCATTCAAGAGATTAACTTCTTTTATTTCATTTACTCGTTTCTTGAATTTTAGAAGCATACATCTCTCTGCATTACATAACTTAACAGTGCGCATACTTCGCACTATTTCTGAAGTAAACGTATTTAATTTACCAATTCTCTCTTGCAGCATCATCGCATTTCTGTTATTAAATATACCTAAGGGAACAGCCAGTATCATCACTGCAGGAAAGATAATTAGAACCAAAATAGATAGTCTGTAGTTAATTACAGTAAGAGCAACGACGGAAAATAGTATATTGATAACACTCGAAACAAACTGAGGAATACTAGCCGCCACAAAATTCCTGACCAGAGAGATATCATATACTATTCCACTGGCGATTTCACCGCTATTTTCATTGTCAAAAAAGAGCATATCTTTCTCAAAAATTATATCCATAGCCTGAATACGCAATTCCGCCACATGAAGATCGGCCTCAGTTGAAATTAGCAATCCACCAATTGCACACAATATGAATTGCGCCGCAAAAAGAAAAGGGAATACATACAGTAAACTAAGATCAAATTTTTTATTATCTATAAAATCTTTTATCAAAAGAGGAACAAAGAATGATAACGTCGATCCAGCGATACTGCAAACCACGCCAAGAACCATTCTCTTGCTAATTCGCATAAATTTAAGCATCAGATTTTTCCGCCAAATATTTTGTATTAGTTTTAAGCAACTTTCCTTTACTGCCTATTCTAGGTTTAACATCCTCATCACCAACTTCTTCAGGTTTTAATCCTAAGCTTTCAACAAAAGCATCTGATAAGTCATCAAGCGCCATATCCTTCATTGACCAAATTCTCTTATTTACCCTAATCAATGGCGTCGCAAACCCCTCCCTCCCTGGAGCTATTAGGTCGCTTCGTAGTATTGTGTAATCATTACTTTTTTCAATCCATTCATCGTACTGTCCATTTAAACTTTCCTTTGCAATTTCTCTAGATATTCCCGCTTTAATCGCTTGTTCGATTATCTTTTCATCAGACATTTCTACATAATCTACTTCTGAAGGCTGGAACTTTTCATCAAATATTTCTGAAATGAATGCAACGACATGCTTTGGATCTTTTTCTGAAATGTAGGCTATGGATCCCGATACTCTGGCCGAATAATGGTCAGATGAACACTTGTCTAAAAAAATCACAGGATGAATTTCAAGCTTAATCTGACCACTCGTATACATTTTTCCTATATCATCATTTAATGTTCTATCAATTTGTGCACAAGCCGGACATAGGGGATCTAAATAAAATTCTACAGTCGGAATATCTTTTTTTGACCCAACTTGCACCAGTAGCCCGCCATCATTTGTTGCGTTTGTGGGTTTTCTTTTCACTTCTGATAATGACTCATACGCTTTTTTTATATCTTTAGCGTCACTTGCACTGTTTCTAGACATGAAAAGCCCAATAAATGCACTGGCGAGAAGTATAATAATTATAAATACAGTAAACAATCCGAGAATTGTTTGCTTTTCTCTTTCATTCAATCTTTTCATTACAGCATCCATCTATCAAAATGGCTATCTGTTAACTTCAAAACAGATAGCCACTGCAGTTTAAAACTGTTGCTCTTCTACTTCAGCAGAACCAACTCCACGAACTATGCCAATGATGCGTATTCGGATCACAATTAGGATCCGTCGAACAATTTCCATGCGTGTCAACACATGGTGGCCTTTTAGAGGTCATACTTGCAGGTTGCGCAATCAAAGCCTGTAAACTGAGCAAATCCTTCATTTCCACTCCTTTGAACTTCCAGACTCTCATCACAGCGAAACAGATAGAAGTCCAGAAACATTTCTTCCACTGACGAAACCCAGTTTGACACTTTTCTCAATTTCGTGTCTTATTCACTCTCTTATGTCATCCCTTAGATGACATTTCAAGCCATATATGGATCTACCATTTTTGACATGTAACGGCTCGTTTTTCATGATGGGTTACAGACATCATTGTCTGTAACCCATCACATTGCGAAACGGCCATCAGAACCTAGAAATCAGCCCTAGAAAGGACTGGGCATACTCTCTTCACTTGTTGTGCCGTCCACAATTGCCGATAGATCGACAACCCAAATAAGTGAAAGCTGTCCATATACTGAAGCTTTTCCGAAAATGTCACTTTCCATACAAGGCAGAAACGTTCAGCAGCGCCCCTCATATAGGAAGAAGGAAAGTGCACCATCTTCCAAGCCACCCTGCGTGAAGGAGTCCCTGCGTACAGTACGTTCCGCTTTGCGCGTCAAACCACGGTAATCATAAAAACCGTAATCGCAGGTAGTGTCAGTGAAGAGGAAATACTCGTTCATTCCGGCATTACGAAACACGCCAAGCATGTGGTTGAACAGCTTACGTCCGACGCCCATGCCCCGCGCTTCCGGGGAAACCACAAACAACGTTATCTCAGCCTGATAGCTTTTGCCGGCATCTCGTTTCAACACTTCATCGACCTGCAAAATCGCAATCTGATCGGCAAGTCCTCGACGGCCATCCTTACTTGCCAACAAGGGCAACGCCAAGCAATTTCGCGTAATAGCATGACGTATCCTCTGCGCTGTGGTAACACGGGATCTCAACGAGCCCAATACCACGCCAAGCACCCGACCATCACGTTCAGCGACCGTAGCCTCGGTGGTGCGGGAAAGAAAATCATGCATGTCGATGGCCGCGAGTCGATGCATATTACGCAAGTGAATCGCCTTGCGCAGCTTATACTTACGCAACCCGCGCTCATCGTTCGGAACATTCCCATTATCATCCGACTCATCATCCACATACCAAGCCTGACGGACAAGCTCTTCAAGCGCGGGAAAATCCGTGCGACGCATCGGTCGGAGCATAATCATTTCTGAAGTCATGCTCCCCCATCCTAGCCGCAGCCATACCAAAACTCCGCTCACGGATGGCATAATGCACATAGTATGTGCGATAGCAGGAATGCGTAGGATTTGTTGGCATTGGCGTGTGACGCTTGGGGGTCTGGGGTCACGCGCTTAGGATGAGACAGGATTGCGTGTGACGCGCAATGAATGAGAGGTTCATATGGCAACGTTGGTTAGACGAATTGCGGGCGCGCTATGCATAGTGCTCGCCGCGGTATGTGTTTGTTACTCTTTCGCAGTGCGTAACACGCATTCCGGCACAGTATTCTGGATTGTCTGGCTAGCATTCGCGGCGCTGTTCGCCGTGCTTGGATTCGGAGTGCTCTTCCAATGGTGGGCGATGCTGCCAAGACTGGTCAGAGGTGTGGCAATCGCAGTCGCATGCGTCGGTCTGGTCGCATTCGGCACGGTGGAAGGTTGCATTGTCAGCAAAATGCATGCGCAAGGTGAACCAAATCTCGATTATGTGGTGGTGCTTGGAGCTCAGGTGCGCAAGTCCGGGCCAAGCCTTGTGCTTCGTTACCGTCTCGACAAGGCTATTGAGTATTTGGACGCGAACCCGAATACCACATGCATAGTCTCCGGTGGAAAGGGACCGAACGAGCCGTTCCCCGAAGCCCAAGGCATGGCTGATTATCTTAAAGAACATGGCATTGACGAGCAGCGCATTCTTGAAGAGCCGGATTCGAAGACCACTGAGGAAAACATTGTCAACAGCAAGAAGCTGATCAGTGACGATAATGCTTCCGTAGGGGTAATCACCAACAATTTCCACATGTTCCGCGCGTTGCAGATTGCCGACAAATATGGTTTGGACAACGCCCAAGGCATTGCGGCTGGCTCTCCCCCGAACATGCTCGTCAACAATATGGTTCGCGAGTTTTTCGCCGAAATCAAATTCCTGCTGTAACTCATGTTTCGGCAATCTCTGTCTTGCCTTGTTTAAGGATGCCGAAACCGAATACGAAATAAATTGAGGGGTGGAATCCCATATGGATTTCACCCCTCAACGCTTTAGAAAGATGACTCTCGCGAGTCAGGCATTAAGCGAAGCTCACTCTTCGGAAGCAAGTTCGTCAGCCACAGCGGCGGCTGCGGAAGCAGCTTCAACGCTCTCAGCCTCTTCGTCTTCAGCGGCTTCACCGAGGAAGGCGCTCAGGTCCAGGGTTTCACCCTCGGACTTGAAGGTCACGGCACGCATGCCGGCGAGCAGGCCCTTGGAACGACCGACTTCCTGCACTGCGGAGCCGAGCTGGCCGTTGCGCATGATGGCCTGGATGAAAGCGTTCGGATCCATGCCGTACTGCTGGGCGATGGAAGCGAGGAAGTTGAACACGTCGGACTGGGAGACCTTGACGTCCAGCTTCTCGGCGAGCACGTCGAGCACCATCTGGTCGCGCAGTTCCTTTTCGACGGTTTCTTCGGCTTCGGCCTTCTGCTCCTTGGTGGCATTGGCCGGATCAGCGGTCACGCCCTTGAGCTGCTGCTCAACCATTTCAGCCTTGACGCCCTTCGGCACCGGAATCTCCAGGCCCTCTTCGAGCTTGGCGATGAAAGCGTCACGAGCTGCGGTGGCCTGACGACCTTCGGCATCCTGGGAAGCGGCCTTCTTGAGGTCTTCCTTCAGCTCGTCGAGGGTGTCGAACTCAGAGGCTTCAGAAGCGAAGTCGTCGTCGAGTTCCGGCAGCTCTTCAGCCTTGACGGAGTTGACCTTGACCTTGACCTGAGCCTTCTCGCCTTCGTGCTCGCCTGCTTCCAAGGTACCTTCGAAGGTGGTCTCTTCGCCGGCGGACAGGCCTTCGAGAGCCTCATCCAGACCGTCAAGCATGGTTTCGGAGCCGAGCTCGTAGCTCACGCCTTCCTGGGAGTCGACCACTTCGCCGTCGATTTCGGCGGTCAGGTCGATGTTGGCATAGTCACCCTTGGCGGCCGGGCGATCCACACCCACGAGGGTGCCGAAACGCTGGCGCAGGGCTTCCAGACGGTTGTTGATGTCTTCGTCGGTGATTTCGGCCTTGGCGACCTCGATCTCCATGCCGTCGATTTCCGGCAGTTCGATGTCCGGGCGACGCTCAACGGTGGCCACAAACTTCAGCTTGGTCTCGTCCTTGGCGGATTCCGGCACTTCCTGAACGTCGATTTCCGGCTGGGCCATCGGACGGATGCCCTTTTCTTCGAGAGCCTTGGAGTACAGCTCCGGCACACCGTTGTTCACGGCTTCGCCAGCAACGGCACCGAAGCCGATGCGCTGGTCGATGATCTTGCCGGGCACGTGGCCCTTGCGGAAGCCAGGCACGTTGACCTGCTTGGCGATTTCCTTGCGAGCATTGTCGAGATACGGGTTGAACTCTTCCGGATCAACGGTGACGGTGAGCTTCACCTTGGTCGGCTCAAGATTCCTGACGCTGATTTTCACGCTTGCGCTCCTGAAAAATACGGTTCTTCACATTTCTGCCGTTAGGCAACCTCTACATGATAGCGCGACTCACGGACTCTGCAACCAGCGCGACCTGCCACGCCCTCGCGCCCTGCTCGGTGAGGAATTGCGCAACGTCACGTTTTTGCGGTTCGTCGGTCCAACACAGGTTGCGCAGATACTGCGGTTTGATGATGACGTCCGCGGGGGTACGCGTGTCTTCCGCTATCTGCGCCACCATCTTGCGTGCCTTGTCAAGCGTTGCGAGACGTTCCGGATAACGTTCCCTCCAGACTCGCGTCGCTCGTGGAGCGGATATGCTCTGCGCCTCCTGGTTTTGGGGATTGCCGCTTTCGATGACCGGCCATTCGCTTTCCGGCAGATCAAGCGCCTGTTGGATTATTCTCTTCCACATGCTTGGCTTGATTTTACGTTGGATCGGCGCGTAACGTTCGAACATTTTCTCCTGTTCGGCACCGGCTTGGATGCGTACACGCTCGTTGATGGAACGGACCGCCCTGAATTGCGCGGCGTTATGCGGCTTGCGTTCCGCCACTTCGATGATGGTGCTGTCGGCGAGCAGCAGTGTCGGCGAAATATCGTATTCGCGCGCCAGTTCATCTCGTTTGGTCCATAATGCTTTCGCCACGGCCAGGGCCTGGCGGTCCTTCATGATTTCGGTGATATGCGAGATGCGCAGCCATGGGATGGGATGCTCCTTGCGTGGCGCAGTTCCTTCGCGCAGCGCGTAATCGAATTCCTCCTCAGCCCATTCGATCTTGCCTTGCTTTTGCAGTTCGGCGCGCATGGTCGTTTCAAGCTCGATCAGCAATTCAACGTCCAGCGCCGCATAATTACGCCAGTCTCGGGGCAGCGGCCTGTACGACCAGTCGGCCGCGGAATGCTCTTTCGCAAGCGTCAGTCCCAGATAATGCTCGGTAACGGCAGCTAATCCGAAACGTTTGAGCCCCAGCAGCCGTGCAGCGATTTCCGTATCAAACAAACGTTTCGGCTGCAATCCCAAATCAACGAATCCCGGCAGATCCTGCAACGAATCATGCAGAATCCATACCGCATCGCCCACCGCACGATTGAAATCGTTCCAATCAGCACCTTCCGCAGCCAATGCCTGCGGATCAAGCAATCCTATGCCGGCACCGTCTCTTTTGAATTGCACCAACCAATCGTCATGACCGTATCGGAAGCCAGACGCACGTTCCGCATCCGCAGCCAAAGACCCATGCGAAGACGCCAATGCGCTGCAGTACTCGCGGAATGCCGGTAGGGTGTCGATCACATCGGGCACGCCCTCACGCGGCTCGGCCTGCAACCTTGGCTCGTCAGTCAACGGGATAATCCTCCTCGGATTGCGTCATGGACCGGAGGAACCTAGCCCACGCGCCCACTTGGGCGCCCGCGTCAAGGCCTCCATCGGCATAGTCTAGTGGCGTCCAAGACACACGAATCTCACACCCGGTTTCGGGAGCGTCGGACTGAGTGCCAAACGTCGTGCTTTTCGTGACTGTGACGGTTCCCGAAACATGTTCGACATCGCACGAACCAACACGGTCCATCATCGCATCCCAATACATGGACGGTATCAGACAATCGCCTTCGCCTCCAGACAACGGCAACGCGGCGAAAGCGACGCAACGCCAATGAGAATGCCAGTCATTTCGGTATTTGTGCGAATACAACACCATGATCCAGCCTGCGGAACGCGCCTCGTCGCATTGCATCTCAACTCCAATGCCGAAACTCGCCATGGCGCACGGCACTGGAATCTCACGATACGACACGCTTGGTAATCGAGGCATGCGTTCTACGGAAAGCACGGCGTCCCATACCTTGTCTGGCACGCCGGAAGGTCGGGTCAACATTTGTTCAGGAGGGTCGGCGTAGGCGCACGATCCCCTACCTGTGGCACGCGCTTCGTTGGGCGTGCCTTGAGGAAAAGCATAGATGTCCACCATGATTCAAGGCTACGGCAGAGTCGCCGGTTTTGCGGTATTTCACAGCATTTCGCCACGCGTCGAATGTGAAGATTTTTTCGCGTGGCGAATGCTGGTTCAACAATTGCACGAATATTCCTTTTTCCAATCGCTGAGGCACTTTCAAACGATTGATTTGCCGGAATCGTTGGCTGGAATATGCGTGGCTTCCCGTTTAGTAGACGGTGAAGCCGTGCGATTGGAATTGTTCCACCACACGCTGTTTCATTGCCTCGGACGGCCCCTTCTGGTCTTCCAACGGGTAGGGAATGTTGAGCATATGCCATTTTGGACGGCCAAGCTGGTGGAATCCAAGCACATCGATATGTTCCACTGCGTCGCCGAACGACTCGCAGATCTTCGCCACATTCTCAACGTTTTCCTCGGATGAGGTGAGTCCGGGCACGAGTACGAAACGCACCCAGATCTTCTTGCCGGCCTTGGCCAGACGCTGTCCGAAATCGATGGTCGGTTGCAGAATGCCGCCAGTCACCTTCTTGTAGGTTTCCTCATCGCCGGATTTAACGTCGAGCAGGCACAAGTCGATGTCGTTCAGCATGTCGTCGGTGTAACTTGCGCCAAGGAATCCGGAAGTATCGAGGCAGGTGTGCACGCCCATCTCCTTGGCCGCATGGAACACGCGGGAAACAAACGCCGGTTGCATCATGGATTCGCCGCCCGAGAAGGTGATACCGCCATGCGTCGCCTTGAAAAGATCCACATAGCGTTCGATCTTTTTGACCATGGCCTCGTAATAGACGGGCTTGCCGTCACGCATTTTCCACGTATCCGGATTCTGGCAATACTGGCAACGCAATGGGCAACCGCTCATGAAGACGGTCATGCGTGTTCCCGGACCGTCGACGGACGTGTTGATGTCCCAGGAATGCACGAAGCCGATATCACCGCTTTTCAGCGCGTTGATGCGGTCACGCCGGTCCAGTCCGATCGGCGATTCGAAGCCTGACAACCCTCCCATAAGCGTTTGGTTGACGTAGTTTTGCGATTCTCTGAGCATATGCCTTGTTGTGGAGCGAAAATGTACGTTCTCAGACATCGGTGTCCTTTCGTTGTATCTCTCCAATGGTTTCCCCCCCATTGTACAGGGAAAACCAAGGGGCGAAGCTTTCACGCTCCGCCCCTTGCACTCTACCGCTTCACACGGTGCCGTTCAGTCTCAGTCGACGACGGCGCCCTGGTGGAACGTACGGGAGATCACGTCGAGCTGCTGCTCCTTGGTGAGCTTGACGAAGTTCACCGCGTAGCCGGAGACGCGCACGGTCAGGTGCGGGTACTTTTCCGGATGCTCGACGGCATCCTCGAGCTGCTCCTTGCGCAGCACGTTGATGTTGGCGTGGTACAGACCGTGGCCGTTGCCGGCGTCCAGAATGCCCACGAGGTTGCCGATGCGCTCATCCTCGTCGCGGCCCAAGCCATCAGGGGTGATGGTGTTGGTCAGCGAGATGCCGTCAAGAGCGTCGTTGTAGTCGATCTTGCCGACGGAGAACATGGAAGGCAGCATGCCATGGGAGTCCATGCCGTTCTCCGGGTTTGCGCCCGGAGCATACGGAGTGCCCTTCTTGTGTCCGGACGGGAAGGCGCCGGTGGCCTTGCCGTATTCCACGTTGGAGGTGATGGTCAGGATGGACTGGGTCGGGACCGCTCCGCGGTACACCGGCAGGCGCTTGACCTGGCCCATGACGGTGGAGACAACCCACTTGGCGATCTCGTCGGCGCGATCATCATCGTTGCCGTACAGCGGGAACTCACCCTCGGTGCGGTAGCCGACGATCAGATCGTCATCGGCGCCTTCGACGTACTCGTCCTCATGGCCCGGAGTGGTCTTGGCGTCCTTGTTGTAGATCGGGTAGACCTTGGCGTACTTGCATGCGGACAGGGAGTCGGCTGCGATGGACAGGCCGGACATACCGCAACCGAGGGTACGGTACACTTCCTTGTCGTGCAGAGCCATCTCGATGGACTCGTATGCATACTTATCGTGCATGTAATGGATGATGTTCAGAGCCATCACGTAGGTCTCGGACAGCCATTCGAGAGCCTTCTCGTAGTTGGCCTTGACCTTCTCGTAATCCAAGGAGCCGTCGGCTTCCGGCTGAATCGGCTCGATAACGCCCTTGTCGATGACCTGCATGCCGGTCATTTCGTCGCGGCCGCCGTTGATGGCGTACAGCAGAGCCTTGGCGGAGTTCACACGAGCTGCGAAGAACTGCATCTGCTTACCCACGCGCATCGGGGAAACGCAGCATGCGATGGCGGCGTCATCGCCCCAGTGGGAGCGGATTTCCTTGTCGGACTCGTACTGGATTGCCGAGGTGTCGATGGAGATCTTGGCGCAGAAGCGCTTGTAGGCTTCCGGCAGCTTCGGATCCCAGAAGATGGTGATGTTCGGCTCCGGACCAGGTCCAAGGTGCTCGAGCGTCAGGGTGTTGAGCAGACGGAACGAAGTCTTGGTGACCATGGTGCGGCCGTCGTCGCCGAAGCCTGCGTCGGACCAAGTCGCCCAGTACGGATCGCCGGAGAAGATCGCGTCGTAATCCTGGGTACGCAGGAAGCGCACGATGCGCAGCTTCATGACCAGGTTGTCGATGATTTCCTGAGCGTCGGTCTCGGTGATCTTGCCGGACTTCAGGTCGCGCTCGAAGTACACGTCGAAGAAGGTGGAGACGCGGCCGAACGACATTGCGGCGCCATCCTGGCTCTTGACGGAAGCGAGGTAGCCCATGTAGGTCCACTGCACTGCTTCCTGAGCGGTCTGTGCCGGGCGGGACAGGTCAAGACCATACTCGTTGCCGAGGTTGATCAGCTGCTTCAGGGCCTTGATCTGTTCGTCATGCTCTTCGCGGAAGCGGATCCAGTGCTCGATCTCCGGCTCGGTGAAGTCGTTGCGGTACGGCACGGAATCCTTGTCGCGCTGCTTGAACTTGATCAGGGCGTTCACACCGTACAGTGCCACACGACGGTAATCGCCGATGATGCGGCCGCGGCCGTAGGCATCCGGCAGACCGGTGAGGATCTTGTTGTGGCGGGCTACCTTGATCTGCTTGGTGTACACGCCGAAGACACCGTCATTGTGGGTCTTGCGGTACTTGGTGAAGATCTTCTTGATTTCCGGATCCGGCTCCTTGCCGGCTTCCTTGATGGCCTGCTCGACCATACGCCAACCGCCGTTCGGCATCATGGCACGCTTGCAAGGAACATCGGTCTGCAGACCGACAACCACATTGTCGACTTCCGGAGAGTCGATGTAGCCGGCGCCGAATGCGTCGATGCCAGCCGGTGTGTGGGTGTCGACGTCGTAGACGCGCTGCTTGCGCTCTACTGCCAGATAGTTGTCATCGAGATACTGCCACAGGTGCTTGGTCTTCTCAGTGGCGTCAGCCAGGAAGGACTCGTCACCTTCATAAGGCGTGTAGTTCTTCTGAATAAAGTCACGGACATCAATGTCCTTCTGCCAGTTGCCCTCAGCGAAGCCTTCCCAAGCCTTAGCCTGAAGCTCTTCCGGGGAGACTGCCGTCGCATCAACTGCTGCCATTTCCACTCCTTCTGGGTGTTGGTTTGGCGACGCATCGTTACGTCGTCGCTAGTTACCGATTCTAGCTGCACGAACCTGTAAAGAACCTGAGTTTGAGAGGAAATAAAAGTGACATATGTCACACTTGCGAAGTATAAGAAAAAATCGCGGTGCCGTAATCCAGACACCGCGATTTCTTATATCGCATCAACTACTTTTCATCGGAAGACCAGCGTTTCCATTCGCGATCCTGTTCTTCCCATTTGATGTTGCGTTCCTGCACGATCTTCCATGCATCGAGCGCGTCTTCCCTGGTTTTGTATGGTCCCATACGATGGCTCGCCGGTGAGATCATGCCCAGTTCAGGCTGTTCGGTAACCGTATTGAAATACCATTGCTTTTCCATATCACTCCTTACGAAGCGCGTAACGAAACAATAGTCCGCCGCTGTTTTATTCGCGGAACGCGTTGGTGATCGGCAGACGACGGTCACGCCCGAACGCCAGTGCCGTCACCTTCGGTCCAAGCGGGTATTGACGGCGCTTCCATTCGGCACGATCGACGAGTCGCATAACCGTGTCGACGGTGGTTTCGTCGAAGCCGTCTGCCAGAAGATCCTCGCGACCATGCGCATGTTCAATGTACATCGCCAGCACTTGGTCGAGCAGCTCGTATTCTGGCAGCGAATCGGAATCCTTCTGCCCTGGGCGAAGCTCGGCGGACGGGGCTTTCTCAATCGAATTGACGGGAATCATCACGCCATCCGGCAAAGGAGTCCCAGCAAGCCCCTGTTCGTTGCCCACGACATGCAGCCCGCCGATGCCCATGCCCTCGGAGGCAGCCTTATTGCGCCAGCGGGAAATCTCCCACACGCGAGTCTTCAGCAGATCCTTAATCGGAGCGTATCCACCGACTGCATCACCATAAATGGTGGAATAGCCGCAGGCAAGCTCCGACTTGTTGCCGGTGGCGACAGCCAGAAGCCCCTTGGAATTCGAATACGCCATAACAATCACGCCACGAATTCGCGCCTGCAAATTCTCAGCAGCCACACCTTCAAGATCAAGCTGCTTTTGGAAGGAGACGAACAGCGGCTCAATAGGCTGAACATCATAATGCGCGCCAATATTCTTCGCCAAATCGGCAGCATCATCTTTCGAACCATCAGACGAATACATGCTCGGCATGGAAATGCCATGCACGTTGGCTCCTCCCACGGCATCAGCAGCCATGGCAGCCACCAATGCGGAGTCAATACCTCCAGACAAGCCCAAGCACACGCCCTTGAAATGGTTCTTGGCCATGTAATCCTTCAAGCCCAGCACACAAGCGGTATACACTTCCTCATCCGGATCAGGCTTGGCTGCGATAACACCAACCTGCTGATGTTCGGAGGCAGTATCCAAATCAAAGAAGCTCAAATCCTCCATGAACATCGGAGAACGTTCCAGCAGTGTACCGTCAGCATCAACCACGAAACTGCCACCATCGAACACCAGATCGTCCTGGCCACCCACCTGATTGAGGTAGATCATCGGCGCGTTCACTTCAGCCGCACGCCGTACCGCAAGGTCAAGGCGGGTGTCGGTTTTGCCCTCCTCATACGGAGAACCGTTCATGGTAAGCAGCAAATCAATATGCTGCTCGGCAAGTTCTGCCACAGGACCGCCATCCTGCCAGATATCCTCGCAAATAGCCACACCAATACGTGCGCCATTCACATCAAGCACCATGGATTTGTTGCCAGGACTGAAAATGCGGAATTCGTCGAACACACCGTAGTTGGGCAGGAAGTGCTTGTCATAGCCGGCCCAAACCACGCCATCATGCAATACAACAAGTCGATTACGCGGCTTAGACGTTTCACGATCAGTGCCGACCGTGCCAACCACCACAAACAGGTCGCCAAGCCCATCGGCAGCCAGTTCGGTGGCAAGCCAGTTGGCTTTGTTCCACGCGGCTTTGCGGAAGGTGGCCCGCAGGGCGAGGTCTTCGATGGGATATCCGGTCAATGTCATTTCCGGGAATACGACGACTTGCGCGCCCTGTTGCGCGGCGCGGCGGACGTATCGCATGATCTTACCGGCGTTGGAATCAAGGTCTCCGACGCAGGTGTCGATTTGAGCGAGTGCGAAGCGAATGTCTGTCATAGCTGCCTAACCTACCGTTGATTTGTTGAACGTTTTATTTTCTTACGATCGCGAATTGAAAGCGGACCGCACGCGTGTCACGAAAGTTCGTTGAGCACCGTCAGCGCCGCGTTGGCGTAGAATTCCACGCCGGCCTGCAGTGATTCATCCAGACCGACGAAATGCGGGCTATGCCAATCGGGGCAGCTTTTCTCGCCATTGGAACCGATGAAGGCGAACACCGGCATGGTGACGGGCATGAAATCGCAGAAATCCTCCCCCGCCATCGAAGGATGGATTGGCTCGAGCTGCGCATAGTCGCGCACGTTGTCAGCGACGATTTTGGATAGTTCCATGTCGGAGACGAGCGGATTCTGAAAGTCATCCCAGTCGATGTCTGTGGTAATGCCGTAGCCCGCGGCGATGGATTGGACCTGCTGCTTGAAGCGTTTCTCGACCAGTTCGCCGTCGGACTTATGGAAGTAGCGTACGGTTCCTTGGAAGCTGGCCTTGTCCGGCACGACATTCCACACGTGGCCGCCGTGCAGTTCGGTGATGGACAGCACGAGCGGATGGAATGGTGAGACATTGCGGCTGACGATGGTCTGCAAGGCGAGAATCATTGTGGCGAGCGCCTCGATAGGACCAGTGCCCTTGTGTGGATATCCGGCATGTGAGCCGGCGGCATGCAGAGTAACGTGGAATTTCACGCAGCCGGCCATCATCGGGTCGGGGCCTACGGCGATCTGTCCGGGCGCATAATTCGGATTGTTGTGGGCGCCGATGGCGGCGGATACGTCGGCGAGCAACCCCGCATCGACCATAGCTTTCGCGCCGAGACCGAGCTCCTCGGCAGGCTGGAACAGCAGTTTAATGGAGCCTTTGATGCGCTTGCGGCGTTTTGCGAGCCAGAATGCGGCTCCGAGCATGTAAGACATGTGCAGGTCGTGGCCGCAACCGTGCATCACACCGTCGTTGACGGACGAGAACGGCAGGCCAGTATCCTCTTGGATGGGCAGACCGTCGATATCGGCGCGCAATGCGATGCGCGGGCCTGGTTGCTCGCCGCGGATCAGGCCGACCACGCCGGTTTCAAGCGGGTTGTTGAGCACTTCGATGTCGTGCGCGCGTAGCAGTTTCTCGATATAGGCACTTGTCTCGTATTCCTTGAAACTGCGCTCGGGATGTGCGTGCAGATAATGACGGATCTCGATGATCTCCGGCGTGATCTCAATATGTTCGCTCATGGTTGACGATTGTAGGCGCAACCGGACGTTTTTCCTATTTTCGTGTTCGTTTTTCGTGCCGACAATGGCGTTTTCCGCAGTTTTTCCCCGTAAGCTGGATGACGTTTTGAACGGATTCACGGGGAGATCGGCATGTCATCGGACATCAAGGCTGCGTTTTTCGATATCGACGGCACTTTGACGAGTTTCGTCACGCATGTGGTGCCGCGATCCACCATCGACGCATTGCATGCGTTGCAGAAAAAAGACGTGAAGGTGTTCATCTGTTCGGGGCGCGCACCCTCCTATATGGGTGTGGTGCTTGACACCATTCCCGTCGAATTTGATGGCATTGTTGGCCTTAACGGCCAGTTCTGCACAACACGCGACGGCCTCGATTACCGTCATCCAATCGACCTGCACGATGTGGAGATCATCACCGACTGGCTGCAATCGCATACCGATGTCGTCGCCAATTACGCGGAAAGCAACTACGGGTATTTCAATCGCATCAACGCCGCTTTGGAACGTACGTGGAACAGCCTTGGCAAAACCGCGCCGAAAATCGACATATGCAATCCGCAGCAACGTATAGGAAACCATCGCACATTCCAGATCAGCCCATATGTGGATAAGGCAACGGAAGCGGAAATCGCCGGCATGTGCGGCAACGTGCGCGGTGTGAGGTGGCATCCCGACTTCACCGACCTGATTCCTGCGGATGGCGGCAAGGCGGTCGGCATGCAGGTCGTGCTTGAGCATTTTGGTTGGTCGAGGGACAATGCGATCGCGTTCGGCGATGGCGGCAACGACGTGGATATGCTACGTTTCGCCGGCATAGGCGTGGCTATGGGCAACGCCACTGACGAACCGAAGACCGTAGCCGATTACGTCACCGACAGTGTCGACGATGCCGGAATCTCGAATGCATTGCATCATTTTGAAATTCTGTAGAAAAGGTTTTTAAGAGTTTTCTTGCGATTCTATAAGACGGTTTTCGCGAATTTCTGCGTTTTTCATGCCCTTTATAAGTATTTTCAATAAGTGAACGCCGTGTTGCCGTCGATGGTTCCTCTATATTGGTCAATCGTTGGGTCCGCCGCGTGGCAAACGGGCGGCCCGTATAGCGAATTGAGAGAGGAACTCAACCATGCGTAACAAGAAGCTTCTCGGCGCGCTGCTCGCCGTCACCACGCTCGCGACCTTCGGTCTGGCCGGCTGCGGCGACTCTGGCTCCAACGGCGCCGCCTCCAAGGAGGATGACAAGACCATCACCGTGGCGGCCTCCCCGACCCCGCACGCGGAAATCCTAAACAAGGCCGTCAAGCCGCTCGTCGAGAAAGATGGTTATAAGCTCGAAGTCAAGGAGTTCACCGATTACGTTCAGCCGAACACCGCCACCGAGGATGGTGAAGTGGACGCCAACTACTTCCAGCACAAGCCGTACCTCGACAACTTCAACAAGGAGAAGGGCACGCATCTGGTGTCCGTGGAAGGTATCCACTTCGAGCCATTCGGCCTATACCCTGGCAAGACCAAGGATTTGCAGAATCTGCAGGATGGCGCCACCGTGGCCGTGCCGAACGACGCCACCAACGAGGCCCGTGCGCTTCTGCTGCTGCAGGATGCCGGTCTGATCAAGCTGAAGAATCCGAAGGACATCAACGCCACTCCGAAGGACGTCACCTCCAATCCGAAGAATCTGAAATTCAAGGAGCTTGAGGCCGCCGTGGTTCCGACCGTCATCAAGGATGTCGACATCGCGGCACTGAACGGAAACTACGCCATTCAAGCCGGCTTCGACCCGACCAAGGACACACTGGTCACCGAAAAGGCCGACGGCCTGGCCGCGAAAACCTACCAGAACATCCTCGTGGTGAAGGAAGGCAACGAGAACACCGCCAAGACCAAGGAGCTCAAGAAGGCTTTGAAGTCCGACGAGGTGCGCGACTACATCAACAAGAACTACAAGGGCGCTGTGGTGCCGGTCTTCTAAGACCCGCTTCGGCTGCAAGAATTCAATGCCGCAGGTATACTACCCTGCGGCATTCTTATTATGGAACATCAATAGGAACAGGACATTATGACGATTCAGATCGACCATCTGCACAAAAGCTATGGCAGTGGCGCCGAAGCGCATGAGGTGCTGCACGACATCAACCTGACCATCGATTCGGGTGAAGTCTTCGGCATCCTCGGCTCCTCCGGCGCGGGCAAGTCCACGTTGGTGCGCTGCATCAATCTGCTGGAACGTCCCACTTCCGGCAAAGTGCGCGTCGATGGTGAGGACATCACCGACGCGAAAGGCAAGGAGCTGGCGGACGTGCGTGCCGGAATCGGCATGATCTTCCAGAATTTCAGCCTGTTCCAGCAGCGCACAGTGCTGCGCAACGTCACGTTCCCACTGGAGCTCAACCATACGCCGAAAAACAAGCGCGAGGAGCGTGCCCGCTATCTGCTTGACCTGGTTGGATTGGCCGATCTGGCCGACCGCTATCCGAGCCAGCTGTCCGGCGGCCAGCAGCAGCGCGTGGCCATCGCACGCGCGTTGGCCAACAATCCGTCCATCATGCTGTGCGACGAGGCCACCAGCGCACTCGACTCCACCACGACTGCGCAGATCCTTGACCTGCTGCGCCGCATCAACCGCGAGCTCAACGTGACGCTGGTCATCATCACGCATTCGTTGTCCGTGGCACGCAACATCTGCGACCGTGTGGCCATGATTGATGGCGGACGCATCGTGGAGATGGGCGATACGGAGGAATTGTTCTCCAATCCGCAAAGCGACATTCTGAAAACACTGATCACCGATGCGAAAGTGGAGAACCATCGCCATAAGCATGATTCCGCTTCGTCCGATGAGCAGACGGACGCGCCGACCAAGGAAGAGGTGAAGTGAAATGGGACAGATTATCTCGCAATTCATCGCCGATTATGGCGAACTGCTGGTCGAGGGAGTACGTGACACGATCATCATGACCGCGGTAGCGACGCTACTCGCGTATGTGATCGGCCTACCTGTGGGCGTACTGCTCATCACCTCAGCAAAGAAGGGAATCCGCCCGAATGCGACACTCAACACCGTGCTCGGCTGGATCGTGAACATTGTGCGTTCCGTACCATTCATCATTCTTCTGGTGGCCATCATCCCGTTGACCCGACTGATTGTCGGCACTTCGCTCGGCGTGCCGGGAGCCATCGTGCCGCTGGTCATCACCGCAGCGCCGTTCGTGGCACGCGTGGTGGAGCAGTCGCTCGCCGAAGTGGACGGAAGTCTGGTGGAGGCCGCGCAAAGCTTCGGTGCCAGCAATCTGCAGATCGTGTTCAAAGTGCTGCTGTTCGAAAGCCTGCCGTCGCTGGTGCGCGGCGCAGCACTGACGTTCATCACCCTGTTCGGCTTCTCCGCCATGGCCGGCACCGTCGGCGCAGGCGGTTTGGGCGATATCGCCATCCGCTACGGCTACCAGCGTTACCAGTATGACGTGATGACCGTGGCCGTGATTCTGTGCGTCATCCTCGTACAGATCGTGCAGACCATCGGCGACGTGGCGTCCGACCACATCGACCATCACGAGCTCTAAACCGACGCTTTCATGCTCCTATATGCAAGAATCGGGTCTGAATAATTGTGTTCGGATCCGATTCTTGTATGCGAAAACACTGCTACGTGGTGCGCTTACTTGTTGAGTTCAACAACTCAATCTATGATATAACCTGTTTTTGCTCCGCATTTCCCCGACTCGATGGGAGATGATGGGATTCACGGCAAGGGCACTTTACCATGCACCGAAATTCAAGTCAGAAACCAATCAGTATCCGGCTTTAATGGCGGTGATGGTCAGCTCGCCACGGTTCGTGTACCCGAGCGCCGTGAAAAACTCGGATATGCAGGGGCGCACAGTGGTCTCGCTCGGTCCGAGCCGTTTGGCGATATCTTGTTTAGTGGCGCCTAGACAAGAAGGAACAATCCCACTGCCATGTCAGGTATGGTAATCTCAAAACACCGTATAACCTCGAACCATCCAGAACATCGATAAACTACTTCAAAGACAAAAGAGGCGCGGCACGATTGCAGGGGCATTGATGACAGGAACATTACCAAAACAGCATAAAGCGGCGCGCATTATCGAGCATATCGTCCTTGTACTCGCACTGGTCTGGGCCGGCGGCTGTACCCTCATATGGACGCAAATAGACATGCCCCACAGCATCGTGAACACGACATCCTCTGACGGCACCTGCGAAGTGGCCATCGGCGAACTAGGCTCGCCCATGTTCTTCGGCCCAAGCACCATCACGATCAAAGTCTCCTGGGACACCGATTCCAACGTCATCGGAGCCGAGAACGTCACAGAAATCAAGACGGACCTGCACAACGACGGCAAATCATTGGACTCGGACAACTTCACCGTAACCTGGCACGGCAACATCCCGACCGTCACCACCCACGGCGAGGAACAATCGGACCAGAGCTACACGTTTAACTGGAAATAACCACCCCGGACATCACGTCTCTCCGAGAATAGTCCTCACGACCGAGCAGGCCTCACAGGGGCATAAGCATGAAAATCATGACTATAGCTATCATGCGCACCTCTGACGATAATCGCGTGTGGTCGTTTTTGGCTTTGTTCCAAGGTTTTCATTTTTTGGGAAACCTGACTATCACCCTCGTTTTCCACGAGGCACCTCCAGACACCCGAAAATAATCCGGGAACGTTCCACCACCCTGCCGGCGCTCAGCGTCTTCGCCGACCGGCACGGAAAAGTGCAATACCCCCTGTGGTTTCATGATGTTCCGCCTGGGTGGTGCCCAGAAGCATTCGCCCGGCAGCACGTCTCCATGGCGGACAATAGACAGAACGATACGCGGCCCATACAACCGTCCCAGCCGCCAATGACATCCCAAATCCATCCCGAATCCCACAGGCCTATTGCAGACAGCCCAGATCAGCTGGCTCATAGTCCAAAGCCGCCTGCGACGCCACCGTCCCAATGGCAGGAACGGTCAGCTGCGCAGTATGATTTCCGCCCTGTCGGCCAGTTCCCGTTCGCGCACGCCCATAGCAGACAGGATCGCTTGTCTCCGCGATGGCATGGCGGAGGTCGCCCGTGCGACCAATGCGGAGAAGCGACCGAACAATTCCAAGTAATCGTCCTTGTCAAGCAAATAGCCAAGATCACCGATGGCCTGGTACACGTTCTCGTTAGCGCGCCCATCGTACAGGGCACAATAGCAGCGCTCGTCATGCGCGCACAGGTTGCGGTAGAACACCAGTCTGTTGAAGATGCTGTCCAACCGCTTGATGGTGATGCGCCGCGGCCCGTCGTGCGTGTCCGCATACAAACCGGTGAAACTTTCGGCGACCGCCAATCGGACGGCCGGGGACTGGACTTGGAAGAACCATACCGTCTGGCCGAAAGAAAGATCGTTGGCCAGCACCCACAACGGGACCTGGCCGTTGTGGTCTTCCATGCAATGGCGGATATACGCCTTGCCGCCATAGTCGCCCCTGTTACGCGGGTTGCCGTCCAACTCAAGTATCCGCTTGAAGACCTTGTCGATCAACGCCACGGCGCTCGGACGGCGCTTCGCTCGCGCCGCGTGACTTGGACGCCCGCAGGGCCCGGAGTTTTTCCAGGTACGCGACCTTCGCCTTCAGATAGGCGACCTGTTCGGCGAGCTCCTGCTCGAGCGTCGGTTCGGGCTTCGGTTTGGATTTCGAGCCTCTGGGCCTGCCCTTGGGCCTCGGCCCGAGCGCCTCCGGACCTCCGGCCCGGTACTCGCGGCACCAGCGTTCCAGGGGTGTGACGCTCGCGATCCCGTGCATGGCCATGACCTCCGCCTGGCCATGCCGTTCTCGACGTGGTCGCGCGCCGCGGCGACCTTCGTCTCCCCCACGTATACCGTATAGTCAGGAACGCTTTTATACCTGTTCTTATCTTCCGTATGAACCACATACACCGTTGGATAATGAAGACGCGTTCTCTCGGACATCGATACCCCCTTTTATCCCTATCTCGCTTATGTATGGCAGATACACCTCGGAAAAGCGTACTTAGGGGGTATGAGAACAGCTGTCATGACAACCTGACCTGCCATATATAAGCGAGATGTCTCAGGATAAAGCACGGAATCTACCATACGTAAGCGGGATAACCAAGCTTAAGCGCTCGTACGACACATTTTTGTGCACAAGACATCCCTCCGCAAGCGTCATCCGACCGCCTGGTGGCACGTTTCATATGCACAGAGAAAACACAGCCCGCAAACACCACACTCGAAGCATGACGCCAGTGGCTTTAAGGTAGAACCACGCCGATTCTGCTTGCTGATTAAGGTAGGCGATACGGGCTTTCTCTGGCATTCGTTGTCGACGGAAGCCCATTTGGCGGATCGCATGTTCCTCCTTTTCGGGTATGGAGGGAGTGTTCGGGCACTGGAGTGAGCATAACGTAATCATGAGAGAGCAGACAAAATAACTACGGCAGCTTCGATCTTGCGCGTTCCGCCCCTCTCGGTCTTCCCTCGGCGCATCTCTACGAAGTGCTTGACGGTAATTTCTTCCAAGGTGAAATCAGCTACTGGGGCAAGTGTTTCTGTATCTGTGCATTCTTGGACCATCCGTGTTCATGATCAGTCTCGGGTCGAATCTGGTCTTCTCCGACGCCAACCCTCGTAAGATTGTAAAACGAGGCTGCACCACGCTCATCGCTTTTCTTCTGTTGAATATCGTGCGCGATGGGATTCCCGATGTAGTCGTTGCATTGACTGGCCACCCCAGTACTCTCGACACGTTTGGATACGATATTTTTGCGTCCGATATTCTGGGATTTGCGGGTTTCGTATTCCTGTTTTTTCGCACTTGTCAAACATTTTCACATTGTTTCATTGGCTACGCCGCTGATTTCGTTATGCATGTTGACGGTTAACGATCTGATTCCGCCATTGCACACTGTCCATTGGACTTTACGTGCAGAAGCGGCTTGTCGCACGCGCTTCTAAAGCCTGATTTCGCATGCGCACATCCGCAAAGTCATGCAAATACTAGTTAACGCAATACTATTTGGTGGATTTCGTTCCCGATGTTTTTCGTATAGCACCCTAGGTCAACCCTTTTTGGTATTTTTTCATTGGATATGCCATACGATGGGATATCTTTTCGGAGTATACGAGATTAGGGAAAATATGGTCAACCACCATAAAATGATTAATGCTGCAATCGCAACGCTTGCGACTTGCGCCATGTTGCTGCCGGTAGTAGGCAGCGCCAATGCTAATGAATCCTCGAATACCGCCGTACTTGGTGCCGGCTATACGGCCACCAAGATTTCGCACCCCAATGCAGGGCTGGGCGAAGACGACGGTATCGTAAACGTTTTGAACGGTGAATCCATTGATGATCTCACGCAGGGTTTGCCCGAGCGTGGTCAGAACTATTCATGGGCTTCGGCCGGCTACGGCGACTGGATGTATGTGGGCACCTGCTATTCCGCAATGGGTTCCACGCTGAAATACATGGCTAACACCATGGGCACCAAGTATGCCAGCATCAAGGCCGCTTTGGATGTTGCGTTCAACGGCGAGCTGTTCCTCGACAATGGCGAGAACCACAGCTTGCTGCTCAAGATCAACGTCAAGACCGGTGAAGTGAAGATCATCGTCAATGCGATTGGCGGAGAGCATGCGGTCAACGGCTATCGTGCAGCCGTTGAATTCCATGACAAGCTGTACTTTGCTGCCGCCGCAAAGGGTCAGCCGTACCTGCTGGAAGTTGATCCGAACAGTGGTGATGCCACTGAAATCGTGTATCGTTCCGCTGCCATGACCACTGGTCTGAAGAAGGGCTACACTGCTGGTATCCGTGGTTTGACCGTGGTCAACAATCAGCTTATCGCCAGCATGATCACCGATAACGGTGCCACTATTGTGGCTTCTTCCAACCCGTCAGCAGGCCAGGATTCTTTCGCCACTATCGCTACCCAGACCGAGGGCCTGTACAACTATCCGGCATGCGCTGTAACTGATGGAGTGTTCGGTGGATGTGTGTGGGATATGGTCGGCTTCAAGGGCAATCTATATGTCACTATGGTGACTGGAACCGCGAAGAACAACAAGCAATCCTTCGCACTCGTGCGCGGCACGCAAGATAAGGAAACCGGCAAGTGGACCTTCAAGCCGCTGGTCGGCGATCCGGCAGACGGCGCCAAGTACGAGTGGGGTTTCGGAGCGAGTCGTTCCGGCGCAGCCAACATGGTGGTATACAAGGGCCACCTGTACATCGGCGGCTACAACGATCCGATGAACGCTTTGGAGAAGGCCATGCAGATGGATTTCTCCGACCTGTACAAGGATCTGGAGAGCCCGGTCAACCTGTGGCGTATGGACGTTGACGAAGACGGCAACGAAAACTTCGAAATGCTCGCCGGCGAAGCCAACAACAAGTACTTCGGCGATTCCAAAGGCACCATCGATGGCAATACCATGCTGTCCGGCTTGGGCGACAGCGACGAGCAGAGCCGTCACCTGAACCAGTATGTGTAGCGTATGCAGTCCTACAACGGCAAGCTGTACGTCGGCACCTTCGACATCAGTGATCTTGCATACCCGGCAACCCAGTTCGCCAACGGCGACATTCTGAAGCGTACTCCGGAAGAGTGGAAGAAGCAGATCGAATACATCAAGATCTTCTTCGACTCTCTGAAGAAGAATGACCAGAACGGCACTTCCGGTACTATCGGCACGGACTCTCAGGAAGCCTCCAAGCCTTCCGAGTCCGAATCTCAGGAAACCACCAAGCCGAGCGATGATGACATCATGCCGTTGAACGAAGGCGAAGCATCTGAGAGCGATCAAGCTGCACAGGCAGTTGAAGAAGCCGGCAAGACCGACGAAGTGGCTGCTGACGTGGCTACCATGCAGCAGCTGCTGGAGGACATGGGCGCTGATCTCAACTCCAAGCAGACCGACGTGGTCTCCCCTGACGGTGTCGCTCCGCAGGCCGCTGAAACCTACACGCTCGACGATCGTTACCAGTTCCTCGCATCCCTGCAGCGGCTGCTCGACCTGTACAACAAGAACAAGCAGTATCTGCCGGAATTCATTACCAACGAGCTCGACAAGTGGCTTACCGAAGAGAATCTGGAGAACTTCATCGACTTCGTGGGCGTGCTCAGCTACCTGCATTACTCCAACGATGAGACTCGTGGCTTTGACCTGATCGTCTCCTCCGATGGCACGAACTTCCAGACCATCAGCCGTAACGGTTTCGGAGATAACAACAACCACGGTCTACGCGTGTTCGCCGTCACCGATTCCGGTCTGGCAATTGGCACCGCAAACCCGTACCATGGCACTCAGGTGTGGCTGCTGAATGATGGTGAAATCAAGAATGCTGAGCTGACGAATGGCGATGCATTCGACTACGACAAGTATGATAGCGATAAGAAGAGCGCCAACGCCAACGGTCTGACCGTTGGCATCAACCCCAATGGCAATACCGTGGAAGACGTGCAGTACGACTACCAGTCACTGACCGCCGGCACGGATTACACCGTGGCCGATGACGGTTCCATCGTGTTGAGCAGCGCATTCCTCAATGGTCGCGAAACCGGCAGCACCGGTTCTGTGGTGGTGTTCTACAACCAGGGTGCACGCGTGCGTTTCACTGTGACTATCAAGGACAGCACTCCGAACGCACCGAAGAAGGATGATGACAAGCAGAATACGAAGCCTGCCGCACACAAGAAGGCAAACACTGCCAACACCGGTTCCAACGTAATCGGCGTTGTTGTGGTGGTCGCTGTTCTGGTTGTCGCAGCAGGGGCATTGTTCGTGTTCAAGCGCAAGCGTTCCTGAATTGCCAGAGCCTGTTCTTAGGACTCATTCCTAAGTTCGTCCGCATATAACAATCCCGTATGATCCGGTTCGCCGGAATCATGCGGGATTTTTTATTTTGCAGGAATCGCCCATCTCACGTCATGTCAAACTGCCATCACAAGCTGATTTCAATGTGCGATATGCAACCATGTGGAAGTTCCGATACGGGACCCATTGAAAATGGCACGCAATCCTACAAATAACAGATTCACCGCAAGCCACAGCAATGCCATACGCAGCGCGGAAGACGCCTGCATCGCATCGCATATCCAACCAATCGCAGCAAGACAGGGTACATATATTGCAGCTGTCGCCGTACACGTCAATGCAAGATAACGGTAATCCCCTGCCCCAATCAGAATGCCATCAACAGCCCACATCCAACCAGCCAACGGCAATGTCACGCCAACAACCACCATACCGACAGTGAGCAAATGCTGGATCTCAATCGACTGAGAAAACAGCGGGGACGCACACCATCCGGCAATCATCAAACCAATACCGATTACCGTTCCTCCGCATAATCCTGCCCTGCCAGCGATTCTCGTCAAACGCATGGCTTCATCCTCTTGACGGGCACCAATCTGCGCGGCAACCAACGTCTGACCGGCAATACCAATGGCATCAAGCATGTTCAACACGAAATTCCAACTGGAATTCACCACCTGATACGCAGCCAACACTTCCACGCCCATATGCGTAGCCAGCACCACATTCGCCACCAGGCATGCACGCAACGCAAGCGTGCGCAAGAACAACACCGCACCATCGCCAGCACTGTTCAACACTCCTGACAAACGCGGCCGTAAACGGGCACCTTCCGCACGAGTCCACAACACAGCAGGAACAATAAGCAACACTGCCATGAACCATTGCGAAATCAGCGTGGCCACTCCAGACCCAAACACACCCCAACCGAATCCGAGAATAAACAGCAGATCCAGCAACGTATTGAGTATCGCACCCAGCGTAGCAGCTACCAACGTGATGCGAACCTTCTGCAGTCCGCGGAAAATACCGTTGGCCGCATACACCAGCAACATGCCGGGAATACCGAACACCACGGCACGCACGTAGTCAACCGCGTTATGCAACACACTCCCTTGGGCTCCCATGGCCATGCACAACGGGCGTGCAATAACGAACAGCACCACAGACACCACCACGCCAATGATTCCAGCCAGCCACAGACCATCAACGCCTGCTTCCAAGCCTTCTCTTCGTTTGCCAGCGCCCAAAAGACGCCCCACCTGCGATGTGGTGCTATACGCAAGGAACACACATAGCCCCACTACAGTGAGCACAATGGTTGACCCGACCGACAGACCGGCGAGCGCCTGCCCGCCAATATGTCCGACGATGGCGGTGTCGATGAGCACGAATGCTGGTTCGGCGATAAGTTGCCCGAACGTTGGTATGGCCAGTGTGAGAATGGTGCTGATGGTGGTGCATGATGCGTTGTTTGCGGTATCTGTTTCGTGAGTATTCTGCGAAGTTGATGTGGTCATAATCGTAAGCGTCTGGCGTGTTGGGGACTACATGTGCAGTGTAAGGTCACGTGTTTCGCTGTTGTTGTTGATTGCTCAGATTATGACTATGTCTGTTTTGCGCTGTTGAGAATGTCATTGAAGGTTTTCGCTGATTGTCTGCATGAAGGTAGAGGGGCTTATAATTCCCGAACCGCTCGTGACGCATAGTCCAAGCTCCTGCGAGACCCATTCGATCCCATCCAAACCCTAGTGGATTCCCCAATCCGCCTTCGCAGTAATACTTCATGTGACCGTCGAACTTATCCCCGAACGCGTCAATGGGCTACCGCCTGGTCTCAAGCCCATGAGACACTAGGAACCATGACTACAGTTATCATGCGCACCTCCGAAGGCGACATGCGCATGATGCTTCTCCTCTGGGATGCGACATCACTGAAAATCGTTGAAATTCCAATCAAAACCACTCTGAATAATCCCGATTTTCCCGAAAAATAGAATCCCCGAGGCCGCAGGATGGCACCTTATCCAAAATCACCGGCATAGGCAATTACTCTTTCTTCTAATGGTTTTCCAAGAAGTAGAGAAAGACAAAACAACCGATGTCCAACGGAGACAGGAAAAGACGAAAATGGGGATGCGTCGTCGCCCGCAAGGACGCGGACGGAAGGATCGTCTCCTGGCAGGCCCGATACCAGAGTCCCGTCAATCCCAGGCAAAGAATCTACCGCCGATTCGGATTGGAATTCCAGACCGAGGCGTACCGTTGGCTCGACGAGGAGCACGCGCTCGTCATCGACCATAAAAAGGGAATCCGCAGGTGGACGCATCCGTCGGCGAGGACGATGCACGGCAGGGTCCTGTTCTCCTCATACGCGACACGTTTCGTCGCCAACCTGCGGAAGAAGGACGGGTCGGAGCTGAGCGGCAGAAGCAAGCGGATCCAGAAGGCGGCGTTGGACAAACTGCTCCCCTGGTTCGGCGAGACGCCCATGTGCGACGTCACGGAGGAATTCGTCAACGAATGGTATGCGAAGGCATGCGACGAGGTGCGTCCCTCCGCGCTTGAGCACGCGGTCTGGCTGCTCAAGCGCGTGATGAGGGCCGCGACCGAGCGGCAGCCGGACGGGGGTCCGCCGCTATTGTCCTCGAATCCATGCAACCTCGTCACGAGGAAGAGACCGTCCAAAAGACGCGAGCAGGCGCCGATGACCAGGCAGGAGATCGACACGCTGGTCGAAGGCTTCCCGGAATACTACCGACTGTCGATCCATCTCGCGCTGCTGGTGGGCGGGCTGCGCATCGGAGAGGTCTGCGGACTGCAACTCAGGGACATCGACCTCGACCACAGGCTGCTGTACGTGCGGCATTCCGTGACGCAGGGTCCGGACGATCTGGGCGAATACCGGCTCGACGAGACGAAGACCCCGGAAAGCCACCGAGTCGTACCCATCCCCGCACCGGTCTGCCGCCTCATCAGGGAACATATCGACAGGTTCTGCCCCGACAGGGATCCCGACACGATGCTCTTCCACGCGGTCAGGCACCCGGAACGGGTCCTGAACCCGACGACGATCCAACGGCAGTTCCGCACCGCGAGGAAAAGAATCAACCGCGAGGACGTGACGTTCCACTCCCTGCGCGCGACGCACGCGACGATGTTCATGATCCAGGGCGGCACGCTGCGCGAGACCATGGACGAACTCGGCCACGTGGACGTCGACGTGGCCGTCCGATGCTACCAACGCGTGGTGCCGAGACACAGGCGCGACGTCGCCGAGAGGCTGGCACTCGAATACCTCCCCGCCGGGGATCCGGCCGGCATCAAGGCGCAGATAGCCCAGAAGGAAGAGGAAATCGACCAGCTGCGACAGACCGTCGCCGGACTCCGGAGAAGACTGGAAGAGCTCGAAGACGACGGAAGGGAACGAAACCAGGCCGGATAGGCATACCCACAAAACCGAAAAACCGAAATATTGAAAAACCAAAACCGGTAAAGACCGGCATCAAACGGAACAGACCCACGCATCTAAGCGTTGCGGCATCTGCCGTCGCAACACTTAGATACGTGAGGCGTTATCCGAAAATCATCTCGACCTGTGCCTGAGTTTCGGCTTTTCCTGCCCTGGAGGAACGATGGCACGCTGATAGGAGTAATGCTCGCACACATGTTGTCTCTGTGCGGGAGACATGTCGTATGCCTTGTTCGCCGGTTGCGCATACTCACCAAGATGGGCCAGATCATTCGACATGGTCAACGGTTCGGACAACGGCTTGACGATTCTCCTGAACATATCCTCAAGGGGACGCAGGTCGTTTCGTTGCATCCCCGCGATCGAGGCTTGATCGTTCGTCCTTTTGTCGATGAGTCCCCAATCAAAATGCCAGCCGGCCTCGCGCGCGATGATCTCCCAGAAAATGCGTTGCGTCCGCCCGTTGCCCTCACGGAACGGGTGAAGGATGTTGAAGTTGTTGTAGCTGACGCTCAGACGCTTCACGAATTCTTCATGACCGAGGTCTTTGAGAAGATCGTCACCGCGAAGCACCCCCTCGGAGTAGTGCACCCCTATGCTAAACAGCTCCAACGGTTGGAAGGGAAGCCCCTCGCCCTTGCCCATGTCGATGGTTCGTATCTCCCCCGCCCAGTCGTACACGTCCTGGAAGAGGAACCGGTGTATGCGGCGAAGCTGTTCCAGCGTCCCCTCCGCAGGTGGGAGATTCTCTCTCAGAATGGCGGCGCGGGCGGAGCAGAGATCGTTCTCCGCAGCCGCCAGCGCATCCTCGTCCGTGGCGCCCACAAGGTTCCGCAGCACGTTCGTTCCCGGAATCAGGTAGGGATCGAAGACACGCGCCATCGTCACTCCAATCCGTAACGGCGACGGGTGCGGGAAAGAAGCTCGGCGCTGCCGATGCTCCCCCGCGCATATTCTCCGGCATCGCGCATGAAGGCCCTCGTCACGTCGCCGCCTTCCAACCGCACGGACTGCACCGACAGCCCGACGTTCTCCGTGCGGCGGCGCATCTCGGATTCAGATATCGTTCCGAACATTGCACCTCCTTTTCTCTTTAGATTCTAGCAAAACCGACGGCCCTTAGACGGAGCCGCGCCTGATTCCGCTCCTAAAGTCCTTCATTCCAGTCGCAATCCTTTCGCCAGATGCCACGCATGACACGTCAGGCACGCCACCGCACCGTCATCGCCCAGAAGGAGCGTCAGATCGGCAAGCTCCGGGACGAGGTGGAAAGGCTCAGGAAGATCCTGCTGGAACGGGATACCGGAACCGGTGAAAACCGGGAAACCGTTTTACCTAAAACCGAAATACCGAAAGAACTACATACCGAAAAACCGGGATATGGAAACACTGGAAAACCGAGACAAGGAGAAACCGATGAACGAGAAGACCCGCGAACCGATGGTGATCGCGCTTTGAGACTGCTTATATCGTTTTGGACGGAATGAGCGTCAATCAGAAAGTTATGTATGATGGTTTCGCTTATTTATCTCGGTAAGGAGAATCCCATCTCATACAAGACAGTATTCGGCATGGACGGTTTCGATAGACATGACACCGATGGAGGAAACCAAACCGCGGATTCAGCCAGCGATATAAAGGTGTATCCTGAGTCCGCTTCGGGATGTTTGATTAACGACTTGGGCAAGTTGCTGAATATGAATCCGGATTTCTATAGACGACGGATCCGCCGCATTAGACCGGCTGCGATTGCCGTCGGGCTGAGCGCCATTTGCCTGATTGCCATTTTCTTGATTCCAAGTGAATCGAATCCGGTTTTCCAGAATTTCTTCAGCGCACTGTTTGGTTTCTTCCTCGGGTTGGCCTCCTCGGCATATGAGAAGTTCCGCAAATGGGCCGAACGAGTCAATCAGACCATGAAAGACGCTGAAGGAAGTATGCCGATATGGGAAGCCATATATAAGAATTCCATATTCTACGATGAATGCTTCATAACGCTTCCGGCGGCACGCGTATCCCCAACCTGGGCACAAAGAGCATGGATTAAAATCAGGTTCCCCTCATTGTCACGCAAATGGCATAAATACTTTCGCAACGGAATGACCGAACCTGGTTTGCAGCCATTATCCAATGAGAGGAAACGCAGAAAGCGGCTTCATTACCTGGAGTCGCTAAGCCGATGCGTCTTCATGCTCGAACCGTATCAGGCGACTCTTGATTATCTACTGGACTATTCGGATAAGATCCTCGGGGAGAAAATTCGTCAGGATAAAATCCTAAAGGGATATCTTCAGCCTGTCGGAGGAATCTACATTTACCAAAAAGATGTAGGTAAATGACGCATGCCAAGATACCGGAATACGGAAATACCGAAAAAACGAGATAACGGAATCGGTTTCAGCCCCCGGAATCCATCACCGTACGCCCCTTACCGAAGAGATGGTCGAACAGCTTCTGGCGAGGGGCAGAACTGTCAACAGCAGCAAGCACCAGACCATGCTTGCCATCGCTGCCATTAAAAATGACGACACGGACGACATCGTACAGAAGAAAATACAGATGACCGCAAAGTTCGTGGACGACTTCGCGACGGTTGCCAGGACATAGGCGAACGAGCAGTCCCAGCCCCTCGCTCAACGCCTCCACCGTGATGATGAACCGTATCGGACATTCCTCGGACATGAGATCCACGTCTTTGAGCTCGTCCACGTTGCCGGTGTTGTATGGAGGATCGATGTAGATGCAATCCACTTTGCCTTCGTATTCGGGCAGCAGGGCCTTGAGCGCTTCGAGATTGTCCCCATGGATGACCATGTTGCCGCAATCGGATCCATGCGAATCCAAAACGCTCTTTTCAGGGATGCGTTCGAGTACACGGTATGGCACTTGAGGGTGGTATGCGATCACCTTGTTCTTCCCCATCCACTCCAAAGTCGGTGCTTTCGGCCTAATGGCTCATATGGCACCCAGGACCCTCGTGATCAATTCCGGCACTCTTGCCATCCCCGTCTTGCCGGGCAAGGTTCTGCCGCAGCGTGTCGCCGAACCTGTCCAACAGATCCGTTTTGCTGCGAATGGCGTCCGGCTTCCGACGCAATCCCTCGACCAGTTCGATGAACGCGTGTTCCTCCTGTTCCACGCAGTCAAGGAACACGGAACAGAACGCCACGGGATCGCCATCCACCTGCCAGGTCTCCAGACTGCGGGCATAGTCGCGCTTGGCGTCATACTTGATCGCCACGGGACGATAGCCGTGCTTCAGCAGCATGAAATTGAGCAGCTGGCGGCCGGTCCGCCCGTTGCCGTCCATGAACGGGTGGATGTTCTCGAACATCGCATGGAAGCCGGCGGCCCTGAGCAGCGGATGAGCGCCGCTCGCGTCCAGCCCGTCGATCAGGGCCCGCAGGTCGTCGCGGATCTCCAGCGGGTCGGCGGTCTTGACGCGGGTCGCGGTGATCCTCGCCAGATAACCGTAGGGGCGGAACGTGCCGCGGGCGAACGGCTGGAGGTCCAGCGCCGTCACCTCATGGACGCGCCGGACCAGTTCCTCATCCAGTCTCCTCCCCTCCCGGGCGTATTCGCGCACGTAGGCCATGCCGTCCGCGACGCCGCGCGCGGCGAACACGTACCGTGCCGGCGAATCCGACGGGACGAACTCGCCCTCCAAAACCAGGGACGTGTCCTCCAGGGTCAGCGTGGATCCCTCTATGGCGTTTGAATTGTAGGTGTAGCGCACCAGCCAGTCGCGGTCGTAATCCGCCAGCGCCATGTCCTCGACGCCGTCCAGGGGGTCCAGTGCGCGGGCACGGTCCTTCAGCACGTCGATTCGTCGCAGGCGTTCGGCGATTCCCGGCTCGCGTTCAAGGCCGAGCAGTTCCTCGGGCAGTTCCTGTATGCGCTGCGATAACTCGGGATTGGCCATCATGTCCCTCTTTTCGTGTTCCGGTTGCAAAGTCCATTATTCCAGCCGCGGTTCGTTCCGTCCTGCGGCCTGCATGTCATAGGGAGGCGCGCCGGCCGTCCCGGGTCGATTCGAACGCCGCGGCCACCTCTTCCGATACCGGCATGCACATCGTCACCCTGCCGGTTTCCTGCGCGGCGGCACGTTTCATGGCTCGGCGTTCGGCCCTGGTGGGCCGTTCGAGAATCCACTCGGCGAACGTGCGGATAAGGATGGACGCGACGATCACGCCGATGGATCCCCAGAAGCACGGGACAAAGTCCGGCTTGGAGTGGTCGTACCAGAACCAGACGATCAACGCGAGGATCAGCGCCAGTCCGGCGGCCAGGGCGGCGAGCTTGTGGAATACCAGGGCGAGCGTGCGGATGGGATGCGTGACCAGCCCCACCGCCAGCGCGACGACGACGAGCAGTGCGACGAAGCCCGCGCCGATGATGGCGACGCCCAGGTATATCGCGAGCATATAGAGTCCGAACATGATCGGCCTTCCTTCTCTCTTCTATTCCGTTTCTTCGGGCAGATAGGTGTAGTCGACGGCGACGCCCTCCGCCTCAAGCAGCACGGCGGCCTCGCGCACGGCGGCGGCGCGGCGCTTCACGGATTCCTCGGCCCGGACCCAGTCGGGCAGCCCATCGGGCAGGTCGGAGACGCGGGAGAACGAGAGCGTGACCCTCGTCTCTCCCCTGTGCCGTTCCACGATGGCCGCGACGGCGCGCCTGTGCTCGGCGAGATAGTGTTCGAGCATCTCCCGCATCCTCTCCGAGGGTTGGATCCGGTATTTCTCCGACTCGTATTTCTTGACCATGTCCACGGTGAGGTTCGCAAGCACGGCCGCGTCGTGCTGGGTCATGCCGATGCGTTCGCGCGTCGCGCGCATCCACGCCTTGGCCTCGCTCCAATCCTCTTTTGCCATGGTCCCTCCCGGATATAAGAAAGCCGGATCCACCTGCGCGAACCGTGATTATACTTTTAGTATAATCACGGTTTTCTACAGGGCGGACCCGGCGTTTCCCGGGACGCGGCCGTGGCCGCGCCCCGGTTTCGTCACTCGGTCGGCATCGATGGATTATCGTCGGCCGTGGCCTTGCGCTGCCGGTCGAGCATCTGCTGCTGGATCAGGACGCTGTTGGTCTGGGCCGTGTACTGCTTCTGGGCCATGTCCATGCTTTCCTGGTGGCGTTGTCCCTCGACGTCAGCGAAGACGAGCCGCTGGATGTTCTGCGCGAGCTGCATGAGCTTGTCCTTTTCGAGGATGGACACCTTGACGCTGTTCCTGCCGCCGGCCTGGTTGACGAAGTCGAGCTGCGCGCTCATCGTGTTCGCCAGGTTCGCGGCCGCGAGCAGGAGGAACAGGATCCCCACAAGCGCGCTGCTCGAAAGGAACGAGAGTCCGGCGACGAGGAAGACGGCGCCCCAGACGAAGCTACCGAGGTTGAACTTCGTGTTCGTGTCCACGGACGCGATGCTGCGCAGCGGGATCGTCTGCGTGGACGAGCCGAGCGGGATCACGCCCAGCAGGGTGTTCGGGCTCTTGTACATCACACGCATGTTGCTCGCGGCGACGCTGGTCTTGAGCCAGAAGAGCACCACGGACGGGCTGAACCGGTCGCCGATGACGTCGGTCTCCCCCGTCGCGTAAGTGAATTCGGTCATGGTCTGCTGTGTCTCCGTCATTTCTTTTTCCTTTCCTTGTTGTTATTGCCGAAGTCGAAGGCGACGCCCTTGTCCTTGTCGATGACGAGCGCGGCGTCAAACGTGCCGCCCTTCCTCGAGGTGAAGCCCTTGAGGCTGACCTTCCGGCCGTCGAGCAGCCTGCGCATGGTCGTGTCGGTGATGGTCTTGCCGGCCACGGTCGTCCAGGCGCGCCAGCCGCATCCCTCCGTGGTCCTCCATGTACCGTCGGATTGTTTCTCGCGCCGGTTGGTGGAGCATTGGAACACCTTGCCCGTTTTGACGACGGGCTTGCCGCAGCGCGGGCAGCCGCCGAACGATTCCGTGTTCCGCGTCTTCGCCTGCACATGGTCCTGCCGGACGGTGGTCTGCGCGTCGGCCGGTATGCGCGCGGCGAGGTCGCGGAACTCCGTTTCGACCTGCGAGGCGTCCGCCTGTCCGTGTTCGACCTCCGAGAGGCGTCGTTCCATGTCGGCGGTCAATGCCACGTCCTTGAGCTTCGGGGCGACCACGTCGATCAGGGAACGGCCCTGGTCCGTGGAGCGCAGCTGCTTGCCCTTGCGGTCCACGTATCCGGTGCGGATCAGCTTCTCGATCACATCGGCCCTGGTGGCCGGAGTGCCGATGCCGCCCGAATGTGATTCGTCGTCGTCCAGTGCGGCCTTGAGGTCCTTGTCCTCCACCCAGCGGCTGGCGTGTTCCATCGCGGCGAGCAGCGTCGCCTCGGTGAACGGCTTCGGCGGTTTCGTCTTTCCCTCGGACAATGTCGCGCCGCATTGCGGGACCGGCGCGATGGAGACCCCGTCGGTGAGGTTCGCGGGGATGATGTTGCCCGCGGCCTCGTCCTCCTCGCCATGGTCCTCCTGCGGGGCGGCATGCTCGATGGCGTGCCAGCCGAGGGAGACGGGCTGGTCGGAACGGCTGGTGAAACGGCATTCGCCCTCGGGCAGAAGTCGGCCTTCGTCCGGATGTTTCTCGCACCAATGCGGGTCGATGTTCGCGACGACGTTCGTCACGTCGTGCACGTAGTCGTCGCCCACGGCCTCCCACATGCGTCGCACCACGCGCGTCAGCACGAGACGTTCGTCGTCGCCGAGCTCGTCGAGCGCCGCCTTGTCGGCCTGCATGGTGGGAAGGATGGCGGTGTGGCCGGCCACCTTCGCGTCGTTCACGGTCAGTTCGAGATGTGGCCGTTCAGGTTTCGCGTCCGGTTCGATGAAGCCGGCGGCGAGCCGGTCGCCTTCGGTGAGGCCGCGCAGCGTGTCCAGGTCGTCGTGCGTGATGTACTGCGAGTCGGTGCGCGGATACGTCGCCAGTTTTTTCTCATACAGGGATTGCAAGGCGGACAGGGTGCGGGCGGCGGTCAGGCCGTGCAGCCGGCTCACGTCCTTCTGCAATCCGGTCAGGTCGTACAGGCGGGGCGGCGCGTCGTGCTGCTGCTTGCGTTCGGCCTTGAAGATCGAGAAGGCGAAGTCGTCCGAGTTGACGATCCGCAGCAGCGTCTCGGCGTCCTCCCGCTTGTCCAGTCGTTCGCCGGCCAGTTTCCATCCGCCCATCGGGGCGACGACCTTCCAGTACGGTCGGGCCACGTGGCCGGCGATTTGCCGGTCGCGGTCCACGATCATCGCGAGTGTGGGCGTCTGCACACGTCCAACGGTGAACCGAGCGTTGTAGACGAGGCTGTAGGCGCGCGACGCGTTCATGCCGATCAGCCAGTCGGCCTTCGCACGGATCATCGCCGAATCGGCGAGCCCCTGGTATTCCGTCTCGTCCTTCATGGACGCGAGGGCGTCGCGGATGGCGTCCTCCTCCAGGCTCGCGACCCACAGGCGTCGCATCGGCTTGGAGACGCCGGCATGCTTCACGATCCGACGGAAGATGGCCTCGCCCTCACGGTCGGGATCGCATGCGTCGACAAGCATGTCGACGTCGCCGCGGCGCATCAGTCCCGCGACGACCTTGTACTGGCGGTCCGCGCCCTTGTCCCGGCTGACCTTCCATTGCCAGTCGGGTGTCGGGTCGATGGGCAGCGTGTCGAGGCTCCACCTGTCCCAGTCGTGGTCCTTATATTCGTCGGGCGCGGCCAGGTCGACGAGGTGGCCCTGCGCCCAGGTGACCAGGTCGTCGCCGACCTGCACATAGCCGTCATGCTTTTCCATGTGCCCGCCGACCGCCTGGGCGATGGCCTGGCCGACCGAATGCTTCTCGGCGATGATCAGTCGCATCCCGCATCACGTCCGATCATCAGTAGTTGCCGGACGCCCATGCGGGCCGTCCGTCATCCGAGGTGTCGGGTTCGGCGGCGGGCTCCTGCGGGGCGGGCTCGTCGTCCGCCTCCTGGACGTCGGATCCGGTCGTCTCCGGATCCGTCACGGCGTCGGCCGCCGGCGCGGCGGTGGGTTCGGCGGAGACGGTTTTTCTTCCGGCCGGCGCGGCGACGAGCTCGCCCTTCGCATCGAACGCGACGTTCTTCTCCGTTCCGGTCATTGCCAGCTTGTCCGCGATCATCGTCCGGCTCATGCCGGGGAACGCCTCCTCGAATTGCCTCGCCGCGTCGCGCAGCGCCTGCGCGCTTTTGCGGAAATTGTCGAGGCGGTTGTCGAACTTCTTCGCCGCCGTCTCCTTGCGCTTGAACGACTCGCGTTCGTCGCGCAGGAAGTCGTCCACGTAATCGGATGCCATGGTCCGTTTCCTTTCCAGTCTTGTTTTCATCGGTTCCCGGTTTCGATCCGGCTGGAACCATGGTCGCGCGATTGGACACATGCCGGTTTGGACAGTCGGGCTCCGCCAGGATCACACGCTTGTGATCCTGGCTTCGCCGGAAACGGAGCGCGGCCCTGGGCCGCGCGCTATCTTCGCCGACCCTTCCGGGATTTCCAGGCGTCGACGCCTGGAAGGGAACGGTCGGCCGGCCATGGTTCATCATCGCAGCCCCGCGCCCGCGTCTTCGGAACTGCGTGTTCCATGCTCCGCTCCGGGAGGGCTTCGCCCGATTATCCCAAAGCGGGCACGGCCCACGCGTCCTCCACCGCGCGGCGGGGCCGCGAGGCTGCCCCATGTCCGGCGAAAGGAAAACAGGAACGCCGGCAGGACATTGAAGGAGCGAACCATGCGGATGGAATCGATGGAATTGCAGCACGCCGTCTTCGAGACCGAAGAGAAGGGACGCGTCGACGCGATGTGGAGCGACGTGCGTCTCCACGCGGGCGACATCCCCGACGGATGGCACTGCTACGCCGTCAGGGGCGGCGACGGTGGATGGCCGCCATGCAGCATCGAGAAAACAGTATGGGTCAACCACGCGGGCGACATCATCACGCCCGACGACCTCGACCCGCTGCTCGAAAGGAACGACTGGATGCTCGTCATCAGGGACTGGTGGTTCACCGACGAGCCGTTCAAGCGTGCGGAATGAAAGGAGACATGGACATGAAGGAGAAGAACAGGGCCGAGGAATGGTTCCGGGCCAAACACGACGAGCTCGCCGGGACGGCGCGGGCCAACCTCGCCGCACACGACTTGGAACCCGGACAGGAGGCCTACCATCTGGACAGCCTCCACTATGCGACCGCCGAACAGATGGAGGCCATATGCCCGACGGGCATCGACTTCGACCGGTACGCGACTCTGGCGAACGGCAGCGTCGGATACGACGAGGCCGACGCGCATTGGGCCGACGCGGCATGGTGGGACGAACAGGCGCGAGCCATGTGGGACGAGGTCGACGACATTCCCGGCGACGGCCTCTACTGGACAAGCGTCGAAGACTAAAACGTCATCGCCGTTCCCGGCCAAGGGACGCCCCGGGACCGATGCCGCCCGCATGACGCGGGCGGCGCCTCCGGCGGCCAGAGGACGACTACCGTCCTCTGGACCCCACGCGCCGGGAACCGTTCCCGGACCCGACAGGGCGTCGCCGTGGCACGGAGGCCACGTCTCGCCGACGGGAAACGGAGCACGACACCAATGCCGCGCGCATCCCGAGGATTTTCTTTTGACCGGCCGGCTGACGCCTTGATCATAGCGGCACGCGGAACCCGTCAACGCCCGCGCAGCGAAACCCGTGGTTTCGACGCGTTCTCATGACGGAACCCGCTACCACCGCTAGCGCTTTCGCTTGACCATCCGGTCAAAAGAAAAATATCCTAGAATGGAAGACAACGAAAACAAGGAGGCGGACATGCCGGTCATCAGTATGTTCTTCGGAATCATCATCACCATGAACGCGGACGACCATGTTCCGCCGCACATCCACGCCAGATACCAAGGACATGAAGCATCCTTCACCTTCGATGGCAATCTGCTCAAGGGAGACCTCCCGCGCAAGCAGCGCAAACTGGTCGAGGCATGGGTGCTGCTGCATGCCGAAGAGCTGGAAGCCGACTGGGAGCTGGCCTTCAACCTCGAACACCCATTCAGAATCGACCCGCTACGCTGACAAGGAGGCAACGGACATGACCATCGACTATTCAATCAAAGTGACCCAATGCGAGCCCATGCCCGGCTACAAGCTCAAGGTCACCTGCTCCGACGGCGCGACCGGAATCTTCGACATGTCCCGATACGTCGACCGCGGCATGTTCAAACCGCTCAAGGACCCGCAGACGTTCGACCGCGTGCGACTCGCGTTCGGCGTGCCCTCATGGCCCGGAGACATCGACATCGCCGCGGAACGCGTCCGCTCCGACATGCAAATCATCTAGGAACCCGCGCACCCCTGCCCCGACCGTCACCAAGACGGCCGGGCTTTTTCATGCCCGTATGCATGACGGACATGACGCGCCACCAACGACCCACCGGCCCCGCGATTTTTTCGCGGGGCCTTTTCATTTCCCGCGCTCCAAGTGTCCAAACCCGCCGCCGTTTCCACGACGGACGATTGGCGTAAGACACCGGCCTTCCCCTCAAGGCCATGGGCGAAAGGAGCGAGGGGTGAACGCGATTATCCTTCACGGCATTGCGCAATCATGCCGTGTGAAATCGCTCCCAATCCATGAAATGGATATGGGAGTAGCAAGCGACGTGATTGTAGCTACAATCACTCGATTCGCGGTGCGAATCGGCTTGCCGGGAAGACCCGTACCCCATGGTCGGCAGAGCCTCCAGACCGCTCACACGGCATCACAGAAAACCCAACTCCGCACCTCCCAGAGAGGTGTGGAATGAGCTGGGCAGCAGACAGAGATCGGAACATCTGCAAGCGAATCACGTTCACGCCGGACGAGTGGGAGCGGGTGCGGAAGCTGTATGAGGAGCTGACCAGATACGCTCCGGAACACCGTTCGTTCAGCTCATACGCACGCAGGATGCTGTCCGAACGGCGCATCCACGTCACCGAGATCAGGCCGTTGACGGACCCCGAGCCGATCGCCCGCGAGATCGACCGCATCGGCGTGAACGTCAACCAGATAGCCCACTGGGCCAACGCGAACGAGCACATAACGCCCGATCAGGTGGAGGAGATCCGCGCGTCGTTCGACCGCATCGAGCAGCTGCTCGGCGACCTGTTCGCCGACAGGCGCGAAGCCCGGAAGGACGCGTGAGCATGGCGGTGGTCAAGCTCGGCAAACCCGTGAAATCGAATCTCGGCGGCGACAACGGGGCGATGGCGTACATCATCAACCCCGCCAAGACCGATGGCGGAAGACTGGTCAGCTCGAACTACGAACGGACCAGGACGGACCACGACGCGCTGGCCGAAGGCATGCTCGACGACAACCGCAGGTCGCCGAAAGGCATCCGGAAGAACAGCCGGCTGGCCTACCACATCAAGCTCAGCTTCAGCCCCGACGACCCCGTGACGCCCGAGCGGGTGCACGAGCTCGGCGTGGAGTTCGCGCGTAGGATCACGGGCGGCGAATACAAGTTCGTGGTCGCCACGCACACCGACCGGCACCACCTGCACGACCACATCATGGTGTGCGCCGCCTCCCAGTACGGGAAGCATCTGAAGGCCGAGCTGCCCAAGGACATCATCGACCAGTGGCGGGCGGTCAGCGACGAGATATGCCGCCGCGAGGGACTGAGCGTCGTGTTCAACCCCGTCGTGGAGGAACAGACGCGCAAGATGCGTGGCGGTACGACAGCCGCCGGCGACGCCGAAACGCCGCCGGCGCGCGACCCCGAACGCGTCGATGAAGCACCCATGCGGAGCGCGAACGAACCGGAGGCGACGTCGCGGAAGGCCTCGGGCGGGGAGCCGTTGGAACGCCGGTACGGCATGTCGATGGAGGAGATCTACGCGTCCGCGAAAGGCCTGGGCGTCAAGGACAGGCTCCGCATGCTGATCGACCTGACCTCGTCCACGGCGGAGAACTTCGAGGACTGGAGGGACATGCTCGACATCCGAGGCGTCGGCGTCGAGGTCCGCGGCCGGCACCTCACGTACACGCTCAAGGACACCGGCTTCAAGGTCCGCGACGAGAAACTCGGCCAGGCGTACGACATGACGAACATCATGGCCGGACTCGCGCACACGCCCGTCATCCCCATCACGTTCAACCGCAGACTCGTCGCCAAACAGACCAGGAAGACGGTCACCGTGTGGCTGCCCGGCACCCACCGGAAGAAGAAGATCACGTTCGACGCGAAGCGTCTCGTGGACGACGGCGGCTCCACGCTGCGCGCGTTCCTTCCCCGCGACCGCGACCAGATCATCCTCGACCCGTCCAACCGGTACGCCGGCAAGACCCCGACGACCGGCCTCTACCAGTGGTTCGGCGAGCCCACGAGCCGGCTCGAACCGCAGACCACGCCCGAACGGCTGCCCTTGCGCTACGGGGTGAGCCCCGCACAGCAGCGCTGGTACCAGGCACAGGCGCGCCGCCTCGACCGGCTCGCCGGCGAGGCGAAGGCGCTGAACGCGGCGATCCGATGGACCCGCCTCGCGGGCGGCGACGCCGCCAAGGGACTCAGTCTGCTGCGCGGGAAGGTACGCGAATCGCACGACGAACTCCAGTCCGCCGTCATCGCATTGCACGACGCGATCCAACAGGGCGACCCCGACCTCGTGGCCGAGACGCGCGGCGAGATGGAACGCCGCGAGGCCCTGTGCGACCGGTACGAGGACGAGCTGTCCGCCATCGAACGGGAGATCCACACGACCCGCGACCGCGAGCAGACGGAGACCGAACAGCGCGAACGGCAGCAGCAGCACAAGCGTGGACGGTCCATCTGAACCGTCCCAGGAAACACCATCCAACAAACAGAAAGGAAACCGCAATGCCAATCGAGGAACAGGCGGAGGAGAAGATCCAGAACGTCGTCCAGACCATCATCACCGGAGGCGCGAGGCTCATGCTCAGAATTCCCAAAGGCGTGGCCATGGCGCTGCTCCGCTCCGGCATGAAGCTCGCCAAGACCGGCGTGCACGCCGCCGGCGAGACCGTCAAAAACAAAATCGACAGCGGCGAGATGTCCGAGAAGCGATTGCAGAGGAAGAAGGACGGCGACCTGCACGAGCTGCAACTCGACGACTCGACCATGCGCGAGGTGCAACGCAGCCTCAAGACCGCCGGCATCGACTATCACCTCGAACGCACCGACCAGGGCCAGTTCATCCTGCACTTCGCCGGCAGGGACGAGGACCACATCCGAGCCGCCGTGCAACGCGCTTTCAGGAACATGGGCCTGGACGTCGCCGACGAAGACTTCACCGTCGAACAACAAACGGAGCAGCAGGAACGGACGACGGAACAGACCCGAAGCGAACCGGAAACCCCGGCGCGGGATACGCCCGTCGAACCGGAGGCGAAGCCCATGCCGACGCAGCGCATCGCATGGGACTTCGTGGATCCGGAGGTCATGGAGATGGCCGCGAACAGCCTCGCTGCCCGCCACCCCGAACTCTCATGGGACAGGCTCATGGGCGACACGGCATGGAACGAGCAGGCCGGCCGCGACTTCGCGGACCGGATCATCGGCAAGGCCGCCGCCGACCCGACATTGCGCGACGAGCTCGACACCATCCTGCGCGACGACTACGGACAGGGCGCGCAAACCCAGGAGCAGACCCGCGGGCGGACGGCCGAGCCAAGCCGGGAGACGCCGGCAACGGAGCCGGAAAACCAACCGGAACCCACACCGGACGAAACCCAGTCGAAGGACCCGCAACAGCAGACGCAGCACAGAACCAACGCTCCCAAGCCGGACGGCAAAGAGCAGAAGCCGAAGCCGATCCGGTCGAAGAAGGCACTGCTCGAACGGTTCAAGACCCGGCTCAACGAGAACCTCACCGAACAGAAGAATCACATGCCACCCACCCAGAACAGGGACCGCACGCCCCGCAAGGGCCGCTGAAAGGAAACCACAATGAACCAGCAGGAACAGTCGACGAAACGCGCCGCGATCTTCCAGGACACCATCAACGGGACCAACGACCCGACCCCATGGCCCGTGACCATGTGGGCCTCGTCCGGCGACACGATATGGACGGCCGGCACGGCGAGGACGGCCGGCGAGGACTCGGTGGGCATGATCTACGGTCCTGGCGAAACCATCGTTCACCGGAACACAATCGCCGGCGACACCACCCGCGCCACCGAATCCTTCGCCATCAGACCGGCGGACGGGCAAAGCCCGATGGACGCGATGCTCGCGGGCATCGAACAGTGGAACCACCGCCATCCCGACCGGTGGGACACCGTGACCACGCCGGGCGAGTACCGCATGATGGATCCGACGACGGGCAGGCCGCTCCCGATGGGATGGAGCGCCAGTCTCGCCGTGGCCGCGTCCGCGGCGGGCCGGCTCGACCCCAACCTGCTCCAGGCCAGCCTCATGCAGAACGCGGTCGAGCACGAGCCACGCCCCTGCGTGTTCTTCCTGGAGGACAACGGATACGACCTCATGGTCTTCTCCTGGCATCGAAACCAGCAGGGACTGTTCGACGCGATGAGCTTCAAGCACCTGCAATACGACGACCTGAGCATGCAGGTCACCTGCATCAGCCACAGCGAGGACATGAGGGAATCCTTCCCCGCCAAGACCATGAGCGACGGCGAACTGCTCACCCAAAGCCGTGTCTACCGGGACGAATACCAGTACTGGCGCGAACGCGACGGCGGCCCCGTCGTCCAGGGCATGACCGGCCGCGTCATGCGCAGCGGACTGCTCAAACCGGGACTGGAGCAGAAGCCGCTGCTGCACCTGAACGACGGCCGGCGCGCCCCGGACTGGGACGAGTTCACCGACCAAGCCGCCATATCCATCCTCCAGGGGCGCCCCATCTCACCGACGCCGGCGCTCCCCCAGCAGGAACAACCAGCGCAGGCCACCGACCCCGCCGCCGCGACACAGACACCGGCTCGGACGGCCGCGACGACAAAACAGGTCTGGCCGAACGCGTGGGTGGCGAACAGGCTCGCACACACCTATACATTGCACGCGAAGGACGGACGCGACTGGCCGAAGATGATCGTCGGACTCCCCCGCGGCACCGCCATCGACGGCAAGGACCTGACCGGCTGGGCCACCGACATGTTCATGAGCGGAAAGAACCAAAAGCAGAAGAACGAGGGACGGGCCGTCAACCTCAGATTCAGACCCGGCACCCCGGTCGAACTGTTCACCGGCCGCGGCACGGAACGCCGCACCATGCAGGTCGACCCGCAGACGCTCGTCCAGGCGATCATCGACGCGCAGAAACGCAACCGCGACGCCGAGGAGTCGCTCGACACGGCATCGGTGGAACTCGCCTCGAAGACCGTGGAGGAATCCTGGCCGCAGATCGAACGCATGCAGGGCCGGTTCGCCGAATACCAGCGCGCCGGCACGTACAAGCCGGCCGTCGCATTGAAATGGGCGCGCCGCCTCGTCGACCGGACCGCCGGAGCGGACGAGGGACGGTGGACCAGCCGTCAACGCCGTCAGGCCGCCGGGCTCCTCATCCAGGAACTCGCCGGCGCACAGGAACCGACGCAGGACAGAGACAAAACGCCGACCCAGCCAACCGTCGAACAGGACGCGGAGGCGACGGGCACGCCACGGGAAACGGAACCGACCAAGGAGACGGAACAGGGACGGGACCACGACGAAGCCGGCTCGCCGGCCGCCGACCCGGGAGCGAAAGCCGAACCGCCGGAGACGACGCGCCGCGACGATCCGGAACGACGGCACACGGACCTGAAGTCAACGCTCGACCGGTTCCATACCAGGCTCAGGGAGAACCTCGACGGACTCAACACAGCCACGCCGGCACCCGGCATCGACCGGAACCACGGCCAACGGAAAACACTATAAGAAAGGAGCAAACCATGGCGAGAAAACGCCTATACGCAAAGCGGACAGCATCGGCCGAATACGAGCAGATCGACCTGTTCAGCCTTCTCGAGGAGGAGCAAAGGCAGGCCGACAGGATAGCTGAACAGGTGCGCGGATACGAGATAACGGTGGGCCATGTCGCGGTGCAACGGCTCCGCGCGCGCGGCGCGGACGACGAGACGATAGCCGCCGTGGCGGCCGAATACCGGGAGAACCGGCTCCGCGGACTCGGCCGGCGGGACGCGCGGATCGCCGCCGAGAACAAGCTCGGCGTCGGCGCCGCCACGCCCGGCGAGACCATGCCGCAACCTGTGGTAAAACGTTTCACACAATCCTCCGGCACGGAAAACAACACTGAAGAAAGGAACGACGATGGACGAGATGACATGGACCGACCCGCAGCTCAAGGCGCGCTACGAGGAGAACAGCAGGAAGCTGGAACGCCTGAAGGAGACGCTGCCGAACCTGTATTCCGAGGACGCACTGCCGTACAAGGTGTTCACGACGAACAGCGTCCACGGCATCCAGCGGATGCGTCTCATCTGGCTCAAGGAGCACCATCCCCAGCGGTTCAGGGAGATGATGATGGCCAACGTGCTCGAGGAGTATCTGCGGGACATCGAGACGCGCACGAGGGAACGCCAGGCGCAGATCATGGACCAGCTAATGGAGTCCAGGCACCTGCTCAACCGGACGGACTGCCTGAAGGCGGCACCACAGCTGACCGACCTGGACCGGCTCAACGGGATGAACGAGGCCCAGTCGGAGTCGATGAGCATGGCGATCCACGAGGTCGTGGAGAGCTTCTAGCATCCCTCGACGCGCAGCGCGCGCGTTCGCCACGCGAACGCGCCGAAGCGAACATCGCCGCCATCCAGACACTCAAGAAACTCGGCGGAGACAACGGCGGCCGGCCCTCAGCGAAGCAAATGGACACACTACGCGGATATTCCGGCTGGGGCGGATGCGCGGACGCGTTCTCGGACAAGCCCGAATGGCGGACGATCCGCGACGCGATAGAACAGGCCCTCACCCCGGAAGAGTACACGCAGGCCCGCGCCTCCACACTGACCGCCTACTACACGCCCGGCCCCGTGGTCAAGGCCATGTGGGACGCGCTCCGCATCGGCCCCACACCCATCCAGGTACTGGAACCCGGATGCGGCACCGGCAACTTCATGGCCGGCATCCCCGACGACGTCGCGGCGCACGTGTCGGGCGTGGAACTCGACCCGATCAGCGCACGCATCGCCGCCGCGCTGAACCCGGACGCCACGATCCTCAACGCGGACCTCGCGGACTGCACCATCCAACAGGGATCGTTCGACCTCGCCATCGGCAACGTGCCCTACTCGGGCGACATCAGCCTCGACTACCGGACCACGGACGGCGGCACATCCCGCCTCCCCCTGCACGACTACTTCATCGAACGCTCGGTGGACGCGCTGCGCCCCGGCGGCGTCGCGATGCTGCTGACCAGCAGGTACACGCTCGACAAACGCTCCGAGACCATGCGCGCCGACCTCGCGAGAAAAGCCGAGCTCGTCGGCGTGGTGCGTCTGCCGTCCTCGACGTTCGCCCGCCAGGCCGGCACCGAGGCCGTCACCGACGTGCTCGTGCTGCGCAGACGCGAACGGACGCTCGACCATACGCCCGACGAGGCATGGATCCACTCCACGCCGATCGCCGTGCCCGGCTACCAGGACGTGACCGTCAACGTCAACCAGGCGGTCGCCAACGACATGCCCACGCACGCGGTGGGCGACATCAGACCGGTGATCGGACGGTTCGGCGGCGACTTCGACGTCGTCTTCCAGGGCGACACGGAACGGATCGGCGAACGGCTCCGGACACTGCTCTCCATGCAGATCACCCACGGCAGGCCGCCGTTGCAGCTGGGCGAGATGGAACCGGCCGAACGCGCGGAGGTCATCGTCCGCCCGGACCATGTGACCCCGTTCGAATACTCGGTCGACCAGCGCGGCGTGGTCTGGTACGGCGACGGCGCCACCGTCACCGAGGCCGCCCACGGCCAGGGCGACGAGGCACGCCGACTGCGCGGCATGATCCGCCTGCGCGACCTGGCGCGCGAACTCCAACGCCTCGAACTCGACCCCGCCCACGTGGACGACCCCGCCGTGGAGACCAAACGCAAGGAACTCGACCAGGCATACGACCGGTTCACCGGCGAGTTCGGACGCCTGAACGACCGCGCCAACCGGCGCGCCTACGACAGCGAGGAATCCGGCCGCCACCTCGTCATGGCGTTGGAGGAGACCGACGAAAAAGGAAGGTTCGTCGGCAAGGCGAAATGCCTCTCGCAACGGACCATCAGCCCCGTGCCGCCCATGCCCGACCATGCGGACAGCCTGGACGACGCGCTGAACATCAGCCTCGACCGCGCCGGCAGGGTCGACCTGGAACTCATCGCGCGCCTCGCCGACACCACCGTCGAGGAGGCCGAGGCCGGCCTGGGCGACCGCATCATACGCGACCCCTATACCGGCACGGTCATGCCCGCCGAGGACTACCTCACCGGCGACGTGGGCACGAAACTCGACCGCGTCACGGCCATGGCCGACCGTCTGAAGCGCCGCGCCGGCACCGAGGCCATGACCGAGTTCACGGCATCCACCTACGCGACGCCGGAGGACATGCCCGCCACGGAGCGGGCGGGCGAATGGATCAGCGAGGCGGGCGCGGACGTGTGGCGCAGCCTCAAGGACCCGTACTCCGCCGAATCCTACAGGGATCCGGCACCGGTCATCGAACGCATCGCCGGACGGAACGCATGGACCATGGGCTGGAGCCGCAACCCGGAACTCGTCCTCGCCCTCGCCTGGCGGGCGGTGGAGGAACTTCCCGAACAGCATGCGCGCGTCACCCTCGAACGATCCGACACCGGCGAGAGGAAACCGTGGCACGCGCCGGCATGGCACCAATCGCACGGCACCAGCCCGCTGTGGGACGCATTGTGCTGGACATGGCGCGACGGCGACGCGCCGCAGAACTACGCGCCGATCCTCGCCGCCCGGGACATGCCCGTCACGGACCTCGCCCTCTTCGTCCACAAGATCGCCCACACCGACCGGCTCGACATCGCCGACAAGACCGCGATCCTCTCCAACCTGTTCGAAAGCTGGCGCGCCGACGACGCGAACGGCCGGCCCGTCTGGACGGACACGACCATCGGCGCGATGGCACGCACTCTCATGCCCGGCACCGACGAGCCCACACGGCTCGCCGAACGGCTCGCCACCGACATGTCCCTCAGCGAATGGATCTGGGGCATCGCCCGCGAACTGCCAGACGGACTGCGCCAGGCGCGGGAGCACAACGCCTACGGCGTCCCGCCACGCGCCATCGACGCGCGCCCCGACGACTACCGGGAGTTCCGAGCGCGCCGCGAGGAGCAGCTCGGACAATGGCGTAAGCAGCCGGAGCGCGCCGAGGCCGCGCACGCCGACCAGGCGGACGCGGAACGGCTCGAACACGTGGCCGGCTTGCTGGAACGCGTGCAGCCCACCCCATTGGAGGCCGAGCAGATCAAGGCGCCGCTGGGAGCCCCGTGGATCCCCGCCAGGGACGTCCACGACTTCATGATGGAGACGTTCAACGTCCACGGCCACGGGCTCACGCCCGGCAAGCTCGCCCAATACTCGATCGACTGGATCCCCCAGCTCGGACAATGGCGCGTCGGCTACTCGGGAGGCGGCGACATCGACTACAAGGCCGCGAGGACGTACGGCACCGAGGACCGCAACCCGTTCCAACTGCTGGAGGCGTGCCTGAACAACGCGCAGATCACCGTCACCAAGGACTCCCCCACGGAGACCACGCCGGCCGGCAAACCCAAACGCGTCAAGGACCAGAAGGCCACGATGGCCGCCATCGAGAAGGCCAACGCGATCCGCGACACGTGGAACCAATGGGTGTTCAAGGACCCCGCCCGCGCGCAGAGGCTCACCGCCCTGTACAACCGCAGATTCAACAGCATGCGCCCCCGCCACGTCGACGGATCCTACCTGACCACGCCCGGCATCGCCCACGGCGTCGCCCTGCGTCCGCATCAGAAGGACGCGGTGGCCCGCGCCCTGCGCAGCGACGAGGGCACCCTCATCGCCCACGTCGTCGGAGCCGGCAAGACGTTCGAGGGCGTCGCCCTCTCCCACGAGGCGAAACGCCTCGGCAAGGCGTCCAAGCCGATGCTCGTGGTCCCCAACCACCTCGTGGACCAGTGGGCCGGCGACGTGCTCAAGCTCTACCCGGCCGGCCGGATCCTCGTCATGGACAAGGACGCGCAACGCAATCCCGAATCGGTGCGCCGGTTCTGGGGACGGGTCGCCACCGGCGACTGGGACGCGGCGATCGTGCCGGAAAGCCGGTTCAGCCAGCTGCACGTCAGCAAGGAACGCCGGCTGCGCAACATGCGCGCCCGAGTCGACGAGTTCGCCCAGGCCGTCGAGGCCGCCGCCAAGGCCAGGGGCGACAAGGACCCGACCGTCAAACGGCTGGAGGCGGCGCGCAAAAGCGCCGAGACCGCCATGCAGCGCCTGCGCGACGGCAAGGAATCCCGCGACGACAAGGCATTGGCGGGCATCGAGTTCGAATCGCTGGGCGTGGACATGCTCATCGTCGACGAGGCCCACCACTTCAAGAACCTCGGCGTGCCCGTCGCCTCCGCGGACCTGGGCATGCAACTGTCGTCCGCCGCGAAATGCGAGGACCTGCTCGACAAATGCGAATGGCTGCGCGAGGCCGGACACGGCGGCAACATCGCGTTCATGACCGGCACGCCGGTATCCAACAGCATGAGCGAGCTGTACAACATGCAGCGCTACCTCGCGCCCGGAACCCTCAAGGCCCAGGGTCTCGACACGTTCGCCGCATGGGCTGGCGCCTACGGCCAGGTCGTGCCCACCGTGGAACTGAAACCCGAGGGCAACGGCTTCCAGGTCAAGCAGAGGTTCGCGCGGTTCCAGAACCTGCCCGAACTGATGAACGCGGTGAAGCAGTTCACCGACATGATCACCAACGACGACATCCAGCTGCCACTGCCCGAACTGGAGCAGGTGCCCGTCCCAGTGCCCATCACCGACCGGCAGAAGGAGGAGATGGAGGAACTGTCCGACAGGGCGGACCGCGTGCGCGACGGCGACGTGCCGCCTGAGATCGACAACCTCCTGCGGATCACGGGCGACGGACGCAAGATCGCCCTCGACCCCAAGCTCCTCAAGGGACACGAGGACGACCGGCCGTTGGAGAACGGCAAGATCCAGGCATGCGCCGAGAACGTCGCCCGGATCTGGCATGAGGAGACGCCGCGCCTGGGAACGCAGCTCGTCTTCTGCGACTCGAGCACGCCCGCGTCGGGCGGATGGAACGCCTACCAGGACCTCAAGGACCGCCTCATTCAATTGGGCGTGCCGGCCGAGCAGATCGCGTTCGTGCACGACGCGGGCGACAACCCCTCCAAACGCGAGCAGCTGTTCGCCAAAGTCCGTTCCGGCGAGATCCGCGTGCTGATGGGAAGCACCCAGAAGCTCGGAACCGGCACCAACGTGCAGGAACGGCTCGCCGCGATCCACGACCTCGACTGCCCCTGGCGTCCCGCCGACCTGGAACAGCGTCTCGGCCGCATCCAACGCCAGGGCAACACGTACGACCACGTGCGCGACTACCGGTACGTGACCGAAGGCACGTTCGACGCGTACAGCTACCAGACCGTGGAACGCAAGCAAAGGTTCATCAGCCAGCTCATGAGCTCGAAGAGCCCAGCCCGCGAGGCCGCGGACCTCGACGCCGACGTGGTGACCCTCGCCAATATCAAGGCGCTGGCCACCGGAGACCCCGACATCCAACGCCGCATGACATTGGAGAACGAGATCAACCAGCTGAAGCTCCTGCGCGTCTCATGGGCGCAACAGAAGGCCGACACCCGCAGGGACATCGGCCAGCAGCTCCAGCCACGCGTCGAACTTCTGCGCCAGTCGATCCGCGAGAAGACCGACGACAAGCCGCTCGCCTCCAAGGCCCTGAGCATCCACCAGACCGCGCGCATGAACGGCCGATGGGAGGGCATGACCATCAACGGCCAACCGGTCGGCGACCGGCAGACCGCATGCAGACTCCTCCACCAGGCCGCCCACCAGGCGCACGACGGGGACACGATAGCCGAATACGACGGCCTGCCCGTCATCGCACGCCGCGCGGCCGTCACCGGAAGGATCACCCTGGCCGTCAAGGCCGTCCACGAGCACGAATCCGGCACGGAGATGCCCGGCCCCTACCTGACCGGACCATCCAGCATCGTCAGCCAGCTCGACCGGATCATCAAGAACATGGCCACCGACCCCGGCAAGCTCACGGACCGGCTGGCGGACGCCGAAAGGGAACTCGCCGCCGCACGGGAGACGCTGGCCGAACCATTCGCCCACGAGGACGAATACCGGCAAAAACAGGCCGAACTCGAACGGCTGACGTCCAAACCCGACGAGCCCCGGGAGACGGAAAGTAGAGACCGGGAAACCACAAAAACGGAAAGGAGCGCACGCATGCCATTGACACGGGAAAGCATCGGACGACTGCTCGAACGGGACCCCGACATCGACGGCGTCACCCAGGGCGGCAACGCCATGGGCCACTACCTCGAAGCCCGGCTCACGGACGGCCGCGCCGTGCAGATCGACTTCCACGACAACCCCGCATGGAAGGACACGGACCGGCTGGCCGGACGGATCGAGGTGACCTACGCCAACCGCCCACAGGCGGAATGGCAATACGACGACAACGACATGGCCGACCGCGAACACACCGTCATCGACCCCGCCGAACCCGACGCCGGGAAAAGACTCGCCAAGGCGGTGTCCGAATGGGAACGCGCGGGCGGCCTCCGCAAGGCCCACACATCCGAACCGAGCCATCTGGCCGCGCACCAGCCGCCGGAGGAATACGCCTACCGGTGGCGGAAGCCCGGAGACCCCGACCGGCACATCGCATACCTGAGCACCGCCTTCGACCGCGACCAGGCGATGAAGGCGAGGGAGGACGCCGGATGCGTCGTGACGAAGGTCGATGAGGATCCGGCCGTGCTCTACGAGCAGCACCGCAAGGCATCCTGCCTGCGCGCGAGCCACATCCTGGAACGATACGACTCCCCCGACCCGACCGCGGTCGGCATCCTGCACGGCATCGTGGGCGAGGTCAACGCGCACGACCCCGAGAACGACATCGCCGCCTACCTCACCTACCCGTCCGACAAGGCGGTCCAGCTCGCCGGCGACGGTCTCACCGCAGCGGACATCGCGGAGAAACGCGAAATGGGCGGATGGAACCCGCGGACGGACCAGCTCATGCGCATCAACGCGCAGGGCGACTGGACGGGCGTCACCCAACAGCAGGCCGACCAGCTCGTCTGGGACAACCGCGACGAGATCCTCGCCCGCGCGTCATACGACGGCGAACTGTCCACCTGGACACTCCGCCAGCTCGACCAGCTGGACGAGCCCTCGCCGGAACGGGACCGAGGCCTCGACCGGCAGGAACCGGAACGGCCGGCACCCGCGCGGGAGCAGCCCGCGCCCAAACGCCACGGACTGGGACTGTAGCCCCACACATCCACCGGGGGCGGCGCGCGGCTTCGCACGCCGCCCCTCACCTTATAGGAGGAACATATGGCAACGGAAGAACACCCCACCCTGGAGCCCGTCATCTGGTTCGAGGGCACGCTCATCAGGGATCCGCTTCCACTGCGCGTACAGGACGACTGGCTGCTCGAAACCTTGGCCGATCCGGACGGCAACGGGCGAAAGATCACCATCCGGGCCCGTGGCGCGGAGCATTCGGAGAACATCAGCCGCAACGCGCGCAAGGGGACCCGCCTCATGGTCAAAGGCACCGCCGGCGACGAGGGCTCCGGCATCGACATCGAGGCCACAAGCCTCGCGTTCGACCCCAGCCACGACGAGCCGGAGAAACAATGACACGGACCACCGTCAGCGCCGCCAAGCCGGACAAGACCGATACCGGCGAATGGATCGACATCCACAGCCATGTCGGCCGGCTCATGTCCACGCTCATGGCCGGAGGACGGCCGTTCAGCATCGACGCCACGTCGGCCGGCATGACCATCATCACGGCGCTCTCACCCCAGGCAGTCGGCACACGGGACGCGGAAACGGCCGCCGAAAACGATGCCGAGAACGGAACAGACCCGGACGGCGCGAGGATCACCAGCAGGAAGACGCTGTACGACCGGTTCAAGACCAAACTCAACGAGAACCTCGCCGAAAGAAAACAGTAGAAAAGGAACACTCATGGAACGAATAAGAGGAATCGTCATCAAGACGCTGACCATCCTCGCGGGATTCTGGCTCGCCGATCTTGCGGCCTCCCGCATCCAAGCCGGCATCGCGGCCGACGAAAGCCTGGAACAAATCATGGACGATATGACGACCATGCTCCAGCATCCGACCGACCTGGGATTCGATCGGACCAGCCTCCTGTGCGGACTGGGCGGCGCGTGCGCGGTCGGCCTGTTCCACCTCTACCGGTGGAGCATGAGCCAGCGCAACTGGCGAGACGGCGAGGAATACGGCTCAGCACGCTGGTCCACCAGCCGGGAGATGGCCCCATACACCGACAGCGACACCAGGCAGAACCTCCAGATGACGGCCACAGAGGGCCTGAGCGTCGACACGCAGGCCACACGACGAAACATCAACACCACCGTGATCGGCGGATCCGGTTCAGGCAAGACCGCCACACATGTCATCCCCAACATCCTCAAAGGCAGCATGAACTACGCCTGCACCGACCCGAAGGGCGAACTCTACGCGAAGACCGGCGGAAGGCTGGAGAAGATGGGCTACACGGTCAAACAGCTCGACCTGGTGGACCTGACCAGCGAGACGAAATTCAACCCCATGCGCTACATCGACCCCACGAAACCCGACGTGGCGATCATGCGCCTGGTCACCAACATCATGGACAACACCAACGGCTCCACACCCAAGGAGCACCAGACCGACGACTTCTGGACCAAATCGGAACGCAGCCTCCTGACCGCGCTCACCGCGTTCGTCTACTACCTGCCCGACGACATCCTCAAGGACTGCCTGCACATCGACGCCGGCCAGACCCTCAACGCGGTCGCCGACATGCGAGACCTGCTCGAGGCCAGCGAACAGGACGAGACCAAGGAAAGCCAGGTCGACGCCGTCGCACGGACAGCCACGGAGATCTATGAGGAGACCCGCGCCGAATGGGAACGCGCGGGCGCGGACCACGACGACCCGGACCTGCGGGAGGCATGGCGGCTCGCCCAGGGTCTGAAGTTCGCCGCCCGCCAGTACCGGCCCTTCACCCAGGGCGCGGGAGAGACCAAGAAAGGCATCATCATCAGCCTCGGCGTGCGTCTCGCCCCATTGACCGTCGGCCCGGTCCGCGAGATCCTCTCCGACGACAACCTCGGCATCGACCGGATAGGAGGATACCAGGACGAGGGCGGATACAGGCATCCCAACAAAAAGACGGCCATATTCCTCGCCCTGCCCGACGAGGACCCTACCTTCAACTTCCTGGCCGCGATCTTCTACCAATGCCTTTTCGACAGCATCATCCGCCGCTGCCGCGCCTACCCCGGCGAATGCCTCGCCACGCCATTGCACTGCTTCCTCGACGAGTTCGCCAACGTGGGACGCATCCCGAACTTCGACAAGCTCGTCGCCACGATCCGCTCGCGCAAGGTCAGCGTCAGCATCATCCTCCAGACCATCGCCCAGCTGAAGACCATGTACAAGGACTCGTGGGAGACCATCGTCGGCAACTGCGACAGCGTGCTCTTCCTCGGCGGCAACGAGCAGTCCACCACCGAATGGCTCAGCAAGCTGCTCGGCAAGGAGACCATCGACCTACGCACCACCAGCGACTCGAAGGGCGTGTCCGGCAGCCACACGATCAACTACCAGCGCACCGGACGCGAACTCCTCACGCCCGACGAGCTCGCGCAATTGGACAACGACAAATGCATCTACAACCTGCGAGGGCTCCACCCGTTCCTCAGCCGCAAGGCATGGCCGGGAACGACCATCGCCAAGCCGAAATCCACACTCAAGCACTCCGAAGGATGGAAGGCAGCGGCATGAAGCCCGGCTCCGGCAAAGACTCGACCTACGTCCTAGAGGTAGACAAATGGAAATTCATCGTCTTCACGGATTTGGACCGTATGGACCTAACATCATTCGTCTCCATCGCCCCGGGAATCGCCGTCAGATCCGACTACTGCATCCGCGCAATGGAGGACCGCACCGGGAAATACGACATCCGCCTGCACATGGGGTACAGCGAGGAAGAGCAGCGCATCGTGCTGCGGAACTGCGAGATCGGCACCACGCGCGAACTCAAGATCAGAGACATCGCACGGCTGCCCATCGAGCAGATCATCCGTGCCTACCATCCCCCACTGTGGTCCTATGAGATCACGGACGGCGGGACCAATATCTTCGGCCCACTGCCGGATTGGGAACATGACGCGCTGAGCAGCGTTGATTTCTCCGCGCTCCGCAAGCAAGGCCCCACGCCCGACACCCTGAAATGGGCCTCACGAGTCTATTCGGTCGCCCAGCTCAACAAAGGCCCCGCAACGAAACGTCTGGCGGAAGTCTTCGGTATCCCTCTGCGGACGGCCTCACATTGGCTGACGCTCATGAAAGAGCGCGTCCCCGAATCAGTTTCCATGAAGCTCCCAACGCCCATCACCGTTCTCGATTGTCAGAATGTATGACCGCGACGGTCCAAACGAAGAAGACGGCTAAACGCAGCCAACGATACGAGCCGACTGTTTAGCCGTGCAAACGTCGCCAACGCGACGATTGAGCGGTCTACAATGTGTTCGGCCTTGGCCTTCACCGTTTTCGATTCGTTGACCTCTTTCACGGCTTTCGCGATCGCCTCCGCGTCACGGGCCTTGACCGCCTTCAACAGGGTCTCTCGGGTCTTGTCGTCCGCTACCTTGCCGTCCGTCGCCTTGTACAGCGCGATATCATGCGACGGATACGAGTTAGATGCCGACAATGGACAAACCTGAAGCATCCACATAATTATGACAAGGTGTTGTTACCCTCGTCGCTTATTTGACTAAGAGTCACGTTGGCATATGATTGCATGGTCATCTTTCTCGATGCGAACATGTATTCAGAATAGTATCCTCTTTTATTCGCTGAATAAGCTATCTGATATTCATATTGTTTAACGTTCTTATCGGAATACAACCTGCATATTTGAGGCGCTTTGTCATAAGTGAGTATCCAGTTCCAATCCGGTTCAGCGACGAGGCGCTTCGCGACCAGAGAGTGGATGGTTGCGGTTGCATATGAATTATAAAGATTCCGTCCCTGCACATAGTAAGGAGGATCCGCAAATATGAGACTGTTCTTCATATCGCAGAATTTGCCATCAGAAAGCAATTTGAAGAAATGGCTGGCCTCTAGGTTGCTAACAGTGATTCTCTCTTTTTCCGCTGCTATTCGCTCTATCCTCTTCTTGAGTGTGCTTTTGTTAAATCGAGAAGAAATGTTGTATTTCCCGTCTTGGGCGGCACCTCCTATCGGCCCACCTTTGATGATGCCACTTACGTTCATGCGATTAAGCATGAAGAAGTCGAATCCTTTCCGTCGAATATCCGAATAATGGTTGAAATCGTATCTTTTCCTGATAGCCTTCCAGTATTCCAAGTACTTCGAAGATTGAGCCGTGGGCTTTTCATCCGAATAGTCGAAGGGGACGCGGTCGATTTCACGTAGTAGATATTCGGGTTCGTTGACGAGAGAATACCAAAACGAATATACGCCGTCATCAAGGTCGTTGATAATAACTGCATCTACACGACCCGACAACAAAAGATTGATAGCGACGCCTGCTCCGCCTGCAAAAGGCTCGATATAGGTTCCGGTTATATGGTTAGTCTCCAACACGTTTGCCACGAAACGTGTGATTTTGCCTTTCCCGCCGGGGTATCGCAACGGGGTATTGGAACCGTTTGTCAGCTTGCTTTGCACCATAAACATGAATGATATTAGAAGATTCCCATTTTGGCCAGTTCGTTCGAGTCATACACCCTGTTTTTTGAACTGCACATATTGCTGACAGAGCATAGCAAACAATACCGCATCATTCGACAGCCTCATGATGGTATCTATGTCGTAATCCTTCATAGACTTGTGCGACCCAAGCGATGAGTATTCAACGGACTCGCCGAAATCGGTATTTTCGATTACATTATGAGCCTCTTGGAAGGTGTCGAATACAATCCTCCCGGCCTGCAGATAGTCTTGGAATTTGTTGTTTTTAAACAGGCTATGGACATATGAGACATTCTCTTTATGTTTTGCGCTGACCCCTTTTTGGGGAAGATGAATCTCATCGCAGGATTTGTCCAATGCAAGAAGGGACAGTTCGAAGATCACACGTATCGCCGGCGCAATCAAGAATGCTTTCGCCCATCTTTTGGTGCTGTCGTCCTCCAGTACCCCATATGCGTTCAAAGCGGAAAGCATAAAGTTCGTGTCTTCGAATTCCGGCGCGTCGGTCATCCATTCCGGATTGTTGTACATCGCACCAAGGTGCCGGTCTCGATTTGTGGCGAACTTGCGGGCGAAATCATGATTGAGGCGTTTCGTGGCAAGTCTTGGCGACCTGACCGTTCCTTGGCCCTTTTCCTGAAGAGGAATGATTATGTCCTGCTTGATGGCATCTTTCTTGAGGCGTGAAATAAGGATGCCGTTCTCTTGACAATATCCCTTAATCTCATCAGCAAGTTCTTTGACTTTGTCCAGTTGCTCGGGGGTTATTTTATCCGGATTCTTGATATCAAGATATTCCTTGACCGGAGCCGAGTTGAAAACCCTTCTCGTGCTGGTCGTAGCGTTCGAGCCTCCGAGATAGCTTGTCAAGGACTCTCCAAATTGATTCTGGAACGGCGTTTCAAGCTTGTCCGAAAACGTCTGCCTTCCTGAAAAGCGGGCTTTGGCCTCAGTGCTCCATGGAATCGTGCCGGCACCGTCCTGAGGGCCGTTGTGCTTTCGATTGAGGATTTCCCTCAGCTTATCCTGTTCATCGTCGCCGAAAACAACGATGTCCAGACTGCTTGGAATGTTCTGCGGATATTCCGCAACAAGGTTCTTCAATCTCTTGTAATCTCGGTCATCAAGAAGTTCACGGTAACAATCTGGGTTTTGCAGCAATTTGATTGCAGACAATCTCCTATTCGCATCGTGAATCACATACTTGTCGCCGGCCCTTGTCGCAAGGATCGGCTCAACATCGTTCTGATAGCCATTCTCTGCTATTGACGATGCAAGATTCATCAATTGCCGCTTTGATGTCGATTGAGACTGTGCGCTGAAGTTATAGATTTTATTGAGTTCATCCATCTGGTCGATTGATGGTTCAACTCTTGGGTTCGTCTCCCAGAGACATAAATCCGATACATCGACATTTATACGTTCCATAAATAGTTCCTCCGCTCCACCGAAACAAACTCGATTCATTACCTTATCCTATGTCCAATGATATCCCCAGACCTCAGTGTTATCCTCTCCCCGTTATCTAATTGAAAGTACAACACACCCGTTAGATTCAGCTTGATGATCCCGAACACCGCGCACGCTTGGAGGAGCTGTGCCGGCGGTTGAGAGCACCCATGCATGAGTCAGTGCAGCCAACATGCGAGGAGGTCGCCGACTGGGTGCGTAACCTCGCGTTGTCCGTCTGCCGGAGGGAGCATGAAGTCTTCGGCATTCCCCTGCGGACGGCCTCGCATTGGCTGACGTTCATGAAAGAGCGCGTCCCCGAACCAGTTTCGATGAAGCTCCTGTCATCCATCACCGTTCACGACGAAACCGTATAACCGCGATCAAAAACGGAAAACGGCTAAACGCAGCCATGATACGAGCCGACTGCGTTTAGCCGCATAAATATCGCCAACGCGACGATTGAGCGGTCTACAATGGCTCGGAAACAATGATACGCGGATCAGGGAGCATCCGTCAAAGGAAGCCCGTCCATCACCTATTCTTTCGTTCTCAGCCGACGGTCGCGCCGTCGGTGCCTGATGGCTTCGACGGGGTCGACGGCGCAGGCTGCGGGGTCGGTGTGGATGGCGTCGATGGGGCCGATGGCGCGGGCGTGGTGGTTCTTCCGGTGGTTCCCCCGTAGGTCCGGCCGGTGGTGCCGCCATACGTGGAGCCGCCGCTGCGGCGCGTGGTCTGGCCACCCGTGGACGGCACGGACTGCTGGGATTGCCGCGCCTGCTGCTGCGCGGCCTGTGCCTGGGCCTCTTCTTCCTTGGCTTTGTCGTCGTCCTGCTTGGCCTTGATGGACCGGTTCACCTTGTCCATGGCTTTGCGGATGGCGTCCGCGTCGCGGCTTTCCATCGCCTTGGCGAGGTCCGTGCGGGTGCTCTCGTCGGCGACCTTCCCAGCGGATTCGTCGTGGAGTTTTTTCGCGTCCTTCACGGTTTTGTCGAGGATGGACCGGTTCACCTTGTCCATCGCGTCGCGCAGCGCCTGGGTGCGGCGTTTGTATTCCTTGCCGGCCGTGGAGACGCGGCCGGTATCCGGGTCCGAGGCGGGGCATGAGGGAAGCTTCGGGATGGCCTTGCCGGCGAGTTTGTCGAGGGCGTCGAGGGTGGATTGGTCCGTGACCTGGTCCTTGCCTGTGGCGGATGTGAGCCGGCGGGCCTTTTCCACCGCCTGTTCCAATGCGTCCCGCTGCCGGCCGGCCGTGTCGTGCGCCTGCCGGCAGTCGGCCGTCGCCTGGGCGAGCGTCCGCCGGGCCGTCTCCTCGCCGTGGTGGCGGGCGAGCATGACTCCCCCGCCGGCCATGAGTCCGACGGCGAGAAGTGCGGCGACGGTGATGCCGATGGCCTTCCATGGGATCGCGCGGCGCACCCTGACGTCGGCGAAGGGGTCGGTGTCCGTTCCGTCGTCCATCGGTGGTTCGGTTTCCGCCGGTTCCGGCAGGGGCGGGATGTCCATGGTGGACGGCTCGGTGTCGGCGACCTGTTCGAGCGCGGCGAAGTCGTCGTCGGCGTCGTCCAGAGCCTCCCGCATGGTCTCCGGTTCCGGCTCCTCGCGACGGTCGGGGTCCGGGGATTGCCGCCCGGCGTCCTCTTCCGGCTCGGGCGGGGACGGTGCCGGATCGGCGGCGAGACCCTCCTCCGATGCGAGGGGCACGGATTCCCATCCGTCGGTGGATCCGACGGGGTCGGCCGCTTCCGGCTCGGCCCCGTTCTCCGGCGGCAGCGGAGCGGCCGGTATGGCGACGCGGCGGCGGCCGCGCATGGATTCGGGCGGTTCCGGCGCGGCACCGGCCGTGTCGAAGCCCTGCTCCTGCGCGGTGCGCCACCAGTCAACGAGTCCGGGCCATGCGTTCGGATGTCCGGCGATCAGACGCATCCATGGCCGCCAGCCCGGGTCGTTGGCCATGGCGTGCAGCTGGTCGGCCGAGAGCCTGGGGCTGAGGATCGGCTCGCCCGTCTTCCTGTCGGTCCTCATTTCTCCCCCTCGTCCTTCTCCTCCGGGGCCTTGTCCCCGAGGGTCGTGTACGCGCCTTCGAGGGGGCCGCTGATGCCGGTGCATTTCCAGCCCTTGTCGGCGGTCCATTGGTATGTGAGGGTCCATGGCGATTCGAGTCCGGTCCACACGCTGCATGTCGCGGTCGTGTCGGTGCCGGCGTTCATGCCGCCGGACGCCTGCACGTCGGGTTGTTCGGCGATCCGGTCGGTGGGGATGTTCAGGCCCTGCGCGTCGGCCGTGAAGTACCGCTTGACGAGCCGGTCGCGGTCTTCGCCCTTGGAGGTGTATGCGGCGGCGGCCTTCGGGGCGAGCCTCTCGCACACCTCCAATGGCTTCTGGTGTTCCACGGCGGTCTTCCTCTTGGGGGCGGGGGCCTCCGTGCCGCCGATGGCGGCCGTGGATGTCGTCTCCTCCGCTTCGCTCGTCCGCGGCGTGGACGTCGCGAGGATGTGGGCGATGTTCACGCCGGCGAGGAGGATGATGGCCGCGGTCGTGGCCGCGATGATGAGGATGTTCCTTTTGTGCTCGTCCATTTCTTTTCCTTCCTAGTGGATGAAGCTGACTCCTCCGGCGTTGGCCTTGAGCTGCGCGGAGCTGATGGTCTGGGTGACGACGGCCATCCAGCCGGTGCCGGATTGGCTGATGAGGATCGAGCCGTCGGAGTTGACCTGTTCGACGACCGCGACGTGGCCGTAGTATCCGTCGGCTCCGAGCACGCCGGCCTCGAAGCACATCACGTCGCCGGGTTTCGGGGATCGTCCCACCTTGTAGCCGAGGCGGGCGGCGGTGTCGTTCCATTGCGCGCCGTTGCCCATGTGCGCGTCGACGGGCTTGCCTATCTGGTTGCGTCGCATCGCGGCCCACCAGGTGCACTGGTAGGTGTCGTAGTCGGGGAAGCGCGCGTAGTGCAAGCCCATGGCCTCGATGTTCACGTGCCAGCTGTCGCTCATGACGAGCTTCGGGCTCAATGTGCCGACGGTCGCCCCCGAGTCGTCGCCGCCCGACGAGGTGTATTTGCTTCGGGCCAGGTCGATGATCCGCTTCACGTAGTTCGTGGTCTCGGTGAAGGGCGGTATGGTGCCGTATTTCAGGACGTTGCCGAGGCCGGCGTTGTAGGCGGCGAGGGTCAGCTGGAGCGTGTCGCCGGCCAGTCTTCCGGATTTCTTGGCCGTCTCGACCTGCGAGGCGAGGTCGCACATGTAGTTGCCCTGGCTCCAGACCGCGTCGTGCGGGTTCCAGATGTCGGCCTTGCCGTCGCCGTCGCCATCCAGTCCGTGGGCGGCCCATGTGCCCGGCATGAACTGGGCGATGCCCTGCGCGCCGGCGCCCGATCCGGCCTTCGGGTTCCAGTTGGATTCCTGTTCGATCTGCGCGGCGATGATGCTCGGCGTGACGACCTGGCAGATGGATCCGGCGCGGATCACGTCGGCCTCGTACTCGGCGGGCACGTTCGCGACGCCGGTGGACTCGCTGGCGCTGGAGCCCAGGAACGCGCCCATGACGGCCAGGAGCACGCCGAGCACGGCGATCAGCGCCGCGATGACCGGAACGATGGGAAGGCTGATGGAGGCGGCGCCGGCGGCGATGCGGGACGCGGCGGCGCGCACGAGGTTCACGGCAGCGCGGGCCACGCGCGCGCCCGTGGTCCCGACTGCCTTGGCCCCGCGGACGGCCTTGGCCGGCGCGCGGCGGTGGCGCCAGATGAACCGGGCGGACGAGTTGACGCCTTTGACGCCCTTGCGGGCGGCCTTGAAGGTCAGGTCGCGTGTGGCGGCGCCCAGCTGAGACGCGGGGTCGTCGTCCGCGGCGGTGAGCCGTGCGGACGCCTCGTCCATCCAGTCCAGGCCGGTGGTTCCGATGCGTTTGACGCCCCTGCCTGCCTTTTTCAGGCCGCCGCCGACATGCTTGCCGATCATGCGGCTCGCCTTGCCCTTGGCGGCGAATCCGCCGATGCGGGCGCTGGGCTTCGCGTCGGATAATACGAGAGGCTTGCCGGCGTGCTTCCTCGCGTCGGCGATTCGTTTGGCCCTGGCCGCGCCCGGTTTGCCTTTCCGCAGCGCCCTGTCCAGCTGTCTCGCGGTCTTTTCCTCGGCCTTGTATGCGGCGACCATGGCCCGTTTGGGGCGGGTCATGACGGCGCGGGCCCGTCCGGCCACATGGCCGACGGCGTGCGCGGCCGTGGCACCGGCGGACATTGAGGTCCTGGCGGTGAGTTCCATGGCGGTGTGGCCCATGGTGTCGGCGATGTCGGCCCGGTCGATGCCGGCCTGCGCGGCGTTCGACGCCATCATGGTGGTGGCGTGGCCCAGCCGGTCGCGCAGGCCGGTCCCGCGGCGGACGCGGACCTTGGCCGGCTGCGCGGGGACGGCATGGGCGCGGGCCGCGGCGTATCGTGTCGGCGCGGTGCCTCGGAAGACCCTCCTACCGCCCGTCGCACCGGTCCCGACCTGCCGTCCGGCTCCTGTGGGGCGGACGGGATTCGTGCGCCGCGAGACGGTGCGGCGCACGAATCCGCCGTGCAGATGGTAGGGGCTTCCGGTCCGGGCGTATGCGGCGTGGCGCGCGGACGTCCGGGCAGTCGGCACGCGGGTCCGGTCGCCGGGGACCCGGTATCGGCTCGGCGTGTGGTCGCGCCGCTGCCGGTCGACCGGGGTTGTCGCGGCATGCGATTGCGTGCGGACGGCGTACCGCCGATGGCGGTGGTACTGTCCCGCGCCGCCGTATGACGCGCGGGCCTGCCGCCGTTGCGGATGGCGTCGGGTGTACTCCGACCGGTATGCGGCCATGGGGGCCGGGGACGGCTCATACCCGTGCCGCGTGTCCGACGCCTGTGGTCGGCGGCGGTTCGACGTCCGCCACGCGCCGGCCGTGTCGACGCGGCGCGTGGCCCGGTAGGCGGAGCGTGCGCCCGCATGGCGGGCATGGGCCTTGCTCATGATGCGCTACTTTCCTTCCTGTTCCTGGAAGCTGGTGGAGTACAGCCGGTAGAGGTCGCCGCCCGACGGGATGCGCCCGTCGAACGGGACGAAGGCGCTGCCGATCTTCATCAGGCCCTGGCCGGGCAGCACGCCGGTGAAGTACTGGCGCTGCTCCTCGCTCAGGTTCAGCAGCTCGCACAGGGCGTCCGCGTCGGTGCTGTTCTGGCTCAGGAGCATGAGGAAGTCGGAGTTGGACAGCATCTCGCGCGCGTCCTGGAGGTCGAGGATCTCCTCGACGTTCTGGGTGATGCCGGTGACGCCGAGGCCGTATTTGCGGGCGCGCTTGTAGATGTCCTTGAACTGGGCGGCGGAGTACTGGTTGGAGAAGAACCGGTGGAATTCGTCGACGTACAGCCAGGTGCGCCGGCCGGCCGCCTTGTTGCGGATCACGCGGTTCCAAACCTGGTCGATGACGACCATCATGCCGAACGTGCGGAGCTCGCCGGACAGGCCGGACACGTCGAACACGGTGAACCGGTTGGAAAGGTCGACGTTGGTCTGACCGTTGAAGCCGCTCATGGAGCCGGTGATGTACGGGTTGAGCGCGTCGGCGAGGTACCGGCCCTCGCCGGCGGCGCAGTCCTGGAGCTCGTCGTGCAGGTCCTGCAATGTGGGCTGGGTGACGCCGCCGCCCTGGTTGCGGTAGCGCGTGTACAGGTTGCTGACGCACTGGTCGACGAGTCCCTTCTGGAGCGGGTCGAGCCCGTCGATGCCGCCGATGAGCGCGCCGACCATGGAGACCACGTTGTTGGTCTTGTCCTTGACGGGGTCGGAGGCCGCGTCGTCGTCCAGGACGATGTCCATCGGGTTGACGCGCGTGCCGGTGCCGGCGCTGATCTGGATGATCTGCCCGCCGAACGCGGCCGCGAGGGCGAGGTATTCGCGTTCCGGGTCGATGACGATGACCTCGTCGTCCCTGTTGAGGAACATGCCGGCGATCTCCTGCTTGACGGTGAATGACTTGCCGCCGCCGGACGTGCCGAGCACGAACCCGTTGGAGTTCATGTGGCTGCGCCGGTCCGCGAGGATCGGGTTGCCGGAGCGGGCGTTGCTGCCGTAGAACAGGCCGTGGGGTTCGAACACCTCCTGAGTGGTGAACGGGATGAGGATGGCGGCGGAATTCGTGGTCAGGGTGCGTTTCATGGGCAGCGGGTTGTTGCCCAGGGGCAGTTCGGCCGTCAGTCCCTCCATCTGCATGAACTTGAGGCTCTCGGCCGTGCACGACTGGGCGTTGACCTTGGCCTTCACGTTCCTGCACGCGACCTCCAATTCCTCCTGGCTCGCGGCGGACACTCCGATCACGATGATCGAGTCCACGAGCCTCTGGTTGGTGGAGCGCAGCTCGTCGCGCAGTTGTCCGAGCTGCTCCTGCTGGTCGGCGAGGTCGTCGGGCAGGTCGTCGGGGTCGAGGCCCTGCTTGCGGTTCTTGCGGCGCTGGTCCATGACCTGCATCTTGATCTCGGCGTTCTTGCGGCGCACGAGCGTCATGCTCTCGCCGCGGTCCATGGGCGCGAGGTGGATGCTCACGTCGACGCGGGCGCGCAGGCCGGTCAGGTCGTTGACCAGCTGGTCGCTCAGTTCGGGCGGCAGGCCGGACACCCACATGGTGCGGTGCAGGAACCTCGACTCCAATGATTCGACGTCCAGCTGGATGGGGTTGCGCGCGTCGATGCTCCACGGGCATACGAGGTCCTTCGTGTCGGGTTTGCCGGGCGCGTGCTCGAAACGGCGTTCGCTGAACCGGAACTCCTCGCCGGGGCGGAGCACCTCGGCCATGAGGCGCAGACGGTGCTCTCGGTCGAGCCGGGTGGCCTTGCACGCGTCGATGGAGCGCATCTGGCTGACGAGGCTGTTGCACAGGGCGTTCAGGCTCGCGACGGCGGCCTGCTCGTCGCTCTCTTGGACCGTGACGGTCAGGGTCTTCACGGTGCTGGTGTCGCGGCTGACGGATTCGAGCTTGCCCTGGGCGAGCCGGTTGTAGTCGAGCCGGTAGTGGTCGAGGCTGTCGCCCCTCTCGTCCATCATCACGTCGGAGAGGATCTCGCGCACGCCGCGCGAACGCGTGTAGGAGGCGATCTGCACGCTCTGGCCGGCCTCGAAGCTGTTGATGAGCTTGGCCCACCGGTCGATGATCTCCATCTGGTGGGATTCCGGGCTCAGCTGGTAGTTGATGTCATGGAAGAGGATGGTGGCGCTCCACCGGTCGTCGCCCAGGCTGGCGATCCCGTTGCGCAGCATCGCGTCGTAGCCGATGAGCTGTTTGACGCCCTTCGGCAGGTGCGTCGCCTTCCTCCTGCGCTCCTTGGCCCTGGCCTCGGCCGCGGCCGGGTCGCGGGTCTTCTTCTTGCCGAACAATTGCTCACCTTTCCTTGATCGTTGGTTTCGCGCCGGCGCGGCAGGGCCTGCCCGGTCCGTCGAACAGGTAGACCTCGCGCTGCGTGTAGTGGCGCAGGATGTATTTCAGGTATTTCTCGGGCATGAGCCCCTTGGGCCTCACCCACCCCCATACGGCGATGGGCAGGCCGGGCGGGAAGATCAGGTACATGGCGAGGTTGGGGTCGACGCCCAGGCCGAGCCACAGGCCGACGTACCCTCCCCCGCACACGATGGCGAGGATGACGGCGGCGAGGCACTGCCGCCAGCTCATCCCCATGAACACCTTGCTTTCGATGGTGGTCAGCTCCCTGTAGACGGGCATCTGCAACGCCATGATGGTTCCTTTCCTTTATTCGCCGCCGAAGAGCTTCTTGGCGACGGAATTGGCCGCCATGACGATGCCGATGAGCATGACGCTCGCCAGGAGCAGGCCGGTGAAGTTGTCGAGCACCCAGCCGGAGAGGCTGTCGCCGTCCTTGTACTTGCTCGGGTTCAACGTGCCGCCCACGAACGTGCGGTACATGAGTATCGCGAGATACAGGGTGGCGCACTGGAACACCAGCGACGCGTACTGCTTGAAGTAGTTGACGCCCCACTGGCGGGTCTCCTCCTGGGCGATGAACGCGATCGGCAGCGGGTTGAACGCCGTGAGCATGTAGATCTGCACGAACCGCAGGAGGATCACGACGGTGACGACGATGGTCGCGCCCTTGGAGACGAGGAACGGGATGATCAGCAGGATCAGGCACGGTATCTGGCCGAACGTGCCGGCGGAGTCGATGGCGTCGCGCATGCTGTCGCCCAGGCCGAGGCCCGACGCGGATCCCGTGGTGGGGGCGGCCGAATGGATGCCGCCCATCACGCCCTCGCCGATCTCGTCGATGGCCTTGAGCATGAGCTCGCTGTGCTGGGCGGCGGTGAACACGAGCACGAGCTTGAACATCGCCATGGCGACGAGCTTGACGCCCAGTTCGCGGTCGCCGTCGGCACGGGTGCTGACCCTGGCGAGTTCGAGGACGCACAGGATCGCGAGGATCGTGCTGGCGATGGGCTTGACGGCCGAGCGGGCGATGGTCAGGCTCAGCTGGTACATGCCCGCGTTGTATTCGGCGGGGGTCTTCAGCAGGTCGGCCACGAGGTCGTCGCCGACGCCGGACCCTATCGCGTTGAGGATGCCGACGATGAAATCGACCATGCGTGGCCTCCCTTCTACAGGGCGATGCTGGAGAACAGGGCCGCGGCGGCGATGATCAGGCCGCCGCCGACGACCTGCCAGACGCCCGACTGGGTGGCGGGGCCGTTCTGGTCCTTCAGGCCGCCCGCGAGGGTGATGACGCCCCACACGGCCCACAGGCCGCCGCCGATGATGGCGAACTGGCTGAACAGCTGCAACGCGCTGGTGACCACGCTGCTGGATCCGGCGGCGAGGGTGATTGTCTCGGACATGATGGTTCCTTTCGACTAGAGGTTTTCCGATGACATGCCCACGGTACGGCCGTGTCCCGCGTCCCGGTTTGGACAAAAGCGAGGGGTCCCGGCCGGCGCGGTTGGGCGTCGGCCGGGACCCCTGCGGCGAACGGGAGGCCGCCTATTCGGCGTCCTGGACGCCGGTCCCGTCGTCGGACGGGGCGTCGTCGCGTTTGCCGCGGTGCAGCCTGCGGGTCAGGCCCGTGGCCAGGCATGCGACGCCGGCGGCGAGGAGCACGGCGACGACACTGATCATGCTTGCCGTGTCCGCGCCCGTGCTGGCGAGTCCCTCCACGGTCGCGCCGTCGATGCCGGCGCGGTTGAGCGTCAGGGGCTTCTCGGAGACCTTGAGCGTGTACGTGGACTTGGTGAGGCCGTCGGCGCTGGTGGCGGTGATGGTGGCCTTGTCGTGGTCCTTGTGGATGGTGACGCCCATGCCGGTCGACTTGTCGAAGTCGGCGGATGCGGTCCAGTGGTCGATGTTGTCGACCTGCGCCGTGTACTCGTGCTTCGACGGGTCGAAGCCGTCGATGGCCCTGCCGTCCACGATGATGGACGTGATGGCGGCCTCGTGCGTCGCGCGGGTGAGGTAGGTGACGGTGAATGCGGGAGCGGGGTTGGCGAGGGTCACGCCGTCCGGGGCGAGGATGTTGAGCGTGTACCTCCAGCTCATGCCCCTGACCTTTGATTCGGAGACCTGCACAATCTGGCCCTGCCTGCTCGCGTAGGCGAACGTGCCGCCCTCGGGGATCGTGTAGTCCGTGGCTTTCACGGCGTGGTATTCGCCGTCCAGGAGGTAGCCGTGGCTCACGAGCGTGGTGTCGTCGCGGTTTGCGGCGGGCGTCTGCCCGTCGGTGTCCTTGGCGGCTCCGGGCGTGAACGCCTCCTCGGCGGTCGGCGTCCCGTGGTCCCGGACGACGGTCACGCTGTACGTGCGCGACTGGCCGTCGGCCGAGCGCGTGGTCCAGTATTGGGTGGTGGCGTAGCCGGCGCGGGTCACGTCGCCGGCCTTGACGCTCACCCCGGACGGGGCCTCGGGCAGGATGTACGCGCCGGGGTCGTTCGCGCCGATGCGGATGGTGTAGTCGAGCACGTCCGGGTCCCAGCCGTCGATCAGCGCGCCCTTCCCCGCCTTGCCCGTGAGGTCCACGTACAGGCCGTTCAGGCGCGCGTGCGGGTTGGAGGGCGTGGGCTTGGCCTTCTCGAAGTCCACGGTCACGGTGTAGGTCACGCCGTTCAGGGTGGTCTTGAGGATGCGGGATGCGTTCGCGCCGAGGGTCGGGGCGACGGGGTCGCCCTCGCTGACGTCGGCCTTGTCGCCGGCGGCGCTGGTGTGGCCGAGGGTGTACTGGTCGGCGACGGCGTCGGCGGGCATGGTGATCGCGTATTCGTGCCTCGACGGGTCGAAGCCGCTGATGTCGTGTCGGCTGGTGGTGCCATCCGGCTTGCGTTGGATCAGGCTCAGGCCGGCGACGTGGCCTTCGGTGCGCGAGGCGCTGACGTAGACGATCCAATGCTGGGTCCGGTCGGTGCCCGCGACCTTGACGTCACCCTCGACGCGTCCCTGGCGGGTGTACGTGGTGGTGTCGGTCGTGGTGGTGTGGACCTGGCCGCTCCAGGTGACCTGCGCTTTCCGGCCGTCGATGGTCACGTCGGCGTCCTTGGGTTGGTTCGCCTGGTCGAGGCTTGCGGTGACGGTGGCGGACAGATAGCCGCTGCCGGCGGTGAATCCGATGTCGTGGCCGTCGGGGCCGGTGGCCTCGACGCGTTTGCCGAGCGTGTACGAGTAGTCCTGGCTCCAGGTGGCCGGACGGTTCCCGTTCGGCGTGATCCCCTCGTAGTGGGCGGTGCCGGTGGCGCGGGCCACGCCCAGGTCCTCGTCCGTCAGCGTGGCCGGATCGTCGTTCTGGACGCGGCCGATGGTGATGGATCCGAGTTTGCCCAAGGTCGGGTCGTTCGAGGCCAGCGCCACGGTGTCGCCGGGCGCGGCGTCGGCCGTGTCCGGGGCCTTGCCGTCGTAGCCCTGGCCCTTCTCGTGGGAGAGCGTCGTGCCGTCCGTCTTCCAGGTGATCGTGTCCAGGTTGCCGACGGCTTCGGCGAGCCGGTCGCGCATCGCGTCCATGGCCTCGTCGGTCGCGCCGGTCCGGTCGAGCTCGTCGGCCTGTTCTATCGCGTCGGCCAGGTTCTCGAGGCTCGCGGCGGTGTATTCGCCGGCACCCTGGTCGTATGCCTGGCGGGCCGCGGCGACGGCCTGCGTGAGGCCCGTGTGGTCGGTGTCGCGTTCGGCGGTCAGGGTGGCCTGCCATTTCTGGCTCTGGATCTCGCCGGAGGCGGTGCCCTCGCGCACGACCTTGCCGTCATGCAATGTGGGTTCGCCCCAGGTGATCTCGTGTTTGGACCCGTCGGACAGGCCGATGTTCCTCACTGGCGGCTCGTTGTCGTCCTTCAGGGTGAGCGTGCGCCCGTAGGATGCCTGCCATGCGCCGTCCTTCAGGGTGAACGGGGTGCCGTCGCTCAGCGTGGTCTTGGTGCCCGTGGTCCAGGTGGCGGGCACGCGGACGGCGGGACGGCCGTCCTTCGCTTCGGCGGTCAGGGTGCCGGTTCCCGTGGTCACGCCGAGATCGGGATGCTCCTCGGCCGTGTCGGCGAGGGTCAGCGGGATGGTGGTGCCGTCGGATCCCTGCACGCTGGCGTTGTCGGGCCGCTTGTCGAACGCTGGCGCGGTCTGCCCGTCGGGCAGGGTGAGCGTGCCCTTGCCGTCGGCCGTGAGGGTGACGCCCATCAGCGTCCAGGTGATGGGCGTGTTTGTCTGGTCCTTGTCGGCCGTTCCGGTGCCGGTGCCGGATGTGGATGCGGATGGGTTCGGCGTGGTCCCGTCCGCGGCGAGGGCGGCCGTGGGCATTCCCATGCCCGCAAGCAGCGTGGCCGTGGCGATCAGCGTCGCGGCGGGTTTTTCGAGGCTATGTGGTTTTTTCGGATTCTTCATCTATCTGGATCTCTTCCTTCGGGAGTTCTGTGGAAAAGGGAAGGAGCGGGCCCGGCCGCGCGCGGCGCCTGCCGCGGCCATGGTCGCCGGGCCCGCTCCTTCGTCATTCGGCTTGCGTCAGGCGTGGCGTGCGCGGCGCTGCCTGCACAGGATCGTCAGGCATGCGCCCAGCAGGGTGGCCGTCGCCATGCCGATGGCGATCGGCGCGATGCCCGCGCCGGTCTTGCCGAGCGCCTGCAACGCGGCGGGCGCGGCCGGGCAGCCGTCCTTGGCCTTCCACTGCGCGTACAGGGTCACGTCGCCGGTGAGCGGGTCGATCCGGTCGCCCTTCTGGTAGGTCTTGCCCTTGCCGTCGGCCTGGGTGTTCCAGCCGGCGAACTCCTTGCACTCGTCCTTGTTGGTGAACTTGTTCTCGGAGGCTTCGGGGGTGTCGCCCACGTGGCCGTCGTAGCCGGGGGTGTCGCCTTGTCCGCCGTTGGGGTCGTAGGTGACCTTGGCGGGGGTCTTCGCGTTGCCCACGTCGCCGATGTTCACGGTGGTGTGCTTCGCGTCGATGGTGACGGTGATCGGCTCGCTGATGGGGTCATGGCCTTCGGGGGCCTTGGTCTCCATGAGCTCGTATTCGCCCCAGTCGAGGCCGGTGAGCTTGAACGCGCCGTCCTCCCCTGCCTGGTCGAGTTCGCCGTTGTCGGTGACGGTGGTCGGCCGGCCGTCCTTCGGGGTGAGGGTCCATTCGCTGCCCGCGAGGACCTCACCGGAATCCTTGTCGGTCTTCACCCAAGTCAGGGTGCCGGGGATCCGCTTCCACTGCGCGTACAGGACGGTGGTGCCCTCGGGCAGGGTCAGCTTGTCGCCCTTCTGGTAGGTCATGCCCTTGCCGTCGGCCTGGGTGTTCCAGCCCTGGAAGGTGTATCCCTCGTTGGTGAAGCCGTTCGCCGCGATGGTCGCCTGGTCGCCCTTCCAGCCGGTGTGGCCGGCGGTCTCGCCGGTCGCGTCCGGCGAGTTCTTGTCATACACGAGGTCGGCCTTGCAGGCAGGGTCGCGCTTCCACTGCGCGTACAGGGTGATGTCGCCCTTCAGGGTGACAGCCTGCTTGTCGGTGTACTTGGTGCCCTTGCCGTCCTTCCGGGTGTTCCAGGAATCGAACAGCCAGCATTCCTTCGAGAAGCCGTTGGGCGTCAGGGTGGTGGTGTCGCCCTGGCCTCCTTTGGTGTCGTCGGTGGTGCCGGTGCCGCCGTTCGGATCGTAATGGATGGATGCGGGGATCCGCTTCCACTGCGCGTACAGGACGGTGGTGCCCTCGGGCAGGGTCAGCTTGTCGCCCTTGGCGTAGGTCTTGCCCTTGCCGTCGGCCTGGGTGTTCCACCCCTGGAAGGTGTGGTTGGCGTTGGCGAACCCGTTCGCGGCGATGGCCTGCTCGCTGCCGGCGGGCGCGGTCACCGCGTCCTTGCCCATGTCGCCGGTCGCGGTCGCGGCGTTCTTGTCGTATTGGAGTCTGGCGACCTGGACGGGGATGACGGGCCTGGGCAGGGTGCTCGTGCCGGTCTCGCCGGTGTTCGGGCTGGTGTGGGTGACGGTGTTGGTGCCGGTGTTGGAGTACCAGCCATGCTTGCCGGCGGACAGGATGCCGGTGTTCGGGTCGCCCGTGTCGGGGCCGGTCTGTCCGGCGACCGCCTGCTGGAGGACCTTGTCCGTGGGCTTGACGGGGATCGTGACAGTGACGGTCTGGGAGCCCTTCAGCTGGTTCAGCAGTCTCACGCTCATGCGGTTGTTCGCGTACGTGTACTCGTAGTCCTTGCCCTCAACAAGGGTCGTCGGCTTGCCGCCGTCCGTGCTCACGCCCACGCTCAGGCCGGGCCGGCCCTTCGCGTCGGTAGAGGCCGGTCTGACGTTGCCGCTCAGCTGGTCGGTCAGGGTCACGTCCTTGGCGAAACCACCGTCCATCAGCTCGCTCTCGACGTTGGACTCCAGGTCCTTGGAGACCTGGTCGCCGGTGGAGGCGAACTCGATCTTCGCCTTCGCGCCGAACACGTCCTTGCTCAGATGCTCCAGCTTTGACAGGTCCTGATTGGCGCGCTGCAAGCCGAGCGACGTGAAGTTCTGGATGTGGTCGCCATACGAGGCGGCGAACTCCCTCGCGCGGGACAGCGCGCGGGAATAGGCTTCTTCTTCTTTGTAGCCATCCGCGCCAGCCCATGTGTTGGGGTGTCCGTCGCTGAAGAAGAACACGTCCGTGGGCAGCTGCTCGTGCGCCATCACGTTCGACGCACCGTCGAAAGCGGCCTCCCAGTTCGTGCCATACTCGGAGCCATAGAAGACGCCGTTATGAGTAGTAGTAGTAGTAGAGACGGGCACCATGATCCTGTCCAGGTCCGCCGGGTTGGTGCTGTGCGTCACCATGTTCTCGTACCCGTCGTACCAGACCGAATTCTCCTCCCCCGCGCCGCCGGCGAACAGGACCACGCTCACCTGCACCTGGCCCGTCGCCATCAGACGCCTGCCCAGGGAACGCACAGCGTTCGCGATCTCGTCATACTCAGCCTGGCCCACCGAACCGGTGCGATCCAGAACGAACAGGGCATGTTCCCTGTTCTTCGCGTAGTCACGGCCCGTGGCCGACAGGTTCACGTCGAACACGTTCGGCTTGTCAGTCGCGGTCACCGTCTTCGATGCCGTCAGGCCGGGCTCGTCGGTGTCGGCGGCCAACGCGGTGCCGGCGACGACGCCGCCGGTCAACAGGGTCGCCATGGCGGCCGCCGTCGCGGCCATCCGGCTCAACCATTTCCTCTGCTTCATAGGAATTCCTTTCAAGCGCCCGGATCCCTTCCGGGCATACAACTCCCATGAAACACGCTTCCGACACACCCCGGTTTGGACATCGGCGGAAACCCGAGGACAGGACCCTCCAATCGGTGTCCCAGTCCGCAAGCATCAGTTTGGACATAGAAAAATCCCCGTACCGGAGAAGCCATTACGGGGATCAGAAAGAAAACGAAAGAATCAGCCGATTGGATAGAAATACTTCCCGTCACAATTCGGATCGACGGTTAATGCGTCGACGGTATTCGCGCTCCTCAATCTCGAGGATCACGCCCGTGCGCGAGAGACAGGACCTCTCCCCCGGCTCCGGCGCAGCGTTCTTTTCGTTCATCTCATTCCTCGTTTCCGTCTTTCCATATCGTGCGGTCGCGCTCCCATTCCCAGTCGTGCCGCTCATCCTGATACCGCTTCCATTTCTCATGCTCGGCGTTCTGCCTTCTCTCGATGGCCTCTCGTTCCATGGCGCGGCGTTCGAGCATGCTCGGACGCACAATCAGCCACTCGCACAGTGCGCCGACCAGGGCGCAGCCGACCATGACTGCCACGGCGTCCCACTTCACGCCCTTGTTGTTGATGAGATCGGCGATCTGGAACATCGCGAGTATCACGAACAGTATGCCCGCGATCTTCAGCACGATCTTTGCCAGGAAACGTATCGGATGCGACAGGAACTCCAGAACCACGCTCAGGACCATCAACACGATGAACGCCGTCAACACGATTCCGACTACAGTCAGCGGATTGCTCATGTCCATAGCCAACCCCCTTTAATATCTCTTCTCTGGATCGATTTTACGCGGTCGCGCCGTGTGCATAGCATTTCGCGGGTTCTAGATAGAAGTGCAACACCTGCCTAGGGTTGGAGGTGTTCAAGTTCTTACCGAAGAAGGTGTTGCACTCGTGGGTACATGTTATTCGCACCTGTCCCCGGACGAGCGGATCCGGATCGAGAGGCTGCATTGCGAGCAGGGTCTGAGCGTCAGGGAAACGGCCAGGCTGATCGGCAGGGACAAGGCCACCGTCAGCCGCGAGCTGAAACGGGGACTGTGGTTCGCGTCCAACGAGAACGGGTCATACCGCCCGTACCGGCCACGGCGGCTGAAGACCGGCCCGTGGACGTCCATGCCGTTCTACTCCGCCCTCGCGGCGCAGCGGAGGGCCGACCTGAGGCGCCACGAGTCCCGCAAACCGCATCGCATGGACTCGGACCGGCTGCGCTCGTGGGTGATGGACGCGCTGCGCCGTGGATGGAGCCCCGAGCTGATCGAGGGCAGGCTGAAGCCGGAGTACCCCGGCGACCCGGCGATGCGCGTCAGCCACGAGTGCCTCTACCAATGGATCTACGCGAAACCGCAGCGCGACCTGGACCTGCGCCAATACCTGCCGCGGGGCAGGAAGCACCGCGCCAGACGGAAGGGACGCAAGGTCAGGGGGCCGCGCATCCCGATGCGCGTGCCCATCTCGCAGCGGCCGAAGACGGTGGACTCGCGCGGGCAGTTCGGCCACTGGGAGTCGGACACGATCGTCGGTGCGGCCCCGTCCCGCGTGTGCATCGACACGCAGGTCGAGCGCAAAAGCCGCAGACTGTTCGCCCGCCTGATCCCCGACAAGAGCGCCATGGCCACCGCGCGCGCCGAATACGAGATCTACAGGGACCTGCCGCCCCGGGCGCGCATCGACCGGACCTGGGACAACGGGACCGAGGCCTCCTGCCACCAGCTGGTCGACGAGGCCCTGGGCATGCTCACCTACTTCGCCGACCCCTACAGCTCCTGGCAGCGCGGCACCAACGAGAACAGGAACGGCAGGATCCGCCGCTACCTGCCCAAGAAAACCCCGTTCGACGACCTGACCCAGGCCGAGCTCGACGCGATCGTCCAGGAGATCAACGACACCCCCATGAAACAGCTCGAATACAAAACACCCAACGAGGCATGGGACGAGGAGACCAGCAGACTACAATCTAAAACCACCAACCCAAGCACAAGCGTTGCACTTACAAGTTGAATCCGGGTTTGCATTCAACGATGGACATGACGCCGTCCCGGCCCCGCAGCAGGATGTCGTGTCCACCGTCCCTGGAGGCAGGGGTCACCTCGGTCGTGTATCCGAGCGAACGGAACATGTCCGCGCAGAAACCCTCGAAACCAGCCGGATGGTCGGCGAAAGCGGCGATGATGCCATCGATATTCGCGGCACGCCGCCGCTGTCTGACCCGGAAACGTGAATCCCCGTGGCGGGGATCGTCACGGGGATCGATGGGTCAGGACAGGTACGAGTCCAGAGCGTCCTCCAATACCTCCTGGATGCGCATGTCGTGCGCGGTGGCCCAGGTCTTGAGCCGGCGTCGGGTCGAGGCGCGAAGGCTCACGCTGGTCTTCACCCAGCCCTCCCCGGATTCCGGTTTTTCGTCCTTCCGGTTTTTCGTTTTTTCGGTATTCGGTATTGCGGTATTCGGTTTTTCGGTATCTACCGGTTCCGGTATCGCGGTATCCGTCCGGTCGCTGTTGAGCAGCGCGGTCAGGTCGCGCGGCCGGGGCGTCAGGTTCATGTTCCTCACAGGTCCTCCTCCTTGTCCTTGAGCTGTCGCATGGTCTGCTTGAGTTCGCCGGCCAGGTCCCGGTATTCGTGCAGGCGGGACCCGCGGGGCCGGGTGGATTTCGCGTTGAGGATGTCCTGGCGCTTCGGGATCAGCGTCTCGAAGCACGCGATGCCCGCGGCGTCGATCCATTCCAGCGCGTCGCGCAGGGCCGTCGTGTTGGCCTCGGTGCGGCACAGGAGGATAGCGGCGGGGATGCCGCGCCGGTCGCACAGGCTCTTCACGCCGGCGGCCTGGTCGAGGTCGATGCGGCTGGGGCTTGAGGGGATGACCACGAGGTCCGCGTTGTTCAGCGACTCGTCCAATGCGCGCCCGTACGGGGCGGAGTCGATCAGCATCCAGTCGACGGGGTCGTCGAGCCGGTCGTTGATCCCGTGCAGGTGCGTGATGTCGGCCGGCGCGGCGGACATCACGTCGAACGGCAGCGGGTCGTCGAGCTCGGCGGCCCTGTACCACCAGTCCTTCGCGTCGCCCTGCACGTCCGCGTCGGCGACGAGCACATGCTGCTCGCCCCGGGACTGGTCCACGAGGGCGCAGGCCAGGAACACGGCCGATGTGGTCTTCATGCTGCCGCCCTTGCCGGTCGCCAACGCGATCACCATCGGCTCGCGGTTCTTCTTGTCGTTCATCGGTTTCTCCTTATTTCGGTATGTCGGTATCCGGTTTTTCGGTATTCCGGTTAGTTGGTTTTTCGGTATTTCGGTTTATGCCGCGTCCCACGCGGATCGCGACGGGAAGCGGTCAGAAGAGGCTGCCCTGGACCAAGCCCTTGGGCACGGGTTCGGTCGGAAGGAACAGCGGATCGTCGGTCGCGTATTCGCGGCGCGAGCGTTGGCGGCGTTTGGCCCGTCGCCAGTAGTCGCGGCCATCACGGCGCATGCGTTCGGCCCAGTCCGGATGTTCGGCCAGCCAGTCACGGACCCGACTCCGTGGGATCCGGTGCAGGCCGCCGTCGGCGATGTGGAGGTCGCGGACGATCAGTCGGGCGAGGGTCCAGCGGCTCGCATAGTCGAGCCCGCCGTACACGGCCTTGTCCTTCCAGCCGCCCACGAGGGCGCGGCTGATGCAGTCGAGGCGCATGGGGCACGCGGCACACAGCATGCGGCCCTTGCCGCGCATCCGTTCGTCGATCAGGTCGCGCCCGTCGTCGTCGGTCGTCGTGTTCCACATGCGGTCCGCCATGGCCGGGTCGACCGCGGCGATCCTCGCGCAGGCCGGCATCATGTCCCGCCCGTTCATGGCCGCCGTCCTTGCGTCATCGGCGTCTTGCGGGCCTGGAGGCGTCCTATGGCGGTTTCGCCGGGATTGCGGGCGGCCCATGCCCGGGCGTATTGGATCAGCAGGCCGACGGCCTTGGGATGGCCGAGGCGCTTGTTGCGCCAGTAGACGGCGTGCAGCTGCCAGATCAGGTCCGCGTGCCCGTCGAGCTGCGGGTTGGCGAGGAGGAATTCGTTGAAGCCCGCCTCGGAACAGTCGATGCGCGTGGTCATGCCGTCGCCTCCCCTCCGGCCGTCGCGTCCTGGCCGTCCAATTCGGCCAGCGTCTCCACGGCCCAGTCGGGCAGCCATGGCGCAGCATCCGGCTCCGGCACGGCCGCCGGAACCGTCTGTGCGTGTGCGTCGCCGTCCGCGCGGCCGGCTGCGAGGATCATGTCGTCGTTGAGTTCGTCCCAGTGTCGGGCGAGGGCCCGGCCGGTGCGGATGCGTTTGGGCCACCAATCGCCGTTCATGGCGAAGCCGATCGCGTCGACCATCACGAGGGTGGGCCATTGCGCGCCCTGGTCGACGAGCCTGCGGTACAGGCCGATGATGGCCTTGCGGTCGGCTTTGGTCGGTGAGGGCACGGTCAGGCCGAGCATCGAGCGCTGCTCGCCGAGCGAGGCGAGGACCCGTCCGGCCGCTTCGGCGATTTCGGTGTCGTCCTCGTCGGATTGTTCGGTTTTCTTTTTTTCGGCGGCGGTCGCCCCGCTTGCGGGGAGATGCCCCGTAGGGGCAGAGGGGAAGGAGGGTTTACTCGGAGGGTTTACCTGGAGGGTTTTATCCTTATATATACAGCCCTGCGAGATTTGCAGTGCTGGAGGTGCGGCATTTGCAGTGCTGGGGGTGCAGCTCTCGCAGTGCTGGCCCTGCGGGATTTGCAGTGCCGTTTCCGAATCGTTTTCCAGCCCTGCGAGATTTGCAGTGCTGGGAATCGGCTTCGTTCCAACGTTTTCCGGCAGCACGTCCTTGGATTCGCCGTTTTCCACTATGGTCGACGCCATGGGGTCCACGGTCCCGCCCATGGTCGCGGGATCCTGTTCCGCCGTGTGCGTCTCCCTGATCCACGTGAGGGTCGACGGGTCGGATTCGACCGCGAGGTCCCACACGACCTGGCAGTACTGTGGCAGACGGTTCCTGCCGCCCTTGCCGAGGCGCGCATAACGTTGGTCGCCGCGGCGGATGAACCCCCGTTCCTGGAGAGTCTTCAACGCGGCGCGCACGGTGCGTTCGCTCAGTTCGGTGACGTTGACGATGGTCGCGATCTTCGGATAGGCGGCGGTGCCGTCGTCGTCCGCACGGTCCGCCAAATAGACGAGCACGGCCTTCGCGGACGCGTTGCCGACATGGCATCTGAACGCCCATGACAATGCGATGTTGCTCATGCGTCCACCCCCATTCCCTGGAGGACGGCGGCCACATGGCCGAGACGCCGCTCGAGCGCGTTGATGCGCTCCTCCTGCGCGAGGACCACGCCCATCGGGGCGAGGCCACGGGAGGAGACGCCATGGCGCCGCGCGGCCGGGCACTCCGGCCCGCCGGACTTCCTGTCCCCTTCCGGGGCGAGGTCGCGCCAGCGCGCGACGCACCGTTCGATCCTCTTGTATCCGATGACCTCCGGACCGAGTCCCGCCTTGCGGAACATCGCCACCGGGGATTCGCCGCGACGGTAGCCCTCGGCGACGCGGCGCTTGAACTCATCCGTGTACCTGATGCGGTCGTTCGTCACGGACTTGACGGCCGGCAGGCCCGACACGTATTCCACGACATGCTCATCCATCATCATTCCGTCTCACTCCCACCGGCGTCCCGCGTGCGATTCCGGGCGGCCATCCGTTCGGCCATCTCGTCTCCGAGACGGGCCGCCCTGCACAGGGCCAGCGTCATCAGCCATGAGAACGCGACGAACACGATCAATACGATTGCAAGCCAGTTCACGCGAGTCTCCCTTCCATGGACGGGTGCGCCATCATCGACGCCAGACGACGGGAATCGGTGGAAACCGGACCATTATGGCGGGCGAACGCCACCACGACCGGGAAAGTCCAGACCGGCGCCTGGAAATCCCGGTTACACTCGGGAAACACAGAGCAAGACATGCGGAATGCTTTAGTAAAGTCGTTCATGTGTGATCACTACTCCAAGACAATGCATTGGGCGGCCACGGACCGGGATCCGGCAAGATACGGGATCCGCGGCCGCTCGGAATATTG